>Ga0207690_10000032_pt1 | contig 152479 bp, 151 predicted proteins | sample KBSC23metaG_FD_184315 | JGI IMG/M metagenome (GOLD analysis project Ga0207690, IMG submission 184315) | Corn rhizosphere microbial communities from Kellogg Biological Station, Michigan, USA - KBS C2-3 metaG (SPAdes) (version 2) | ecosystem: Host-associated > Plants > Roots > Rhizosphere >...
CACACGTGCGAGTGCGACGGGCTCAATGCCGACGACGTCGATCGGGCGATCAAGGAAGCACTCGCTGATCCGCGGCCGAGCTTGATCCGCTGCCGGACCATCATCGGCTATGGCGCCCCGAACAAGCAGGGGACCGCCGCGACCCACGGAGCTGCGCTCGGCAGGGACGAGGTCGAGGCGGCGCGAAAGGAGCTTGGGCTCGACGACGAGGCGTTCTCCGTCCCCGACGACGTCCTCACCGCCTGGCGCACTGCGGGCAAGCGCGGCTCGATCGAGCATGCGCTGTGGCGCGAGCGGCTCGAAGGCGACGATCGCAAGGACGAGTTCCTCGCGCGCATCAACGGCAAGGTCGGCGACGCGTGGCTGCAGCCCTATCTCGCCAAGCTGTTCAAGGACGAGCTGAAGCCGGTTGCGACGCGGAAGGCGTCGGAAATGGCGCTCGAGGTGATCAACGCGGCCATACCGGCGACCGTCGGCGGCTCCGCGGACCTGACCGGCTCAAACAATACCAAGACCAAGGCGCTCGAGCCGCTGACGCCCGAGAATTATGCGGGGCGCTACATTTATTACGGCATCCGCGAGTTCGGGATGGCGGCGGCGATGAACGGCATGGCACTCCACGGCGGGGTCATCCCCTACGGAGGTACGTTCCTCGTATTCACCGATTATGCGCGCCCGGCGATCCGGCTTTCGGCGTTGCAGAAGGCGCGCGTCGTCTACGTCATGACTCACGACAGCATCGGGCTCGGCGAAGACGGACCGACGCACCAGCCGATCGAGCATCTCCAGAGCCTTCGCGCCATGCCCCAGCTCGACGTCTATCGTCCTGCGGACGCAGTCGAGACGGCGGAATGCTGGGCACTGGCCCTGCAGAGCGACGAGCCTTCGATCCTTGCGCTGACCCGCCAGAACCTCCGTCCGGTCCGCACTCAGGCCGTTGGAGATAATCTGTCAGCTCGTGGCGCATATCGGCTCAAACCGGCTGAAAATGCACGAAAAGTCATTTTGATCGCGACCGGGTCCGAGGTCGAGATTGCCCTCGATGCGGCGGCTCAGCTTGAAGATCAGGGCATCGGTGCCGACGTTGTCTCCATGCCCTGCACCGAGCGTTTCGACGCCCAGCCACGCGAATATCGCGAAGACATCCTCCCCGACGTCAGCAATCGCGAGATTCTTCGCGTTTCGATCGAGGCCGGCACCACCTTCGGCTGGGAGCGCTACACGGGGCTCCATGGCCTCAGGATCGGCATCGACCGCTTCGGCGTCTCGGCGCCGGCGCCCGACGCCTATGCCTATTTTGGGCTCGCGCCGGAAAAGATCGTCTCGCGCATCGCCGATTTCATGAAGACAAGAGGAATCCAATGACGAGAGTTGCAATCAACGGCTTCGGCCGCATCGGCCGGCTTGTCGCGCGTGCGATCCTCGAGCGACCCGATTCCGGTCTCGAGCTCGTCAGCGTCAACGACCTCGCGGATGCGAAAGCCAATGCATGGCTGTTCAAGCACGACAGCGTGCATGGGAAGTTCCCAGGCGAGGTGTCGACCGACGGCAACGACATCATCGTTGACGGCAAGCGCATCCATGTGACGGCGGAGAGGGATCCGGCAAAGCTGCCGCACAAGGCGAACGGCATCGACATCGCGCTCGAGTGCACCGGCTTCTTCGCGGATCGTGCCGGTGGCGAAAAGCACCTCGAAGCCGGAGCGAAGCGAGTCCTGATCTCGGCCCCGGCCAAGGGCGTCGACCTGACGGTGGTCTATGGCGTCAACGACGACAAGCTGACGCCGGAGCACCGGATCGTCTCCAACGCCTCGTGCACGACCAACTGCCTTGCGCCTGTGGCGAAGGTTCTGAACGACGCGCTTGGCATCGAGCGGGGGCTGATGACCACGGTCCACGCCTATACCAACGACCAGAAAATCCTCGACCAGATCCACTCCGACCTTCGCCGTGCCCGCGCCGCAGCGATGTCGATGATTCCGACCACCACCGGCGCCGCCCGGGCCGTGGGCGAAGTGCTCCCGGAGCTCAAGGGCAGGCTCGATGGCTCTGCGATCCGCGTTCCTGTGCCGGACGGAAGCATCATCGACCTCACCTTCACGCCCGGTCGCGACACCAGCCGTGAGGAGGTCAACCAGATCCTCAAGGCGGCGAGCGAGAGCCAGCGGCTGAAGGGCATCCTCGAATATAGCGACGAACCGCTGGTGTCGGTCGACATCGTCCACACGCCGGCAAGCTCGACGGTCGACAGCCTCGAGACTGCCGTGCTCGACGGCAAGCTTGTCCGCGTCGTCAGCTGGTACGACAACGAATGGGGCTTTTCGAACCGAATGGTCGATACAGCTCGCGCGATGGGCGAGCTCGGCTGAGGTCTGTCCTACAGCCAAGGTTTGTCGTTATGGCGATTCGCATGAGGATGACCGCTCAACCCGGGGCAAGCGCGCTCTCGCGTGCGCACGCGCGCACGCACACCCGTTGAGGTGACAACTTTGACAACTTCCGAGCACTGAAGTGAGCAGGTTCAAGACCCTCGACGACGTGCCCGAAGACCTCATCGGCAAGCGCGTCCTCGTCCGGGTCGACCTCAACGTGCCGATGGATGGCGCCAAGGTGACCGATGACACCCGCCTTCGCGCCATGCTCCCGACCGTGCTCGAGCTGAGCGATCGCGGGGCCATCGTGCTTCTGCTCTCGCATTTCGGGCGGCCCAAGGGCGAGACAAGGCCGGACATGTCGACGGCTCAGCTGGTGCTTCCAATTCACCGGCTCGCGGGAAGGTCCGTACGGTTCATCGAGGACTGCCAGGGCCCGGAGGCGGAGCGAGCCATCGCAACGATGCTTCCCGGCAATATTGGCGTCCTCGAGAATACGCGCTTCCACGCGGGCGAAGAGAAAAACGACCCAGAGCTAGCCAAGGCGATGGCTGCGCTCGGCGATTTCTACGTCGACGACGCATTTTCGACGGCGCACCGTGCGCATGCCTCCACCGAAGGCATTACCCACTACCTGCCAAGCTTCGCCGGACGGGCGATGGAAGCCGAGCTCAACGCGCTGGAGCGAGCGCTCGGCAACCCGGAACGGCCGGTCGCGGCCGTCGTCGCCGGGGCGAAGGTTTCGACCAAGCTCGAAGTGCTCGGCCATCTCATCGGCAAGGTCGATCACCTCGTCATCGGCGGCGGCATGGCCAACACTTTCCTCGCCGCCCGCGGGGTGAACGTCGGCAAGTCGCTGTGCGAGCATGAGCTGACCGGCGAAGCGAACGCGATCTTCGACCGCGCCGAGCAGGCCGGCTGCACGATCCACCTTCCGTACGACGTCGTGGTCGCGAAGGAGTTCGCGCCGAACCCGCCCGGAGTTCGCACCTGCAACGTCCACGAGGTAGAAGCCGACGAGATGATCCTCGACATCGGCCCTGCAGCTGTGGAGGCACTCGCCGACGTGCTCAAGACTTGTCGCACTCTGGTGTGGAACGGACCCCTCGGCGCGTTCGAGGTGCCGCCTTTCGACGCGGCGACCGTTTCGCTCGCTCAGACCGCAGCCGCGCTAACCAAGGAGGGTTCGCTGGTGTCGGTCGCGGGAGGCGGCGATACCGTTTCCGCGCTCAATCACGCCGGCGTCACCCAGGATTTCAGCTTCGTCTCGACCGCGGGCGGAGCGTTTCTCGAATGGATGGAAGGGCGGACGCTTCCGGGCGTCGCCGCACTGGAGCAACAGGGACAATCATGAACCAGGAAGAGATGAGAGCGAAGATCGCACGTGGGGATGGATTCATTGCCGCGCTCGACCAGTCGGGAGGTTCCACGCCCAAGGCGCTGCAGGGCTACGGGGTCGAGGAGGGCGCCTGGTCGAACGACGAGGAGATGTTCGGCCTCATTCACAAGATGCGATCGCGGATCATCACTTCGCCCTGCTTCGCGAGCGGCAAGGTGATTGGAGCGATCCTGTTCGAACGGACGATGGACGGAATGGTCGAGGGCAAGCCGACTCCGCAGGCGCTGATCGACCGCGGAATTGTGCCCTTCATCAAGATCGACAAGGGGCTGGAGGCCGAGGAAAACGGCGTTCAGGTCATGAAGCCGATGCCCGAGCTCGACGCTCTGCTCGATCGCGCGCGGTCGCTCGACGTCTTCGGGACCAAGGAGCGCTCGGTCATCAACTCGGCAAACGCGGCCGGGATCGCGGTGGCGGTTGCTCAGCAGTTCCAGGTCGCAAAGCAGGTCCTCGCGCACGGCCTGGTGCCGATCGTCGAGCCAGAGGTGAACATCAAGAGTACCGATCGCGCGGAGAGCGACGATCTGCTGCTGACTGCAATTCTCGAGGAACTGGACGAGATTCCCGACGGGCAGCAGGTGATGCTGAAGCTCTCGATCCCCGCCGAGCCGGGCAAGTTCGAGCAGCTCATCGATCACCCGAAAGTGTTGCGTGTCGTCGCGCTCTCCGGCGGATTCTCGCGTGCGGAGGCCTGCAGCGAGCTGGCGCGTAACCCCGGCATGATCGCAAGCTTCAGCCGCGCACTCCTCTCCGACCTTCGCGCCCAGCAGAGCGACGAGGAGTTCGACCGGACGCTCGGATCCGCCATCGACGAGATCTACAGCGCATCGACCGCCAAGGTGCCTGCCTGAGCGTGGACGAAGCCGAATTCGACCCGATCGAGTTCCCTCCGCAGCCGCGCTCGGAGCCCGCAAGACTTTACCTCATCAGCCCCGGGGAGGTCGGCGGTCCGTTTGCCGATCGACTGAAAGCGGCGCTCGCCGCCGGCGTTGCAACGGCATTCCAGCTGCGGGTCAAAAATGTCGAGGAGCATGAGCTGGCGCGGCTTGCAGAGCCGCTGCAGCGCATCTGCGCCGATGCCGGCGTGGCCTTCATCGTCAACGACAGCATGAAGCTCGCGAAGCGGCTGGGCGCGGACGGCGTGCACCTTGGTCAATCCGATGGCGATATCCGCGAGGCGCGGGCGCTGCTGGGCCCCTCGGCGCAGATCGGCAAGACGTGCCACGACAGCCGCCATCTCGCGATGGAAGCAGGCGAGGCAGGTGCCGACTATGTGGCCTTCGGCGCCTTTTATCCGACCACGACGAAGCCGTCGGACTACCGGCCCGATCCTTCCATCCTCAGCTGGTGGTCGACCCTGTTCGAGATCCCCTGCGTGGCGATCGGCGGTATCACGCCCGACAACGCCCGGCCGCTGGTCGATTCCGGTGCCGACTTCCTCGCCGTCTGTCAGGCGGTGTGGGGCAGCGACGATCCCGCAACCGCCGTTCGCGCCTTTGCCGACGTGCTATCCTGACGTAAGTCTCCGCCCTTCGGAGTAGGAGAGTAAGGCTTGGCCACAAAGAAGCCCGCGCCGGCAGCGGCCATCGCTCTCAGCGAGGCCGCGTCCGGAGCCGCTTGAGGGTCCGCCGCATAATGCTGAAACCAGCGCTTCTGAGCCAGCCCTTCCGGATAGAAGAAACCGCGCCAGTGCTTGTACACCCAGCCCGAGCAGCCGATGCGGATGCTGCCGCGGTCGGCAGTGGAAACAGTTGTTCGCTCCATCGTTCCAGCTCAACAACGCTTTCGATGGAGAGTTGCGCTGAAGTACGCGGCGACTGCTTTGTTCACGGCTGTATTCACCGCGGTGGTCGTGAGCGCGTTCTGGATATGGTTCTACAGCTTCGTGCCATCGCCGAAGCCGGAGGTCGCGCGCAGCGGCAATATCGTTGCAGTGAAGCCGGACAAATCGGCACCGGTCGAAATCGCGCAGCAGGTGGTGGTCGGACCCGCCGGGCTCGCGATCCCCGTCGTCGGAGTGAAGGCAAGCGACCTCGTCGACACCTACGACGCTGCTCGCGCCGGCGGGCGACGTCATGACGCCAACGATATCATGGCCGCCGAAGGGACTCCGGTGATTGCCGCCGCAGACGGAACGATCGAGAAGCTCTTCTTCAGCAAGGGCGGTGGCGGGATCACCATTTACGAGCGCGCAACCGACCCGAAGTGGCAATTTTACTACGCCCACCTCTCCGCTTATGCTCCCGGCCTCTCGGAGGGGCAAAAGGTGAAGCGCGGCCAGGTGATCGCCCGCGTCGGGCACACGGGGGACGCGAGCGCGTCCGGGCCTCATCTCCACTTTGCGATCAATTCGATGGGCGCGGGACAGCGCTGGTGGGAGGGAACGGCGATCAACCCGTACCCGCTGCTTGCCGGAAAGAAGGCTGGCGGCTAGGGGCTGCCACGCAATCACCAATCACCGTTCGGGCTGAGCAAAGTGGAAGCCCTGTCCTTCCTGTCGGAAGAAAGAGCAGCCCTTCGACAAGCTCAGGGCGAACGGTTCTTTGAAGGTCCGAGCGAATGAAAATCTCCGGCGTGGACATCCGTCCCGGCAACATCATCGAATATGAAGGCGGCATCTGGCGCGCCGTGAAAATCCAGCACACCCAGCCCGGCAAGGGCGGCGCCTACATGCAGGTCGAGATGAAGAACCTCATCGACGGCCGCAAGACGAACGTCCGCTTCCGCTCCGCCGAGACGGTCGAGCGCGTCCGGCTTGATACCAAGGATTATCAATACCTCTATCACGACGGCGACATGCTCGTGTTCATGGACAAGGACAGCTACGAGCAGGTGTCGTTGCCCGAGGACCTGCTCGGCGATGCCGGAGATTTCCTCCAGGATGGCATGGACGTAATCATGGAGCTCTATAACGAGCGGCCGATCAGCGTTCAGCTACCCGACCAGGTCGAAGCGACGATCGTCGAGGCTGACGCGGTGGTGAAGGGACAGACGGCGAGCTCGAGTTACAAGCCGGCGGTGCTCGACAACGGCGTGAAGGTCCTCGTCCCCCCGCACATCACGGCGGGGACGAAGATCGTGGTCGACGTCTACAATCGCGAGTATGTCCGCCGCGCGGACTGAGCGATGGTAGCGCACTCCGGCCTGATCACCGTCATGACCCGGGCCGCCCGCAAGGCGGCGCCGCGCCTTCGCCGTGACTTCGGCGAAGTCGAGCAGCTGCAGGTCAGCCGCAAGGGGCCGGCCGACTTCGTCTCGATGGCCGATAAGCGGGCCGAGCAGACGATCGTCGAGGAGTTGCGCAATGCGCGTCCCGACTGGGGCTTGCTGCTCGAGGAAGGCGGCGAAATCGAGGGCAATCCGGGCAAACCGCGCTGGATCGTGGACCCTCTCGATGGCACCACCAACTTTCTCCACGGCGCCCCCCATTTCTCCATCTCGATCGCGGTCGAGGAAAAGAAGCCCGGCGGCGGCACTGAGATCAGTCACGGACTCGTTTACCAGCCCCTGACGGACGAGAGCTTCTGGGCGGAGAAGGGCAGGGGAGCGTGGCTCCAGGACGCGCGCCTTCGTGTGTCGGCGCGCCGCGACCTTAACGAGACCCTGATCGGTACCGGAATCCCGCACTGCGGCCGGGGTGATCCGTCCCAGTGGGCGAAGATCTATGCCGCGGTCGGCCCGCAGGTCTCGGGCGTTCGTCGCTTCGGTTCGGCCGCGCTTGATCTAGCCTGGGTGGCCGCTGGTCGAATGGACGGCTTCTGGGAAGATGATCTTGATCTATGGGATACGGCAGCGGGCGTGCTTCTCGTCCGCGAGGCGGGAGGCTTCGTGACCGACTATCGCGGATCGGACCGGTCTTTCGAGCGGCGCGAGTATATCGCAGCCTCGAGCGCGATCCATTCGAAGCTGCAGAAGCTGGTCGCGGGGGCGCTTCGCTGATCGGCCTGCTAGCCTTCGCAGCGGCAGTGGCCGCCGGGCCGGCAACCATTCTCATCATCGACCCAAGCCACCGCATCGTCGAGGGCGTCGCCACCGACGGGCGGACGATCTGGGTTTCGAGCGTCCTCGACCGGCAGGTCCTCGCTTGCCGGAACACGTGCAGGACCTTGGCTACCCTCCCAGCCGGATTATACCCATTCGCGATCGCATGGGACCGTGAACGGAAGCGTTTATGGGTCACGGCCGATTGTCCGCCCGGCGTCGCGGCGATCACGCCCTGCGATCGCGGCGCCGTGATTGCGCTGGACAGGGCTGGCAAGGTCCGCACCCGTGTCTCGCCGGAAATGGGCACGTTTCATCCGGGCGATGTCTCTGTCTCCGGGCGCAATCTCTTCGTGAGCGACAGCCAGAGCGGAAAGGTCTTTCGGTTGCTGCCGAGCGGCAAGGCCCTGATGATCGTGAACCTACCGGGTGACGGGAAGAGTGGGCAGGGGACGGCGCTCGGCCCCGACGGAAAGCATCTGTTCGTCGCTGATTACAGCCGCGGTATGGGCCAGGTCGATCTTTCCACCTTCAAGACGAGAGTTTTGCCGAGGCAAGACGGCAAGCCGCTGCGCGGGATCGACGGCATGATCCGCTGCGGCGACATCTATTATGGCATTTACAACGGAACCTCGCCGGGTGCGCTGCTTGCGATCAGGCCGAACGGGAGCGGCCTGACTTTTGACGAGCCGCTAAGCGACCTGAGTCTGCCCGATCCAACGCAAATTGCCTTTGACAGCAATCGCTTGCTCATCGTTGCTGATTCGGGATGGGCAACAATCGACAAGTCGGAATTCGTCCGGATTTCGGGAACGCCAATCATCGCCGTGCCCCTTGGGCCCGATTGCAGGGTCCACTGACTCGATTTTGCCGGGCTCCCGGTGTTGCGGCACTCGGCTCCCTGTCCTAGAGAGCCGCCAGTTTTCGAAGCCCCCGGAGTGTTCCCTTGGCAAGCGTTGCCGCAGGCTACCTGCCGATCCTGTTGTTCCTGATCATCGCGCTGGGCCTTTCCAGCGCTTTCGTCGTTCTGCCGATGATCGTTGCGCGCTTCACGGGTGCGCACCGCCCGGATCCGGCGAAGCTCAGCGAATATGAATGCGGCTTCCCCGCATTTGAGGATGCGCGTGCCGAGTTCGACGTCCGCTTCTACCTGGTCGCCATCCTGTTCATCGTTTTCGATCTCGAGGCTGCGTTCCTGTTTCCCTGGGCGGTCAGCCTCGGCTTCACCAAGTGGACCGGATGGGCAGCCATGATCATCTTCCTCATCGAGCTGGCGCTTGGCCTTGCTTATGCGTGGAAGAAGGGAGCGCTCGAATGGGAGTGATGCTCCGCGGCCCCGAAGACCGGATGCCGACCGAGGAAGAGCTCGCACGCATTTCCGGTCTCGTTCCGGGCGAAGTCGACCAGAAGAAGCTCCTCGAAGTCCAGCAGTCGCTGAACGAAAAGGGTTTCATGGTCACTACGGCCGAAGACCTTTTCACCTGGGCCCGCACCGGCTCACTTTGGTGGATGACGTTCGGCCTCGCCTGCTGCGCGGTCGAGATGATCCATGTGAACATGCCGCGCTATGATCTTGAAAGATTTGGCGCTGCGCCGCGCGCAAGCCCCCGCCAGTCGGACGTGATGATCGTCGCGGGAACGCTCTGCAACAAGATGGCTCCGGCGCTCCGCCGGGTCTACGACCAGATGAGCGAGCCGCGCTACGTCATCTCGATGGGCAGCTGCGCCAACGGCGGCGGCTACTACCATTACAGCTACAGCGTCGTGCGCGGCTGCGACCGCATCGTCCCGGTCGACATCTACGTGCCCGGATGCCCGCCGACCGCCGAGGCCCTCCTCTACGGAATCCTGCAGCTGCAGCGGAAAATCCGCCGCGAAGGCACGATTGAGCGCTGATGCCGGTCAAGCTCGCTCCTCACGTCCCCAAAATGGCGTCCGACGAGGGCGTCATCGAGGCGGCCAAGGCCGCGCTCGGCGAAGCGCTTATCGAGGTGCGCGACCTCGTCGGGGAAGTCACCCTGGTGGTGAAGCGGGAAAGCATCGTCGACGTTTGCCGCGCGCTGCGCGACACGAAAGGCCTCGAATATCAGCAGTTGATGGAGATCGCGGGGGTCGATTATCCCGAACGGCCCGAGCGGTTCGAAGTCGCCTACCATCTCCTGTCGTTGACCAGGAACCGGCGGATCCGGGTGAAGGTCTCGGCCGGCGAGGCGACTGCGGTGCCGAGCGTGACGGGCTTGTGGCCGGTCGCCGGATGGCTCGAGCGCGAGGTGTATGACATGTACGGCGTTACCTTCGCCGGCAATCCTGACCTCAGGCGGATCCTGACGGACTATGGCTTCGAGGGATATCCGCAGCGCAAGGACTTCCCGCTCACTGGCCACATCGAGATGCGTTACTCCGAGGTCGAGAAGCGTGTGGTCTACGAGCCCGTCTCCCTTCCGCAGGATTTCCGCACGTTCGACTTCTTGATGCCGTGGGAAGGCGCCGAATATGTTCTTCCCGGCGACGAGAAGGCGCAGCCCGAGGCGCCTGGCGCTCCCTCACCATTGCCGACGACCGGCGCAGTTGCGTCAACTGATGTGAGGACTCCGGCACAAACACCGAAAACAACTGCGAAACCCGCCGACACGGGCGGTGGACCTCCGGCTGACAAGGCTGCGACCGCGCAAGCGCGCAAGTCGCGCGCGAAGAAGGCCGAGAGCGAGGTCAGCAAGAAGCCGCGGGGCAAGAAGCCGTGACCGACACTCGCACCGAAGAGCGCACGCGCAAGCGCACCGTGGAGGTCGACGTCGGAGCCGGCGGCCAGGGAACCGAGCTAGGCCATCCCCGCGACCCGGGCGACGAGGCAATCAACAACTACACGATCAACTTCGGCCCGCAGCATCCGGCTGCACACGGCGTGCTGCGCCTGATCATGGAGCTGGACGGAGAGATCGTCGAGCGCGTCGACCCGCACGTCGGCCTGCTCCACCGCGGCACCGAGAAGCTGATCGAGTATAAGACCTACGCACAGGCGCTGCCTTACTTCGACCGGCTCGATTATTGCTCGCCTATGTGCATGGAGCACAGCTTCGTGCTCGCCATCGAGAAATTGATGGGGCTCGAGGTGCCGCTGCGCGCCCAATACATCCGAGTGCTGATGGCGGAGCTGACCCGCATCTCCAACCACATGCTCAACCTCGGAAGCCACATCATGGACGTGGGCGCGATGACGCCCAACCTGTGGCTGTTCGAAGTGCGCGAGGACACGCTGCAATTCTACGAGCGGGCGTCCGGCGCGCGCATGCACGCCAATTATTTCCGAGCCGGCGGTGTCCGCTACGATCTGCCGGAGAAGATGCTGGTCGACCTGCAGGACTGGCTCGATAACCGCCTGCAGCTGTTCGAGGACGCGATCAGCCTCGTCGCCGACAACCGCATCTTCAAGCAGCGCAACGTCGATATCGGGATCGTGCACAAGGACGACGCGATTGCCTGGGGCTTCTCCGGGCCGATGATCCGCGCTGCGGGCATCCCCTGGGATATCCGCCGCTCGCAGCCGTACGAAGTCTACGACCGGATGGATTTCGAGATCCCGGTCGGCACCAACAGCGACTGCTACGATCGCTTCCTGGTCCGGGTCGAGGAAGTGCGGCAGTCGGCGAAGATCATGCGCCAGTGCCTGAAGGAAATGCCCAAGGGCCCGGTCGGATCGTCCGACCAGAAGGTGTTTCCGCCATCGCGTGAGCTGATGAAGACCTCGATGGAAGCGCTGATCCATCACTTCAAGCTCTACACGGAGGGCTATCACGTCCCCGCGGGCGAGGTTTACGTCGCGACCGAGAGTCCGAAGGGCGAGTTCGGCGTCTATCTGGTCGCGGACGGCACCAACAAGCCTTACCGCTGCAAGATCCGCCCGACCGGCTTCTCGCACCTGCAGGCGATGGACTTCATGATGAAGGGCCACATGCTCGCGGACACGACCGCGGTGCTCAGCGCGATCGACGTCGTGTTCGGGGAGGTGGACCGCTGATGGCAGGCCAAGCAGGAATCCTGGACAATCCCGAACAACGCGCACGCTGGGAAGGCTTCCAGTGGACTGCCGAGAATGCGCCGAAGGCGGAGGAGATCATCGCCCGCTATCCGCCAGGTAGGCAGATGTCGGCGTCGATCCCCTTGCTCGATCTAGCGCAGCGGCAGGTCGGCGCGGAGACGAACACACAGGGATGGCTCCCGATCCCGGTGATGGAGTTTGTCGCGCGCGAACTCGACATGTCCTACGTCGGCGTGCTCGAGGTTGCGACCTTCTACACGATGTTCAATCTGGAGCCGGTCGGCCGCTTCCACGTGCAGGTGTGCGGCACGACGCCGTGCATGCTGCGCGGCTCCGACGACGTGTTCGAAGCCTGCTACAAGCGCGGCCTCCGCAAGGGCCGCACGACCGAGGACGGGCTGTTCACTTTGACCGAGGTCGAATGCCTGGGCGCCTGCGCCAACGCGCCGATGGTCCAGATCAACGACGACAATTACGAGGACCTGACCGAGGAAAACATGACCGCGATCCTCGACGCGCTCGCGGCGGGCAAGACGCCCAGACCCGGCCCGCAGATCGATCGCCAGACCAGCTGTCCCGTCACCGGCCCGACCACGCTCAAGAAGATGGCCGAGCGCAACTACGACTACCGGTCGCAATGGACCGCGACGGCGGGACCGGCGGGAGAGGGCGCATGAACATTGTCGGCGTCATCATCGCCGTGATCATCGGCATCCTTCTGATCGGCGTGGTGCTCAAGATCCTCAAAGTCGCGATCATCGTCGCGCTCTGCGTCGGCATCGTCATGTTCGCTCAGAACAAGCTCGGCTCCAACCGCAACGACAAGCGGATTCGCTGATGGGCTACACCGGACCCCTTGCGGACAAGGATCGCATCTTCACCAACGTCTACGGCTACCAGGAGCCGTGGCTGAAGGCTGCGCAGCAACGCGGCGACTGGGACAATACCAAGGCGCTGATGGCCATTGGCCAGGACGCGATCATCGACACGATCAAGGCGTCGGGCCTGCGTGGCCGTGGCGGCGCAGGCTTCCCAACCGGCATGAAATGGAGCTTCATGCCCAAGGAGCCCAAGCCCGGTAAGCCGAGCTTCCTGGTCATCAACGCCGACGAATCCGAGCCTGGGTCGTGCAAGGACCGCGAGATCATCCGCCACGATCCGCACAAGCTGCTGGAAGGCGCGCTGGTTGCCGGCTTCGCGATGCGGGCGCGGGCTGCCTACATCTACATCCGTGGCGAATTCATCCGCGAGACCGAGGTGCTCCGGAAAGCCGTGCAGGAATGCTACGACGCGGGCCTGTTCGGAAAGAATGCGGCGGGCAGCGGATACGACTTCGACCTTTTCGTCCATCGGGGTGCGGGCGCGTACATCTGCGGCGAAGAGATGGCGATGCTCGAGAGCCTCGAAGGCAAGCAGGGCAAGCCGCGCCTCAAGCCGCCGTTCCCGGCCGGCGCCGGCCTCTATGGCTGCCCGACTACGGTCAACAATGTCGAGAGCATCGCGGTCACTCCGACCATCCTTCGGCGCGGCGCGGAATGGTTCGCGAGTATCGGAAATCCCAAGAACGAGGGCACCAAGCTCTTCCAGCTCTCCGGCCATATCAACACCCCCTGCGTTGTCGAGGAATCGATGGGGATCAGCTTCCGCGAGCTGATCGACCGGCACGGCGGCGGAGTTCGCGGCGGCTGGGACAATCTGATCGCGGTGATCCCGGGCGGATCGTCGGTCCCGCTGGTACCGGCCGCCGAGATCATGGATGCGCCCATGGACTTCGACGGGCTGAAGGCGCTCGGCTCGGGCCTCGGTACCGCCGCGGTCATCGTCATGGACAAGTCGACCGACATCGTCCGCGCGATCAGCCGCATCAGCTACTTCTACAAGCACGAGAGCTGCGGGCAGTGCACGCCGTGCCGCGAGGGCACCGGCTGGATGTGGCGCGTGATGGAGAAGCTGAGAGTCGGCGATGCCGAGGTTTCCGACATCGACCAACTTCTCGATGTCACCAAGCAGGTCGAAGGTCACACCATCTGCGCGCTTGGCGACGCAGCGGCGTGGCCGATACAGGGCCTCATTCGCCATTTCCGCCCCGAGCTCGAACGCCGGATCGCCGAGCGATCTGGACGGCAGATGCTGGAGGCGGCCGAGTGATGCTCGCGCCCTCGACAAGGACGATCGGCGGCTTCGATTGGTCGACCATCGAAATCGTCGTGCTCGTCATTGGCGCCCTGGCAGTGCTGGCGATCCTCGGCTGGCGTTCGCCGGATCGTTCGCCGGGAGCCGACACCAAGGCCCAGCGCGACAGGATCGAAGACTGATGAGCACGATCATGCTCGTCACTTTGGTCGTCGTCTTCGCGGTGATCCTCGCCATGCGCCGCTCCCGCCGCGGCCCGCGCGTGACCGAAATCACTCGAACCGTTCGCAAGGAGAAGGACGACACCGATGCCTAAGGTGACCGTCGACGGCATCGAGCTGGAAGTTCCGCAGGGCGCAACTGTGCTCCAGGCTTGCGAGCTTGCGGGCAAGGAAATCCCGCGCTTCTGCTACCACGAGCGGCTGTCGATCGCCGGCAATTGCCGCATGTGCCTAGTCGAGGTCGCGCCGGGCCCGCCCAAGCCGCAGGCGAGTTGCGCTTTGCCCGCCGCGGACGGCCAGGCGATCCGTACGGACACGCCGATGGTCAAAAAGGCGCGCGAAGGGGTGATGGAGTTCCTGCTCATCAACCACCCGCTCGACTGCCCGATCTGCGACCAGGGCGGCGAATGCGACCTCCAGGACCAGGCGATGGCCTACGGCCGCAGCTTCTCCCGCTTCGAGGAGAACAAGCGGGCGGTCGACGACAAATATATGGGTCCGGTCATCAAGACCGCGATGACCCGCTGCATCCAGTGCACGCGCTGTATCCGCTTTTCCGAAGAGGTCGCGGGCGTGCCGGAAATCGGCATGCTCTACCGCGGCGAGGACAGCCAGATCACGACCTATCTCGAGCGCACCGTCTCGAGCGAGCTCGCAGGCAATCTCGCCGATGTCTGCCCGGTCGGCGCCCTCCTGCAAAAGCCGCAGATTTTCGAAAGCCGTCCATGGGAGCTCCGGCGCGTGCCCGGCATCGACGTCATGGACGCAGTTGGGTCGAACATTCGCCTCGATGTCCGCCAGCGGCAGGTGATGCGCGTCCTTCCGCGCATCAACGAGGACGTGAACGAGGAGTGGATCAGCGACAAGACCCGCCACCATGTCGATGCGCTTGTCCGCAACCGCCTCGACCGCCCGTGGGTGCGTGAGAACGGCAAACTGCGCGAGGCGAGCTGGAAGGAAGCGCTCGAGATCTTCGCCAAGCGCGTGAAGAAGGCCGGAAACAAGGTCGCGGCAATCGCCGGTGACCTGCTCGATGCCGAAACGATGTATGCCGCGAAGAAGCTGCTCGAAGGGCAGGGGTCGAACCTGCTGGAGGGCCGGCAGACCGGACTCAGCTACGACTGTACGAGCAGGTCGGCGGTGGCGTTCAATTCGACGCTCGCGGGCATCGAGGATGCGGACGCGGTCCTTCTCGTTGGCTCCAACATTCGCTGGGAAGCGCCGCTGATCGCGACCCGTGTGCGCAAGGTCGCGCGAAAGGGCGGCAAGATCTTCGCCATCGGGCCGAAGCTCGATCTCGGCATGAAGGTCCAATGGCTGGGCGACGACCTGAAGCTGCTAGGCAAGCTGCCCGAGGCCGTGACGGACGCTTTCGCGAGCGCCGAGCGTCCCGCGGTGATTGTCGGGCCCGGCGCGCTTGCCGCGGGCGGGCTTGGCGCCGCTCTCGCGCTGGTCGGCCCGCTCGGGCTGATCAAGGGCGATTGGAACGGCTTCAACGTCGTTCACACATCGGCTTCGCGCATGGCGTCGCTGGTGCTCGGCTACGCTCAAGCAGGGGGTCTCGCGGACATCGACGTTGCCAGGCCGGAGCTGGCGCTTCTGCTCGGGGCCGACGAAATGCCCGCGGATCGGCTCGCCGGCGCCTACAAGGTCTACATTGGCCATCACGGCGACAATGGCGCGCGGCAGGCGGACCTGATCCTTCCGGGTGCGACCTATGCCGAAAAGCACGGCACTTACGTGAACACCGAAGGGCGCGTGCAGCGTGGCGAGAAGGCCGCATTCCCGCCCGGCGCAGCCCGTGAGGACTGGTCGATCCTGCGTGCGGTTTCGGAGCTTGCGGGCAAGAAGCTGCCGTTCGACAACTTCAAGCAGCTTCGTTCGGCCATGGTGGCCGAACATCCTGAGCTCGGCCGTGACGGGCTTATCGACCTCACCTGGTCGCCCCCGAAGCTCAACGCCAAAGCGGAAGGGCAAATTCGATATCCGATCGCGGACTTCTTCCTGACCAACGCGATCTGCCGCAACAGTCCCACCATGCGCCAGTGCTCCGAGGAGCTGGTGCAGAATCTGCATTACGAGGTGGCGGCGGAATGAAGGACGATAGGGTCTATTTCGACTTCGCGCGCGCCTTTCTGCCCGATTGGCTGTCGAAAGTCGTGACGTCCAAAGCGTTCACAGCCGTCACGCTCGCACTGATCGTTCTCGTCGTGGTCCTCAAGGTCGGGATTTCGATCGGATGACCGAGTTCTTCAGCCATTACATGACGTACGGCTGGGCGTGGTTTCTCGCCACGGTCATCGGAATCCTCGTCATCGCACTTCCGCTGATGCTCGCGGTGGCGATGATCATCTACGCCGAGCGCAAGATCTGGGCGGCGATGGCGCTTCGGCGCGGGCCGAACGTGGTGGGCCCGTGGGGATTGCTGCAGAGCTTCGCCGACGGGCTGAAGGTCTTCCTCAAGGAAACCATCATCCCGACCAGCGCGAACAAGGTCCTGTTCCTGATCGCGCCGATCGTGACGTTCACCGTCGCGCTGATCGTGTGGGCCGTAGTTCCGTTCGCGCCGGGCGTGGTACTCGCCGACGTCAACGTCGGATTGCTCTACATCCTCGCGGCAAGCTCGCTCGGCGTTTACGGCGTGATCGTCGCGGGCTGGGCGTCCAACTCCAAATATCCTTTCTTCTCGGCGCTCCGGGCGGCTGCGCAGATGGTGAGCTACGAAGTCTCCATCGGCTTCGTCCTGATCTGCGTCGTGCTTTACGCGGGAACGTTCAACCTCAGCGGCATCGTCCTGATGCAAAAGGGATTCGGCCTCGGCATCGTCAACGCGTTCGGATTCAACCTCCTGCTGTTCCCGATGTGGGTCGTGTTCTTCATTAGCTCGATGGCCGAGACCTTTCGGACGCCGTTCGACCTGGTCGAGGCGGAGAGCGAGCTCGTCGCCGGGCACCAAACCGAATATTCCTCCATGAGCTTCGCGCTGTTCTGGCTCGGTGAATATGCCAACGTAATCCTGATGTGCGCATTGAACGCCATCCTGTTCTGGGGTGGATGGCTACCGCCGGTCGACTGGGCGCCGCTCTATTGGTTCTTCTTCACCCCCGCGCTCACTGGCCTTTTCTGGCTCTTCTTCAAGATGAGCATCTTCTTCTTCATGTTCGGCTGGGTGAAGGCGACAGTGCCGCGCTACCGTTACGACCAGCTGATGCGCCTCGGCTGGAAGATCTTCCTTCCGCTTTCACTTCTGTTCGTCGTCTTCGTCTCCGGATGGCTGATGCTGACGAGGTACGCATGAAACATTGGGTCAAGTCCTTTACTTTGTGGGAGTTCGTGAAGGCGCACGCGCTGACGCTGAAGTATTTCTTCAAGCCCAAGGCGACGATCAACTACCCGTATGAGAAGACGCCAACGTCGCCGCGCTTCCGCGGCGAGCATGCGCTTCGCCGCTATCCCAATGGCGAGGAGCGTTGCATCGCCTGCAAGCTGTGCGAGGCGATCTGCCCCGCGCTCGCCATCACCATCGAGGCCGAGCCGCGCGAGGACGGCAGCCGCCGGACCACGCGCTACGACATCGACATGGTCAAATGCATTTACTGTGGTCTTTGTCAGGAAGCGTGCCCCGTGGATGCAATCGTCGAAGGGCCGAATCTCGAGTTCGCGACCGAAACGCGCGAGGAATTGCTTTACGACAAGGGCAAATTGCTCGCCAACGGCGACAAGTGGGAGCAGGCGATTGCCGCGAACCTTGCCGCCGATGCCCCCTACCGATAAGCGCGCCGCAACAGGGTCCCCCGTTTGATCGCCACCATCGCCTTTGCATTGTTCGCGACGCTCACCATCGCCTCGGCGCTGGCGGTGATCTTCGCGCGCAACCCGGTCCACAGCGTGCTGTGGCTGATCCTCGCCTTCTTCAACGCGGCAGGGCTGATGCTGCTCGTCGGCGCCGAGTTCATCGCGATGCTGCTGGTGATCGTTTACGTCGGCGCGGTCGCGGTCCTTTTCCTGTTCGTCGTGATGATGCTCGACATCGACTTCGCGTCGCTCAGGAGCGGCTTCACTCGCAACCTGCCGTTCGGAATCATCATTGCGCTGGTGCTGCTCGGAGAGATCATTGTCGCCGAGATTGCGCACAAGGCGGGCCCGGCACTTGCCGGCCGGCAAATTCCAGCGGCGCACCAGCCGAACATCGTCGCCCTCGGGCAGCTTCTCTACAGCCGCTACCTTTTCGCATTCGAGATTGCGGGCCTGATCCTGCTGGTGGCGATGATTGGAGCCATTGTCCTTACCCACCGCAGCCGCGGCGATACGCGCACGCCGAAGGTTTCGAAGCAGCTGCGCCGTAACCCGGCCGAGGCCGTGAAGCTGCTCGATCCGGGCGTCGGCGAGGGAATGAAGCTGTGATCGGAATCAACTCCTATTTGTTCGTCGGGGCCGTCCTGTTCACGATCGGTGTGCTCGGCATCTTCCTCAACCGCCGCAACGTCATCCTGATGCTGATGGCGATCGAGCTGATCCTGCTCGCGGTGAACATCAACCTCGTCGCTTTCTCAGCTTTTCTCGGCGATCTGACCGGCCAAGTACTGGCGATGTTCGTCCTGACCGTCGCGGCCGCCGAAGCCGCGATCGGCCTTGCCATCCTCGTCATCTTCTTCCGCCGCCGCGGCTCGATCGCGGTCGACGATGTCAACCGGATGCACGGCTAATGCATCCGATCCTGTTCATCGTCTTCTTGCCACTGATCGCGGCGATCGTCGCCGGTCTGTTCGGCCGCTGGATCGGCAAGACTGCCGCCAAGACGGTGACCACCGGCGCCCTCTTCATCGGTGCGTTTCTCAGTTGGCTGATCTTCCTCCAGTTCATTAGCAATAATGCGCAGGCAGAGGTCGTGCCGGTCCTCACCTGGATCCATTCGGGCACGCTCAACGTCGATTGGGCGCTTCGCGTCGACAGCCTGACCGCGGTGATGCTGGTCGTCGTCACTACGGTCTCCAGCCTCGTTCACCTCTATAGCTGGGGCTATATGGAGGAGGACCCGAGCCAGCCTCGCTTCTTCGCCTATTTGTCGCTGTTCAGCTTCGCGATGCTGATGCTGGTGACGGCCGACAGCTTGGTGCAGATGTTTTTCGGCTGGGAAGGCGTCGGCCTCGCTTCCTACCTGCTGATCGGATTCTGGTACCATAAGCCCTCGGCGAACGCGGCTGCGCTTAAGGCATTCATCGTCAATCGGGTCGGCGACTTCGGCTTCTCGCTCGGCATCTTCGGTACCTTCCTTGTCTTCGGCACCGTCTCGATCCCGGCGATCCTTCACGCCGCGCCGGGAATGGCCGGCTCGACGATCGGTTTCGCCGGAATGCGCGTCGACACCATGACTTTGCTGTGCCTGCTTCTGTTCGTCGGCGCGATGGGCAAGTCGGCTCAGCTGCCGCTGCACACCTGGCTCCCGGACGCGATGGAAGGCCCTACGCCGGTCAGTGCGCTCATCCACGCCGCGACGATGGTCACCGCCGGTGTGTTCATGGTCTGCCGCCTCTCGCCGATGTTCGAGGCGTCGCCGACCGCCATGCACACCGTCACCTGGGTCGGGGCGATCACCTGCTTCTTCGCTGCAACCGTCGGCTGCGCGCAGAACGACATCAAGCGCGTGATCGCTTATTCGACCTGCTCGCAACTCGGCTACATGTTCTTCGCCGCTGGCGTCGGCGCCTACGGAACGGCGATGTTCCACCTCTTCACGCATGCCTTCTTCAAGGCGCTGCTGTTCCTCGGCGCTGGCAGCGTGATCCACGCCATGCACCACGAACAGGACATGCGTTACTACGGTGATCTCAGGAAGGAGATCCCGATCACCTTCTGGGTCATGCTGATCGGCACGCTCGCGATCACGGGCGTCGGGCTGGATATCGGGACGGGCATTGGTTTCGCCGGCTTCTGGTCCAAGGACGCAATCATCGAGGATAGCTGGGCGAGCGGCACCGTCTCGGGCACGATCGCTTTCTGGCTCGGCGTCATCGTCGCGATGATGACCAGCTTCTACAGCTGGCGCCTGATCTTCATGACTTTCTTCGGAAAGCCCCGCTGGGCCGCGTCCGAGCATATCCAACATGCGCTCCACGGCGACCGTGAGGACCCGTCGGAGGAACATGGCGACAGCGCGCACGATGCGCACGCGGTCGAGGTCGGCAGCGGCGGATACCATCCGCACGAAAGCCCGCTGACCATGCTCGTGCCGATCTGCCTGCTCGCGGTCGGCGCGATCCTCGCCGGTCAGCTGTTCCACACCATTTTCGTCGATCCCGAACGCGCTCCGGCCTTCTGGCGCGGAAGTGTTGCCTTCATCCGTGAGCTTCAGGAAGCGGCCGAGCATTCCGCCTTGTGGGTCAAGCTCTCGCCGGCGATCGCGATGCTGCTCGGGCTGTGGATCGCGTGGAACAATTATGTCCGCAATCCGGAAGTTCCGGCCGCGTTCGTGAAGACCTTCCCCGGCATCTACAAGTTCGTGTCGAACAAATGGTATTTCGACGAGCTTTACGATGTGATCTTCGTAAAGCCGGCGCTGTGGCTCGGCCGACTGTTCTGGCACGGTGGTGACGAAGGGACGATCGACCGCTTCGGACCGCACGGCGCTGCTTATGCCGTTGGCCTAGGCAACCGCATCACCGCTCGCTTCCAGTCCGGCTACCTTTATTCCTACGCTCTAGTCATGCTGCTCGGACTGATCGGCGCGGCGAGTTGGGCAATCTGGTGGGCGCGATGAGCAGCAGCGTGACGGGGCTCCCGCTGCTCAGCATTCTGATCGTTCTTCCGCTGATCGCGGGGGCGCTTTGCTTCGTGCTTAAGGCCAAGGGTGCTCGCTGGACCGCACTCGTCGCCACGCTGCTCGAGTTCGCGCTCAGCCTTTACCTGTGGGCGCAATACGCCCCCGACGGCGCTCAGTGGCAGTTCGTCGAGAAGATGCCGCTCGGCGGCGGCGTCAGCTGGGCGCTCGGGATCGACGGCATCGCACTGATGCTGATCGTCCTCACCGCCTTCCTGATGCCGATTTGCATCGGCGCGAGCTGGCGCTCGATCGAGAAGCGCGTCCCCGAGTACATGGCCTATTTCCTGATGATGGAAGCGCTCATCATGGGCTCCTTCAGCGCGCAGGACCTGTTCCTCTTCTACATCTTCTTCGAGGGCGGCCTGATCCCGATGTTCCTGATCATCGGCGTCTGGGGCGGCACTGAGCGGATCAAGGCCAGCTACAAGTTCTTCCTCTACACCTTCTTCGGCTCGGTCCTGATGCTGATCGCCATGATCTACATGGCGACGACGGCCCAAACGTCATCGATTCCGGCGTTGATGGCCTATGACTTCTCCAGGCAAGCGCAGACCTGGTTGTTCCTCGCCTTCCTCGCGAGCTTTGCGGTCAAGCTTCCGATGTGGCCGGTCCACACCTGGTTGCCGGATGCACACGTCCAGGCCCCGACCGCGGGATCGGTGATACTTGCCGGTGTGCTTCTGAAGCTCGGCGGTTACGGCTTCATCCGCTTTTCCTTGCCGATGTTCCCGGACGGTTCGCTGCAGTTCGTGCCGCTGATGTTCGGCCTAAGCATCGTCGCCGCGATCTACACGAGCCTCGTTGCGCTAGTTCAGACGGACATGAAGAAGCTGATTGCTTATTCATCGGTCGCGCACATGGCGTTCGTGACCTTCGGCTTGTTCGCGATGAACCGTCAGGGAATCGAAGGCGCCATGCTCGTTATGCTCGGTCACGGCCTCGTCTCGGGCGCGCTCTTCCTTTGCGTCGGCGTGGTATACGATCGGCTGCATACGCGGGAGATTGCGCGTTACGGCGGGCTTTCCAACAACATGCCCGGCTATGCGCTCCTGTTCATGATTTTCACCATGGCGAGCATCGGACTGCCCAGCACCAGCAATTTCGTCGGTGAGTTCCTCAGCATGGTCGGCACCTATCAAGTGTCGACCTGGGCAGCGATCGCGGCCTGCTTCAGCACGATCCTCGCCGCGGCCTATATGCTCTGGCTCTATTGGCGGATTTGCTTCGGCACCCAGCGCCACGCTGACGCTGCCGCGATGGCCGATCTCAGCATCCGCGAATGGTGGCTGCTCGCCCCGGTCGTTCTCGCGGTCTTCTGGATGGGGCTTTATCCTGAGAGCTTCCTGAGGCCGATCCGCAATGATGTCGGCCGCTTGCAGACCCGGCTCGAGCGCGTCGTTCCCAGGAGCGATTCCGGGCTAACTCTCGGCAAGGGGGCGGCCCACATGGAACATGGAGCCATGCGCTGATGGGCCGTTTTGAGGCCTTGCTGCCGGAACTCATCCTGTCGATTGGCGGGACGATCCTCATGATGCTCGCGGCGTTCACCGGACGGCGCGGTTCGGCCTTCGTGAGCTGGCTTGCGGTTGGCCTGCTGCTGGTCGCTACCGCCGCATTGGTGGGCGCGCCCTCACATGCCGGGCTCGTCTTCGACGGGTTTGTCAGCGAAGACCTTTTCGCGAGCTTCGGCAAGGCGATCATGTTCCCGGCCGCGGCAGTCGCCATCATCGCTGCGCAAGGCTGGTTCGAGCGCGATCATGAACATTCCTCCGAATATTCGGTGCTGATCGTCTTTGCTGCCGTCGGAATGAGCGTGATGGTCTCGGCGACTAGTCTCGTCGCGCTTTATGTGGGCCTCGAGCTGACGAGTCTGGCGAGCTACGTCCTCGCTTCCTATCGCCGCACCGATGAGCGATCGGCGGAGGCGGGCCTCAAATATTTCGTGCTCGGCGCCCTTGCGAGCGGGATCCTGCTCTACGGCATTTCCCTGCTCTACGGCTTTACGGGAACGATGAGCTTCAACGGACTCGCTGCGGCCTTTGGGCGCGGGGCGCCGTCGCTCGGACTGTTGTTCGGGCTCGTGTTCGTCCTTGCCGGCCTCGCCTTCAAGGCGAGCGCAGTGCCGTTCCACATGTGGACTCCCGACGTCTACGAGGGTGCGCCCACGCCCGTCACCGCTTTCTTCGCGACCGCACCGAAGGCGGCAGCCGTATTCCTTGCTACCAGGCTTTGCCTCGAAGGATTGGCGCCTGCGGCCGACGCGTGGCGGCAGATCGTGATATTCGCCGCGCTCGCATCGATCTTCCTTGGCGCGATCGCTGCCTACGGACAGACCAATATCAAGCGCCTGCTCGCCTATTCTTCGATCAACAATGTCGGGTTTGCACTCGTCGGGCTGGCTGCCGGGGGGCCGCAAGGCGGCTCGGCGGTGCTGTTCTACATGGCTGTCTATGTCGTAATGAACCTCGGCGCGTTCCTATGCGTGCTGTGGATGCGGGACGAGGACGGTCGGCCGGTCGAAAGCATTGCCAGCCTTTCGGGGCTCGCGCAGACGCGGCCAGCATTCGCCTGGGCCATGGCATTTTTCATGTTCAGTCTGGCTGGCATTCCACCGCTGTTCGGTTTCTGGCCGAAGCTGCTGGTCTTCCAGGCGGCGGTGGCGGCAGGCTATTCTGCCTTCGCGGTTGCGGCGATCCTCGGCACCGTGATCGGCGCTTATTACTATCTGAAGGTCGTCAAGGTGATGTTCTTCGACGAGCCTGCGGCCCCCTATGCCCGGCTACGTGAGCCGGTGCAGGGCATGTTGATCCTGCTGGCAGCGATCATCGTCTCACCACTCGGATATCTCCTCGTCGGACCGCTCGGCTCGCTAACGGACCGTGCCGCGGGATCGTTGTTCTGACCCGAATCCGCATCGTCGAGCGCACTGGCTCGACCAATGCCGACCTGATCGCGGACCACAACACAATCGAGGGCGATTGGTTGGTCGCGCTTGAGCAACAGACCGGGCGCGGGCGCCAGGGACGCAAGTGGGTCTCGCCGCCCGGCAATTTCTACGGAAGCACGATCGTCGAGCTCCGTAAGGGGGACCCGCAGCCGCAGACGCTTTCGCTCGCAGCGGGACTTGCGCTCGTCGAGGCGATCGACATCGCGGTGCCGGACCAGCCGCTCATGCTCAAATGGCCGAACGATGTGCTCCTGCTGGGAAAGAAACTTGCGGGAATCCTGCTTGAGCGCAGCGGCGAGCGCGTCGTGATCGGATTCGGAGTGAACCTCGCTTCGGCGCCTGACCTTGCCGACCGGCAATGCGCATCGCTGGCGGCCCGGACAACATCACAGGCGTTCGCCCCGATCCTTGCGGCAAGCGTCGCTCGGCTAATCCGCCTGTGGCGGCAGAGCGAGCCGTCGCTCATCGCTCAAGCGTGGCTGGCACGAGCTCACCCTCTTGGCAGCGAGCTCACCGTTCACGGCGGCGGCAACGACATCGTTTCCGGCCGCTTTGAGGGTCTCGAGCTGGACGGCGCTCTGCGCCTTCGCAAGGCCGACGGCCTGGTGGAGATCGTTCATGCCGGGGATATCTCGCTCGGCTGAGTCGTGCTCTCGCGGCAGCTGGACGTTGCTGATACGGGGACGTCGTTTCGCGACTGAGTCGAAGCGTTCGTAGCGACGCGCTGCCTCATCCAGGCGCTTCGCCACCTCCCTCACGAAACTCAGCGCCGGTCCTGTCGGCCGGCACAACTCGCGTTGAGAGGGCACTCGCCATGCCATTCATCACCACCCGCGACGGCACCGCAATCTTCTACAAGGAATGGGGCCCGAAGGATGCCCAGCCGATCGTCTTCAGCCATGGTTGGCCATTGAGCTCAGACGATTGGGACGCACAGATGATGTTCTTCCTCGGGAAAGGATATCGGGTGATAGCCCATGATCGCCGGGGCCACGGCCGGTCGAGCCAACCGGACGGCGGCAACGACATGGACACCTACGCCGCAGACCTTACGGAGCTGACCGATCAACTCGATCTTCATGAAGCGGTCCACGTCGGGCATTCAACCGGCGGTGGCGAAGTCACTCGTTACGTTGCGCGGGCGAAACCGGGCCGGGTTTCCAAGGCGGTCTTGCTGGACGCCGTCCCGCCCGTAATGGTCAAGAAGGACTCGAATCCCGGCGGTACGCCGATCGAGGTGTTCGACGGGTTCCGCGCAGCGCTCGCGGCCAATCGCGCGCAACTCTATCTCGATATCCCCTCGGGTCCCTTCTACAACTTCAACCGCCACGGCGTTACGCCGATTGAAGGCCTGATCCGCAACTGGTGGCGTCAGGGGATGATGGGCAGCGTCAAGGCAGGTTACGACTGCATCAAGGCGTTTTCCGAGACGGACTTCACTGAGGATCTGAAGTCGATCGAGGTTCCGGTTTTGGTTATCCACAGCGAGGACGATCAAATCGTGCCCTATACGGATTCAGGGCCGCTCTCGGCGCAACTCGTCCAAAACGGCAGGCTCAAGACCTACAAGGACTTGCCTCACGGATGCCATTCCACCCACCCCGACCTCATCAACGCGGACATCCTGGGGTTCATCCGTGGTGAGCCGGTCGGTGAGGTTGCCGAAAAGGCGCCCGCGCTTGTGGCGGAGCCTATCCCGGTCGGATGACGGACGATCTCGGCAGCACGTTCGCAACCCGCGGAGCGCAGATGTTCCTGCGCTTCACGGACGACGAACTGGCGCGGCTTGCCCGTTTCGGCGAGCCGCGCCGCTACAAGGCGGGCGACATGCTCGCACGCGTCGGTGAGGTCGGCCCGGGCGTGATGCTGATCCTCTCCGGCCAGGTAGACGTCACCCAGCCGACGGGCGGCGAGGACAGCCACATCGTCACTCACGAGCGCGGCAATTTCATGGGCGAGCTCGCGCAGCTTTCCGGTCGGCCTTATCTCGTCAACGAGAAGGCGCTGACGGATGTCGAGGCCGTCGCAATCCCGCCCGAGCGGTTGCGCGCGCTGCTGATCGCCGAAGCGGACCTCGGCGAAAGGCTCATGCGCGCCCTCATCCTCCGCCGCGTCGGACTGATCGAGGCAGGGGTAGGTCCGATAGTTATCGGAGAGGAGCATAACGCCGACGTTCTGAGGCTCACGAACTTCCTTCGGCGGAACGGTCATCCGTATCGCAGCCTCGATCCCGCGGACGACAGCTGCGCGCAGACCTTGGTCGAGCGGTTCGAGGTCGCGCCCGAAGAACTCCCGATCGTGCTTTGTTCGGGCGGACAGCTCCTGCGCAATCCGAGCGAATCCCAGCTCGCCCGCTGTGTCGGCCTGGTGAGCACGATCGATCCGGATCGTCTTTATGATGTCATCGTCATCGGTGCCGGCCCAGCAGGGCTCGCGACGTCGGTCTATGCGGGTTCGGAAGGCCTTTCGGTTCTCGCCATCGATTGTCGGGCGTTCGGGGGCCAGGCCGGTGCATCGGCCCGGATCGAAAATTACCTCGGTTTCCCCACCGGCATTTCCGGCATGGCGTTGATGGGCCGCGCGTTCAGCCAGGCTCAAAAGTTCGGGGTCGAGATTTTGATTCCCGATGAGGCGGTGAACCTCGATTGCGGAAACGAGCCCTGCCAGGTCCTACTCCAGACCGGCGAGCGCACCCGGGCTCGCGCCATCGTCATCGCGACGGGGGCGCGCTACCGCCGGCTCGGCGTCGAACGACTCGAAGAATTCGAAGGTTCGTCCGTCCATTACTGGGCGTCGCCGCTCGAGGCGGACCTTTGCGCGAACGAGGAGGTCGCATTGGTCGGAGGCGGCAATTCGGCAGGGCAGGCGACCGTATTCCTCGCCAGCCGGGCCAAGCGGGTGACGTTGATCGCCCGGCGGCCTTTGACCGACACCATGTCGCAATATCTGATCGAGCGCATCGAAGCCCAGCCGAACATCGATGTCGTCATCGGTTGCGAGATCAGCGAGCTCGAAGGAGCCGACGGAAATCTCCGCGGCGTCGGGTGGCGCAACCGCCAGACCGGGACCGTCGACAGTCGGCCGATCCGCTATCTCTTCTCCTTCATAGGAGCCGAGCCGAACACCGACTGGCTCGAAGCTTCCGGGATCAAGCTGGATTCGCGCGGATTCGTGCTGACGGGAGATGATGCAGGCGCGGGCAAGCTGCCGCTTGAAACCTGCCGGAGCGGCATCTTCGCGATCGGTGACGTTCGGTCCGGGTCCGTCAAGCGCGTCGCCGCGTCGGTGGGAGACGGCGCGGCGGTCGTCGCTTCCATCCACGCCTATCTCGCGAAGCAGCAAGAAATGGCGCCGCGATTCGTCATGACAGAGGCCCCTGCGACCGTTGCCTGATCTGCTTTGCGATCGAAGGCTGTTGTCCTAAGGGCGGGCCATGCTGCTCGCGATCGACGCCGGCAATACGAATGTCGTCTTCGCGCTCGTCGATCGCGGCGAGATCAAGGCGCGCTGGCGGATTGCGACCGATCCGCGGCGTACAGCGGATGAATATGCCGTTTGGCTCCATCAGCTGCTCGAGCTCGAGGGCTATTCGAAGGACGTGGTCGAGGGAGTGATCATCGGCACGGTGGTGCCGCGTGCGCTCCACAATCTCGAAGTCCTTGCGAGCAAATATTTCCACGCCGAGGCGCTCATCGCCGGAAGAGGAAAGGTGGCCTGGCCGATTCGGCTGGATGTCGATGAACCGGAGAATGTTGGGGCCGATCGGGCACTCAACGCTATTGGTGCCCACGCGAAGTATAAGGGCGACCTGATCGTCATCGACTTCGGCACAGCGACCACGTTTGATCACGTCGACAGCAAGGGCGCCTATGCCGGCGGGATCATCGCGCCGGGCATCAATCTTTCACTCGACGCGCTCGTGAATGCTGCTGCCAAGCTTCCGCGCATCGCGATCGAGGCGCCGACGGACAATTCGTCGGTGATTGGGCGAACTACGCAGAGCCAGATGCTCATCGGCATCTACTGGGGTTATGTGGCGATGCTGGAGGGCCTCACCGAGCGTATGAAGCGCAACCTCGGCCGTCCGGCGACCGTGATCGCCACCGGCGGCTTGGCCGACCTGTTCGACAAGCACACGAACGTGTTCGACGCGATTGAGCCCGATCTCACCATCCAGGGGTTGAGTCTCCTGTACGACATGGCAGTGCACCCCTCGAAATGATTCCCGGTGAAGAGCTGATATTCGTCGCGTTGGGCGGCTCGGGTGAGATCGGCATGAACGTCAATCTCTATGGCTGCCGCGGCCAGTGGATCATGGTCGACCTTGGCTTAAACTTCGCCGGTCCGGATTATCCTGGCATCGAGCTCATCCTCCCCGACCTTGAGTTCATCGAGGAGCAGCAGGAGCGGCTTTCCGGGATCATCCTGACTCACGGGCACGAAGACCATATCGGCGCACTCCCGTATCTCGCCGACGAGCTGAAGGCGCCGTTGTTCGCGACCCCGTTCACCGCGGGGCTGATCGCAGGCAAGCTCGAGGAGGAGGGACTGACCGGCCAGGTGCAGCTCAATATCGTCGAGCGCGGCGGTACCGTTAAGCTGGGGCCGTTCAAGGTAAGCTTCGTCGCGCTGTCGCACTCCATTCCGGAAGGGAACGGTCTGCTGATCGAAACGCCGTTCGGGAATATCTTCCACACCGGCGACTGGAAGATCGACGAGACGCCGGTCCTTGGCTCCGCACCCGACACTGACGTGCTGACGGAGATAGGCGACCGCGGCGTCCTCGCTCTGGTATGCGATTCGACCAACGTCTTTCAGGAGGCGCCCTCGGGATCGGAAGAGAGCGTTCACGAAGGGCTGCTCGCACAGGTGCAGATGGCTAACGGGCGGGTGCTCGTGACGACCTTCGCCTCCAATGCGGCCCGGCTGCAGACCATCGGACGAGTCGCGCGGGAAGCCGGGCGACAGGTGTGCATCGCGGGGCGGTCGCTCGAGCGCATCCTTAGGGTCGCGCAGTCGACCGGCTATCTCACCGATTTCCCGCCACCCATCGGCTTCGACGAGGCGATGCGCCTGCCGCGCAGTGAAGTGCTGATCATCGCGACTGGCGGCCAGGGCGAGCCCCGTGCGGCGCTGGGGCGGATCGCAGCCGGCACGCACGAGCTCAAGCTCGGCGAGAACGACACCGTCGTTTTCTCATCGCGAATCATTCCCGGCAACGAGATCGCCATCGGCCGGATCATGAACCAGCTGTCCGATCTCGGCGTCCAGATCGTCACCGAGAAGCAGGCGCACGTACATGTGTCCGGCCATCCCGGCAGGCCCGAGCTGGTGCAAATGTACAAATGGGTGCGGCCCCAGATCGTCGTTCCTGTTCACGGCGAGGCGCGGCACATGGCGGAGCAGGGCAGGCTGGCGCTCGATCACGGTGTTTCGCATGCGGTCGTTCAGAAGAACGGCGACCTGATCCGCCTGGCACCTGGAGAACCCAAGAAGATCGATGAGGTTCGGGTCGGCCGTCTCGTGCTCGATGGCGACGTAATCCTCCCAGCCGACGGAGCGACGGTGAACGAGCGCCGGAGGATCGGCTATGGCGGGCTGATTACCGTAGCACTGCCGGTGGGCGACGACGGAAAGCTTGCCGGCAAGCCCTTGATCCGTCCGTTCGGGGTCCCCGTAGAAGAGGATCGCGAGGATTTCATCGCTGATGCGACCGATGCCGCGACGAAGGCTTTCAGCCCCGGGGTCGATGAAGATCGGATGCGAGAGGCGGTCCGTCTGGCCGTACGCCGCTGCGCGACACTGTGGACCGGGAAAAAGCCGCTCGTCGAGGTGATGCTCCTTCAAGTCGCGGCATGAAGCTCACGTCGATCGTCGCCATCTATTTCCTGTTCTTTGCGGGATGCGCATTCATCCTCCTGCCGTTCGGAGTGAGAACGACCGAAGAGGTCGGCGGCGAGAAGATTCCGGGACAGGCGGAAAGCGCGCCCCACCGATTCGACGTCAAACGTCATCTGCTGAAAGCGGCGCTAGTCGCTGCGGTGCTGTTCGCGATCTACTATGCGAACTGGACGTTCGGTTGGATCACGTCCGACGATCTCGATTTCTACAACCCGCCGCAAACGCAGCGGGAAAGCCGTTAGCGCCGCTTGTCGATGGCTTGCGCAAGCGCTGCGTAGAGCTTGCCCATGTCTGACGACATGAGCGTTACCGCGATCATTCCGCCGTCTCGTTCGGCTAGGACGCGGCGGAGCATCGCTTCGAAATCGTGGACGTAGCGGTTCACTGAACGCTGGAATTCCAGGTCGATCTCGTAATGCGCGCGGATCGGGCGGCTTTCGCTACCGTCGATCAGCCTTACTGCCCGGCTGGTGAAGATGCCGCGATTGCCCTTGAGATAGGCGCCCCACGCCTTGTCGTCGATCTCGTCGGCGAGGATTTTACCGACGTCGATTGCCGCCGAATGCATGGAATCGATGAGCAGCGAGACCCGGCGGGCAAACGCCTCGCTGTCCTTCTCGCGCTGCTCTTTTCGGGTCTCCTCGATATGTTCCTCGAGCGCCGCGGCGCTTTGGCCGAGCGTCAGCATCTGCTGAGTGAGCCGGTCGGACGCTGCGCGGGCGGAATCGACGGCGCGTGCCGCCACTGTTTCGACCTCCCGCAGCCGGTCCTCAATGCTTTCGCGGATGACGCGCTCGAGCGCGGCCCGAGTCTCTTCGGACAGCTTCCCGGCGCTTGCGGGGATGACGTCCTCGATCGCCTCGCGTGCCCGTTCCGCCGCATGCGATGCCGCATCCTTGACCTGGACCAAGGAGGCGACGAGCGCCGGCGCAGTTTGCGCGCTGAGGTTCGCGGCTTCGCGCTCGACCTGCGCAAGCATCGAAGCGAGCTCGGCCAGCTTCGACTGCGCGTCGCCGACGCCGTCGTCGACCTTCGCGAGAAGCGCGGTCAGCTGGTCTTGCTGTTGGGCGATGCTCTCACCGGTCGCAGACAGGCGATCGCCGGCTTCGATTGCGGCATCGCGGATCCAGCCAATCTCGGGACGTGCCGACGCAGCGGCGCCGATTAGACGTTCGGTGCTGCCCTGCGCCTCGCCGATGGCCGAGCCGAGGCTGTCGCGGATCTCGGCCGTCAGCCGGTCGATGCTCTCGTGAAGCGAGCTCGTCCGCTCGGCGATCGAGCCGATGGCGGCGTCCTGCGTGCTCGCCTGTGACGCAAGCGTGTCGAGCTCGGTTCGGGCACGGGTGAGCGATTCAAGGAATCGGTTCGCGCGTTCGTCGCCATGCGTCGCAAGCTCGGTGAACCGTTCATCGATGAGCGCGAGCCCGCGGTCGATCTCGGCGATCATGCGCTGGGATGCCCGGTCTTGCTCGGCGACCCGCTGCGACAGGCTCTCGATAGATATATTCGCATGGTCGACGTTCGCGGCGAGCGATTCCGACGCCTCCGCACCGGCCTTGCCAAGGCCCGCCGATGCTTGCTCGACGAGAGCCGCGACGGCTGCCGACTGGATGTCGATGCCATTGCGGATTTCATCGAGCGTCGCCGATGTCCGCTCGAGAAGTGTGTCGAGAACACCCGAAAAGCCGGCTTTGGCTTCGCTGACGCGCTCGACAGCCGCAGCGCCGGCGGCGTCGATTTCCGCTAGTCGCGCCGCAAGTCGGTCGGTCGCCTCAGCGATCAAATGATCCGCCTTGCGGGTTCGATCAGCGAGCTCACCGACCTGAGCTTCGAATGCCGCCGTCTTCTCGGCCGATTCGCCACCGATCGAGCGCAGTTGCGCTGACAGCAGTCGCGTCGTTTCCTCTGCGCGCGGCAGATCCTCCAGAAGGACGGCCACGTCGTTGCGAGCCGATTCGGCGGCTCGGTCGAGGGCGTCGCCGTGGAGCCTCAGTTTTTCGCTGCTGCTGTCGAATTGTCTCGTGATGCCGCCAAGCTTACCCGTCGCCTCGTCGCCGAGTTGCATCAGATGCTGCGCCATCATCGTCAGCTCGGTCCGGCTGTCGGTAATCCGCTGCGAAAGCACCTCGAGCAACGCTTCCAGCGATTGCGCTTCGCTGCGCATTGCGATCACGGAGCGGGTGAAGGCCTCCGCTTCTCTGCGGCGGGTCCGCCCGAAGATCATCCAAGCCAGGCACAGGAGCGCGAGTGGCCCGGCGGCGATAGCGAGCCATTGTGCAACGAGCGGCGAAGAGAGCGGCTGGCCGGTGAGCGTTCGTCCCGCCGACCATGCGGAATAGCCGAGCCACAGAGCCGCGAGGACCGTCAGCGTAGTGCCGAGAACGCGCCTGCCGCCTGAGCCGGGCTGAGCCACCGCCTGCTCGGTCGGCTGAAGCCACTGTTCTTCCTCGAACGGCGCCTGTGGAGCGATGTCCGCGCTCGTCAATTCGAGGGGCTCGACCGCTTGGTTCGCCTGCGGCAAGGGTTCGGCGCGTTGTGGATTGGGTGTCATCGCAATCAGCAGTTTATCATCTTTGCTGACCTGCGAAAGCGATTAGAGAGAGGTGCGAGACGGGGGGAGGAACGAGCGGGAAAATGGCCGTCGGTGCGCTGATCGGAGCCTATCAGGAGGACGACAGCGGTGGCCTGCGCGCGCTGCTCCCGCTCGCCGGACGGACCCTCCTCGAATATCAGGTGCGGTGTGCCTCGGCAGCCGGAGCTGCACCGATCATCGTTATCGTGGAACGGGTGCCGCAGGCACTTCAGGACGCATTCGAACGGCTTCGCCTGGACGGAATTGGCGTTTTCCCCGTCAGCGACGTCAGGGAGGCCCTAAGCCGATTCGAAGGCGGCTCGATGATCCTCTTGCTCGGCGATGGCATAGCGCCTCCGGCCGACGTTGTGGCCGCGATGGCGAACGGAGCCGAGCCCGCGATCGCGACGGTTCCTGACGACGAGGACCATTCGACTTTCGAGCGGATCGACGCTCAGACGCGCTGGGCAGGCGTTGCGCTGGTCGATGCACATCTCCTCGGATCGACCGCCGCGATGCTGGGTGACTGGGACCTGCAGTCGACCTTGCTCAGGCGGGCGGTCCAGGAAGGCGCGCTTCGCATCCCGGCGAGCGAAGCCGGCGGCGAGCCCTTGCTGGTTGAGCGTGCCGAGGATCTCCAGGATTTTCAGCGGCGGTTGTTCGTCGCATCGCGCGGCGTTCGCCCGGACTGGGTAAGCCGCTTTCTGCTCCCGCCGCTCGAGGAGTTCGCGACCGAGCATCTGATGGAAACCGCCATTCGACCGCTTTGGCTCCTGTGGGCAGCGCTGGCGTTGACGCTGGGCAGCGCGCTCTGCTTCGCCCGGGGATGGCTCGGTGCTGGGCTCGTTCTGCTCATCGTTTCCATGCCGCTCGACCTCATCGCAAGCCGGCTTGCAAGCTTGCGCCTGAAGCCGTTCCCGGTGGGAATGCTGACGAGGCTGGCGCTGTGGCCGGCCGGCGGAGTCGCGCTCCTGGCGCTCGGCTGGTGGGAGATGCGCCACAACACCGGATGGGGTGCCTTGATCAGCGCGCTGGCCGCAGGCGCGTTCGCCGAAGCGGCACGAATCGAGCGCGCTGGGATTGGCGACAGCGAATTGTGGCTGATCTCGCGGCGGAGCGCGATCGTCCTCGCAATCCCTTTCGCCATAGCCGGCGCCTGGACGAGCTATCTCATCGGCCTGCTTGGTTATGCGGCCTTGTCCTTTTTCGTCATCCAGCGCGTACGTCACGATCAGTCCAGTTGACCCGAAGTTAACCAAAATCGGATAACGCGGGCGGTAATGATGCCGGAAGAATGGCCGATTGCCGCCAACGGGGCGGACCGGAACGCGCATACGCGCGCAACAGGTCGCGGACGCCTATCGACCGTGCGCGCCGATTTTTTTCTCAATCCCGATCAGCGCCTCACCGAACAGGAGCGGGCGCTCATGACCGCGATGCTTCATTGTCTCGTCAGCGACATCGCCACTGAGATCAGGGCCGCCCTGCCGACCAGCTGGACCGGGGCTAACGACGATGACTCTGCTATCGTGCTGGCGCTGACGCAGGCGGGCCTTCTCGACGATCCCGAACTGATGGCGCTTCTCCTCCGCCGCGCCGACGAGGAGAGGATTGGGACGGCCGCTCGGGCTAGAACCGGGCGCCGCGAAGCGCGCGCGGTCCAGGGGCTGGTCAGCCACCACGACGGAGGCGTCTCTTCGGCTGCAATGGCGCTCGTCCTGGCGCGAGGCCGTCGCCGCGACCGATTCGGTCAATGCCTGATCGCGTTCGACGACCTCTCATACGAAACGGCGGAGCGGCTAGTTCAGGCCATCGCTGCGGCGCACCGTCGGGACATCGCGTCCGGATATGGTACGGCGGCCGCCGACACTGAGCTCGCCGGGGCTGCAGCAAGCTTGCTCGATAAATATGATCCGGAGCGCAGCGTCGAGGCGCTGGTTTCGGCGGTGGTCGCAATGCTGGAGGACAGCGGCGGTCTTACCGACGAGTTGCTTCTCGCTTGCTCGCAGGAGGGGGAAGTCGGGTTCCTGGCCGAGGTGCTCGCTCGGCGATCCGGCATCTCGGGTAGTGTCGCATTGGATGAGCTGCTTTCGGGCAGGACGCAGCAATTGATGGCGCTGCTTCGAGTCGCGGGGTTTTCGCGCGAGCTCAGTGCGGGATTGCTGGCCAGCCTCGGCGACCTGCTAGGCATCGACGATCCTGGCGCCGCCATTGGCGTCTTCGATGCGATGAGCGCCGATGAGGTCAGGGCCGCGGCGAGCTGGATCTCCGCGCCGCCGCGTTATCGCGCAGCCCTCGCCGCGTTGGGAAACGGCAATGGCTAGCGTTCCTTCCGAACCGCGGCCGGTGCTCGGTCGTCTCGACCGTTCCGGACGGCTGATCGCGGCCGAGCCGGAGCTCGAGGCGCTGCAGCGTGAGGCGGGCTCCGAGGTTGGACAGATGCTCGCGCTTCCGCAGGTGGCCGCTGTCGCCCAGCTGGCGCGCAAGCTCGGCACGCCCGTAGGCCGTCCTGCCATCGCCGCCTCCGCGGACAACGACATCGAGCTTTGGGTGAATGCGAAGCCCGAAGGCGACGAGGTCGCCCTGTCGTTGGAGGGATGGGCCGTCCGCCCGGCAGCCGGACCGAGGCTAGCGACGATTCTCGGCGGAGGAAGCGAAGCGGCAAGCGCGGATGCGCAGAATGAATGGGCGACCGACGAAGAGCTGCGCATCATCTCCATTTCCTCCGATTTCGCGGGCCTGCTCGGCGTCGCTGTCGCCGACGCCGCCGGAGCGCCGCTCACCCGAGTCGCACGGTTGGACGAAGACGAGAACGGCGAGATGCCGCTGATCAGCGCGTTAGCCGCCCGGCGCGGCTTCTCCGGGCAAAGAGCCCGAAGCCGGTCGGACGAGAACTGCCTGGTCGTCCTCAAGGGAGAAGTGGTCACGGCCGCCGACGGCAGCTTTGCCGGTTTTCGAGGCACCGCCGAGAGCGAGAAGAACGGCGCCGGCCCGGTGCTTCGCGCTCCCGGTTTCGACCATGCGCTCGACGAGCTACTTCGCTCGCCGATCGACCGGATCATCGACAGCGCGGAAAAGATCATGGCTCGCGCGGACGGGCCGCTGCGCGGCGACTATGCGAGCTACGGCAACGATATCGCGTCGGCCGCGCGGCACCTGCTGTCCGTCCTCCAGGCCATGAGCGAAGATCCCACGCAGGTTCATGGGGTGGTCGACGTTGCGGCGCTTGCAGCCGAAGCGGTGATCATGCTCGAATCTTCCGCCGAAGAGCGCGGTGTCCATATCGAGATCGGTCGTCCCGAACCGCTTCGTGCCCGCGGTCAGGAGCGCGCTGTCATCCAGATCCTGGTCAATTTGATCGTCAACGCGATCCGCTACTCGCCGGAACGCGGCACGGTCGCCTTGGGATTCTCGAGGACCGCTGCAACGGCGTCGGTCACGATCTCGGACGAAGGGCCGGGGATCGCAGCCGGCGACGAGCAGCGGATATTCGAGCGGTTCGAGCGCGCGCACACGAAGGAAGGTGGCACCGGCCTCGGCCTCGCCATCTCGCGCAGGCTCGCGCGCTCGATGGGTGGCGACGTCACTCTCGACAGCGCGCCTGGCGAAGGCGCGCGATTTACCTTGACCCTGCCGGCGGCCTAGCCGCGCTTTTCGACCGGGACGTAGTTGCGCTCGGTCGCGCCGACGTAGAGCTGGCGTGGACGTCCGATCTTCTGGTCGGGATCGGCGATCATCTCGTTCCACTGGGCGACCCAGCCGACCGTCCGTGCAACGGCGAAAAGCGCAGTGAACATGTCAGTCGGGAAGCCGATCGCATTCAGGATCACGCCCGAATAGAAATCGACGTTCGGATAGAGCTTCTTTTCGATGAAGTAGGAGTCGTTGAGCGCGATGTGCTCGAGCTCCTTGGCGACATCTAGGACCGGATCGGAGATGTTGAGCTCCTTCAACACCTCGTCCGCTGTCTTCTTCATCACCTTCGCCCGGGGGTCGAAGTTCTTGTAGACGCGGTGGCCGAAGCCCATCAGCCGGAACGGATCGTTCTTGTCCTTCGCCCGGGCGATATATTCGGGGATGCGCTTGGTCGTCCCAATCTCGCGAAGCATGTTCAGCGCCGCTTCATTCGCCCCACCGTGTGCCGGACCCCACAAACAGGCGATGCCCGCTGCAATGCATGCGAAAGGGTTCGCACCCGACGAGCCGGCAAGGCGCACTGTCGAAGTCGATGCATTCTGCTCGTGATCGGCGTGGAGGATGAAGATCCGGCGCATCGCATTCTCGATCACCGGATTGACCTCATAGGGCTCGGCCGGAACACCGAACGTCATCCGCAGGAAGTTGCCGGTGTAGCTGAGGCTGTTCTGGGGGTACATGAACGGCTGGCCGATGCTGTATTTGAAGGCCATGGCCGCGATGGTCGGCATTTTCGCGATCAGCCGGTGCGACGCGATCATCCGCTGTTCGGGATCGGTGATGTCGGTGCTGTCATGGTAGAATGAAGAGAGCGCGCCGACGACGCCGCACATGACCGCCATCGGGTGAGCATCTCGGCGGAAGCCGCGATAGAAGGTCGCGAGCTGCTCATGCACCATGGTGTGACGGCTGATCGTATAGACCCATTCGTCCAACTCTTTGCCGGTCGGAAGTTCGCCGTGCACGAGGAGATAGGCGACCTCCATGAAGCTCGAATTCTCTGCAAGCTGGTCGATCGGGTAGCCGCGGTGGAGAAGTATGCCCTGTTCGCCATCGATGTAGGTGATGGCGCTTTCGCAGCTCGCCGTCGACGTGAAGCCTGGGTCATAGGTGAACATTCCGGTCTGGCCGTAGAGCTTTCGGATATCGACCACTTCCGGACCGACAGTGCCGTCGAGGACCGGGTAGCTGTGGTTCGATCCATCGAACCCGAGGGTCGCGGTCTTGTCGGTCATTCGTTCGGCTCCATCTGATCGGCGATTCGGGCGAGGCTTTCGTTGCGCCCGAGCAACGCTAGAACATCAAAAATCCCCGGTGAGGTCGTGCGCCCGGTAAGAGCGGCCCGGAGGGGCTGCGCAAGCTTGCCCAGCTTGACGCCACGCGCATCGGCGACTTCGCGGATAGAGGCCTCTAACGACGCCGCATCCCAGTTCGCAAGCGCAACTAAGTTTTCATGCGCCGCAGCGAGGATAGAACGGGCATCGGTCGTGAGCAGCGCCGCCGCAGCATCGTCCATAGCCATCGGCCGTTCGTCGAAGAGAAACGCAGCACTTTCAGCAAGTTGATCGACGGTGCCGGCGCGCGGCTTGAGCTCCGGCATCGCCTTTACGAGCAAGGCCCTCTGATCGTTCGATAGACCCAGCTTGGCCGCGACCAGATCGGCGAGCCGCTGGTCGTCGGCCTCGCGGATGTAGTGGCCGTTCAGATTCTCCAGCTTCTTGAAGTCGAAGCGTGACGGTGACTTGCCGACATGATCGAGGTCGAACCACTCGATGGCCTGGTCGCGGCTGATGATTTCCGCATCGCCATGGCCCCATCCGAGGCGAAGGAGGTAATTGCCCACCGCTTCGGGCAGGAAACCGAGCTCGTCGCGATAGGCATCCACGCCAAGCGCTCCATGGCGCTTGCTGAGCTTGGCGCCGTCGGGCCCGTGGATAAGCGGCACGTGCGCATAGGTCGGTTCCGGCCAGCCCATGGCGCGGATGATCGCCAGCTGGCGAAAGGCATTATTGAGATGGTCGTCGCCGCGGATCACGTGAGTGACGCCCATGTCGTGATCGTCGACCACGACCGCAAGCATGTAGGTCGGAGAACCGTCCGAACGGAGGAGGATGAAGTCGTCGATCTCGGCATTCTGGACGGTCACTCGGCCCTGAACGCGGTCCTCGATCACGGTTTCCCCGTCGCGCGGCGCCTTCAGGCGAATCACGAATGGATCATCGCCCCGCGCTTCAGCGATGTCGCGCCAGGGGCTGTTGATTCGGAACGGCCGACGCTCGCGCTGGGCGGCCTCGCGCTGCTCGGCAAGTTCCTCCTGCGTCATGTAGCAGCGGTAGGCGTGACCGCGATCGAGCATCTTGTGGGCGACCTCGGCGTGCCTGGCCCAGAACTGCGACTGGTAATATTCGTGGCCGTCCCAATCGAGGCCGAGCCAGTGCATCCCGTCGAGGATCGCGTCGATCGCTTCCTTGGTGGAGCGGACCTTGTCCGTATCCTCGATCCTCAGGAGGAACTTCCCGCCGTGATGGCGCGCGAAGAGCCAGTTGAACAAGGCCGTTCGCGCCCCTCCGATATGAAGGAAGCCGGTGGGCGAGGGGGCGAAACGGGTGACGACCGGACGGGACGGCGACGAACTGCTTGCGCTCAAGCGCGCTTTCCTCTTCTCTTCATGCTGCAATGCAATGGACGAGCGCCCCTAACATAGGGGAAGCGCCTCTTCCACAGCGTGCTCGGAGCTATTGGAAGGCGTGGTTTTCCGCGGCTGGAGAGAAGCTGGAAAGGCTCCTCGAGGCGGAGCGCGCGCAGCTTCCGCCATGGGTGGTCGTCGGTCTTGGCAGTGGGATCGCGGCCTGGTTCGCGCTCCGTGAGCCGCGTAAATGGATGGCGTTCCTGTGCCTGGCCGCGGCGCTAACGCTCATGGGATTCGCGCTCGGCCGCGGGCGAGCGGGGAGGGCGCTCGGCTGGTTCGCGCTCGCGGCGACGATCGGCTTCGCGCTGGTGTGGAGTCGCTCGGCGATGGTTGAGCAGCCGAGGTTGGGCCGGCCCGTCGTCGCCCCGCTGACGGGGACGGTGGTCGCGGTCGACCATCTCGCCGCGCGGCAGACAACCCGCGCACTTCTATATTCGACGAGTCCCGGCGTTCCGCCGAAGCTGCGGCTGTCGATCGACGACGACAAGCTTCCGCCGGGAATCGCACCGGGAGCGCGGATCGAGGCTCGAGCGCGCCTCGTGGCACCGCCGCCAATGGCCCTTCCCGGAACCTACGATTTTGCCCGCGACGCATGGTTCCAGGGGCTTGGGGCGGTCGGTAAGCCGCTCGGCGAGGTAACCGTCATTCAACCGGGGGAGGCGCACGGGCTCGACCGAGTCCGGGAAGCTTTGAGGGGCCACATCGAGCAAGCGCTACCGGCAGATCCGGCGGGCATCGCGGTCGCCCTCGCCACGGGGGACCAGAATGCGGTCGATGAAGACGACGCCGACGCGATGCGCCGCGCCGGCCTCACGCACCTCCTCTCGGTCAGCGGACTTCACATCGCGGCGGTTGTCGCCTTTGCGATGTTCCTGAGCCTCAAGCTCCTTGCCCTCAGCGAGCGGCTGGCGCTCCGATTCAACCTCGTCTTGGTCTCCGCCGGCGTCGCTGCCGCGGCGGGGATCGGCTACACCTTGCTCACCGGTGCGCAGGTGCCGACGGTCCGAAGTTGCGTCGCCGCGCTGCTGATCCTCGCGGGAATCGCGCTTGGAAGGGATGCGCTGAGCATGCGCCTCATCGCGACCGGCGCACTGATGGTGCTTCTCTTCCGGCCTGAGGCGCTCGCCGGCGCCAGCTTCCAGATGAGCTTTGCCGCGGTAACCGCGATCGTTGCGCTTCACTCGACCCGCTGGGCGCGTCGCCTGCTACAGCGGAGAGAAGAGGGCATTGTTGCGCGAACCGCCAGAGCGCTGTTCGGGATCGTCGCCACCGGGCTCGCCGTGGAGATCGCACTCGCACCCATGGCGTTGTTCCATTTTCACCGATCCGGACTTTACGGCGTATTCGCAAATATCGTCGCTATCCCGCTGACGACATTCGTGATCATGCCCAGCGAAGCGGCGGCGCTGCTGTTCGACGCGATAGGCTGGGGGAAGCCGTTCTGGTGGATCTGCAGCGTGTCGATCGAGGGGCTGCTTCGGCTCGCGCACACCGTCGCATCGGCGAGCGGGGCCGTCATTTTCGAGCCGTCGATGCCGGTGTGGGCATTTGGCCTGATGATGGCCGGCGGTATCTGGCTGTGCCTGTGGAATACGCGGGTTCGGATGTTGGGCCTGATCCCCGTTGCCTTCGGAGCGATTGCCGCCGCTCTCGCGCCAATTCCCGACCTCCTGGTCACCGGCGACGGAACCCATCTCGCGGTTGTCGACAGCGGCACGCCGTATATCCTCCGAGAGCGAACCGGCGATTACGTGCGCAACCTGGTTGCCGAGGCCTCGGGGTTTGACGGAGACCCCGCCGACCTTGCCTCGCGCCCCTATAGCGCCTGCTCGAGGGATTCGTGCGTCGCCCTAATTCGCAAGGGGCAGAGCGAATGGCGGGTTCTGGCGACGCGGTCCGCGACTTCGATCGACTGGACGACCATCACACGCGCGTGCGCAGAGGCGGACATCGTCATCTCCGACCGCCGGCTCCCGCGCGCCTGCCTCCCGCATTGGCTCAAGCTCGACTCAGCCCTGCTTCGGAAAACCGGCGGGATGGCGATCTATCTGGGCGATCCGCCGCGTATCGACACCGTCGCCGATCGCGTCGGCGAACATCCCTGGCAGCAGTTCCGCCCTAATAGCGGCGAATGAGGCCTGTCAGGCGCCCCTGAATCTGCACGCGGCCCTCGTCGTAGCGCTGAGGCTCGTAGCGTGAGTTGGCGGGATCGAGCCTAATCATCCGGCCTTCGCGGCGGAAAGTCTTGAGCGTCGCTTCCTCATTATCGATGAGCGCCACGACGATCTCCCCGTCGCGGGCGGTGTCGACCTTACGGATGAGAGCGAAGTCACCGTCGAGGATTCCTTCCTCGACCATCGAATCGCCCGAAACCTCAAGCGCATAATGTTCACCGGGACCGAGCAGCGCGGCGGGGACGGCGAAGCTCTCGGTCCCCTGTAGCGCCTCGATCGGCGTGCCGGCGGCGATTCGGCCGTGAAGCGGGATTTCCGTGGTATCGTTCGCCGCCGCGGGAGCAGCAGAACGGAGCGGGGTGACCGTTGCGGGCTTCGTTTCGGGCAGCTTCACCACTTCCAGCGCGCGCGCCCGGTTCGGCAGTCGCCGGATGAAGCCACGCTCCTCGAGCGCCGAGATCAGCCGGTGGACGCCCGACTTTGACTTGAGGTCGAGCGCCTCGCGCATCTCATCGAAGCTCGGGCTGACGCCATCCTCTTTCAGGCGGCCGTCGATAAAGAGCAGTAGTTCGCGTTGCTTGGCGGTGAGCATCGGCGGTTCCCCGTCATCCCCTGTGGAACGAACGGAGAACGTGTAGGCAACAAAAGGGCTCAGGTCAAGCGCTTGTCAGCCGCCGCTGTTCTGCATCCTGACCTTCATCGCCTGGATCGCGCTGTCGTTCTTCCTGGCGCCCATCTCCTGTCGGATCGCGGCGAGGAACTCGCGGGCATAATCTTCCGAGATGCCCTGCTGGAGCTCGGTCTGCATCTGCCCGATCAGGCCAGGCTGCAAAAGCGCATTGCCGGGCACGACCTTGTCGACCCGGACGATGAAGAAGCCCCGCCCCTTGGGATCGGGAAACATCCGGCTTTTTCCCTCGGCAAGCGAGAAGAGCATCCTGATCGCCGGCGGCACCGGCCCCTGTGCTGTAGCGATCTGGATCCGGCGAGCCGCGAGCGGCTGCGTCGGCGGCAGTTGTGCTCCGCTTTCCTTCATCGCCTGGGCAAGCGGCGTTCCGCGCTCAACCTTCGCTTCGATCTGGATGGCGGCGGCCTTCGCGCGCTCCAGCGCCTTGCTGTCGATCCAGTCGTTCGTCACCCGCTCGCGGACGCTTGCCAGCGGTGCAGGGGCGGCGCTTACGACCTGGCCGGGCGAGACCATCGCATATCCCTGATTATTGGGCAGCGTGACGATCTCCGGCGGATCGTTCGGCTCGAGGTCGAAGCCCGTCTTGAGTGCTGGAGCCATCTCCGGCGGCAGCTTGAAACCGGGATCGACACGCGAAGTGCCTTGGGCGACGATGAGCGGCGTGGTCGTGACGGGCAGCTTCGCTTTTGCCGCGGCTTCAGCGAAATTGTTTCCGTTATCCACGGCATCCTGTACGTTGCCGACGATGTCCTCGATCGCACCCTTGCGCTTGTCGGCATTGAGCTTGGTCGAAATCTCCGCGCGGGCCTGGTCGAGTGACTTGCCGCCCGTCGTCGTGATCGAATCGATCTTCGCCACCGCCCAGCCGAAATCAGTTTGAACGGGGCCGATGACTGCGCCCGAAGCGCCTCCGAACACAGCCGCGGCCGCCTTGTCGCCGGCGACCGAGCTATAGGCGTCGCGGCTCTGGTCCTTCAACGTCGTGACGGCGGCATTCGCTCCGGCGGGCGCTGCGGCTGCGGCGATCGTCGCGCCCCCCTTGGCGCGTGAGGCGATGCCGTTTGCCGAAGCCTGGTCAGGCACGACGGCCTGGCTGATGTCACGCGTTTCCTTCGAGGCATAGTCGGCCTTGTGCGCGTTGTAATAGTTCGCGATTTCCTGGTCCGAAGCAGTGACGTTCGCGACCTGCGCCGGTCCGATCGTCGCAATCCGGAGCACGCGCTGTTCGGGCACCATGTAGCGATTGCGGTTCGCCGAGTAATATTGCTGAAGGTCCGCGTCTGTCGGCTTTAGCCCCGACTTGAACGCATCCAGCGGGATCGCCGCGGCCTGGCCCTCGCGCGATTCGAGCAACATCGAGGCGTACGGCTTGGCCATGCCGGTGGCGATTCGGGCATTCGCCGCGACAGGCGTCAGCAGATAACGCTCCAGCAGGCCGCCGGCCAGAATCTGGCGGACTTCAGGGTCGGTCAGCCGCTGCTGTGCGAGGAACGCCCGATAGGATTGCTCGCTGAACTCCCCGTTGAGCCCCTTGGTTTGCGGAATTTGCGCTATCTCAGCGTCAACGAGGCGCTTCGATAGCGGAAAATGAAATTTGTCCGCGAAGGCGAGAAGCGTCTTTTCGTCGATAAGCCCGTCGAGCAGCCCGTCGAAGTCGCCCATGATCGTCGAATAATCGGCGTCGGGGCGCTCTTGCCGCGCCTGCTGAAGCCGGCGCTGCATCGCCTGGCTCATCTCCTCCTCGGAAACTTGCTGGCTTCCGACCGTCGCCAGGGTCGAGTTGCCCATTCCGAAGCCATATTTTCCCGAGCCGAAGTTCGAAACGCCCGTGGAAGCGAAGCCGATCAGGATCAGGATGAAAAAGGTGGCGATGATCCATTGGCCGAGTTTCGTCTTCTGCAAGGCGCGGAGGGGAGTGAGCATGAGGATCCTGGAAGGGGAAAAGGCGTGCTGGCCCGCCGCTTTAGGGGCGAGCCTTGCGAGCATCAAGGCGGCCCCGCTACTGGCGGTTCGAACAAGGGGGTAGCTTGAGGTGTCGCTAAAGAAGCTCGTCGCCGGAAATTGGAAAATGCACGGTCTATCATCCGACCTCGCGGAGATCGCCGCGATCGCAACCGCGTCGCATCAATATCCAAGGGTGGATGTCGCGCTTTGCGTTCCCGCGATCCTGATCGAGCGGGCGGCCCGAGCGGTTCCCGGTTTCCCGATCGGCGGACAGGACGTCCACCATGCCGAAAAGGGCGCGCATACCGGCTGCACGTCGGCTGAAATGCTCGTCGACGCGGGCGCCGCGCTCACCATCGTTGGTCATTCAGAACGGAGGGATGCGCAACGGGAGAGCAATATGGAGGTCAAAGCGAAGGCGGAGGCTGCGCTCGCGACTGGCCTCGACGTGATCCTGTGTGTCGGAGAAAGCCTTGTCGACCGTGAAGCCGGACATGCCGTGGAGGTCGTGACTGGCCAGCTGGGTGATTCGCTTCCACGAAGCAACACCGGCGCTTTCGGCGGATCGGGCCTGGCCGTCGCCTATGAACCGATCTGGGCGATCGGCACGGGCAAGGTTCCTTCGATGGCCGACATCTCCGAAATTCACTCCGCTCTCCGCAAGCAATTGGTCCAGGTCTACGGCGACGTCGGAAGCGAAGTGCGGATCCTCTACGGCGGCTCGGTGAAGTCGTCGAACGCCGGCGAGATTTTCGCCGTTCCCGACATCGACGGTGCGCTGGTTGGTGGCGCCAGCCTTACAGCCGCGGACTTCATCCCGATCGTCGCAGCCGCAGCAGGGAATTAGCCGGAGAGCTGACGGCGTTCTGGCGCAACATCGGACAAACCAATCGAGTAACTCGGTTGAAAGCGACGGCGGCGGCGACTAAGTGCGCCGCTCCCGCCCTAATCCCTCAAGAAAGCCTGCTATGTTCGCCTTCCTGCTGATCGTCCAAACGCTCATTGCGGTTTCGCTGATCGGCGTAATCCTGATGCAGCGCTCCGAAGGGGGTGGCCTTGGAGTGGGCGGAAGCTCATCGGGCTTCATGACCGCGCGGGGCGCTGCAGACTTCCTCACGCGCTCGACCGCAGTCCTCGGCGGGCTGTTCATCGTTCTTTCGATCGTCATGGCGGCGATTGCCGGAGCGTCTCGCGAGCCGACGAAGATCGACACGTCGCTTGCGAATACGGCTGCGCCGATCTCTCCGACGAAGCAGGCGCCGCAGCAGCAGACGCCAAGCGCGCCTGCGACGAATCCGGACCAGAATCAGCAGGCGCCGGCGGTTCCACTGGCTCAATAGGCGTCAAGCCGAATATTTTTGCGTCCGCGGGTTGCATCCGCGGCGCTTGTCCCCCTAAGCCTCGAATCCCATGGCGCGGTTCATATTCGTTACCGGCGGCGTGGTCTCATCGCTTGGAAAAGGGCTTCTTTCCGCCTCCTTGGGGGCGCTCCTTCAGGCGCGTGGCTACAAGGTCCGCATTCGTAAGTTCGATCCCTATCTGAACGTCGATCCGGGGACGATGTCCCCCTACCAGCATGGCGAAGTCTATGTGACCGACGATGGGGCGGAGACCGACCTCGATCTCGGCCATTACGAGCGCTTCACCGGCGTCTCCTCTCATCAAACCGACAATGTGACGACCGGCCGAATCTACCGCGACATCATCGCGAAGGAGCGCCGCGGCGATTATCTCGGAGCGACCGTGCAGGTGATCCCGCACGTCACCAACGCGATCAAGGAGTTCGCACTCAACGAGACCGACGGCTGCGACTTCGTTATCTGCGAGATCGGCGGCACCGTCGGCGATATCGAAAGCCTGCCCTTCATCGAATCGATCCGGCAGCTGAGGAACGACCTTGGCCGCGACCAGACGGTCAGCGTCCACACGACCCTGGTGCCGTGGATCGCCGCGGCCGGCGAGCTCAAGACCAAGCCGACGCAGCAGTCGGTGCGGGAGCTTTCCAGCCTCGGGGTCCAGCCTGAAGTGCTGCTTTGCCGTTGCGACCGGCCGCTTCCGGAGAGCGAACGCGAAAAGATCGCCTTGTTCTGCAACGTGCCCAAGTCGGCGGTTATCCCGGCGCTGGACGCGCGCAATATCTACGACGTTCCGCTCCAATATCACGAAGCCGGTCTCGACGACGAAGTGCTGCGCGCATTCCGGATCGATGCTCCGCCTCCGGATCTCGAGCGCTGGTATGAGATCATGGACCGGATCGATCACTACGAGAGCGAGGTGACGATCGGCGTGGTCGGCAAATATGTCGGCCTTCCCGATGCCTACAAAAGCCTACGCGAGGCGCTCGTCCATGGCGGGATCGCCAACCGCGCCAAGGTCAACATCCAATGGATCGACGCCGAGCTGTTCGAGCATCCCGAAGCCGACATCGTCGCCGAGCTCGAACCGCTCAATGCGATCCTGGTCCCCGGCGGCTTCGGCGAACGCGGAAGCGAAGGGAAGATCGCCAGCGTCAAGTTCGCGCGGGAGCGCGATATCCCGTTCTTCGGAATCTGCCTCGGCATGCAGATGGCCTGCATCGAAGCCGCGCGGAACCTCGCGGGTATCGAAGAAGCCTCCACTACCGAGTTCGGCGAAACGCCTGAACCGGTGGTCGGCATGATCACCGAATGGATGAGCGAGGAGGGCCTTCAGAAGCGCGCGGCCGGCGGCGACCTCGGCGGTACGATGCGCCTAGGCGCCTATCCCGCGAAGCTCGACGGCAACAGCGTCGTCCACTCGATCTACGGCACGGATTCGATCAGCGAGCGTCACCGCCACCGGTACGAGGTCAACATCCACTATCGCGATTCGCTCGAAGGCACGGGCCTCATCTTCTCAGGCATGTCGCCCGACGATCAGCTGCCTGAGATCGTCGAGCGGCCCGACCATCCCTGGTTCATCGGCGTCCAGTTTCACCCCGAGCTCAAGAGCCGCCCGTTCGAGCCGCATCCACTGTTCGCGGGTTTCATCGAGGCGGCAGTCAAACAATCGCGGCTAGTCTGATCGGAACCAACGAGCGGAACAGGGTCCTCGTTGGGCCGTTTCGCCCCCGTTCCGTGACGCTAACGAGGAAAGCTGCACATGCTCCTGACCATCGCCATCATCCTGCTCATCCTGTGGGCACTCGGCTTTTTCGCCTTCCACGTTGCAGGAAGCCTCATCCACCTTCTCCTGATCATCGGCATCATCGTCCTGATCTGGAATTTCGTCGCCGGCCGCCGGACCGTTTAGGCTGGATTTTCTCGCCGTTGCGGGGCGTCCCAAGCGTCCCTAAATGCGGCGGATGACCAACAGTATTTCGACGCGCGTGGCGGTGCTCGGCTCCGGCCCGGCGGGCCTCACCGCTGCCATCTACGCCGCGCGCGCCGGCCTATCGCCGATCGTCATCCAGGGCATCCAGCCTGGAGGCCAGCTCACGACCACCACGGACGTCGAAAATTATCCCGGCTTCCGTGACGTCATCCAAGGGCCTTGGCTCGTCGAGGAAATGCAGGCTCAGGCCGAGCATGTGGGCACCAAGGTTGTGTGGGATCACATCACCGAAGTCGACCTCTCGCGGCGCCCGTTCCGGCTCAGCGGCGATGGCGGCGCCCAATATTTCGCCGATGCGCTGGTGATTGCGACCGGCGCGCAGGCGAAATGGCTCGGGCTTCCGTCCGAAGAGCATATGAAGGGCAGGGGAGCTTCGGCATGTGCGACCTGCGACGGCTTCTTCTACCGCGGCAAGAAGGTCGCGGTGATCGGCGGCGGCAACACCGCGGTCGAGGAAGCGCTCTACCTCACGAACCACAGCCACGACGTCACGCTGATCCATCGCCGCGACAGCTTGCGGGCCGAAAAGATCCTTCAGGACCGACTGTTCGCGAATGAGAAGATCAACGTCGTCTGGGACAGCGAAGTCGTCGAGTTCGTCGGAGGCGGAGAGCCCGAAGCACTGGTCGGTCTCGATATCCGCAACAAGCGCACCGGCGAGATCAGCCGGATCGAGGCCGAGGGCGCCTTCGTCGCAATCGGCCACCAGCCCGCGACTGAGCTCTTCAAGGACCAGCTCGAGCTCGACGACGACGGCTACATCATCGTCGAACAGGGCACGACCAAGACGAAGATCCCGGGCGTCTTCGCCTGCGGAGACGTGATGGACAAGATCTACCGCCAGGCAGTGACCGCCGCCGGGACCGGTTGCATGGCCGCCCTCGATGCCGAGAAATATCTCGCCGAGATGGAGTTCGAAGCGTTGGCTGCCGAATAAGCGTTAAGGGTAAATCGCTTCCACGAAGTAGAGGCCATGCGGTGGCGCGTTGAAGCCGAGGGCCGAGCGGTCGCGCGCCTCGAGTGCCTTGCGCATGTCATGGGGTTTCCATTGCCCACGGCCGACCATTGCGAGACAGCCCACCATTGAACGCACCTGGTGATGCAGGAAGCTTCGCGCCGCGGCGGTGACGTGAATCTCCTCGCCGATCCTGCTGACGCCGAGCTCGTCCAGCGTCTTCACAGGGCTCTCCGACTGACATTGCGTCGAACGAAAGGTCGTGAAGTCGTGCCTGCCGATCAGCTGCGCCGCGCCCTCCTGCATTGCCTGCGGGTCGAGCGGGACCGCGATGTGCCACACCCTGCCAGCGTCGAGCGACGGCGGCGCGCGGCGGCTGAGGATCCGGTACAGATAGCGCCGTCCGGTGCAGGAAAAACGCGCGTGCCAGTCGTCGGCCACCTCTGCGACCTCCAGCACCGAGATCGGCCGCGGTCTGACCAGCGCGTTGAGTCCCTCTCTGAGCCGATGCGCGGTCAGTGACTTCATGACGTCAACATGCGCCGACATGGCGAGGGCGTGGACTCCAGCGTCGGTACGCCCCGCGGCCGTGAACTGCGCTTGCTCGCTAGTCATCCGCTGCAGCGCTTCCTCCAGCGACTGCTGCACCGAAGGTCCATGCTCCTGCCGTTGCCAGCCCATGAACGGCCCGCCGTCATATTCGATCGTCAGCCGCCAGCGGGTCACGGAAGAATGGTGCCTTTGGGGATTGGGAACCCGCGCAGCAGCTCTCCGGGGTTCATTGCACCGCGTCCGGCGCGCTGAACCCTGAGCGGACGGATGTATCCGGAGCCGGTGGCGATATTCAGGCATTCGTCGAGCACTTCGCCTGGCTTGCCCGACCCATCGGTGCCCGCCGTTACGTCCAGCAGTTTCGCACGCTCGCCCTGGACCTCGAACCACGCCCCGGGGACCGGATTGAACGCGCGCACCTGGCGCTCGATTTGCTGAGCCGATGCGCCCCAGTCGATCCGCGCCTCTGCTTTGTCGATTTTGGATGCGTAGGTTACGCCGTCGTCCGGCTGGGGCTGAGGCGACGTCGGATGCCCGAGCCATTCGACCAGCGCCTTGGCGCCGAGTTGCGCCAGTCCTGCCGTAACTTGCCCGGCATTCTTGCCACGAATGTCCAGCTCGCGCTTGAGCAGCATCGGGCCTGTGTCGAGCCCTTCGTCCATTTGCATGATGGTGACGCCGCTGACTTCGTCGCCGGCAAGGATTGCACGCTGGATCGGCGCCGCACCGCGCCATCGGGGGAGAAGCGAGGCGTGGACGTTTACGCAGCCGCCTTTGGGGGCCTCGAGAATCGGCTTCGGCAGGATCAGTCCATAGGCGGCGACGACTGCCAGGTCGGCATCCAGTGCGTTGAAGCGCGCCTGCTCCTCCGCATCTCGCAGTGTTCGCGGGGTTCGCACCTCGATCGCCAGCTGCTCCGCGCGCTCATGGACCGCGGTCTTCCGATCCGCTTTGCCTCTACCCGCAGGCCGCGGCGGCTGCGCATAGGCGGCGACCACCTCATGCCCGGCCTCAAGCAGGGCATCCAGGCTCGGTACCGCGAAGTCCGGCGATCCCATGAAGACGATCCGCATGCCGGCGCGTATGGCGAAAGCCGGCGGAATTGCCTACCTCCGCCCCGGAATGGCAAGTCAGGAGATCGAAGCGCTCAGCCAAGCGCTCGCACGGCTGCCGGGGTTGGGACCCCGGTCGGCGCGCCGTGCCGTGCTTCATTTGATGAAAAGGCGTGAGGCCGCGCTCCAGCCGCTCCTCGCTGCGCTCCGGAACGTCGCCGACAAGCTCTCGACCTGCTCGGTGTGCGGCAATGTCGACACCTCCGACCCATGCTCCATTTGCCGCGACGCGCGCCGCGACGAAAAGATGCTGTGCGTCGTGGAGGAGGTCGCGGACCTGTGGGCGCTCGACCGTTCGCGGCTGTTTCCGGGCCGCTATCATGTGCTGGGCGGTCGCCTCTCCGCGCTCGAGGGCATTGGCCCGGACGACCTCGCCATCGACCAGCTCGTCAAGCGGGTGTCGGCCGGCGGCATCGACGAGGTCGTGCTGGCGATGAATGCGACTCTGGAGGGCCAGACCACCGCCCATTATCTAGCCGAACGCCTGGAAGGATTTCCCATCCGTCTCAGCCAGTTGGCACATGGACTTCCCGTCGGGGGTGAGCTCGACTATCTGGACGAAGGAACGCTTGCCCAAGCCTTGCGCGCAAGGCGTCCCATTGCTTGAACCCCCTTATTCGAAAGATTAAATCCTCCGCATGGCCATTCGCCGCATCTATGAAACGCCCGATCCAGTCCTCCGGCAGATTTCGAAGCCGGTGGAGACATTTGACGGCGCGCTGAAGACTCTCGTCGCCGACATGTTCGAGACGATGTACGACGCGCCGGGCATCGGCCTGGCCGCGGTCCAGGTCGGCGAGCCTATTCGCCTGTTGGTGATCGACCTCCAGGAGCCCAAGGACCCCGAAGACCCGGAAAGCCCGAACGTCAGGGACCCGAGAGTCTTCATCAACCCCGAGATCCTGTGGCACTCGAACCATGACGTGCCTTACACCGAGGGCTGCCTTTCGGTCCCCGAGCAATATGCCGAGGTGATGCGCCCGGACAGGATCCGCGCCTGCTGGCAGGACGAGGACGGCAAGGCCTACGAGGAGGAGATCGAAGGCCTGCTCGCCGTCTGCCTGCAGCACGAGATGGACCATCTGAACGGCGTGCTGTTCATCGACCACCTCTCGCGCCTGAAGCGCGACATGGTGCTCAAGAAGCTCGCCAAGTGGCGGAAAGAGCAGTCTCTTAAGGCTGCCTGACGGTCATCCCGGCCTTGAGCCGGGACCCGCCTTTCTTCCAAGTCGGCAAAGTTGGCAGACCCCCGGATCAAAGTCCGGGGTGACGTTTTCCTATTGCACCGACTCCGCTGCGACGCGGCAGTCGGCGGCGCATTCCCGGCACATCTGCGCGCAGAGCTTGCAATGCTCGTGATCATGCTTCTCGCATTCCGCCGCGCACTCGTCGCAGACCCGGGCGCATAGCTCGAGCATCTCGCGCAGCACCTGCTCGTTCGCGCCGGTGCGCCGAACCGCCAGCTTGCCGGTCGCTTCGCACACGTCGGAGCAATCGAGGCAGATGCGGATGCACTGCCGCATATCCATCTTCTCGGCGGCGCAAGCATCTGCGCAGCTGAGGCACATCCGCGCGCAATACATCAGATGATGCGCCGCATCGCCGAGCGGCTGGTTGACGTGGCCGGCGACGTCCGGGTGGAGCGAAATCATCTTGCGGATGGACATGGGATTCTCCTGACGAGCGTCAAACCTGTGGACAGCGCATGACGTTCCTCTTGAGCGAGGGCAACAAGGACTTTATTGTTCCTATTCTGTTCCGGGAGTCACGGTCATGGACGCGGTCGTCGTCGCAATTGTTTTGATCGCGCTGATTATCGGTGCGGCGCTCGGCTGGCTGTGGGCAAGCCGTGAGGGAGCTAGGGCGAAGCAGACCGTCGAAAACCTCCGCCTGCAGCTGGACGAGGTCGTCAAAGAGCGGGATGCGAATCGTGACGCCGCCACGACGCTGGCTGCCCTGGAAGCATCTCAGCTGGAACGCGACCGCGGTTTCGAAGCTCGGATCAAGGAACTGGTCGAAGCGAAGGAGGCGCTGTCGACGCAGTTCGCCGAGATTAGCAACAAGCTGCTCGCAGAAGCGCAGGAGAGCTTTCTCAAGCGCGCAGACCAGCGCTTCCGACAGTCGGAAGAGAACGCCGGTCATAATTTGAAGGCGCTCCTCCAGCCGGTCCATGAGCGGCTCGAGCGTTACGAGACAACGGTCCAAAAAGTCGAAGCCGAACGCCGCGACGCCTTCGGAATGCTCTCGGGCCAGATCGAAGCGATGCGGACCGGGACCGAGCGGGTGTCCGCCGAGGCGGCGAAGCTCGTCAACGCACTCCGCAACGCGCCCAAGGCGAGGGGGCGCTGGGGCGAGCAGCAGCTTCGCAACGTGCTCGAGACGTGCGGCCTCTCCGAACATTGCGATTTCGCGACCGAGGTCAGCGTCATGGACGGGGAGGGTGGCAGGCTTCGGCCGGACGTCGTGGTTCGGGTTCCCGGCGGTCAGTCGCTCGTGATCGACGCCAAGGTCTCGCTGAATGAATATCAGGACGCCTTCGGAGCCGTCGACGAGACCGCGCGCGAGGCGCACCTGATGGCGCATGCCAACGCCATCCGCGCGCATGTGAACACGCTTGGGGCCAAGGCCTATTGGACCCAATTCGACGATGCGCCCGATTATGTGGTCATGTTTATTCCGGGCGAGCACTTCCTGACCGCGGCGCTCGAGCAGGATCCGACGCTCTGGGATTATGCCTTCGACAAGAAGGTACTGCTCGCAACGCCGACGAACCTGATCGCCATTGCGCGAACGGTCGCCGCCGTGTGGCGCCAGGAGCGGCTTGCAAAGGAGGCTCGGCAAATCGGAGAACTCGGAAAGGAGCTTTACGACCGCCTCGCCAAGGCCGCCGACGATTTGCGTCGCGTGGGCAGTGGCCTTTCAACGGCAGTCAACAATTACAATAGCTTCGTCGCCAGCTTCGAGACTCGATCCCTCGTTACCGCGCGGAAGTTTCGCGAGCTCAATATCGAGCCAGGCCGTCGAGACATCGATGTTCTTGCACCGGTCGAAGCGCTTCCGCGCTACGCTGACGAAGAGCTTGGCCTCAGCGACGACGACCCTGACGAACCACCACAGATTGCCGCTGAGTAGGTGCTTTGGTGGAGATTGGGACGATTGCGCTGGCGGCTACAGCCCGCCGCAGCCGTTGAACCGCTTGCCGTCCACTGTGACCTGGACCTTGTCGGGATAGGTCCGGTCGCTCATTCCGTCGCTGCACTGGGCGTGCACGATGTTCACGTTGATTCGTGGCGTTTGGTAGATTTCGCCAGCGATGCCGATGATGACCTTAGGCGTGCGCTCCCTGATCGGCTGCGCGTCCGGCTCGGCGAACGTGATGTCGTGCTCGTCGATGAGCAGGTTCCAGAACGGCTCCGTCCCGAGCGCGTGATAGGGCGGGGCTGGCGGGCCGGGCACTGTCATGCAGGCGCCCAAAGCCGTTGCGAGCAGGACTGTCAGCAGGAGTTTCATCTGCAGAACAACCTTAGGGCTCCGCGGCGGTTCCCTCAGCGCCAGCTAGCCTTGACGGCGAAGGCTATCACCGCAGCGGCGATGGCCGCGTTAAGGCTATCGGCGCGACCCGCCATTGGGATTTTGACGAGAAGATCGCATTCCGCTTCATAATCCGAGGGAAGCCCCTGCTGTTCGTTCCCGATGAGCAGGAAGCAGGGCTGCCGATACTCTGCGTCGAGATAGTCGTGGCTGGCCCTGAGACTGGTGCCGGCGAGCTGGCCTTCGCCCGACCGCAGCCACTCGATAAACTCGGGCCACCGCGCAGTCGCCACATCCTGTGTGAATAGCGCGCCCATCGACGCGCGAACGGCCTCGACTGAGAAGGGGTCGGCGCAATCGTCGATTAGGATCAGCCCGCCGGCTCCGACGGCATCGCCGGTCCTCAGGATCGTGCCGATGTTGCCCGGATCGCGAAGCGCCTGGGCGACGATCCACAGCGGCGCCTTTGCGCGGTCGATCCGTTCGAGCGAGCTGTCCGGCTGCCTGTAGGCGCCGATCAGCATCTGCGGATTGTCCTTGCCGCTCATCTTCGAGAGGATGTCGGGCGTGGTCTCGACCGCATCGCCGCCCGCGGCTTCCGTCGCGGCGATGATCTCGACAGCCAGCGGGTGCCGCGCGCCCTCGGACGAAAAGGCGACGATCTCGGGCAATTGCCCGCTGTCGCGAGCCTCGGTGAGGATGCGCAGCCCCTCCGCGAGGAACAACCCCTCCGCTCGCCGCGCCTTCTTGTCGCGAAGCGAGCGCAGCAGCTTGACCGTTGAATTGGAAAAGGCGGTGACCTGGCGGGGCATTATTCTTCCCCGAACCGCTCCTCGACCAGCGCGACGAGCTTCTGCAGTGCATCTTCGGCGTACAGGCCCTGAACGTGGATGACGATCATGTCCCCCATCGCCGCCCCGAGCATCATCAGGCCCATGATGGACGTGCCGCAGACCTTGTTGCCTTCCTTCTCGACGTCGATTTCGGCATCGAGTTCGCTGGCGAGGTTGACGAACTTCGCGCTCGCCCGAGCGTGGAGGCCGCGCTGGTTCGTGATTCGAACCTCGCGGCTGACCCGGTTCAAGCCGCTGCTTCCCCGAGGATTTCGGAAGCTACGGAGATATATTTCCGTCCCGCCTCGCGCGCGGCCGCGACGGCGGCATGGACCGGCATCACCTTGCGGGCTCCTTCGAGGCGGATGAGCATCGGCAGGTTCACGCCCGCGATCACCTCGACATTCTCGCCCTTCATCAGGCTGATGGCCAGGTTCGAGGGCGTGCCGCCGAACAGGTCGGTGAGGATGATCACTCCCTTGCCCTGGTCGACTCGCGCGATCGCCGCGGCAATGTCCTTGCGGCGGCTTTCCATATCGTCGTCGGCATCGATGCAGATCGATTCGATCGCTTCCTGCGGCCCGACGACATGCTCCATCGCGGTGACGAATTCGGCCGCGAGCCGGCCGTGGGTCACCAGCACCAATCCAATCATCGATTCAACTCGTCCTCGCCCTCGCTTGCCGCAGCGCGCCCGGGATGCCGTTCGATCGTGTCCCTCGGCGGTGAGGCGAGATCACGGTGACGCACATTCGGTGCAAAGCCGGCACCAGCCAAACGTTCCGCCATTTCGACTGCTGCAGCCACCGAGCGGTGGCGCCCCCCTGTACATCCAAATGCAACGGTCACGTAACTTTTGCCCGCGGCCCAGTAGCGGGGAATCCAGTCGATGAGAAGCGATTCGATGCGGTCCATCGTCTCGCCCCAGGACGGCTCCTGCCCGAGATAGTCGCGGACCGGCCGCTCGGCGCCCGTCAATGGCCGCAGCTCATCGACCCAATGGGGGTTGGGAAGAAAGCGCAAGTCGAATACGAGGTCGGCGGTGCGGGAAATGCCCCGCGCGAACCCGAACGATGCAATCGTCAGCACCGGCTGGTCTGAATCGCTGCCGTACCGCCGTTGCAACTCGTCGCGCAGCTCCGCCGGGCTGAGGTCGGTCGTGTCGAGGACGTTGTCGGCACCGTTGCGCAGCGGCATCGTCAGTTGACGCTCGCGGGCAATGCCGTCTTCGGCCGGCCGGTCAGGCGCGAGCGGATGCCGCCGGCGCGTTTCGTCGTAGCGGCGCCTGAGCTCCGATCCCGAGCAATCGAGGTAAAGGATTTCCGCCTCTACGCCCTCGATCGAGCGGATGAGTTCGGGAAGGCGTTGGGGGTCGAAGCCCCGGCTGCGGGAGTCCATAGCGACGGCAACCGATGCGGTCCGGCACTGGCCGCCGCCGTTCACGAAGGCATCGAGCAAGTCGGCTGGAAGGTTGTCGACGACGTCCCAGCCCATGTCCTCGAGCGTGTCGAGGACCGTCGACTTGCCCGCTCCGGACATGCCGGTGACGAGCAGCAGGCGCGGCAGCCGGCGGGGCTGCCGCTCGGCCATCAGAACTTGAGGCCCATGCGGTCGAGGGCGAGCGCGACTTTCGACGGAGCGGAGGCGGTCAGCGCATCCATCGAGACGAGCGGAAGCTTCACGCCTAGGATCGGACGCTCGCGGCTGTCATCGGGAAGGCGCTGGATGTCGCTCGTGAGCTCAACGAGCAGCGCAACCGGAACGTCGCTGAGCCGCTCCATCTCGACGATCCCGATTCCGCGGATCTCGAGCTTTCCGGCAATGTTGGGCGGAGCCGTCGCCAGAAGCCGGTCGCCGTCCAGCTTCACGATGGTCTGGTCGTCGCTGACCAGGGTGAAGCCGCGGTCGAGCAGGCGAAGGGTGAGGTCGGACTTGCCCGACCCCGACGGACCGGTGATCAGGACCGCCCGGCCATCAGCGGCGACGGTGCTTGCATGGATCGTTTCGGCCGAAAGGCGCGAGGACGCTCCTGACTGCTTCTGGTTCATTCGCGGTCCGCCGCGGGGAGCCTGATGGTGAACCGGGCGCCCGAAGGAGCGTCATCGCGGTCGTGCACGTCAATCTCTCCGTCGTGACCTTGGACGATAGCCTGGGCGATCGCGAGGCCCAGCCCCGAATGCCGCCCGAAGCTCTCGCCTTCAGGCCTTACTGAGTGGAAGCGGTTAAAGATTGCTTCTCTCGCCTCCGGCGGGACTCCGGGACCTTCGTCATCGATTCGGATTCGAATTTCATCCCCGACGTGGGCCGCGGCGATCTCGACGAGCCCACCCGGTGGAGAAAAACTCACGGCATTGTCGATGATCGCGTTGATCGCGCGGGCAAGTCTATCGGGCTTGCCCATGACGACGGCCGTGTCCTTGCGCGGCCGTGCAAAGGCGAGCCGGGCGTCGCCCTTTTCGCGCCGGGATTCCCAGCTCGACACGATCTGCTCGATGATCGGCCCGAGATCGACCACCTCGAAGGTCGCCCGGGCAAGCTCGGCATCCGTCCTCGCCGCTTCGCCGATGTCGTTGATCAGCCGGTCCAGCCGCCCGACGTCCTCGCGCGCGATGGTCATCAGCTTGTGGCGAAGGTCCGGATCCTCGACCCGATCGAGCCCGTCGACGGCGGAGCGGAGCGAGGCGAGAGGATTCTTGAGTTCGTGGGTGACGTCAGCGGCGAAGGCTTCGATATTGTCGATCCGCTGCCTCAGCGACTGGCTCATGTCCGACACCGCGCGGGCAAGAAGACCGATTTCGTCGCTTCGCTTGGGCAGGCGAGGCACGCTGACCTCGCGGGCCCTGCCGAGGCGAACCCGGTGCGCAGCCAGCGCCAGCCGCCGCAGAGGCCGGACGATCGTCCGCGCCAGGAACATCGAGAGCAGGATCGAAATGGTGATGATCAGCGCCATCGCGCCCAAGATCAGCGCCCGCTCTTTGCGAACCGCATGAGTGAAGGTCCGATCGTTGTCGGTCGCGAGCAAGACTCCGTCGTCGAAGGGGACGGCGGAAGAGATGACCGGCGTAAGGTCCGGAGCACTCCGGATCTTCGTCGTCGGCCGCTTGAGGTTCCGCGCCCGAATCGCTTCCGGCCAGGCTTCGATGCGATCGACCGCGGGCTCCTGATATTCCTTGGGGGTCTTGGCGCCGACGAGGAAATTGAAGCCCTGATCGAGACCGCGGGCGACGTCCTGCGTCCATTTCTGCGTCCTCGGATCGCGCAGCTCATAGGTAGGACCGGTCAGTCGCCAGCTGTCGATGAGCAGACTTCCGTCGGGTCCGTAGAGCCTGAACCGGTCATTGGTGACCTTCGATGCGGTCGCGAGGAGGGCCGGCCACTGAGCTTGCGGAACATTCTTCATCGCAGCGACCGTGGTCGCCGTCTCCAGCCGCGTCTGCTGAGTCCGCTCCTTGCTGAGCCTGTGGCGGAATACGTCGAGGTAAAGCGTGCTCAACGCGACCAGGAGAAGCGTCAGGATATTGAGCGCGAGAATCCTGTGCGTGAGTGTCCAGCGGCCCGACCAGCTCAGCTGGAGGTCGGCGCCGTCACTGTTCGTCGAATCTATATCCGACGCCATAGAGGGTCTCGATTGCATCGAACTGGGGATCGGAGCTCCGGAACTTGCGCCGGATGCGTTTGATGTGGCTGTCGATGGTGCGGTCGTCGACATAGACATCGTCGCTATAGGCCACATCGAGCAGCTGGTTGCGTGTTTTCACGACTCCGGGCCGCTGGGCGAGCGCCTCCAGGATCAGGAACTCCGTGACCGTCAGGCTGACGTCCTTTCCATCCCACCTGACCTTGTGGCGCGCCGGGTCCATCATCAGGCGTCCGCGTTCGAGCAGCGGCGTTTCCGCTTCCTCGGCCGCGTCGGTCGACCCGCCCCGTTCAAGCTCCTGGCGCCGAAGGATCGCGCGGATCCGTGCGATCAAGAGGCGCTGTGAAAACGGCTTGGAGATGTAATCGTCTGCACCCATCGCGAGGCCCAGCGCTTCGTCGAGCTCGTCGTCCTTGGATGTAAGGAAGATAACCGGCATCGAGCTGAACTCGCGCACTCGTCGGAGCAGCTCCATCCCGTCGAGGTTCGGCATCTTGATGTCGAACACTCCGAGGTCCGGCGGATTGTCGTTGATGGCCTTGAGCGCCGCGAGCGGGTCAGAATAGACGCGCGTCACGAACCCTTCCTGCTGGAGGGCGATGGACACCGAGGTCAGGATGTTCCGGTCATCATCGACCAGCGCGATCACTTGGCTCATCCGCCGCTCTGTCGATGCCTCTGCCGAAGGAGGTGAGGGGATTAGCCCAGCAGTCGCCTCTCACACAAGCACGCCGAAAATCCTCCAGCGAAATGTTAGCGTTACCGTCGGATGCCAGGTGCTAAACCGCGGCCAATCCGTTTTGACCGCGCAACCTTTTCGTGCCTATAGGCGCCTGCAACGCAAAGCTGTGCGGCGGCAGGCCAGACACCGGTCGCCGCCGCTTTTGACATATTGAAAGGGAAGCTTCTCCGTGAACGATCGCGTTCCGCGTCGCGGCCTCGACGCCCAGGGCATCGCCACCCGCGCCGAAATCTTCTGGAACCTCACCACCGCGCCGCTGGTCGAACACAGCGTTCGTCGCGGCGAAGGCCTGCTCGCCAAGGACGGGCCGCTGGTGGTGCGTACCGGCAAGCACACGGGACGGAGCGCGCAGGACAAGTTCACGGTCAAGGATGAGCTCACCAGCGACGTGATCTGGTGGAACAATGGCAACAAGCCGATGGACCCGGGCGCGTTCGATCGCCTGCATGAGGACTTCCTGCTCGCGCTGGCGGACAAGGATCAGCTCTACGTTGCCGACCTCTACGGCGGTTCGCAGCCTGAGCACCGGGTGAAGGTTCGCGTGATCAACGAGCTCGCGTGGCACAATCTGTTCATCCGCACGCTTCTGGTCCGGCCCGACGCAGCAGATCTGCCCGGTTTCGAGCCCGAGTTCACGATCATCGACCTGCCGAGCTTCCGCTCCGTTCCAGAGCGCCACGGCAGCCGCACTGAGACGGTCGTCGCGGTCAACTTCACCAAGAAGCTGATCCTGATCGGCGGCACGTCCTATGCCGGCGAGATGAAGAAGTCCGTCTTCGGCCTGTTGAACTTCCTCCTTCCGCCGCAGGGCATCATGCCGATGCATTGCTCGGCGAACATCGGCCCGAAGGGCGACACCGCCATCTTCTTCGGCCTTAGCGGCACCGGCAAGACGACCTTGTCTGCCGATCCCAACCGCACGCTCATCGGCGACGATGAGCATGGCTGGTCGGATACCGCCGTCTTCAACTTCGAAGGCGGCTGCTACGCAAAGATGATTCGCCTCTCGGCCGAGTCCGAGCCCGAGATCTACGCGACGACCAAGCGGTTCGGGACGGTGCTCGAGAACGTCGTGATCGACCCGGTGACGCGCGAGCTCGACCTCGACGATGCCACGCTCGCCGAGAACAGCCGCGGCGCCTATCCGATCGACTTCATCCCCAACTCTTCGAGCGACAATCTTGGGCCGGTCCCGAAAAACGTCGTGATGCTGACGGCCGACGCGTTCGGCGTTCTGCCGCCAATTGCGAAACTGACTCCAGAGCAGGCGATGTATCACTTCCTCTCCGGCTACACCGCGAAGGTCGCCGGAACCGAGATCGGCGTTACGGAGCCGCAGGCGACATTCTCGACCTGCTTCGGCGCTCCTTTCATGCCCCGCCATCCGTCGGTCTACGGCAATCTCTTGAAGGAGCGCATCGCCAAGGGCGAAGTCGACTGCTGGCTGGTCAACACGGGCTGGACCGGCGGCAAGTATGGCGTCGGTAAGCGCATGCCGATCAAGGCGACCCGCGCGCTGCTCGATGCCGCGCTCGATGGCAGCCTGAAGAAGGGCAAGTTCCGCAAGGACTCAAACTTCGGGTTCGAGGTTCCGCTCGAGCTGCCGGGGTGCACCGAGCTGCTCGATCCGCGGAGCACGTGGTCCGATGCTGCCGAGTACGACCGTTCCGCAGCGAGGCTGGTCGACCTGTTCGTGGAGAATTTCGCGCAGTTCGCTGATCAGGTGGACGAGGGCGTGAGGCAAGCGGCGCCGAAGGTGACCAGCGGGCAAGCACAGCAACAAGTGCAAGCCCAATCCGCGCAGACAACTTCAGCTTAGGCCCGGCGCCGGTCGGGCCCTCCGCAAGGACCCGATCGATGACCGAGTTTCACCCACGACTTTTTCACTCCGACGCCGAGGTTGAACATCTCGGCGAAGGCATGGTCGCACGGACCTTGCCGCGCCCCGAATGGACCCACGAGGCACATCTGGCGACCACGACCTATTTGCTCCTGAAGCGGCCCGACATCGACCTCGATGAAGAGCTGCCTGGGCTGATCCGCCGATACAATGAGAGCGTCGGCGGCGTGAATAGCGACAGCGAAGGCTATCACGAGACGATCACCCGGGTGTTCCTTCACGGGGTCCGCCTGTTTCTTTCGGAAGCGGACTTGGAGGACCCGTTGCACGAGCTCGTCAACGAGCTGCTTCTCTCGCCGATGGGCAAGCGGGACTGGCCCTTGCGCTTCTACTCCCGCGAGCGACTGTTCTCGGTCGAGGCTCGGCGGCATTTCATCGAACCGGATCTGCAGGCGCTTCCTTGACGCGGCTCTTGGCGCGCAGGAAGGAATAGTTCGATGACGCCGTCTGGGAGGGGAGCTCGAATGAAGATGATGTTGCGGGTTGGTGCGGTTCTGCTGAGCACAAGCTTCCTCTGTTCGCCCGCGCTTTCCGCTCCGGTTGCCAAACATGCCGCGCGCAGTTCCGCCGACGCGAAGCTGAAGGCGCTTTATGACGGCTACGCTGCGTGGGACGCGAAGGAGTCCGGCTATTTCGAGAATGCTCGGGGGGAGATCGAGAGCACTGCTTACCTTCAACACGTCGACGAGGCGTCGCAGCTTCGCCGAGCGGCGCATCTGAAGGAGTTACTGGCGCAGCTCGACACCATCCCGACTGCGCAGCTCTCGCCTGACGAGAAGGTCAATGCGGAGGTGTTCCGGACTGTCCTCGAGAACCAGATTGCAGACTATCGCTTCCGCACTTGGGAGATGCCGTTCAACAGCGACAGCTCCTTCTGGACCTATCTCGATGCCTCCCAGCGGTTCGACGATGCCGACGGATATCGGCGCTACATCGCGCGGATGCGGGAAGTCCCGCGCTTCTTCGATGAGCAGATCGTCAACATGCGTGCGGGCCTGGCGCGTGGCTTCAGCGTTCCGCGCGCAACGCTCGAAGGCCGCGACAAGTCTATTTCTACCTTTATCGTCGACGACCCGGAAAAGAGCAGCTTCTACAAGCCGTTCGAGAAGCTTCCTTCGAACATTCCCGCGGTAGAGCAGCAAGCGCTGCGGGCAGAAGGCAAAGCAGCCATCCAGCAGTCCGTGATGCCCGCATACCGCAAGCTGCTGGGCTTCATCGCGAACGATTACATCCCGCACACTCGGACAACCATCGCGGCGCACGATCTGCCCGACGGCGATGCATTTTATCGAGCGCAGGTGCGGGAGTTCACGACCACTGACATGACTCCCGAGCAGATCCACGCTCTCGGCCTCAAGGAGGTCGATCGGATCAATGCCGAAATGCAGAAGGTGATGGTCGAGAGCGGCTTCAAGGGCACCATGCCCGAGTTCCTCAAGTTCCTGAAATCGGACCCGCAATTCTACGCCAAGACCCCGGACGAACTCCTCGGCGTATCGGCCTATGTCGCGAAGCGCGTCGACGGCGTCATCGGGCAGCATTTCGGTACGCTACCGCGGCACCGGTTCGGCATCATTCCCGTGCCCGACGCGCTCGCGCCGTTCTACACCTCCGGGCGGGGCGGGCTCGAGAATTGCATGATGAACACCTACAATTTGCCCGTCCGGCCGCTCTACAACATCCCCGTGCTGACCCTCCACGAATGCGAACCGGGGCACAGTTTTCAGGCAGCGATTTCGCTCGAGCAGAAGGGTCTGCCCTCGTTCCGGCGCAACCTCTATTTCTCCGGAATGGGCGAAGGCTGGGGCCTCTATTGCGAATGGCTGGGCAATGAGCTCGGTATCTACCGCACGCCCTACGAGAAGTTCGGCCAGCTCAGCTACGAAATGTGGCGCGCCACACGGCTCGTCATCGACACGGGAATCCACCAGCAGGGTTGGTCGCGGCAGCAGGCGATCGACTATCTCGCCGGCCATACAGCGCTCACTCAGCACGAGGTGGAGACGGAGGTGGACCGCTACATTAGCTGGCCGGGGCAGGCGCTTGCCTACAAGCTCGGGGAGCTGACCATCCTTCGCCTTCGTAGGGAGGCGGAGACGACGCTGGGGCCGAAGTTCGACGAGCGCCGATTCCATGACGCGGTCCTTGGCCTCGGGTCAGTCCCGCTGAACGTGTTCGAAGACCAAATGCACGCGTTTATCCGCGCGGAAGCGGCGAGGCCGGCTGTCAAAACTGCAGATGCCGCCAGTTAGGAAGACGGAAGGACGTGTTCCGGCTCGACCTTGAGGCAATTGCCCTCGAAGTCGACGATGCGCACTCGTTCGCCGACCGCCGCGGGTCCGCCTCGGGCTGACCATTCGCTATCGCCCACTCGGACCCGACCGCCGTTCGCATCGATTGGCTGGGAGGCGACCACCACTCGGCCGAGCAGGCGCCTTGTCCGGTCGTTGAGATATGGGTCCGGAGAATGATCGTAGCGCATCGCATAGGCGCGGCGGCCGCCGAAGCGCGCAGCGAGGAACGCGAGTGCTGCAAAGAGCGCGAACTGCAGCGGAAGGCTGAGCGGCAAGATAAGTGCCGCGAAGCCGGTCGCAATCGCCGCCGCCCCGATGAAGACGAGGAAAAAGCCCGGCGCGATCAGCTCCGCGCACAGCAGAACCACGCCGCCGATCAGCCACAGCCATTCGGGATCGAGATGCATTTCGGTTACTCGCCAGCTTTGGGAACGCTCGCCGACGGCTTGCCCTTGGGCGCCTGAGGCAGGGACGCACGTCCAACAGCCTCCTTGGCCAGCTCGCCGATTCCGCCGAGGGTCCCGATCAGCTGGGTCGCCTCGACCGGGAACAGGATCGTCTTGGCGTTGGGCGAGCGGGCGAATTCGGCGACCGCTTCGACATATTTCTGCGCGATGAAATAATTGATCGCCTGGGCGCTGCCGGATTCGATGGCGTCGCTGACCGCTTTGGTCGCGCTCGCCTCCGCTTGCGCCGCGCGCTCGCGCGCCTCCGCCTCCCGGAACGCCGCTTCCCGGCCACCCTCGGCTTGGAGAATTGCCGACTGCTTTTCACCCTCCGCCTTGAGGATCGCCGATTGGCGCATGCCCTCGGCTTCGAGAATTACGGCGCGCTTCTCGCGCTCGGCCTTCATCTGCCGCGTCATCGCGTTGACGATGTCCTGCGGCGGGCGGATGTCGCGCAGTTCGACGCGGGTGATCTTCACCCCCCAGTTCTCGGTCGCATTGTCGACGACGGCGAGCAGGCGCGTGTTGATCTCATCTCGCTTCGACAGAGTCTCGTCGAGATCCATCGAACCCATGACCGTTCGCAGGTTGGTCGTCGAAAGTGCCATGATCGCGGTGTAGAGGTCGCTGACCTCATAAGCGGCTTTTGCGGGGTCCAGCACCTGGAAGAAAACGACGCCGTCGACCGCGACCATCGCATTGTCCTTGGTGATGATCTCCTGGCCCGGGATGTCGAGGACCTGCTCCATCATGTTGATCCTGCGACCCACCCGATAGAAGAACGGGGTCACGTAATTGAAGCCCGGGTCGGCGACGCGGACGAAGCGGCCGAAATGCTCGATGGTGTAGCGATACCCCTGGCGCACGATCTTCACGCCCATCATCACGTAAAGAAGCACCAGGACCGCAACGGCAGCCATGAACGTCGTCAGCATTTTTCTTCCCCGCTGTCCCTCAATGAGGGCATGATGCGACGGCCATGGCTGTAGCGGAAGCGAAAAACGACATCGACCTGTTCGGGGTTCGGTCGCTGCTGTTCCTCCCGGCGTCGAATCCGCGCGCGATCGCCAAGGCCCGCGAAGCAGGCGCCGACCTCGTCATCCTCGACCTCGAGGATGCGGTTAAGCCTGGCGACAAGGACTCGGCGCGACGTGCAGCCGTGGAGGCGGTGGCGACCTCCTGGCCCACGCCGGTGGCGATCCGGGTCAACGGCGTAGGAACCCAGTGGCATTCCCTCGATCTCGACGCGGTTGCGCGGTCGAAAGCGGATCTCGTCGTGGTTCCGCGCGCCATCTCCGCCCGCATCACTCGCGGAATCCGCGATGTCGTGGGCAAGCCGATACTGGCGATGGTTGAAACGGCGGGGGGAGTGCTCGCGGCTGCCGAGATCGCGCCGGAGACCGCGGGACTGATCGCCGGGACCAACGATCTTCGCGCCGACCTCCGCTTGCCGCTCGACGCGGGGCGGGAGCCGATCTCGACGGCCCTCCAGCTGATCGTGCTGGCAGGGCGAGCGGGCGGCGTCGCGGTCTTCGATGGCGTATTCAACAATCTGCAGGACAGCGACGGTTTTCTCCGCGAAGCCGAAGAGGGCAGGAGGCTGGGGTTTGACGGCAAGAGCCTCATTCACCCCAATCAGATCGCGGCATGCCACCAAGCGTTCGGTCCGAGCGAGGGAGAGGTCGAGCGCGCACGGGCGCTCGTCGATGCATTCAGCGGCGGAGCGGAGCGCTTCGGCGACGAGATGATCGAGCGCATGCACGTTGAGGCCGCGCGGCGGGTGCTGGAGAGGGCGAAGTCCTAGCCAGACTTGGCGAATCGCCCGTTGCCTGTCATGGGCCGATATGGCCCAACTCAACGACACCGCTGACATTCCGCTCGGACTGACGTTCGACGACGTGCTCCTGCAGCCGCTCGAATCCTCTGTCCTTCCGAGCCAGGCGGACACGAAGACTTTCCTCACTCGCGAAATCCCACTCCAGATTCCGATCCTGTCCTCGGCGATGGACACGGTGACCGAGGCGGACATGGCGATTGCGCTCGCCCAGCTCGGCGGGATCGGCGTTCTCCACCGCAACCTCGGAATCGAGGAGCAGGCGCTCGCCGTTCGCCAGGTGAAGCGGTTTGAAAGCGGGATGGTGGTCAATCCGATCACCATGACCCCCGACCAGACACTCGTCGAAGCGCTGGACCTGATGAAGGCCCATCGGATCAGCGGAATCCCGATCGTCGAGAAGTCGGGGAAGCTGTGCGGAATCCTCACCAACCGGGACGTCCGCTTCGCCGAGAAGCCGAACCAGCCGGTCAGCGAGCTGATGACCAGGGAGAATCTCGCGACGGTGCCGATCGGTACCACCGAGGCCGAGGCGCGCCGGATCCTCCACCAGCGCCGGATCGAGAAGCTGCTGGTCGTCGACGAAGCGGATCATTGCGTGGGACTGATCACCGTCAAGGACATCGAAAAGTCCGTAGCAGCGCCATTTGCGACGAAGGATTCCGAAGGTCGGCTGCGGGTCGCGGCTGCAACGACGGTGGGAGATGCAGGATTCGCGCGTTCCGAGGCGCTGATCGACGCCGGTTGTGACTGCATCGTTATTGACACGGCCCATGGGCATAACACCGAGGTTGCCAAGGCCGTCGAGAGGGTGAAGTCGGTTTCCAACTCCGTCCAGGTGATCGCCGGGAACGTGGCCACGGCCGATGCCGCAAAAGCGCTCGCCAATGCCGGCGCGGATGCAATCAAGGTCGGGATCGGTCCGGGCTCGATCTGCACGACGCGGGTGATCGCGGGCGTCGGAGTGCCGCAGCTCACCGCGATCATGGAGGCCGCACGGGCGGCGAATGGCGTCCCGGTGATCGCCGATGGAGGAATTCGCACCAGCGGCGACATCGCCAAGGCGCTAGCTGCCGGAGCATCGACGGTCATGGTCGGCTCGCTGCTAGCCGGAACAGAAGAAGCGCCCGGTGAAATGTTTCTTTATCAAGGACGTAGTTACAAGTCCTACCGCGGCATGGGATCGGTCGGAGCGATGGCTCGGGGCTCCGCTGACCGCTACTTCCAGCAGGATATCAAGGATCATCTGAAGCTCGTGCCGGAGGGGATCGAGGGCCAGGTGCCCTATAAGGGACCGGTCCGCGAAATCATCCATCAGCTCGTCGGGGGGGTTAAGGCGGCCATGGGCTATACGGGCTCGAACACGATCGCCGACCTCCAGAAGCGTGCCCGCTTTGTCCGGATCACCAATGCCGGCCTGTCGGAAAGCCACGTTCACGACGTCACGATTACGCGCGAGGCACCAAATTATCCGACGCGATGAGTTGTCTGTCCCTCTTTGCAAGCGAGAGGGTGGCGAATGACTCCTGCCGCGCGCCTCCAGGCGGCGATCGAGGTACTCGACGAGGTGGTCGCTTCCACAGTCGAGGGCGGACCGCCGGCCGATACGATCGTTACGCGCTATTTCAAGCAGCGCCGTTATGCCGGCTCGGGAGATCGGCGCGCGGTCCGTGAACTTGTGTTCCGAGCGATCCGGCGCTCGGCGGAGCGTCCGCCGAGCGGGCGGGCAGCCGTGCTTGGATTGGCTGAGGAGGAGCCGGCGCTGCTTGACTTGTTCGGCGAAGTACGCGGCCCGCAAACCCCGCTTCCCGGCGAACCCGGTGCATCCTCCGGCTTCGTTCCCGAGTGGCTGGTTTCGGAGTTGTCGCCGCTCGTCTCGCCCGACGAATGGCCGGCCCTGCTTGAGCGAGCCCCGCTCGACTTGCGGGTCAACATAGCCCGGACCACGCGCGAGGAGATGTTGGAGGCCCTCGCCGGGAGCGCGCCGACCGCAATCAGCCCCTGGGGAATTCGCCTCGAAACCGACAGCCGGGTCGACGATCATCCTGCCTTTGAGCAGGGGCTGGTCGAGGTTCAGGACGAGGGCAGCCAGCTCATCGCGCTCGCCTGTGCTGCGAGGGACGGCGAGCGCATCGTCGATCTTTGTGCCGGAGGAGGGGGGAAGTCATTGGCCCTGGCGGCCGCGGCGCCGCAAGCGGATATCCTCGCCACCGACAGCAACCGGGCACGGTTGTCGAAGCTGGCCCCGAGAGTTGAGCGTGCACGCGCTCGCATCGAAGCTCGGCTGCTGAACCCGCCGAAAGAAGTCGAGGAACTCGCCGATTGGCGCGGCAACGCCGACCTCGTGCTCGTTGACGCACCCTGCTCGGGAAGCGGTACTTGGCGCCGCAATCCGGAAGGACGTTGGCGATTGACAGCGGATCGCCTCGACGGCCTTGTCGCGCTCCAGCAGCGGCTTCTCGACATCGCAGCAGAGTTGGTCCGCCCTGGCGGCCGCCTCGTCTATGCGGTCTGCTCGATCCTGTCCCGGGAAGGGTCAGGGCAAATCGAACGCTTCCTCGAAAGCCATTCATCGTGGATTAGTAAGGAAGCGGGCATTGCCGGAGGGCGCTCGGATGGCGCCGGCTGGCTGTTGACGCCGGGGCACGACCGCACCGACGGCTTTTTCGTCGCGCACTTGTACCGTCCGTGCTAGGCGAGAAGTTCGAGAAACGGAGAAATTGATGCAGTCCTTCCCTCGTATCCTGCTCGCCGGGCTGGCAGCGATGGCGCTGGCAGCTCCTGTCGCGGGGCAGCGAGCCGACGACCAGATCCAGCCGAAGTCGGTCGAGCTCATGCACCAGGGGCAGTCGTTCCTTTCGGCGGGCAAGCTCGAGGATGCTGAAAATGCGCTGGAGACTGCGCTTGCGATCGATCCGCGCAACCGCTGGGCCTATGTCGATCTCGCACGCGTCGCCGAGAAGCAGCGCCTGTTCGGCAAGGCGATCCGGATGACGAGCAAAGCGCTGCTGATCGAGCCGAACGACCCTGACGCCATCGCGGTTCAGGGCGAAGCGATGGTCGAGATGGGCGCGACTGCCCGCGCGCAGGATAATCTCCACAAGCTCCAGACTATTTGTGGGGCGAAGGCTTGCCCGCAGGTGGCCCAGCTCTCCTCGGCGATTTCTCGCGGCCCGACGGTTGCTTCAGCGAAAGCGCCCGAGAGCCCGAAGTCGAACTAGCTGAGCGCTCGAGCCAGCTTCACCCATTCGTCGACGCTTAGTGTTTCCGCGCGGCGTTGCGGATCGATTCCGAGCATTTCCACCGCCGCCAAGGCACCCGGAACCTGTTTGAGGCTCGATCGAAGCATCTTGCGCCGCTGACCGAATGCGGCCTCGGTGAGCCGCTCGATCACTTTCGCATCAACGCCTTCAGGCTGCGCCGCGGGAACGACGTGGACCACAGCGGATGTAACCTTCGGCGGCGGCACGAACGCCGAACGATTGACCGTCATTGCAAGCCGTGGACGCGAACGCCATTGCGCGGCCACGGATAGGCGTCCGTACGCCTCGCTCCCCGGCTGCGCGACGATCCGATCCGCAACCTCCTTCTGAAACATCAGGGTCAGCGACCGCCACCAGGGCACCCAATCCGCGGAGAGCCACCTCAACAGCAGCGCGGTTCCGACATTGTAGGGGAGGTTGGCGACTACGTGGGCGCCGTCTCCGACCAGCTCCTGCTCGTCGACCTGGAGCGCATCCGCCTGGATGACGTGCAGCTGTTCCCCAAAGTCCTTCCGAAGCTCATCGAGCGCCGGGATACACCGTCGGTCGCGCTCAACTGCGAAAACGGATGCGCCGGCATCGAGCAGGGCGCGTGTGAGGCCGCCCGGACCCGGCCCGACTTCGTAGACGCGTTCACCTTCCAGCTTTCCGGGGATAGCAGCGATGCGCGCAAGCAGTTGGCGGTCGAGGATGAAATTCTGTCCGAGCGCCTTGCTTGCACTGAGCCCGTGACGGGCGATGACCTCGCGCAGCGGCTCGTGCGTTCCGCTCAAGCTGTTTCGGCCCTCAGGCTGGCATTTTCGGCCGCCATTCGGATGGCCGCCGCCATCGGACGGGGATCGGCCCGATCCTGCCCGGCGATATCGAATGCAGTGCCATGATCGGGCGCCGTTCGGACGATGGGCAGACCTAGGGTTACGTTCACAGCATCCTGGAAATGCAGCGCCTTGATCGGGATCAGCGCCTGGTCATGATACATGCATAGCGCCGCGTCATATTTGGCTCGCGCGCTCGCATGGAACATCGTGTCAGCGGGGTGAGGCCCGCTCACTCGCCAGCCTTCGGCGGCAAGAATGGCGATCGCCGGCTCGATGATCTCGATTTCCTCGTTTCCGAGCTGCCCGCCTTCACCGGAGTGCGGATTGAGTCCGGAGATCGCCAGGCGCGGCTCGGGGATCCCGAAGCTGCGCTGCAATCCGCGCAGCGCCGCCCGACCACGCGATTCGATCAATGAGCTCGTCAAATGCCTTGGAACTTCGGCAAACGGGAGATGCGTCGTTACCGGCACCGTCCTCAGCGTTGGTCCGGCGAGCATCATCACCACGTTGCCGGCGGACACCCCGCATCGCTCGGCGACGAATTCGGTTTGTCCGGCGTGCTGGAAGCCGATCGCATAGAGCTGCTCCTTCGCAACTGGGCCGGTCACCACCGCCACGACAGAGCCGGACCGCGCCAGGCCAACCGCGATTTCTAGTGAATCGAGCGAGCAGTGCGCGCCGGCGACGCTCGGATGCCCTGGGAGATCCGCTTGTGCCGAGTTGAGCTGAAACAGCGGCAGTCCGACGTCGAAAGCAGAATCAGCTTGGCGTGGATCGTCGATGATCTCGATCGGCCCGTCCCACACAGCTTCTACGGAGCGCGGGTCGCCGATCGCAACGAAGGGCGGTAGCCCGAGCTCACCCCGGGAATCCCAGCATTTCGCGATCACCTCGGGGCCGATGCCCGCCGGATCTCCAAGGGAAACGGCGAGTGGAAAGGGCGGTGCTGCCGACATCGTCGCTGCCCTTACCGGAAATGATCCATCACCGATATTCGATCACCGCATCGCGCCGAAGGTCCGCCAGGTAACGCCTCGAGCGCAGGTTCACGCGCTCCTCGTTCAGCTGGCTGTATACCGAGTCGTAACTCGGCGCCTCGGCATCGACCTGGTCGCGGCCGCAGATTACCAGCACCCTCACCGAATCGTCGATCGAACCATAAGGGACGGTCGCTTGTCCGACCTGCAAGGGCAGGACGATCTGCTGCATCGCGACGGGCAGGTCGCGCATCTTCACGTCGTCGCTCTGCACGACCTCGGCATGGAACTCGGCGCCGATCTTCTCCGCACCGCCACAGCCGCCGATATTGCGAGTGGCCTCGACGAACTTTTGGACAGTCGGCTCGGCCTGCTCGCGCGTCGTGCCCTTCGGGAAGCTCAGTGAGATTTGCTTGAGGCTGAGGACGGCGTCGCGCGCGTCTGGAGTCAGGATCTTGCGTGTGTCCTGCACCGCGATGATCGAAACACCGCCGGGAACCTCGATCGGGTTGCTGATTGTACCGGGGGTCATCTGCTGCAGCGCTGAACCGATTGCTGCCGGAAGTTGACTTGGGCGCACCCAGCCAAGATCGCCGCCGACCGCCGCCGTCGACGCTTCGGAGTATTGGCGAGCATAAGCGGCGAACGATGCTCCGCTTTTCAGCTGCTCCAGAATCTTGCTCGCATTCTGAAGAATCTGTTGTTCGGTATAGGGGGTCGACGAGAGGAAAATCTCTCCGACGCGGAACTCCTCGGTTCCCTTCGACGCCTTCATTTGATCGAGGACCGCATTCACCTCGTCGTCGCCGACGCTGACGCCGGATTCGATCTTGGCTTGCTGAAGCCTACGCCAGCTAATCTCGCCCTCGATCTGACGACGCAGCGAGCCGATCGAAGAGCCGTGAGCCTCGAGGTAGGCGCCCAATTGGTCCGGCGTCTGCTTGTTTTCCTGGGCGACCCGTTGGACCGTCCGGTCGATGTCCGCCTTCTTGACCTCGATTTTTTCCGTCTTGGCGGCCTGGATCTCGAGCGTTTCGTCGATGAGGTTCCTGAGCAGCTGCTGCCGAAGCGTGTCGATCTGGTCGGTCGGGATGGGCTGTCCGTTCGCGATCGACAGGAAGGCAAGCCGCTGGTCGACGTCGGTCGCGGTGATCACGTCGCCGTTCACGATCGCGGTCGCCTTGATGACCGATGGCATCACCGAACCGAACAGCTCCGGGTTTTGCGGCAGGTGAAGCGATTCGCTGCTGTTGACCGGCGGCGAAGGCTGATCGTCGGCTTGCTGGCCCGCGGCTGCAGTAGCCAAACCCAGCAGAACGGCTGCGCCGGCCAGCAGAAGGCGCGTGGAATTCAGTCGGAAAGCTCGTGCCACGATTTTGAAAATTCCCTTGATTTGCAGCCCACTGGTGGTGGTTGCCGTTTATCCAGGTCTGCTGAACGCAGCCTTAGCGGCCAATGCCCTTCAATGCCAAGTGAATGCCGAAGGTGTTCCCCGTCCGGAAAGTCCCGATCCGCTCATAGTCGCGCTTCCAGGTAAGTCCAATCTGCAGGCAGTCGTCCTCGTACTGGATTCCCAGGCGCTCGCGTACGGGCTGCCAGCCATCGGCTAGCGAAAGCGGGTCTTCCTTGGCGTCTGTTAGGTCGATGACTGCAGCGCCGAAGACGGACCAGTAGCGGCTGAACAGCGCGCGCCCCGCGACGCGGACCTCTTCGACGTCGCGAAGGTCTTCGATCGCCGGATCGACGTCGCGATTGAGCTTCAAATAGCCGATCTGTGCGTAGGTCTGCGTCGTGCCCACGGTGAGGTCGATCTCGTTGCGGCGCACCGCGAAATTGTCCTTGTCGATCCGGAATCGGTGCGTGAGGTCGAGCAGCCGCCCATAGCGGATGGTGGTCCGGCCGACGATGTCGGACCACCGGTCGGTGAGACCCGTGCCCTCCGGGAAGATGCCGGGCCGGTCGACGAGGCGATAGCTCTGGCCGATCGTGCTGGTGATCGAGAGGTTGGGCCGGTCGAGCGACCAATCGAACCCATAGGTTATGCGGGAGGCGTCTTCCCAGCGGTCGTAGCCAGGGAAGCGGTTGAGCGCGAAGAGATTGCTGTCCTCGAGGTCGATCGAGCGCGCATCCTCATTCGGAATATCGATGTTTGGGGTCGGCGGGGTCAGCACCAGCTGCACACGCGGCTCAAGGCGCTGGATGCCGCCAAAAAGCGGGCCGATGAATGGCCATTTGACGTCGGCGGCAAGGGCCCCGATCGCGCGCGTGTGCCACCCGTCGGTGCCGCTGTAGATCGGCACGGTCGTACTTTCGGCATCGTCCGTATGGTAGACGTCGCCTCGGGCATAAGCGGTTAGGGTCACTTCCTGTCCCCAAGGCGTTAGCCGCCTCAGGTCCCATTCTGCGCTCGCGAAGGCCCGCTGCGTATCCTGGCCCTCGATCCTCAGGATCGACAGGCTGTTGCCTTGCAGCTGAAGCGTTCCGCCGAAGACGTCCTCCTTGCGGAATCGAGCGTCGATTGCCGGCAAGGCAATCGGGATCTGCTTCTGAATGTCTTCGGATCGCAGGCCCTCGAAAGCCCAGCCCGCGATCGAAATGTAGGAATCGGGGCTGATCCGCTCGACGTTGACGACATTGCGCAGCCGATCGTCGTTGGTGATGTCGTAGCGCCGCGTCAGCGTCTTGTCGGTCGCGGCGCGCAAGGAAGCGGTGATGCTCCACAGGGGATCCAGCTGAGCCTTGCCGTTCGCCTCGAAATATCCGCGCAAGCCCTTGTCCGTGGACGTCACGTCCGGATCGACGCTCTCGATCGTTCCGTACGTCAGGAAGCCGCCGACCTGGAACGCCCCCCAGCTATCGAGCTGACGGTACTTGGCCTCGATGGCAGGGAGCACGCCCGTGTAAAGGTGGGGCGTCAGCGTGAGGTCGCTGTTCGGGCCCATCTGCCAGTGATAGGGCTCGGCGATCTCGAAGCCCTTCTTGCTCGAAATGCTGAAATCCGGCGCCAGCCAGCCGGTCGTACCCTCGTTCCCGCGAGTGACCGCGAAGATCGGAAGAAGTGGGAGCGTGATCCCGAAAATCTGCAGACGGCCGCTGACGAAGCGCACCTTGCCGGTTCCCGGATCATCGATGACCCGGGCCGCGGTGATGGCCCAGCTCGGACGCTTGGGACAGCCGCTCGACGTGGTCACCGGACAGGGCGAATAGATCGCATTTTCCAGCGTCGTGATATCGCCGGTCCGGCTTCCTCGGGTGGCGGCGATGCGAGCGCCATTCTCAAGCACGATGAGGAGGTTATCGACCGTCCCGTCGCGCAGCGTATCGGTCAGCTGGACAGTCTCGCCGACCAGCTTGTCTCCCTGCGGCGTCAGAAGGACGACGTTGCCGTGAGCGAAGACCTTTCCGGTCTTGCGGTTCCAGGTGACCTGGTCCGCGGCAAGATAATTGCCGTCGCGGCTCATTCGAACCTCGCCGCTCGCGGTCACGATGTCATTGTTGTCGTCGTAGGTGACCGTGTCAGCGCTAAACTGAACGATCTCGTCCGGTTGTTGGGGCACGACAGCCGGCGGAGCGACCGGCGCGGCCTGGGCGGACGCCTGCGCGGATGTCGCAATCAGCAGCGGGAGCGCTGACCACCAGACAAATCTCGCCGCCAACGCTGTCCTGTCCGCCACTCTGATGATGCCCGTCTTGGCAAGCGCCTATCGCACCTCGCGCCGCTGCCGACAATCGCCTCGCTACTCCTTTTGCCAAGCGAGGGGTTGCACCCTAAAGGCGAGGGAAAGTTTCGCATTTGGGATTGCCTCACATGAATATTCGCTTCGCCGATAGCCGGCCTTCGGGAGATTTTGCGCTGGTTTTGCCGGTTTCGGGCAAAGACCGCTCGGGTCTCGCCTCGCTCGGCGCGGCGCAGCAGTCGGTCGGCTCGACGCTCGACCGGCAGCGGTTCGAGGGCGATTCGGGCAGCGTCTCCGAACAGTTTGTCGACGAAGGCGGGACGATCCGCCGAATTCTCGTCATCGGTGTTGGCAACGCCAAGAATGGCGATGCAGAGGAAAAGCTCGGTGGCACGGCGGTCGCGAGGCTGCTCGCGTCGGGCGAGAAGACGGTGGTCATCGACATCAGCGGGCGCGGCGCCGATGCGGACGGAGCCGCACGCGTCGCCTTGGCGGCGGCGCTGCGTTCGTGGCGCTACGACCGCTATCGCACGAAGCTCAAGGACAATCAGAAGCCGACGCTCGAGGAGATTGTCATTGTTGGTGGGGGAGCGGGAGCGGAACAGCGGTACAAGTCGCGCTGGGCACCGGTCGTCGAAGGCGTGTCGCTGACGCGCGAGCTCGTCACCGAGCCGGCCAACATCATCTATCCCGAGAGCTTCGTCGAGCGAGTGAAGAAGTCGCTCGATGGCACTGGCGTCGAAATCGAGGTCCTCGACCGGGCGCAGATGGAGAAGCTCGGAATGGGCGCGCTGCTTGGCGTCGCGCAAGGTTCGGTCCGCGAGGCGCGGCTTCTGATCCTCAAATGGAACGGTGGCGGCAAGGGCGAACCGACTGCGTTCGTCGGCAAGGGCGTGACCTTCGACACCGGCGGAATCTCGATCAAGCCGGCCGCCGGCATGGAAGCGATGAAGTGGGATATGGGCGGTGCCGGCGCCGTTGCCGGTGCGCTCAAGGCGCTCGCTCTTCGCAAGGCCAAAGCCAACGTCGTCGGCATCTGCGGCCTCGTCGAGAACATGCCGGGCGGCAATGCCCAGCGCCCGGGCGACGTCGTCACGACCCTATCGGGCCAGACTGTCGAGGTGATCAACACCGACGCGGAAGGACGGCTCGTGCTTGCCGATGCGGTCACCTATGTTCAGCGCAACTACAAGCCGAAGACGATCATCGATCTGGCGACGCTGACCGGGGCGATCCTCATCAGTCTCGGGCACGAATGGGCAGGGCTGTTCTCGAACAATGACGAACTTTCGTCCGCACTGCTCAGGGCGGCGGACGAATCCGGCGACAAGCTTTGGCGGATGCCGCTTGCGGACACCTTCGATCGGCTGATCGATTCGCCGATCGCCGACATGAAGAACGTCGGCCCGCGCGAAGGCGGATCGATTACCGCGGCGCAATTCATCCAGCGCTTCATCGAAAATGGTGTGAGGTGGGCGCACGTCGACATGGCCGGCAAGGCATGGTCCGACAAGCCGAACTCGACGTACGAGAAGGGCGCGACCGGATTTGGCGTTCGCCTCCTCGACCAATATGTCGCGGACGTGCTCGAAGCTTAAGCGCCCCGGGCGGTGCGGGTCGATTTCTATCAATTGGCCGGAATACCACCTGAGCAGGTGATCGCGAGCATCGCGGAAAAGCTGCTGGCGGGTGATGGACGGCTGATCGTTGTAGCCGAGGACGAGAATTATCTCGCGCGCCTAGACCGAATGTTGTGGGACCAGGAACCCGCTGGCTTTCTTCCGCATGGGCTGGCCGGGGGAGCCCACGATACCCGGCAACCAATCCTCCTTTCCACCAGCCCCGACGCGCCGAATCTCGCGCGCAATATGCTTATTGCGGACGGGATTTGGCGCGAGGCGGCCCTGACCTACGATCGCAGCTTTTATTTGTTCGACGACAACACGCTCGAGGGCGCGCGCCTCGCGTGGAAGCTACTGTCGGGCAGGGAAGGGGTCGATCGCCGTTACTGGGCGCAGGAAGGCGGAAAGTGGGTAAAGAAGGCCTGAGGCTTGCCCGCGCAGCGGCTGCCCGCTAGGCGGCCCACCAACTCCAACCAACGAATTTTTAGAGGAGACCGCCCGGTCATGGCCGTGACGCGCACCTTTTCGATCATCAAGCCCGACGCCACTCGCCGCAACCTCACGGGCGCAGTCACCAAGATGCTGGAGGAAGCGGGCCTGCGGGTCGTTGCGTCCAGGCGTATCCGCATGACTCGCGAACAGGCCGAAGGCTTCTACGCCGTCCACAAAGAGCGGCCGTTCTACAACGACCTGTGCACCTTCATGACGTCAGGCCCGGTCGTGGTTCAGGTGCTCGAAGGCGAGGACGCCGTGAAGCGCAACCGCGACGTGATGGGCGCAACCAACCCCGCCGATGCCGCCGAAGGCACGATCCGCAAGTCCTATGCAGAATCAATCGAGGCCAATTCGGTCCACGGCTCGGATAGTGACGAGAACGCCAGGACCGAGATCGACTTCTTCTTCGAGCCCGACGAAATCGTCGGCTGAAGGTCAAAGCACCGGACTCATCGTCGCGAGCAGGTTCTGCCAGAGCCTGCGGCCGATGGTGAAAGCGGCAACATCATCGGCCGTGATCCGGTCGCTGTCGGCGAGATACTCCGACTGACGGGCGCCGACGACGGCCGCGAAGGCCACATCGGCGAACAGTATGTTGTTCTCGAAATTGAGCTCGAAGCTGCGGCGGTCCAGGTTCGCGCTTCCGATCAAGCCGATCTTGCGATCGGCGACCATGGTCTTGGCGTGGAGCAGCCCCCGCCGATATTCGTAGAGCTCGATGCCGGCCTTGATGAGGTCCTCGAAATAGCTCTCAGCGGTGGCCGCGACGACCCGGCTGTCGCAGCGCTGCGGGATGATCATCACGGTCCTCACTCCTCTGCGCGCCGCCGAGGTCAGCGCGAACAGAAGTTGCTCGTCCGGCACGAAATAGGGCGTCGTCACCACCAGTTCCTCACGCGCCGAGTGGATCAGCTCCGCAAAAGCCGCGGGCATTGCATCGAAGGAGGACGTTGGACCTGTCCCGATGACTTGAGCGAGGACCGTGCCGTTCGCGATGTCGGTCGGCGATTCCTGCAGAAGGCTGCTGATGTCGTCGCCGCCCTCCGCGATCCAGTCCGAGGCGAAGAGATATTGGTTGTGCTGCGCGGCCGGGCCTTGCCATCGGGTCATGACGTCGACCCACGGCGCATAGCGCGGCTTGATGCGAAACTCCGGGTCCGCGACGTTCTGGCTTCCGCACCAGGCAATCCTGTTGTCGACGACCATCACCTTGCGGTGGTTGCGAAGATCGACGCGCCCCCGGATCAAGGTCCAAAGTGGATTGCCGACGGGTAGGGCAGCGCGCACCTGGCAGCCCTTGTCGGACATCTCGCGCCAGTGGGGCGAGCGGATCAGGAGCTGCGACCCGAGGGCGTCGGCCAGGATCCGGACCTCGACGCCGCGCTGCGCGGCGCGGACGCAGGCGTCCTTGACCTTCAGGCCGTTGTTGTCGGTGAGCCAGATGTACGTGCAGATGTGGACGTGCCGCCTGGCGGCGTCGATGTCCGCGACGATCTCGTCGATCGCGACATTGCTGTCTGCCGCGAGGTGAGCGCTGTTGCCGCATGTCGGATCGAGGCAATTGATCGTCCTCGCCAGCGCGAACGGCGCCTGGTGGGGACCCTTGCCGAGCTGATCGAGGCACGCAGGATCGCCTTTGGGGCGGGTTAGCGCCGCGTCGATGTTGCGGCCGTGCTCCCGCCTCGGGCCGCTGATGCGCGTCTCACCCACGATCAGATATGCGATGACGCCAAGGAGCGGGAGCGCGATGACGACGATGACCCAGGCGAGGCGGGAAGCCGGCTCCCGATGGGGGCGCAGCAGCACCCGGACGAGGACGGCGAGCTCCGCAAGGACTAGGACGATCTCTGCCGCTGACGGGAGATCGACGTTCAAGTTCAGCCTCGGCTGAGCCCGACGAGGTGGAGCGAGCGCCCGCCGAACAGGCCGCCGCCCTTCCACATGTAGCGAATCGTGTAGGAGCCCGTCGCTTGCCGGTCCTTTCCCGCTTCGACATAGCGCGCATTGATTCGGACAGGCACCGAGAGAGTGCGGTCCTTCGCCTCGTCGTCCCGCCCCTTCAATGCCGACTGGACGTCGCGCGCTTCCAGTTCGCCGTCGCTTCCGACCTGGACCACCGATGCTCCTGGAAAGGTAATGGTCAGCGACTGAAGCGCATGGCTCGACTCGACAGGTGTGATCTCAAGGCGCTCGCCGTCGTCCTCCCGTTTGCCGCGGAGGCTCAGCGGAATCGGCGAATGCTGCTCGACGATCTGTGTGGTCTTGTCGGTGTCGCTGGTCTTCCAGCTGATCCACACGCCGGCCGCCGAAACGATCAGTGCAGCGATTGCGATCGTCTCGCCGAGCGAGATCCAGCGGCGGCGTCGTTCCGATTCGGTTTCGCTCATCGGCCGCCAGCCTCCAGTAAGCGGCGAGGCGCTGCAAGCTCCCAGCTTTCGGCGATGCGGTCGGCGACATGGTCCCAGTCGACGTCGTCGCCAACCAGGTTGATAGAGATCCAGCTCGGCAGATAAGCCGGCTTGGAATAGGTCTGCGGGTCGGCCTCGAGCAGCATTGCCTGCTCGTCGATGCTGGAAATTCGGACGCAAGCCACGGTCTTTCCGTCGCCGTGATGACTGGCTCGGAACTGGGCGAATTGCTTGCCTGCGACAAAGAAGGTCGGCTGCCCATGCGACAGCCGCTCCTCGGTTTCGGGAAGCTCCAGCGCGGCGTCGCGAACCTTGCCAAGCGGATCGATCATCTCAGCACGAACTCATTGAGAATTTCCGGGTATAGTCGATGCTCGGCGGCCAGCACGCGCTGTTCGAGAGTTGCTGGCGTGTCGACGGCCTCAATTGGCACTTCGGCTTGTCCCAGCACCTCGCCGGCGTCGAGCTCATCGGTGACGACGTGAACCGAACAGCCGCTGACCTTATCGCCTGCGCCGATCGCGCGGGCATGGGTGTCGAGGCCTCGGTACTTTGGAAGCAGGGAAGGGTGGATGTTGACGATCCGCCCCGCCCAGCGGTCGACGAACCAGGGCGAGAGGATGCGCATGAAGCCCGCAAGCGCAAGCGTTCCAACGCCATGTTCATCGAGAGCCGTTGAGACCATGCGGTCATAATCCTCCCGCTCGATACCCTTGCTGTCCAGCGCCCAGGTCGGAACGCCATGCTCGCGTGCCCAGTCGAGCCCTTGCGCCTGCGTCTTGTTCGAAGCGACCAGTACGACGCGGTAGTTGTGCGCCTGCTCGACCAAGGCGCGCATGTTGCTTCCGCGCCCTGAGATCAGGATTGCGACGCGTTTTGGGTCACGCATTGTGGGTCGCGGACCAGTCCTCGCCAGAGCTCCATGTTCCTGCCGATCCGTGGACGGTGCAGCCCCGCTGGCCTTCCTCGACGCGGCCGATCTCGAACGTGGACTCGCCGGCGCCCTCGAGCGCGTCGTGGACCTCGGCCGCATTCTTAGGCGAGACCAGGACAGCCATTCCGACACCGCAGTTGAAGGTCCGCGCCATTTCTTCCGGAGCGATCCGCCCGCCCGCTTGCAGCGTTGTGAAAATGGAGGGCAGCTCCCATCGGCCCGAATCGATCACGGCATGGCAATCTTCGGGAAGAACCCTTGGAATATTCTCGAGAAGTCCGCCGCCTGTGATATGTGCCAGCCCTTTGATCCGGCCTTGCTGGACGAGAGGCAGGAGCGCGCGGACGTAAATGCGCGTAGGCTCGAGGAGCGCCTGGCCCAACGACTTGCCACCCTCGCCGGGCAGTCGCTCGTTGAGGTTCCAGCCTTGCTGCTCGATGATCCGCCGGACCAGCGAGAAGCCGTTGCTGTGGACGCCTGAGCTTGCGACGCCGAGAATGATGTCGCCGGAGGCAATAGTCGCGCCCGTCAGCACCTTTTTCCGGTCCACCGCGCCGACACAGAAGCCAGCGAGATCGTAATCGCCGGCGGCGTACATCCCCGGCATCTCGGCGGTCTCTCCGCCGATCAGCGCGCAGCCGGCCTGGCGGCATCCTTCCGCAATCGAGGCAACGACGGCCGCCGCGACATCATTGTCGAGCTTCCCCGTCGCATAATAATCCAGGAAGAAGAGTGGCTCGGCGCCCTGCACGATCAGGTCGTTGGCGCACATGGCGACGAGGTCGATGCCTACTCCTTCATGCCTTCCGGACTCGATCGCCAGCTTGAGTTTGGTTCCGACGCCGTCATTCGCGGCAACCAGCAGCGGATCGGAATAGCCTGCTGCCTTCAGATCGAAGAAGCCTCCGAAACCCCCAAGCTCCGCATTCGCACCTGGTCGCGCGGTCGAGCGGGCGAGGGGTCCGATCGCTTTCACCAGTGCATTTCCGGCGTCGATCGACACGCCGGCATCGGCATAGGTGAGAGGTTTTTGGCTCATTTCCCGCGGGCACTAGAGACAAGCCGCTTGGATTTCCACGGCGTTGTCGCCAAAAGACCTCGCGAATGCTTCGTCGCCGCCTCGCAATCCTGCTGTTGCTGTTCCTCGCCGTTCTGGGAATCGGCGCGGCCGTCTATGCGCAGCTCGAGAGCACGGAGCGCGGCATCCTTCCGCTGGACACCTCGAACACGCTCGAGATCGGCCCAGTGCATGTCGACGTCGGCGCTGCCGATGCGCAGTCGGCGCGGCTAGGAGGCTGGCGCCTCGCGCAGCGTCAGGGCTTCAGGGCGCTGTGGGCCAAAATGCATAATGCGCCGATCGGGCAGGCTCCGAACCTTCCCGACGGCACGCTCGACCAGATCGTCAGCTCCATCAACGTCGATCGTGAGCTGATCGGCCCGAACCGCTACATCGCCGACCTGCGCTTGGAGTTCGATCGGGCGAAGTCGGCTCCGTTCCTCGGTGTCGAGGGCAGCCAGGTGACCGAGCATTCGGTAGCGATGCTTCTTATCCCCGTGACCGTGAGCGCTGGGACCGAGACCAGCCTCGAAGTCCGCAATGCATGGCAGCGCGCCTGGGCGCAGTTCCGGACGGCACAATCGCCGATCAGTTATGTGCGGGTTAGCGGAATGGGCGCCGACCCGCTGCTCGTGAACGCCGCCCAGACGACGCGCCCCGGCCGCGGCTGGTGGCGCGGGCTGCTCGACATGTACGGCGCGCAGGACGTGCTGATCGCTGAGGTCCAACTTCAGCGCGCGTATCCCGGCGGCCCTGCGGTTGCGCGCTTTATCGCCCGACACGGTCCCGATTACGAAATCGTCGGCGGCTTCACCCTCACCGCACCGAATAGCGATGCGATCCCGGCCATGATGGCGCAAGGAGCGCAGCGCATCGATTCTCTCTACGCTCGGGCGCTTGCTGCAGGGCAGCTGTCCCGCGACCCGTCGCTGAACCTGCCTCCGCCGCCGGTGCAGGAAGTTGCGGAGATCGCGCCGCCGCCCAAGCCGGTGAACCTCGTGAACGCCTATCAGGTCCAGGTCACCGGCAAAGACGTCGTCATCTACAATTTCGCGATGGCTCATCTCAGGACCTTGCCGGGGATCACGTCGGCGACGCCGCAGCAGATCAACCCTGGCGGGACCAGCTACATACTGGTCGGTTACCGCGGCTCGGTCGCGCAACTTGCCGCGGCGCTAACGGCAAGGGGCTGGGTCGTCGATTTTTCGGGCACGGTCGTTCGCGTGCATTCGGGATCGGACAAGCCGCCATCGCTTCCTGCGCCTCCGGCTCCGGCACCGGCTGCGGCAGCGCCTCCGACTCCTCAGCCCGCGCAGTCCGCAGCCAATCAGAACAGCGGTGCGGCCCAGTGAAGCAAGCGCCGGACCAGATCGCGCTTCCGCTCGACTGGCCGCAAACTGAAGGGGACGCCCGCTTTATCGTTTCCGACGCCAACCGCGACGCATTCGAGCATTTCAGGAAGTGGAGCATGTGGCCGGTCAAGGCGACGATCCTGACGGGCCCGCGCCGCTCGGGCCGAACGCTCCTTGCGCGGAGCTTCGTCGAGCGAGTCGGCGGAAGGCTGTTCGACGAGGCGGATCAGCGCGAGGAGGAAGAGCTGTTCCACGCCTGGAACCAGGCTCAGGACGCCGGGCGACCGCTGATCATGGTCGCGGACGAGCTCCCGCCGGCCTGGGCTCCCACGCTTCCCGATCTCAAGACCCGCCTCGCGGTGACTCCGACCACGCGCATTGGTCACCCGGACGACGCGCTCTTCGCTGCGCTGATCCAGCTGCATTTCGCCGATCGAGGATTGCACATTCCGCCCGAAGCGCTGCGCTTTATGAGTGAGCGGCTGCACCGCGATTACTGGACCGCGGAGCGCGCAGTCGAAGCGGTTGACCGTTTCGCTATGGCAGAGCGGGCGCGACTGTCTCTGCCGACTGTCCGGCGCGCGCTGGCCGAAGCGAGGATGATCGGCGAGGCGGCCTAGCCGCAGCGGATCTTGGTGATCTTGTCCGCTGGATCGAGCCAGACGGTCACCCTGTCGGCCCTGAAGTCCATGGTCAGCATCACGCCCGGCGGGGCCCAGCGGAGGACGGCGGCGTTCGATACCCGCTTGATCTCAGTACCGACCGCGTCGTTCCGGGTCTGTCCGACGAACTTCGCGGTTCCCTCCTCCTTGCAGGTGTGGCCCGGCGTTTCGCCATGAACCACGGGCTCGGCGGGAGCGGTCGAACAGGCGCTCAGAAGCAGCGGGAAGACAAAAAGCATCTTACGCATCGACCGTTTCCTCCTGACGCACGCGGCTCATCTTGAGCTTTCCACTTTCGATCGCGAAGGCGAGCCGTCCTTCGACGAGATCGAGCGCGTCCTTTCCAAACTGCTCGTAACGCCAGCCAGAGAGGATATTGAGGTTCTTGCGCACGCCCGCGGCGAGCGCTTCGAGGTCGTCGGACCGGGCAATAAGGCGCGCGGCGACTCCGCTTTCCTTGGCCCGGATCTTCAGCAGCAGCTTCAAGAGGTCGCTGACGAGCACCGCATCTTTGGTGAGCCCCGGCCGCCGCGGCTCCCGGTCCGGCATTTCGTCATGCTCGAGCGCTTTGGCGGCATTGAGCGCAGACATAAGTCGGCCGCCGATGTCGTTGGTCTTCCACCCGGCTGAGAGACCGCGGACTCGGCCGAGGTCCTCTTGGGTCTTTGGCGGATGGAGGACGATTTCGTTCAGCGTATCGTCCTTGATGATCCGTCCGCGCGGCAGATTCTTTGAGCGCGCCTCGGTCTCGCGCCAGGCCGCGAGCGCCTTCAGTCGCCCAAGCACCGCTGGATTCCGGCTCGGCAGCTTGAGGCGTTTCCAAGCGTCCTCCGGCGGGAAGGCGAAGCTCGAAGGGTCGGCGAGTCGTTCCATTTCCTCGTCCAGCCAGGCGCCGCGGCCTGTCTTTTTCAGCTTCTCGACCATGCGCGGGAATACGGCGGCGAGATGGGTAACGTCGGCGATCGCATAGTCGATTTGGCGCTTGTCCAAAGGCCGACGACTCCAGTCCGTGAAGCGCGCGCCCTTGTCGAGACTGTGACCGAGCAGGCTTTCAATCAGGTTCGAGTAGCCGATCTGCTCCCCATGCCCGAGCGCCATCGCCGCAATCTGCGTGTCGAACAAAGGGTGGGGGACCTTGTCCGTCAGATTGTGGATGATCTCGAGATCTTGCCCACCCGCATGGAAGACCTTCAGCACTTCCTCATCGTTCACGAACAGATCGAGGAGCGGCTTTAAGTCCAGGCCCTCTGCTTTCGGGTCGATCGCCGCAGCTTCGTCGCTGCTCGCCACCTGGATCAGGCAGAGATCGGGCCAGTAGGTGTTCTCGCGCATGAACTCTGTGTCCACGGCGACGAACGGCTGCTTGGAAAGTCGCTCGACGAGGGCCCTGAGCTCTTCGGACTTGGTAATCAGTGGATGGATACGCATGATTCTGCGGAGGGCCATAGCTCCGCCCTCGCGGGTTGACAAAAGATGAGTGGGACGTGAAGCGCGGCGCGCACTTTTCCACGATCTTTGAACCAGAAAGCCGACGTTCCGCATGCACGCCTATCGTACTCACACTTGCGCTGAGCTGCGCTCCAGCGACGTCGGTGGGCGGGTCCGCCTTTCGGGTTGGGTTCACCGCAAGCGCGATCACGGCCATTTGCTCTTCGTCGACCTGCGCGATCATTACGGCATCACCCAGATCGTCACCGACACGGATTCCCCCGCATTCAAGACGCTCGATCGCCTCCGAGTGGAATCGGTTGTCACTGTTGAAGGCGAGGTGGTCGCCCGCTCGAAGGAAACGGTGAATCCAAACCTGCCTACCGGCGAGATCGAGGTCCGCGCGATCGAGGTTACGGTGCAATCGACTGCGGCCGAGCTGCCGATGCCGGTGTTTGGAGAGCAGGACTATCCAGAGGAGATTCGGCTCAAATATCGCTATCTCGACCTGCGCCGCGAGCAGGTGCATGCCAACATCATGCTTCGCTCCGCCGTGATCGCGTCGATCCGGCGGCGGATGATCGATCAGGGCTTCACCGAGTTCCAGACCCCGATCCTGACGGCAAGCTCGCCCGAGGGAGCGCGCGATTATCTGGTCCCGAGCCGTGTCCACCCGGGCAAGTTCTACGCGCTTCCCCAGGCGCCGCAGATGTTCAAGCAGCTGATCATGGTCGCCGGCTTCGACCGCTATTTCCAGATCGCGCCCTGCTTTCGCGACGAGGACGCGCGGGCCGATCGGAGCCCGGGCGAATTCTATCAGCTCGATTTCGAGATGAGCTTTGTCACGCAGGACGACGTATTCAATGCGATCGAGCCAGTGCTCTCGGGCGTGTTCGAGGAATTCGCGAACGGAAAGAGCGTCACACCGGCGGGCGAGTATCCTCGCATTCCGTATAAAGAAGCCCTGCTAAAGTACGGAAGCGACAAGCCGGATTTGCGCAGTCCGCTGCTGATCACCGATGTCTCGGAGCATTTCAGGGGCTCCGGCTTCGGGCTGTTCGCGGGGCTGATAGAGAAGGGCGCGGTTGTACGTGCCGTCCCGGCGCCCGGCACCGCCGAGAAGAGCCGCAAATTCTTCGACGACATGAACGAATGGGCGCGGGCCGAGGGCTTCGCCGGCCTCGGCTATGCCACCCGCAAGGGCGGCGAATGGGGCGGTCCCATCGCCAAGAACCATGGCGAGGAGGGCATGAACCGCATCGCCGAGGCGATGGGACTTGGGCCCGACGACGGAATTTTCTTCGCCGCCGGCAAGGAAGAGGACGCGGCGAAGCTCGCAGGCGCGGCCCGAACTCGCGTCGCGGAGCAACTCGACCTTCTCGAAAAGGACGCCTTCCGCTTCTGCTGGATCGTCGACTTCCCGATGTTCGAGTATAACGAGGAGCAAAAGAAGATCGACTTCAGCCACAACCCCTTCTCGATGCCGCAAGGCGGGATGGAGGCGCTGGAGAGCAAGGATCCGCTCGACATCCTCGCCTGGCAGTATGACATCGTCTGCAACGGGGTGGAGCTGAGTTCGGGTGCGATCCGGAACCACCGTCCGGACATCATGTACAAGGCATTCGAGATCGCCGGCTACACCAAGGAAGAGGTCGACACGAACTTCGCGGGAATGATCAACGCATTCAAGTTCGGGGCTCCCCCGCACGGCGGGTCGGCCCCGGGTATCGACCGGATCGTGATGCTGCTCGCCGACGAGCCGAACATCCGCGAGGTGATCCTCTTCCCGATGAATCAGAAGGCTGAGGACCTCATGATGAATGCTCCGTCCGAGGTTTATCCCAACCAGCTCAAGGAGCTGAACATCTGTATTGTCGGCGACGCCGCTCCTGCAGCGGCGAAAGTGAATCCGGCGAAGGTCGTCGCGCAGGAATAGAAGTTTCGTCACCCCGGCCTTGAGCCGGGGCCCGGCTACCCCCCGATGCTGGCGGATCCCGGGTCAGGCCCGGGATGACGGATAATGAATGGCCAACACCTCGTAGCCCTTCTCGCCTGCAGGAAGGCGGACGACTCGCTCGTCGCCAACTTTCGCTCCGACCAGCGCTCGGGCGAGGGGCGCGCTCCACCCGATGCGGCCATCAGAAGCTTCCGCTTCGTCGTTTCCCACCAGCGTTACCGTGCGCCGGTTATCGTCTTCGTCTGCAAGTTCGACCGTGGCGCCGAAGCGGACTTGGTCGCGCGCCTCCTGCTTCGCGGGATCGACGACCTTCGCTTGCTTCATGATCTTGGCGAGGTAGCCGAGCCGTCGGTCGATCTCGCGAAGGCGCCGCTTGCCATAAATGTAATCGGCATTCTCCGACCGGTCGCCAAGCGAGGCGGCCCAGGACACCGTCTCGACGATCTTCGGCCGCTCGACGCCGAACAGCTCGTCATATTCGGCGCGGATCCGAGCGAGCCCCTCTGGAGTGATGTAACGATCAGCCATGGCTGACGATTATCAGCCCGGGCGATCCTTCCCAAGATAGCGGGAGACGTGGAAGGCGGCTTGCTGCGGCTGGCTCGTGCGGAGCGAGTCGTAAACGACGCTGTTTTCGATCACGCGCTGCACGTAGCCCCGGGTCTCGTCGTACGGGATCGCCTCGATCCACCCGACCACGTCGACCCTGCCGCGCGGATCCCCATATTGCCTCACCCATTTGCCGGCATTGCCCGACCCTGCGTTGTAGCTGGCGACGGCCAGCGGAACGTTGCCGCCCCAGATATCGAGCATGTGCTGGAAGTAGGACGAGCCGATCGAGACATTGTAATTGGGGTCGGTGATCAGCCGATAGCTGTCATAGCCGATTCCCATCTTGTCGGCCTGGTCGCGCGCCGTCCCCGGCATCAGCTGCATCATTCCGCGCGCCCCGGCATGGCTGATCGCATAGGGGTCGAACGAACTTTCCTGCCTGCTGATCCCGTTAGCGAGCGACCACAAGCTGCTCGAAACCGATGCCGACAGGAAGGGATAGGCCTGGCGAACGTAGAAGCTCGAGCCCTTGATCCGTGCCGTTCGCGCGACCCAGACCGGCAAGTCCTGGCGGCCAGTTTCCTGCGCCAGCTGGAGTGCGAGGTTTCGGTCGACGTCGGTATCGAGCGAGCGGGCAAGCGCCTGGACGAAGAGGGCCTGCTCGGTCGAACGTCCCTGCCGGCCGAGCAGTCGGAGCGCCTGGACGAGGCGCCGCGTGTTGAATGCCGCGCGCTGAACCGACGTCGTCGTATATTGCGGAAGCGCTGCGGGCGGCGCCGGCACCGCACGCCCGAGGCGTTCTAGAGCGAGCTGGCCATAGAAGAGATCCGGATAAGCCGCCGCGCGCTGGAAATAGCCCGTCGCCTGCTGGAACTGGCCGGCGGCAAGCGCCGCTCGGCCCGCCCAATAGTCGCCCTTGGTCTGGACCTGGAGCGAGCGGCCCGCTCGGGAATAGCGGTCGAACATCGCAAGCGCGCTCGACGGCTGGCGCATGCGATCGAGCGCCACGCTGCCTCCAAGCCAGGCAAGGCTGGTGTAATCATCGCGAACGCCGAGCGGCTGGTCGGCAACGTCCGCACCGGCGGGGAGAACGTCATCGATCTGCCGAGTGATGTTATAGGCCGTCTGCCAGTCGCGGTCGCTTGCAGCGTCGCCCGCGAGTTGCAGCATCATCTCGTAGAATCGCTCAGGGTCCGTCGGCTTGTAGGTGAAGTGATGCGTCCGAGCCGCGAGATCCTGGGCGGAATTGTTGTAATTACGGTCGCGGAGATAGCGAGCGCGATCCATCATCAGACCGGCGTCGCTGGTCACGCTGCCGATCACGGCCTGGTACCGGCTTTCCGCATCGGAGGCGCCCTGCTGCAGGGCGATGCGCGCGGCAAAGGCCGGCTGTCGCTCGGGGCTGGTCATCGCAAGGAAGCGCGCGGCCGTATCGGGCTTCTTGTCGAAGAGGAGCGAGTCGACGCGGCGATCATGATCCGCGCGGGTGAAGCTACCGCCGTAGCGGGCCCAGATCGCCTGCTCGTCATCCGAGCTCAGGTCCGAAGAGGCCCACGCGCTCCGCGCAGCGCTCAGCGCGTCCGCGGCCCGGCCGCTTGCTGCACAAGCTTCGGTCAGGCGCGCCCAGCCGTTGCCGCTCTCCGGCTTGTCCTTGGCGAAGAAGGAAATGACCGTGCCCGCATTTTCGCCCGGCCGCATCGCTTTCTCGGCCCAGCGGCGCATCCGCGACGAATCGGGCCAATCGGGATTTGCGATCAGGAAGGAAGCGTAGTCGGCGAAGCTGTACCCGCTGCTTTGGCGGAGGCGTCGCCATTGATCGAGCGAATAGGAGACGCTTGGCGCGTAATTTGTGGCGGCAGTATAGGTCGTCGGCGCGGCATATTGCGCCGAGCTTAGCGGAGCCGTGGCTAGAAGCACCGCTATGGATCCAGCAAATCGCCACATGCTGGACATATTGATACGCCCCTCCTTATCAGCCACTGAACACGGCCCACTTCTCCACAGAAAAACTCGCTACGCGGGAGTTAAGTTCATGTTTTTCGGCTCGATCCCGGCGCTGGTGACCCCCTTTTCCGGTGGGCGTGTCGCCGAAGACACATTCAGCGAGTTCGTCGAATGGCAGATCGCGGAAGGGTCCAACGCGCTGGTTCCGTGCGGGACCACCGGAGAATCCGCCACTCTGAACCGCGACGAGCACCGCGAAGTGGTCGCCCAGGCGGTTCGGGCTGCGAATGGGAGGGTTCCGGTGATCGCGGGCTGCGGCAGCTATTCGACCGCCGTAGCGACCGAGATGGTGCGCGCCTCTGCCGACGCCGGAGCCGACGCGGTGCTGGTCGTCGTGCCTTATTACAACAAACCGAGCCAGGCTGGTCTCGCTGCGCATTTCATCGCCGTCGCCGAAGCGTCCTCCCTGCCGATCGTGGTCTACAATGTACCCTCACGGACGGTCGCTGACATCTCGGTGGAAACCCTTGGGAAGATCTCGGCGCATGAGCGGATCGTGGCCATCAAGGACGCGACCGGGAACCTCGCGCGCGTTTCTGCGCAGCGGATCGCCTGTGGAACGGATTTCTGCCAGCTGTCGGGGAACGACGACATGGCGCTCGGCTTCAATGCAATGGGCGGAGTAGGGTGCATTTCGGTGACGGCCAATGTCGCTCCGAAGCTCTGCTCGGACTTCCAGAAGGCGACGCGCGAGGGCAGGTGGGACGACGCGCTGAAGCTTCAGGACCGGCTTTATCCGCTGCATGCCGCGCTCTTCAGCGATGCTTCGCCCGCACCCACAAAATATGCGCTTTCCCGTGTGCGTCCCGGTTTTCCCACCGACCTCCGACTGCCGCTGGTCGAAGCGTCGGATGCATCGAAACGTGCGGTGGATGCTGCATTGGAGCACGCAGGCCTTATCTAAGCTTCATGGCCAAGCCGCTCCCGCAACCGTTCGACAAGCAGAAAGTCGTCGCCGAGAACCGGCGCGCGCGGTTCGACTATTTCGTCGAAGACCGGTTCGAAGCGGGCATCCAGCTGGCGGGGACCGAGGTGAAGTCGCTGCGCCATGGCGAAGGCTCGATCGCGGAGAGCTATGCGACCGTCGAGGGAGAGGAGGTGTGGCTCATCAACAGCCACATTCCCGAGTACAGCCACGGGAACCGCCTCAACCATGAACCACGGCGGCCCCGCAAGCTGCTCCTCAAGCAGCGCGAAATCGCCAGGTTGCGCGGATCGATCGAGCGCCAGGGACTGACGCTCGTCCCGCTTTCAATCTATTTTAACGCGAGCGGGCGAGCGAAGGTGGAGTTGGCGTTGGCTCGCGGCAAGAAGGCGCATGACAAAAGGGATACGATCAAGGAACGCGACTGGAAGCGGGAGCAGCAGAGGCTGCTCCGTCACAATGCCTGAGCGGCGTCATGATTCCTGAGGCGGGTGGTACGGGCCGCATGCGCTGGCTGACGCGGCATATCCCGACGCGCGAAACGATTCACGAGCATCGTCTGCTGCGCCCGTTTGCGCCGCACCTCGCGCATCCTTCGCTGTGGAGAATGACCCGCCGGTCCGTCCCTCGCGGCGTAGCGCTGGGGCTATTCGTCGCGGTCATCATCCCGTTCATGCACACGGTGATTGCCGCTTTGCTGGCGATCCCCACCCGGGCGAACGTCGCGGTTGCCGCGATCGTCACGCTGGTCGTGAACCCGCTGACGATCCCGCCGATGTACTATGCGGCCTACCGCATCGGACGATGGGAGTTGCACCACGATGCACCGCTCTTGAACGCGGCTGCAGCCGAACGCTTTTCGGGCGAGCTCAGCCGGGCCCTGTTCTGGCTGCACCACGCCTCGGGACCGATCGCGGTCGGCATTCTGACGATCGCCGCGGTAATGGCGGTGTTCGGCTATTTCGCCGCGTCGCTGGTGTGGCGGTTCTGGTCGCGTAGCCGCTGGCAGCGAAGGCGCGATAGCAGGCCCACCTGATCAGGAGCCCGGACGGAGCGGAGTCCCGGTTTGCCGCGCGACCGCCTCGATCCATTGCACGACCATGTTCAATTCCTCGGCGTGCGCTTCGCTTGCGGCCCTGTGCTCCTCGTCGCGAGCGACCGAATCATAATCTCGATCCGAGAACTTGCTGTGCTTCGAAAAGACCGGGCCCGAGGCGATCTCCTCCACCTGACGACGGCCGAGCCCGAGACCGAACAATGACTGCGCCTGTTCGATGACGTCGGCCGGGCTCGCAGCGAGGGTTGCCGAATCGACGACGATCGCGCGTTCCGAAAAGGCGCGGGCAATCGAGTCGAAATGGTGGACCTGCATGAGCCAGGCGAGCGCCGCGATCTGCACGTCCGTCTGCTGAAGCAGCTCAGCCGTGCCATAGCCGAAACTCAGCGGGCTCCAGCCGCTCAGCTGGGCGAACATCCTGCGGCCGAAGATCCGTCCGAACATGCCGCGCTTCAACAGCGAGCGAAGGAAAGTCTCGACGTCGGAATAAAGGAGAACCGCGCGCGAACTCGGGCGCATCGTGAGCAGCGGCTCTAGGAGGCGGTTGGCGAAGTTCGTCGGCTTTACGATCACGCGTTCGCCCGGCGCGAACGGCCGTTCGAGCAGGCGGAGCACGACTTCGACCCGCTGCCGGTTCGACCCATCGTCGCTTCGGACGAGCCGATTGGCGAGGTTGATCAGGATGTCCGGCTCTCTCAGCGCAGTGGACACGCCCGGAATGTCGAGCGCCCTTGCGAGCAAGGTCGAGCCGCAAAAGCTGGTGTGGAAGACGAAGTGAATGGGAGCGCGCTCCGCATTCTCGGTCTCCAGTGCGACCGATGCGGCAGGGAAGATGGCCTTGGCGAACCTTCCCGCGAAATCCTCGTCCGAAAGGAAGGTCAACTCGGCATGAGCCCGCCGGGGCACGTCGACGAAGGTGAGGTTTTCTCCGGCGGCGTCGTACGTGTGCGGGATCCACTCGGGGTTCAGCACGACGTCGCGAAGTGCAGGGGCGCTCATCGGCCCCTTCTGCGTTCCGGCGTGCTTCTTCTGCAAGCGGCTTTGACGCCGTTCCTTCGACATCCCTATAGTTCGTTAGCATCTGTGGGGAGATCGAGGTTCATGCGTTCATTCTTTGGCGTCCTCACCGCGGGGACGATTCTGACCGGCTGTGCCACACAAGCTCCGCCTCCGCCGCCGCCTCCGCCGCCCGTCGCAGCGGTCGAAGCCCCGGAGGCAGCACCTGCGCCGAAGCCCCAATATGGCGCCTTCGGCTTCGATACGGCGGGCATGGACAAGGCCGTCGCGCCGGGTGACGATTTCTTCGAATTTGCAAACGGGACCTGGGCGAAGAACACGCCGATTCCACCAGACAAGGCTCGCTACGGCATGTTCAACGTGCTCGACGATCTGTCGAAGGAGCGGACGCGCACCATCATCGACGAGCAGGCGAAGGATCCGAACAGCAAGATCGGCAATGCCTACCAGAGCTTCATGGACGAGGCGACGATCGATGCGAAGGGCCTGACTCCATTCGAGCCGTGGCTGAGCGAGGTTCGCGCGATCAAGGCGCGGAAGGACCTCCCGAAGCTCTATTCCGATGCCGACCAGCTGGGGATCGATGCGCCGTATCGCGGTTTCGTCGGGCAGGACCGCAAGGAATCCGACCGATATGCACTGAACGTTCTCCAGGGCGGCCTCGGGATGCCTGACCGCGACTATTATCTCTCGATCGACCCGAAGCTGCTGGAAACGAAGGCGAAATATCTCCAGCATCTAACGAACGAGTTGACGCTGGCCGGCGAGCCCAACGCCGCGGCGCGGGCGAAGGCAATTCTCGATCTCGAGACGAAGATCGCCAAGGTCCACTGGGCGCGCGCGGACAGCCGCGACGCAAGCAAGACCTACAACAAGATGTCGCTAGCCGAGCTGCACAAGTTCGCGCCCGGCTTCGACTTCGCTCAGTACCTCAAGGACGCCGGGGCGAATGTCGATTACGTGATCGTCTTCCAGCCGAGTGCCTTCAAGGGCATCGCGAGCCTGCTTGGAAGCACGCCTTTGCCTGTACTTCGCGACCAGCTGCTCGTGCGATCGCTCGACTCTTATTCGGACTATCTCCCGAAGAAGTTCGACCAGGAAAGCTTCTCTTTCTACGGAACGGTTCTGTCCGGAACGCCGGAGCAGGAGCCGCGCTGGAAGCGAGCGGTCAACTTCACCGTCGGCTCGCTCGGAGACGATGTCAGCAAGCTCTATGTCGCCCGTTATTTCCCGCCCGAGACGAAGGCGGCAGCCGACAAGCTCGTGCATAATCTTATCGCCGCAATGGGACGACGGATCGATCAGCTCGACTGGATGAGCGCCGAGACGAAGGCCAAGGCGCATGCAAAGCTCGCGGCGTTCACACCCAAGATCGGTTATCCATCACAGTGGCGCGACATGAGCGGCCTCGTCGTTGACCGGGGCGACCTGCTCGGCAATGCGATGCGCTCGAACCGGTTCGAGTACGACTATCAGCTCGGCAAGCTCGGCGGAGCGATCCGCCGCTGGGAATGGGGCATGACCCCAATGGAGATCAACGCCTACTCAAACTCGACCATGGTCGAGATTGTCTTCCCGGCGGCGATCCTCCAGCCGCCATTCTTCGATCCGAATGCCGATGCCGCCGTGAACTATGGCGGAATCGGCGCGGTGATCGGCCACGAGATGAGCCACCAGTTCGACGACCAAGGCGCGAAATACGACCTGCACGGCAATTTGGTCGATTGGTGGACTCCTGCAGACGCGCAGAACTTCAAGGCGCGGCTCGACAAATATGAGGCGCAGATCAACTCGTACGAGCCGCTTCCGGGCATGCACGTCAACGGCAAGCTGACGATGGGCGAGAATGTCGCCGACCTCGCCGGCCTCACCGTCGCGCATGACGCCTATCTGACGTCGCTGAACGGCGCTCCGCCGCCGGTGATCGACGGAGTGACCGCCGACCAGCGCTTCTATCTCGGGTGGGCCCAGGTGTGGCGCTGCAACGATCGCGAGGCGGCTCTTCGCCAACAGCTTCTGACCAACCCACACTCGCCCTGCCGGGTCCGCACCGACGTCGTGCGCAACATGGACCCCTGGTATTCAGCTTTCGGCGTGCAGCCGGGGCAGAAGCTCTACCTCGCGCCGGCGGATCGCGTGCGCATCTGGTAGGATGATGCGCATCTGGTAGCATGGGCGGCGACGCCCATGCTGTACCAGGAGCTGCCCCAGATCGAATCGACCGCCCTCGACGGATGGGGTCGTTGGCTCACGCCAGCGCTTATTGCCGGCGCAGCACTGACCGTGGCCCTGCTGCTGGTTGGGGTGGGGCAGCCGCTGATTGCGGCAGGCATGATGCTCGTCGGCCTGGTGGGCGCGGCGGTCGTTTACTTCCGAACGCCGGCTGCGCGCACTCCGACCGAGCCATTGGTAGCCGGACCCGACTTCGCGTTGCTAGGATCGGCGCTTGGGCTGAGCACCGATCCGGTCGCGCTGACTACCGGCGAAGGCTCGCTGCTGCTCGTCAACGCGGCGTACCGTGAGCGATTCGGCGCAGCGGCTGCACCGCTAAACGTCGGAACTGACGACGAAGCGCGGGAAGGCCTCGCGCTCGCTCAAACCATGGCATGGCGCGACGGCGCAGGCTGCGTCGCCGGCATAGCGACCGCGGCGGGTCCGACGCCGGTCGAGGTCGAGCGCGCCGGCACGCAAAACGATCTTCTGCTGTGGAAATTTGCGAAGGCGAGCGCGCCCGACCCGGTTACCCTCGCGGTCAATCGGCTTCACGGGCGCGTCGGGGATTTGCTGGGCAGGGCAGGGGTGCTCGCAGCCTTCATCGATCCGCAGGGCAAGGTGATCGCGCGCAATCGGCTGTTCGAGGAGCGGGCACTCGGAGACGAAGACGCCGAAGCTCCGCGGCTCGGCGATCTCGTCCAGGAAACCGAGGACGGAGCACATTTCCAGCTGACCGCAGAAGGCGAAACCGGACGCCCGCTTCGTGCCGTCCTCATCCCGCTCGAACCGCCTGGACCCAACGACTACGGCAACTTCTATCTGTTCGACAGCCCCGACAGCGTCTCGATGTCGAGCTCGTCGCACCTGCAGGCGCTTCTCGACATGCTTCCGCTCGGCCTTGCGCTGGTCAATGGCGACGGCCGGTTCCTGACCATGAATCAGGCCTTCTGCCAGGCCGCGGGAATCACCGGCTCGAAGATGCCGGTCTATCCCGGCGACCTCGTGGTCAAGGAAGACAAGGCGCCGGTTGCCGATGCGGTCCGCCGCAACACGCGCGGCCCCGCCATGTCGGGCGACATCGCCGTCCGGCTCGCCCGTCAGCCTGCGGAGCCGGTGGCGCTCACCATTGCGGGCCTTCGCGGGCTTGGCGAGGCTGCAGTGCTTCTCCTCCTCAAGGACAATAGCGAGGAAGCCAAGCTCAAGCGCCAAGTCGCCCAGGCGACGAAGATGCAGGTCGTCGGGCAGCTCGCTGGAGGCGTCGCCCACGACTTCAACAACATTCTGACCGCGATCATCGGCCACTGCGACCTGATGCTGATGAGGCACACGCCGGGGGACATCGACTATGACGACATCCAGCAGATCAAGTCGAATTCGAACCGCGCTGCGGGCCTTACTCGACAGCTTCTTGCCTTCTCGCGGCAGCAAACCCTGCGCCCGCAGGTGCTCCAGCTTCCCGACGTTGTGTCGGAGGTGTCCCATCTGCTGAAGCGCCTTCTGGGCGAAACCGTCGAGCTGGTCGTCAAGCACGGCCGCAACCTCGGTCCCATTCGCGCCGACCCCGGGCAGCTCGAGCAGGTCATCATCAACCTCGCGGTGAACGCGCGAGACGCCATGGTCCCCAAGGGCGGCGTGCTCACGATCCAGACCTATTCGGTAAAATCGGACCAGGTTGCGGAGCTCGGCAGCGATATCCTGCCGATCGCCGATTACAGCGCCCTTTCGGTCACGGACACCGGAACCGGCATTCCGCCCAGCATCCTCGGCAAGATCTTCGAGCCCTTCTTCACCACCAAGGAGGTGGGCAAGGGCACCGGCCTCGGACTTTCGACCGTCTATGGCATCGTCAAGCAGTCGGGCGGCTTCATCTTTGCGGATTCGAAGGTCGGCGAAGGGACCCGCTTCGTCATTTACTTGCCGGTGCACCGCGAAGAGGCGAGCAAGGGCCGGAGCCAGACAACCGGCAAAGCGAAGAAAGAGGAGCTCTGGGGCAGTGGCACCGTGCTCCTGGTCGAGGACGAGCCGATGGTTCGGAGCGTTGCCGAGAGGGCGCTGACGCGTCACGGCTACAAGGTCGTTACTGCCGACAATGGCGAGGATGCGCTCGAATATCTCGCGCGCGGCGAGCCGATCGAGCTTTTGATCAGCGATGTCGTCATGCCGGGAATGGACGGTCCCACGATGGTTCGCGAGGCGCGGCAAAGCCGTCCCGACATCAAAATCCTCTTCATGTCCGGCTACGCCGAGGAGCAGCTGCGGAAATCGATCGACATCGAAAACGTCAATTTCCTGCCCAAGCCTTTTTCGGTCACCGACCTCGCTGCCGCGGCACGGCGTGCGATCGGGACGAAATAGAGCTTTTCGGTTTCACGCGCGCACTCTATCGAATGACATATGGCTGACGCGCGTTCCATTTTGATCGTCGAGGACGAGCCCCTCATTGCGATGATGCTCGAGGATTTCCTCGATTCCCTGGGCCATAAGGTGCGCGGCACTTGCGAGACGGTCGAATGCGCGCTTGAGGAAGTCGAAAAGGGAGGGTTCGACCTCGCCATCCTCGACGTGAACCTCAAGGGCGAGAATGTCTGGCCCGTCGCCACCAAGCTCCGAGAGAAGAACGTTCCATTCGTGATCGCCACCGGCGGCCACGTCGATCCGCCGCCGCCCGAGTTCAACAACGCTCCGGTGATCGAGAAGCCCTACACGGTCGACCGCGTAACGCCGGCCATCGACGCAGCGTTCGCGCAGTAGCGGCGCACCGGCGCCCGCTCGCGGAAAACTGCCGAATGTTCGAATTCCAGTCGCACCTGATCTTCCCGACGCATGCCGTGCCGTCCGCGGGCCGCTGGCCCCCCGGAGCGGAGCGGTTATCGCTCACGACGCCCGGAGGACAGGATCTATCCGGGATTTGGATTCGCGCCGACGAGCCCTCGGCGGACGCGACGCTGATCATCGGGTTCGGCGGCAATGCGTGGAATGCGCAGGATGTCGCCGAATATCTTCACGAGCTCTTCCCCGACGACGAGGTCGTGGTCTTCCACTATCGCGGTTATGCGCCGTCGCAGGGTTCTCCGTCGGCGGAAGCGCTGATCGCGGATGCGCCGCTGGTCTACGATCTCGCGGTCGAGCGGGTGAAACCGGCACGCGTGATCGCCGTCGGGTTCAGCATCGGAAGCGGAGTAGCGGCGCGGCTTGCCGCCGAACGGCCCGTCGACGGCCTCATCCTCGTGACGCCATTCGACTCGCTGAAGGCCGTTGCCCAGTCCATGTTTCCCTGGCTGCCGATCGGCCCCTTCTTCGATCATGAGATCGACGCCGCACTTGCTCTCGAGAAGCTGGATGTGCCGGTCGCCGTGGTGGCCGCGGAGCGTGACGAGATCGTGCCTTCGGAGCGGACCGACGCGCTAAGGGAAAGGGCGCCGCGGATCGTTTTCGACCGCACCATCGCGCGCGCCGGGCACAACGATATCTACGCCCGGTCGGACTTCCATGAAGCGATGCGCGAAGCTCTCGACCGTCTCAAACTGTGACAGGTCGCCCCTTGCCTGAGAGGCGCACTCCATCCATATTCCTGAAATAAAACAGCAATCCGGGCGGGGCGGCACATTAACGAACCCGCAGAGTTGATTGTGGCATAAAGCGGGCTAGCATGCCCATGAGAAGGCGGCCGTTCGCGGCCGAGATGCAAGGACAGGAATGACCAAGCTTTCAGGCGGCGACAGCAAGAGCACACTCTACTGCTCATTCTGCGGCAAGTCGCAGCACGAGGTCAGGAAGCTGATCGCCGGACCGACGGTCTTCATCTGCGATGAGTGCGTCGAGCTGTGCAACGACATCATCCGCGAGGAATCCAAGTCGGCGCTCGTCAAGACGCGCGACGGAGTTCCGAGCCCGTCCGAGATCTGCAAGGTCCTCGACGATTATGTGATCGGCCAGGACCGCGCCAAGCGCGTTCTCTCCGTCGCCGTTCACAATCACTACAAGCGCCTGTCGCACGGGGCGAAGGCCGGCAATGACGTCGAGCTCGCCAAGTCGAACATCCTGCTGATCGGCCCGACGGGCTGCGGCAAGACCCTCCTCGCACAGACCCTTGCGCGGATCCTCGACGTTCCGTTCACGATGGCCGACGCGACGACGCTGACCGAAGCCGGATACGTCGGCGAGGACGTCGAGAACATCATCCTGAAGCTGCTCCAGGCCTCCGACTATAATGTCGAGAAGGCGCAGCGGGGCATCGTCTACATCGACGAGATCGACAAGATTTCGCGAAAGTCGGACAATCCCTCGATCACGCGCGACGTGTCGGGTGAGGGCGTTCAGCAAGCACTGCTGAAGCTCATGGAAGGGACGACCGCGAGCGTACCGCCGCAGGGTGGCCGCAAGCATCCGCAGCAAGAGTTCCTGCAGGTCGACACCACCAATATCCTGTTCATCTGCGGCGGCGCCTTCGCGGGTCTCGAGAAGATCATCTCCGACCGCATGCAGGGCAAGTCGATGGGCTTCGGCGCCCATGTCGCCGCGCCCGACGAGCGCAAGACTGGAGAGGTCCTCAAGCATTGCGAGCCCGAGGACCTTCTGAAGTTCGGCCTCATCCCGGAGTTCGTCGGCCGCCTGCCGGTGATCGCAACCTTGCTCGACCTCGACGAGACGGCGCTGGTGAAGATCCTGGTCGAGCCGAAGAACGCTCTCGTAAAGCAGTACGCCAAGCTGTTCGACATGGAAGACGTCCAGCTCGAATTCACCGACGACGCGCTTCACTCGATCGCGGTCAGAGCGATCGAACGGAAAACCGGCGCTCGTGGCTTGCGTTCGATCCTCGAAGGCATCCTCCTCGACACGATGTTCGACCTGCCGTCGATGGACGGCGTCGACGAAGTCCACGTCGATGCCGACGTCGTCGAAGGCCGCAAGGACCCGGTGCGAGTCTACGCTTCCAAGGACAAGGCGGACGACGCCGCCTGAGCGGCGCCGCACCTAACACTGACCGCTGAAGGTTACTCCCCGTGCACCGCGGCGAGGAGCTGCGGGCCGTAGCGTTCCATCAGGTGCGCGTCCCGCCCGTAATGATCCTCCATGAACTGGACCCCGTCCGCGGTTGGCTGAACCGTGAGGTAGGTCATGTAGACGGGGATCGGCTGCGGCAGGTCGACTTCCTTCTCTACCTTGGGATTGTCGCCCTGCGGGATGTGCCCGTCGAACAGGAAGCGCGCGACGCGCTTGTAATCCTCGAGCCTCACGCAGCCGTTGCTGATCCACAGCTCATTCTTGGTGAAATGCTCTTTCTCCGGCGAATCATGGAGATAGATGCCGAAGTAGTTGGGAAGCATGAACTTCATCATGCCCATCGAGTTCGCCGGGCTGGGTAGCCGGCGAAGAGCCACGCTTTCCCGCCCGTCGACCACCGCTCGCCAGTCGACCGTGCTCGGATCGATCACCTTCGCGTCCTCCGACAAATCGGAGAGAACCTGGTACTCGCGGTCGCTGAGATAGCCGCTGCCCTGCGCGACGATGCGGGGCGCGATGAGGCTTCGCACCAGGTCGGGCGGAACGTTCCAATAAGGGTTCACGCTCGCATATTTGATGTAGGCCGCCATCATCGGCGTCGCGCTTTCCGCTTTGCCGACGACGATCTTCATCTCGTCGACCTTGCGGCCATTCTCCCACATCGACAGGCGAGCATCGCCCGAATCGACGACGACATATTTCGGCTGTTCTTCAGGGGCCGGAAGGCGCTTCGCCCGCTCCATGTTGATGATGATCAGCTGCGCATAATAATCGGGCCCCCGATTGAGTGCCTGGATGGTTCCTACGCCGGCTATCCCATCGTCCTTGAGGCCGTGCACGGCCTGGAATTCCTTGACTTTCGCGGCCAGCGCGGCGTCGTAGCTGTCGCCGCCCGCAAGGCCCAGGCGGGTCCGAAGCGCCGCGACGCGATCGCCCGTCGAACCGGCCTTGAGCGTCGGTCCGGCGGGAATCTCGATCTGCGGCAAACTGCCCCAGCTCTGCTCATATTTGACGAGGCCGCGCCTCAAGTCGGTGTAGATCGGATTGACCGAGGTAAAGAGGTCGACCGGGGCAGCGCTCCACGCCGCGTTCGACATTCCGGCCAGGAAGCCGCGATTGTCGTGCACCGCACGGGGCACAAGTGCCTCGTCGATGTAGATCATGTCGACGCCCTGCTCGATTGCCGGCGGGAGGTCGATCGGCTCGAGCGCCGCTCCCCTGTTCGACTGGGCGATCGGGGACTGCCAGGGCTGGCCTGCGGGCGCCTGCCCCTGCGGCGGTTGCGCCATCCACGGCTCGGCCACAGCAGGCCGCTGCGGCTGCGCCATCCACGGTTCCGCGGCCGGTGCCCGCTGCGGTGCGGCGGGCGGGGGAGGAGCCGGCTGCGCCGGTGGCGGAGGCGGGCCGTACCAATATTGCGCAGAAGCACCGGCAGACAGCGCCAGCGCGCTCATCGCGAATAGAGCATGACGAACGTTCATATCGTCCTTGATAGTCAACGAAACTGAACGGTGACAGAATCCGGCGTTCAACTGATGCCGAATTATTCACCTTCCAGCGGAAGCGTGTCCTTTTCGGCGGTGGGTGAGCCGAGGTTCTTAGCGATTTCCTCGACTTGCTCATCGCTTGGAGCTTGCGGCAACTCGTCTTCGCCAGGGGCCAAAGTGTCATCGGGGATGCCCGGACCAGTTCCGGCGATGGTCTCGTTGATCGGCTCCTCATTGGGTCCCGTGCTGATCTTTTCCCGGTCTTCTGCCATCGCTGCCTCCTTGGTCAGGGTTAAAGCGAGCCGTGCACGCGCAATGTTCCTGCCTTTGTTGCGCCGGTTGATGGGGCCGCCCATATGTTACCCATGACTCGTACTCTTCCGATCCTTCCCCTTCGCGACATCGTCGTCTTTCCGCATCGAATCGTTCCCCTGTTCGTGGGACGCGAGAAATCCGTCGCGGCACTCGAGGCCGCGATGGCCGCCGACAAGGAGCTGTTCCTCGTTGCGCAGCTCGATCCGGGCGAGGACGATCCCGATCGCGATGCGCTTTACGACCTCGGCGTCATCGCTACAGCGATGCAGCTGCTCAAGCTGCCCGACGGGACGGTCCGGGTCCTCGTCGAGGGCGTGAAGCGTGCGCGGCTCGTCAATCTCGAATCGCGGGACGGCTACACGACGGCCGAAATCGAGGACGTGGACGAAGAACAGGCGGACGGGCCCGAAACTCAGGCTCTGATGCGCTCGGTCATCGACCAGTTCGAGAATTACGCCAAGCTCAACAAACGCCTGCCGCCGGAAACGGGGATCCAGCTCTCGGAGATCGACGATGCGTCGGTGCTCGCCGACGCCGTCGCATCCAACCTCTCGATCAAGGTTGGCGACAAGCAGGCCTTGCTGGGCGAGCTCAACCCCGCCCGGCGGCTGGAGATGGTGTTCGCCTTCATGGAGGGTGAGCTCGGCGTCCTGCAGGTCGAGAAGAAGATCCGCAGCCGCGTCAAACGCCAGATGGAGAAGACGCAGCGCGAATATTATTTGAACGAGCAGCTGAAGGCGATCCAGCGCGAGCTCGGCAATGAAGGCGAAGAGGGCGGCGACGAGCTTCAGGAACTCGCTGAGAAGATTCGCAAGACCCGCCTGTCGAAAGAAGCAAGCGCGCGCGCCAACGCGGAGCTCAAGAAGCTTCGCGCGATGGCTCCGATGTCCGCTGAGGCGACGGTCGCCCGCAACTATCTCGACGTGCTTCTTGCCCTTCCGTGGGGCAAGAAATCGAAGCTCAAGAAGGACATCGCCGAGGCTCAGCGCGTGCTCGACGAGGACCATTACGGGCTCGACAAGGTCAAGGAGCGGATCGTCGAATATCTCGCGGTCCAGGCGCGCACCAACAAACTCAAGGGTCCGATCCTCTGCCTCGTCGGGCCGCCCGGCGTCGGCAAGACCTCGCTCGGCCGTTCGATCGCTCGAGCGACAGGACGCGAGTTCGTCCGCCAGTCGTTAGGCGGAGTGCGTGACGAGGCGGAGATCCGCGGTCACCGGAGGACCTATATCGGCTCGCTTCCGGGCAAGATCATCTCGAACATCAAGAAGGCGGGGACTTCGAACCCGCTCTTCCTTCTCGACGAGATCGACAAGCTTGGACAGGATTTCCGCGGCGATCCGTCGTCAGCGCTCCTGGAAGTGCTCGACCCGGAACAGAACAGCCGCTTCCAAGACCATTATCTCGAGCTCGATTACGACCTTAGCGACGTCATGTTCGTAACGACCGCCAACTCGCTCGACATGCCCCAGCCCTTGCTCGACCGGATGGAGATCATCCGGCTCGAGGGCTACACCGAGGACGAGAAGGTGGAGATCGCCAAGCGCCACCTGATTCCGAAACAGATGGAAGCGCACGGGCTCAAGGACGGCGAACTCGAATTTAGCGACGAAGCGCTGCGCGCGATGCTTCGCTTCTACACGCGCGAGGCGGGCGTCCGAACGCTCGAGCGCGAACTGGCCAAGGTTGCCCGCAAGTCGCTCCGCCACATCCTCGAGGGCAAATACGAAAGCGTCGTCGTTCGCGAGGACAACCTCCAGACGTTCCTCGGCGTAAGGAAATTCCGCTACGGAATCGGCGAGGAAGAGGACCAGATCGGCGCCGTCACCGGCCTCGCCTGGACCGAAGTCGGCGGCGAGCTGCTGACGATCGAGGCCGTGACGGTCCCCGGCAAGGGACAGATCAAGACGACGGGCAAGCTCGGCGAAGTCATGCAGGAGTCCATCCAGGCCGCGATGAGCTTCGTGAAAGCGCGGGCACCCGCCTATGGCGTCAAGCCATCGATCTTCGCGCGCAAGGATATTCACGTTCACTTGCCCGAGGGCGCAGTGCCGAAGGACGGTCCATCGGCGGGCATTGGCATGGTGACGGCGATGATTTCCACTTTGTCGGGCGTCGCGGTTCGCCGCGATGTCGCCATGACAGGAGAGGTCACGCTACGCGGCCGCGTGCTCCCGATCGGCGGGCTCAAGGAAAAGTTGCTGGCGGCGCTCCGCGGCGGAATCCAGACCGTGCTGATCCCGGGTGAAAACGAGAAGGATATCGTGGACCTTCCGGCAACGGTGAGGGACCGCCTGGAAATCGTTCCCGTCAACCATGTCGACGAGGTGCTTGCGCGGGCGCTGGTCGCGCCGCTCGAGGCGATCGAATGGACCGACGCCGACGAACATGCGCCAGAACCATCCGCGCATGCGCCACTTGGGGACACGGGCGCCGCAATCCGTCACTAGAGCCACTGGACTCGGCGGCGAAGTCTTGCCTTAAAGGCAGACGCTTTGCGGGCGCGAGTCTGTATGCGGTGAGGGAGAGCCGGGGCATGAACAAGCAGGAACTCATCGGCCATGTTGCGGACCGGGCTGGCCTCAGCCGGAGCGACGCTTCGCGGGCCGTCGAGACGATGCTGGAAGTTATCACGTCGACGCTGAAGCGCGGCGACGAAGTACGCCTGGTCGGGTTCGGCAGCTTTTCCGTGACCCGACGCAAGGCGTCGATGGGCCGAAATCCGCGGACCGGCGAGCCGATGCAGATTGCCGCGAGCTCGCAGCCCAAGTTCCGTCCGGGTAAGGTCCTGAAAGACGCCGTTCAGTAGAGTGCGGCTGGACAGCCGCTTCGACGCCACTATATCCGCCGCTTTCCACAGGAGCGTGGGCGCGTAGCTCAGCGGTAGAGCACACCCTTCACACGGGTGGGGTCACAGGTTCAATCCCTGTCGCGCCCACCATCCCCGTCTGGACGAAATCCGGGGATGTAGGCAGCCGCGGATCGCCGAAGCCGAATCCTGGTTTTTGTCAGATCGCCAGATAGTCGGGCTGGAAGCTCGCGACACGGCGCATTTCGGTCCAGTCGCTGAACTCGATCTCGCGGCCCTTGCGACGGATCAGCCCTTGTCGCTCCATATCGGCGAGGACGCGGTTGACGTTGACCGAGGTCTGGCCGGTGATGTCGGCGATCTGCTGTTGCGTGAAGGGGTTCATCATGTGCGCCTCCTTCACGTTCATCCGCACCGCGGTCTCGCACAGAAGGTGTGCGACGCGGGCGGTGGAATCGCGGCGGCCGCAATTCACTAGCCACTCGTAGCCGATCGCCTCGTTGCGTTGGATGAGCTTGCGGAAGAAGCGCTGAAGCTCGGGATGGGCATCGACGATCGGGTCGAAGTCCTCGGCCCTCCCGACCATCACCTCGCTTCTGACGATTGCCTGAATGCCGTAATCGGCCGCTCCGTCGCGTGGAAGGATGCCTTCGCCCGGGAAGCGCAGGGCGACGATCTGTCTACGGCCCGCCGAATCCGTCTTGAACTTGGACAGGATCCCGATGCGAACGAACATGACTTCGTTGCGCCGTGCACCCTGTTCGCGGAACGGACGCCTCGGATCGACCTGCACGACGCGATGCGGCATGTCGTCGAGCAGATCGGCGAGATGGGGCTCGAGGCCCGCCGAGATTAAGGTCTCGCGCAGGGGCACACCTTGCGTTGCCGACTTGAAACGCCGACTCGCCATATGGCCCTCTCCCCGAAGTATCACGATGCGCTTCCTTCGAGAGAGGCGCAAGGTATACATCGAAACTTACATAACATACATTTATCAAAAGTTTGCGAGAAATGTGTGGTGCAACGGCTCCTTGCGTTCCTCGGCGACGCCTCCTAAGTGCGCCCCGCGGGCAAGGGAACCGCTCCCGACAAGCACCGTGGCGATCGTAGCTCAGCTGGTTAGAGCACTGGTTTGTGGTACCAGGGGTCGGGGGTTCAAGTCCCCTCGATCGCCCCATTTCCTCGCAACTCAGAGTTAACGCATTCGATGACCACGCCCTGGGGCCTGCCCGACTTCGACCAGCACGAAGCGATCCATTTCATCACCAACGACGAGTGCGGACTGAAGGCGATCGTCGCCGTTCACTCGACGCATCTCGGTCCGGCGGCGGGCGGCGCGCGCTTCTGGCACTACGCGAAGGACGAGGAAGCGCTGGTCGATGCGCTGCGGCTGTCGCGCGGGATGAGTTACAAGAATGCGATGGCGGGCCTTCCGCTGGGCGGCGGCAAATCCGTGATCCTCGCCGATGCAGAACGCAGCAAGTCGCCCGACCTGCTGCACGCATTCGGCAAGGCCGTCGAGGAGCTTGCCGGCCGCTATGTCACCGCTGAAGACGTCGGAATGAGCGTCGCCGACATGATCGAGGTCGCGCGTTCGACGAAATATGTCGCCGGCCTCCCCAACTCGCCCGGCGACGTCGGTGGCGATCCAGGCCCCCACACATCGCTCGGCGTGTTCCTCGGCATCAAGGCCGCGGTCAAATGGGCGTTGGGGAAGGACAGCCTCAAGGGGCTTCACATCGCGCTGCAGGGCGCCGGAAGCGTCGCTACCGGGGTCGCCCTTCACGCCTGCGCGGAAGGCGCGACGCTTTCGATTGCGGACGTGGACGAGGCGAAGGCGAAGAAGCTTGCGGACCGCGCCGGCGGCAAGGTCGTCTCCCCGGACGAGATCCTGGCGATCGAAGCCGATGTGCTGAGCCCATGTGCGCTCGGCGCAATCCTCGACGAAGGCACGATCGCGCAGCTGCGCGTCCCGGTAGTTGCCGGCGGCGCCAACAATCAACTTGCCACCGCCGAGGATGGCGAGAGGCTCCACAAGCGCAATATTCTTTACGCGCCCGATTACGTGATCAACGCGGGCGGGATCATCAACGTCTGCACCGAATACCTCGGAGACGGCGATGCGTCCCTCGTGCGGCGCCGCATCGAAGGCATTCCCGTTCGGCTCGAGCAGATCTGGCGCGAAGGATCGGAAACCGGCCGCGATCCCGCGGCGGTCGCCGACGCTATGGCGCAGCGCCTCATCGGAAGGGCATAAGCAGCGGCGAGAATGCACGCGCTCGCCAATCCTGCCCGGTTCCTTCGCCTTGCGCGGCCCGTCACGACCTGGCTGCTCCTGATCGGACTCGTGCTTGCGGTCGCCGGAATGGCCGCGGGGCTGACGCTGACGCCGCCCGACTATTTGCAGGGCGAGACCGTGCGCATCCTCTACATCCACGTTCCCTCAGCCTGGCTGGGCATGGCGGGTTGGCTCGGAATCGCCGCGGCGTCGCTGAGCCAGCTCGTGTGGCGGCATCCGCTCGCCGCGGTCGGCGGCCGGGCGGTCGCGCCCGCCGGCGCCACCTTTGCTGCGGTTTGCCTTGTCACCGGCTCGATCTGGGGCAGGCCCACCTGGGGCACCTGGTGGGAATGGGACGGTCGTCTGACCTCGATGCTGGTCCTGTTCTTCCTCTATCTCGGATATATCGCGCTGGCCTCGGCGGAGCGCGAGCGGGGAGGCGAGGGGCGGATCGCGGCAATCTACGGCCTCGTCGGCGCAGTGAACCTGCCGATCATCCATTATTCGGTGTTGTGGTGGCGGACGCTCCACCAGGGCGAGAGCATCGGGCTCACGGGCTCGACGATCGACAATTCCATATTGTGGCCGCTGCCGCTGACGATGATCGGGTTCACCTGCCTGTTCGGAGCTGCCGTGCTGATGCGCATGCGAGCCGAGCTTGCAGAAGCGAAAGTCGAGGCGCGCATGCGGCGTATGGGGGCAGCATGAACCCCTGGCCGTTCGTCATCGGCGCCTACCTTGTCGCCATCGTACTCACCGCGACATTGCTGGTCTGGTCATTCACATCGATGCGCCGCGCCGAAGCTGCCGCGGACTCGATCCGCCGCAAATGAAGCCGAAGAACCAGCGGCTCGTGCTGGTGGCGGGAGCGGTGGCGGCCCTCTTCGCCGCCGTGCTCCTCGCCATGTGGGGCCTTCGCAACCAGGTCTCCTACTTCTACACCCCTGCCGATATCGCCGCGGGAAAGGCGCATGACGGCGAAGCGATGCGGCTCGGCGGAATGGTCGCGCAAGGCTCGATCCGGCATTTGCCCGACGGGGTCACGATTCGATTCATTTTGACTGACGGGAAGTCACAGACACCGGTCGTCTTTCGCGGGATCGCTCCCGATCTTTTCCGCGAAGGCTCCGGCGCGGTTGCCGAGGGCCGCCTCCAACAGGGCACCTTTGTCGCCGACACGATCCTCGCCAAGCATGACGAACGCTACATGCCGCCCGAGCTCGGCAATCTGTCGGCTGAGCATAAGGCGGGGAAGACGCTCGAGAGATGATCGCCGAAGCGGGCCTTGCCGCGCTGTGGCTGGCATCCGGCCTCGCAGCGCTCCAGTTTCTGTTGATGATTGCTGCGCTCCGCCGCGGCGCGGATGTGGCGGGCGCGATGCGCTCGATTGCCGTTGTCCAGGGGGCGCTGACCCTTGTCGCCTTCGCCATGCTGCTGATCGTTTTCGCGCGCAGCGACATGTCCGTCGCGCTCGTGTTCGAGAACAGCAGCGCGGTGAAGCCGTTCATCTACAAGATCGCCGGAGCGTGGGGGAACCACGAGGGCTCGATGCTGATGTGGGTGACGATCCTCGCGGTCGCCGGCGGCTTCCTCGCCGTGCTCGGGCGCCGGACGAGCGAGCACACCTTGCTTGCGGCGCTCGGCGCGCAGGCGGTTCTTGCGCTCGGCTTCTATGCATTCCTGCTCTTCGCCTCGAACCCTTTCGCACGTCTGTTTCCAGCGCCGCCGGACGGGCAGGGCCTTAACCCCTTGCTGCAGGATCCGGGCCTCGCCTTCCATCCGCCGACGCTCTACCTCGGTTATGTCGGCCTCTCGGTCGCCTTCAGCCTCGCCGTCGGAGCGCTGCTGACCGGTGAAGTGGATTCGCGGCTCGCAAGGGCGATGCGCCCCTGGGTGCTCGGCGCCTGGATCCTCCTCACATTGGGCATCACCGCCGGGAGCTACTGGGCCTATTACGAGCTTGGCTGGGGCGGATACTGGTTCTGGGACCCGGTCGAGAATGCCTCGCTGATGCCGTGGCTTGCAGCGACCGCGCTCCTCCATTCGATCAACGTCCTTGCTGCGCGCGGCGCGCTGAAGGCATGGACGATGATGCTCGCCGTCATCGCATTTTCGATGTCGATGGTCGGCACCTTCCTGGTGCGGTCCGGGATCCTGACGTCCGTGCATGCTTTCGCGATCGACCCCGAGCGCGGCACCTTCCTTCTTGCCTTGCTCGGGATCTACGTCGCAGCGGCGTTCGCCTTGTTCGCGCTGCGCGGCGCGAGCCTCAAGGAAGGCGCGCCGTTCGAGCTGGTCAGCCGCGAAACGGGGCTCGTCATCAACAATCTGATCCTGAGCGTAGTTCTCGGCATCGTCTTCGTCGGGACGCTTTATCCCTTGTTCGTCGAGGCGGTGAGCGGAGAGAAGCTCTCGGTTGGGGCACCCTATTTCAACGCGGTGGCCGGGCCGCTGGCGCTTGTTCTTGCTGTATTGGTCGGTGTCGGTCCGCTGATTGCCTGGCGCCGTGAGCGGCGGCCCGTCTTCAAGCAGCTGACGATCCCGGCGCTTCTTGGGGTCACGGGGCTAGCGATCACCATCATTCTTTGGCCGCAGATGCATATCCTTCCGCGGCTGGGAATCATGATTGCCGCCTATCTGGCCGGCGCCAGCATCCTTCCTCTGACCGGGCGAAACCCGCTGCGCGCGCCTCTCGCGACATGGGGGATGGTTGTTGCCCATTTTGGAATCGCCGTCGCTTTGTTCGGAATGGCCTCAAACGCCGCATTCACCAGCGAGCGCCTTGCAATCGCCAAGCCGGGCGACGTCCTCAGCGTCGGTCCATGGCTGGTCGCGCTGGCCGATGTTACTCCGGGGGCAGGCAAGAACTGGACCGCCGTCGAGGCCGAGCTTCGCGCGACGCGCGGCGACGACATCGTCACCTTGCATCCCGAGACCCGCTACTTTTCCGATCCGCCTACCGAGACCAGCGAATCCGCAATCCGGACTTTCTGGAACGGCCAACTCTACACGGTGATCGGCAAGGAGGATCAATCGGGCGCCTGGCAGCTGAGGCTGTGGTGGAAGCCTTTCGTGACCCTGATCTGGGCCGGCGGCGCGCTGATCGCTCTCGGCGGGGCGCTTGCGCTTGTCGGGCGCTTGTGGCGGATCGCCTGGCGACGGCGGTCGCCGGAAACGGAGTGGCGGCGGGAGCGCTACGCATGAGCCGCGCCGTCCGCTTCGCGCCGCTTGCGCTGCTGCTAGTCGTAATCGTGGCGCTGATCTGGCGGCTTGCGACGCCCACCGACTCGAATGTTCATTCGACGCTCGATGGAAAGCGGGTTCCGGAATTCAGCCTTCCCGCGGCGTTGCCGGAGAAGCCCGCGCTGTCGTCGGCAGATCTTGCGAGCGGCTCACCGCATCTGGTCAACGTCTTCGCCAGCTGGTGCGTGCCCTGCGTCACCGAAGTGAAAACATTGCAGGTCCTGCGCCATAGCGGCGTCCGCGTTGACGGCATTGCCATTCGCGACCGGCCTGTCGACCTCGCCGATTTTCTCGCACGCAACGGCGATCCCTATGAACGGATCGGGAGCGACGCCGAGAGCAAGGTCCAGATCTCGCTCGGATCGTCAGGCGTGCCCGAGAGCTTCATCGTCGATGGAAAAGGCGTGATCCGCTACCAGCATATCGGGCCGATCGAACGGTCGGACGTCCCGATGATCCTCGCGAAGCTGGAGCAGGCGCGGTGAAGCGGTTCATTTTCGTCGCGGCGCTGATGGCCACGCAGCCGCTGTTCGCCGACAGCAACCTTCCGCCGGCTTATTGGGCGAACCGCGAACTCCCGGACGCGAAACAGGAAGCGCAGGCTGAGCAACTGATGGAGCAGATCCGCTGTCTTGTCTGCCAGGGCCAGTCGATCGCCGATTCCGACGCCGAACTTGCGGGTGACATGCGCGACCTCGTTCGGCGGCGGATCGCGGCGGGCGAGAAGCCACAGGCGATCCGCGCATGGCTCGTCCAGCGCTACGGGACGTGGATCAGCTACAAGCCGACGGCAGAGCCTTCAGCCTGGCCGCTGTGGCTCGCGCCGCTCGCTCTTCTATTCGTCGGTGCCTGGCTCATCCGCCGGCGCATCAGGGTGAGGGACGCCTGATGGGCTGGGTCATCCTGCTTGCGCTGATCGGCCTCGGCATTGGCGGGCTTCGGCTTCTCGGCGTACGCGGAGGCGGCCTTACTGCGGGCGCCGCTGCACTGCTCGTCGGCGCTGCCGGCTACGCGCTTCAGGGTAGCCCCAACCTGCGGGGGGCGCCCGCGCGCGGAACGGAAGCCGGCGATTCCTTCCCGCTCACCCAGGCTCGGCACGCCTTCTTCGGCCACTTCACGCCGGCGGAGAGCTGGCTTCGAATGTCCGAAGCGCTGGCACGTGACGGGAAGAGCGAAGATGCCGTCGGAATCCTCGAAAATGCAGTGAAGCGTTATCCCGGTGACGCTCAATTGTGGATCGGACTTGGCAATGCGCTGGTCGACCACGCGCACGGAATGACGCCCGCTGCGGAGCTCGCTTATCGTCGGGCGGAAGAGATGATGCCGGGCTATCCCGGCCCGCCATTCTTCTACGGTCTCGCGCTGGCCCGTTCCGGCGACCGCGAGGGCGCGGTGAAGATATGGCGAGGCATTCTTGCAACCGCGCCGCCCGGCGCGACCTGGCGGCCACTGGTGGAGCAGGGGGTCGCTGCGCTCAGCCCGCCACCCAGTGCAAAGTCTCAGCCCCCGACCGGCTCGAACTGAAGGTCGAGCGCTTCGGCAACGGCCTGATGGCGGACCTTTCCGTCGGAGACGTTGAGCCCATTCGCCAGATGGCGGTCCTGGCGCATCGCTTCCTCCGCACCGAGGTTCGCGATCTTGAGCGCGAAGGGCAGGGTGGCGTTGTTGAGCGCGAAGGCGCTCGTCCGGGCGACTGCTCCAGGCATGTTGGCGACGCAATAATGGATGATTCCGTCGACTTCATAGACCGGATCCGCGTGCGTCGTGGCATGCGACGTCTCGAAGCAGCCGCCCTGGTCGATCGCGATATCGACGAGCACGCTTCCGCGCTTCATCGTTTTCAGCATCTCGCGGGTGACGAGCTTCGGTGCAGCCGCACCCGGCACGAGCACCGCGCCGATCACCAGCTCGCACTCCTTTACTGCGCTCGCGATTGCCGCGCGCGAGGCATAGGCCGTCTTGATCTGGCTCGAGAAGAACATGTCGAGTTCGGCCAGACGGTCGTTGTTGATGTCGTAGATGGTGACGTCGGCGCGCATTCCGGTCGCCATCTGTGCCGCGTTCACGCCGGAGACGCCGCCGCCGAGGATCGCCACCTTCGCCGGGGCGACACCGGGGACGCCGCCGAGAAGAACGCCGCGTCCGCCTTGTTCCTTCTCCAGATAGTGGGCGCCGACCTGGACCGACATGCGGCCCGCAACCTCGCTCATCGGCTTCAACAGGGGCAGCGACCCGTTGTTTGCAGTAACGGTTTCATAGGCGATGCAGATCGCACCCGACTTCATCAGGCCCAGCGCCTGATCCTTGTCGGCGGCGAGGTGGAGATAGGTAAAAAGGATCTGCCCTTTCCGCAGCATTGCGATTTCCGGCGGCTGGGGCTCCTTCACCTTTACGATCATGTCGGCGGAATCGAACACCGACTTGGCATCGGGCAGGATCTTTGCTCCGGCCTTTTCATAAGCCGTATCCGGACAATCGATGCCGGTTCCGGCCTTGGTTTCGACGAAGAGCTCGTGGCCGTGAGCGACAAGCTCTGCAACCGACGCAGGCGTCAGCCCGACCCGATACTCATGGACCTTGATCTCCTTTGGCACCCCAATGCGCATTTGTTCGTTCGCTCCGGTTGATGTTTGCGCGGGCCTATAGACGGGCTTTTCGCCCCTGTCCCCTCCGATTGCGGGGCTGTTACGGCAGTGCTAGTGCAGCGCTCCCGTGACCGAGGATCTCGCTCGCGGCCCAAGGGATGCGAAGCCGCGGTCTGTCGAGTCTGAATCTCAGCGCATGAACATATCCGCCACTGGCGCCGCAGAGGTAGCGACCCCGGACCACGATCCGATCGCGCATGGGCATCAAGGTCCTCTTTACAAGATGGCGATCGGCGCGATCGGCGTCGTGTTCGGCGACATCGGTACGTCGCCCATCTATTCGTTCCGTGAGACCTTCGCGGGTCACCATCCGCTGGCACCGAGCGCGTTCCATATCCACGCCGTCCTGTCGATGATCTTCTGGTCGATGATGATCGTCGTGACTCTCAAGTACGTCATGATCATCATGCGCGCGGACAATAAGGGCGAGGGCGGCAGCCTGGCCCTGCTCGCTTTGATCAACCGCTCGGTCAGCGGCAAGAAGAAGTGGACCAGCGGAATCGTCATGCTCGGCGTCTTCGCGACCGCCCTGTTCTACGGCGACAGCATGATCACCCCGGCGGTGACCGTCTTGTCGGCAGTCGAGGGACTGACGACCGTCCAGCAGGGGTTCGCGCCCTTCGTCATCCCGACGGCCGTAATGATTCTGGTTGGCCTGTTTGCGATTCAGGCGAGGGGCACGGCCCGCGTCGGCGCGCTGTTCGGCCCCATCATGCTGATCTACTTCGGCGGCCTCGCGGTGCTTGGTGTCCTGCACATCATGGATCGGCCGACGGTCATCTTTGCAATGATCAATCCGGCAAACGCCGTCGGCTTCTTCCTCGCCGAGCCGTTGCGGGCGTTTCTCGCCATGGGCTCCGTGGTCCTCGCTTTGACCGGAGCCGAGGCGCTTTATGCCGACATGGGCCATTTCGGCCGGCGGCCGATCAAAGTCTCCTGGCTCTACTTCGTGCTGCCGGCGCTGCTGCTGAACTACATGGGGCAGGGGGCAATGCTGCTTTCGCTCTCGCCGCAACAATTGGCGGTCGAAGTGAAGGACCCCTTCTTCTATCTCGCGTCCGACGCATTCCGGCTGCCGCTTGTGATCCTGGCGACGCTCGCCTCCATCATCGCCAGCCAGGCGGTCATTTCGGGCGCATTCTCGGTGACGCAGCAGGCGATCCAGCTCGGATTCGTGCCGCGGTTGCGCATCGCCCATACGAGCGAAAGCGCCGCCGGCCAGATCTATATTCCGCTCGTCAACTGGGCGTTGCTGACGATGGTCCTCCTGCTCGTCCTGACGTTCAGGTCCTCGTCCAACCTCGCCGCCGCCTACGGAATTGCCGTCACCGGCGCGATGCTGATCGACACGGTGCTGATCGCGGTCGTGCTGATTAATATGTGGAAGTGGAACCGCATCGTCTCAGGCGCTCTGATCGTCCTCTTCTTCGCGGTGGATCTTGCCTATTTCAGCTCCAACCTGACCAAGATCCCGGCAGGCGGCTGGTTCCCGCTGTTGGTCGGCGCCATCGCCTTCACCTTCCTGACCACCTGGGCGAAGGGCCGCCAGTTGATGATCGCGCGGATGAACGAAGCGAGCCTACCGATGGAGATCTTTATCAAGTCGGCAGCGCCGAGCGCCGCGCGGGTGCCCGGCACGGCAGTGTTCATGACCAGCTCGGCGAGCGGAGTCCCACACGCGCTTCTCCACAACCTCAAGCACAACAAGGTGCTTCACGAGCGGGTCGTCCTGCTCACGGTGCGGATCGATGACGTGCCCTATGTCCCCGAGGAAAAAAGGCTCGAAACCACGGACTACAGCGCGGGATTCTTCCGGGTCCTGCTTCGTTACGGCTTCATGGAGGAAATCAACGTCCCGGCCGCGCTCGCGCAGCTCAAGGACATCGGGCCGCAGTGCAAGATGATGGACACCAGCTTCTTCCTCGCGCGCCAGACGCTGCTTCCCTCATCGAGGCCGGGCATGGCGATCTGGCGCGAGAAGCTGTTCGCCTGGATGCTGCGCAACGCGGAAAGCGCGATGGAATTCTTCAAGCTGCCGACGAACCGGGTCGTCGAGCTTGGCAGTCAGGTGGAGATCTGAACCTTCCGCGCATCCTGCGCATTGCCGCTCAATGGCTGATACGATTTCCTGGGTCGCGACCGCCGCAACGATCATTGGCGCGTTGATGACCGCTTCCAACCTCGGATCGCGCGTCACGGGTTATGGGTTCGCGGTCTTCCTCATTGGCGCCTTGTGCTGGATAGGCGTGGGCGCCCTGGAACATCAGCCGGCGCTCTTGTGGACGAACGTGGTTCTGACGCTTCTCGACTTGTTCGGCATCTGGCGCTGGCTCGGCAGGCAGGCGCGGGTGGAGGAGGGAGCGAAGGCCGCTTCTGAAGCGAGCGAGCGCACGCCGGGCGAAGCGCTGTTCCCCGTCTCGCTCCTCGGCCGCGCGGCTGTACGCTGCGATGGAAGCGAAGTTGGGCACTGCGTCGATGCAATGGCAGGCTGCAGGAGCGGAAGGCTCGACTATCTCGTCGTCTCCCAAGGCGGGGTCGCCGGTGTCGGTGAAACGCTTCGACGGCTTCCGTGGAACGTGGCGCATGTGGAAGGGGACGCCGTCATGGCCGAGGTCGGAGCGGGCGGCTTTGGACGCCTGCAGGAGCTGCAGAAAGACGAATGGCCGGGGCGCTGATCGTCACGGCCGAGATCGCGCACCGCGACTTCTCCTGGCTCGAAGGCCTTCGCCGAGCGCATTATCCTCCCGAGTGCAACCGGGTGCCGGTTCACCTCACCATGTTCCACGCGCTTGCTCCATCCGCCGAAACCGAGCTTCGGTCCCGGCTCGGACGGATCGTCCGACAACCGGCTCCGGAAGCGACGATCGCCGGCCTGATGGACCTTGGCGGCGGGGTCGCCTTCCGTGTCGTCTCGCCCGATCTCGACCGGGTTCGCGAAGAGCTTTGCGAGGAGTTGCATGGCCTGCTCGGCGCTCAGGACGGCGGGGGCTGGCGGCCGCACATCACGATCCAGAACAAAGTGGCGCCGAAGGTCGCCCGGGCGCTCAAGCAATCGCTTGAACGAACTTTCGAGCCGCGCCGGCTGGCGATCAGCGGGCTTGGACTGTGGCGTTACCTTGACGGCCCATGGGATCGGGTCGCGGATTACCCGTTTAGGGCTTAGGTGACTTCGCCGATCCCGTCGCAGCTGAGGTCGAAGGCCGCGAGCCCGGACTCGAGCACCGAAGCGAGCATCGGCTGCTCCATCAGCTCCCCGATGGCCTCTTCGACGCTTTCGCTGACGAGGCTCTGCGCCTCTTCCATCGCTTCGTCCCAATCGCCGGATTCGTAGGTGCCCTGGCCGACCCAGCAAAAGGCGATCACTTCGGCCAGCTGGTCCTCGCCAAGGTCCTCGAATACTGCGCGAAGCTCTTCTTCGACGCTATCGTTGATATCGTCCTCGAGGACGCTCAGAGCGCCTTCCTGCTCGTCGTTGACATCGTCTGCGTCTTCGTCGGCGGCATAATCTACAGTCTGGGCTTCATATTCCCGCGCGCGGAGGATGATGCGGCAAAGCGTGTCGAGTGGGGTCAGCGGGTCCATCGAAGCCTCTTCATGTTTCTCGCTCAACGACAGCATCACTAAGCGGTTCCTCGCGTTGACCGTCTGGCAGAGCGCACTTATATGCCGCGCCTCGCAGCGCCCCAATCGGGGCGCTCCCTTAGCCTTGGGGCGGAGTAGCTCAGCTGGTTAGAGCAGCGGAATCATAATCCGCGTGTCGGGGGTTCAAGTCCCTCCTCCGCTACCATTATAAATCCGCGGAAAACTTCCATTTCATCCTGTGGATGGTCGAGATAGGCGGTTCGCGCTTCTTCTCGCTCGTTTTCGCAGTTTCGTCATTTCGTGCGCTTCAGCAATTTGTCAGTGGCACGTGAATGACACGCGGAATCGACCCGAAACCCGGGAGTTTGCCAATGGCAGCTTCCGATCCATTCCTGTCATTAGCAACGTGGGCTCGTTTGGATCCATTGCGGACATTCGCTGTGGATGCGATGCACTCTGGGGGGGAGTTTCGCATTGAGCGAACTGGAATATCTCTTCGGCCTTTTTTCGCTGCTACTCGGCTTCATTCTTATTGAGGTTTTGAGCGGCCTCATGCGCACGCTCCGCGCCCGCCTGCCGAGTGGACCCGGGGTCAAGACCGACATTCACGTCGGATGGCTGACGCCGATGCTCGGCGCTTTCACGATGCTTAATGTCATGAATTGGTGGGGAAGCGCCTGGGCTTACCAGCGAGAACTCCCGTTCGGATACGATACGGCAATCATCGGGCTAATCCTTTGCAGCTTCTACTATTTTGCGTCATCGATGATCTTCCCCGACGACCCGCGCGCTTGGCCTGACATTGATGATTGGTTCTGGTTACACCGGCGGCCAGTGCTTGCCTGTATTCTCGCAGCAAACCTGCCCTGGTTTCCGATCAGCATCATCGGCGACCGCGGATTCCTGAACGGTCAGATCCTAGATTTGGCCTACATGATCTTGTTCGCCGGTTTGATCTTGTTGGCCATTTTCGCGGTCAAACGATCAGTTGTGATGACCGCGCTGGCTCTTCTGATCGTGCTTCATCTCTCCTTTATTCCCCTGGACGTGCTGCACCGTCACGGTGTTTGGTGAAGCGTCAGCTTTCCACCCATTCCTGCCATTAACGCTAGGGCAGCTTTCGACCCATTCCTGCCATTGGGATCGGTTGCAGCCGCTACTAAGTCGAGGCATCCTTGGCCGCATGAACACCCAATGCGAGACATGTGGGCGGCAGCTACCCGACGATAGCTTTTCGTCCGAGTGCTGGCGCTGCTCGCTTGGCGCTACCCATCCAGTCGCACCGTTCGTGTGGTTCGCCTTGTTCGTTGTCGCGCTCGCAATCGGCTGGCGGTGGGGAATGTTCGCCGTAATCGGATTGATGGGACTGGCAGCGGTCGGCATTTCGATATTCACCACGCGGGGAGCCAAAAGGCCTGTTGCCTATAGGTCCGGTCTAGCTGCCGTGGTGGTCGTCAGCTTGCTCCTGCTCGGCGTTGCCTTCCTCAAAAGCTAACGGCAGCTTTCCACCCAAATCTGACATTAGCGGAGTGCCGCGGTTCCGCGGGGCAGCACTCGTATGCGCTGCGCGACAGTCCGCGCCGCGCTTGACGCTTAATCATGCTATCCGCCGCACGAACGCGTGGAGGTTAGATGGCAAGTCCGCACGATCGCGCCTGGTCTGAAGGGCATAAGGCAGGGAAACACGACCAACCGGTCAGTTCGTCACCATATAAGAAAGGCATGATGCACACAGCTTGGCTGCGAGGCTGGGCTGCCGCACAGAAAGCAAGGGACGCATGAGTTCCGACATCGCATTGATGCTAGGGTCCGCGCAGTACTCGGCACTCACTGTGTGCTAGGAGGCGACGTGGATACGTTCGTGAAGATGCTAGAGGACGCCCAGCGCAGCCGCGAGGAAGCGGAGCAGTTGGTCGAACACGTCAACGCGGGGCTCGCCCATCTTCCCGTCCACATAACGCGCGAACGCGCCTTGGAAATCCTCAACGGTTGTATCGCCGACTACAACACCATCATTAAGCGATTGGGAGGACGGAACCGTGCCTGATGGCGCGCTCGCGCAAACGATGCCAATCGCTCGATGTTATCCTTCAGTGCAAAGGATGGAGGCAGTTCATGGCCAGGGGCCTATGCCGAAGGAAGAACGAGGAAACCGGGGCGGAATACGCCCGGGTCGATTTCGGTAATTCGGGAGTCTCTACGGTTCCACGCAGTTTATACGATCGTCACGGCTACAGGCCGCCCTTCGAGGAACTCCCCACCTGCGAGGAAATTGATGGCTAAAGCCCGAAGTCAAATGATTCCAATGCGACTTTGCAAATCATAATCCGCGCGTGGGGGCTCAAGTCCCGCTACCTTTCCATGTTCAATGAAATTCCCCAACTGTATCGGCGCTCGCATTGCGGTCGTTTCGCTGGTAAAATGACGCTTGCGCCAGCCTTACGAGGGTCGCGCCGATGGACCAGGCCGGAGAATTAGAGCGACTACATTCCCGGGAGTGGTGGGAAAGCCGCACAGGAAACGAGTTGCAGCAAATCGTCCGGGGCGGGCTCGCCGCGGGCGATGTCGGCGTGCAGGCGCATCGCGAGATCGAGCGCCGAGCGCGTGAGCTGGACAAGGCCGATGAGCAGAAGTCGGAGATTCAAGTGGCCATTAACACGGCCCTACGGCTTCGAATTCTCGCTGGAGTGCTTGTCGCCTTGTTGATCCTTCTCGTCGTCGCGAGGCTTATCCGCTGATCGGGTGTCAGTTGCGTCCGACCTCTTTCAGGGAGGCGGCGAGGTCCGCGATGAGATCGTCGGGATCTTCCAGACCGATGTGAAGCCGGACAAGGTCAGGCGCCGGCGGCTCGGTTACGGTGCGTCGCGGATCGACGGGAAGAGCGAGACTTTCGTAGCCGCCCCAGCTGAAGCCGATCCCGAACAGGTGCAGCCGTTCGACGAACGCGGCGCGATTTGCGGCGTCCGCTCCCTTGAGCTCGAACGAGAAGAGCCCCGACGCGCCCTTGAAGTCGCGCTTCCATAGCTCGTGGCCGGGACAGTCCGGGAGGGCGGGGTGGAGTACCCGACCGACTTGCGGCTGCCCCTTCAGCCATTCGGCGATTTTCAACGCACTCTCTTCATGCTGCCTCAGCCGAACCGCCATCGTCCTCAGCCCGCGCGAGCCGAGCCACGCGTCATCGGGCGACACGCAATGGCCGAGGTCCCAGCTGATTTCCTGCAGCCGGCCGTAATGCTCGGCGGTCGCCGTAGCCGTGCCGAGCATCACGTCGGCATGGCCGCCGACATATTTGGTCGCGGCGAGGATGCTGATGTCGACGCCTGCTGCAATCGCCGGGAAAAGAAGCGGCGTCGCCCAGGTATTGTCGAGCAGGGTGATGACCGAGCGCTCGCGCGCGATGGTGCAAATGCCGGGAACGTCCTGAACCTCCATGGTCAGCGATCCGGGGCTTTCGAGCAGGATTGCGCGAGTCTTGTCGCCGATCAGCCCCGCGATTCCGCTGCCTATGAGCGGATCGTAGTAGCGCGTGGCCACGCCGTAGCGCTTGAGAAAGGTGTCGCAAAAGCGGCGCGTCGGTCCGTAGACGCTGTCAGGTGCGAGCAATTCGTCGCCCGGCTCGAGCACTGCGAGCAGCGGCGCCGTGATCGCCGCCAGGCCCGAACAATAGAGCGCGGTTCCCGCCGCACCCGGCTCCAATTGCGTCAGCGCGTCGGCGAGCGCCCACTGCGTTGCCGTGCCCTGCAGCCCGTAGCGATAGGTGCCAAGGCTTGGACGAGAAGCGCCAAGTTCGTCGACGCTGTCGAACAGGAGCGTCGATGCGCGCTCGACCGGCGGATTGACGAGGCGGCCGCGCCATTCCTTGCGCCGCCCTCCCTCGACGAGCTTGGTACGGGGACGCTTTTCACTCTCGCTCATTCTGGGACCTCGGCATCACACGAGGCGAATAGCATAGAAAGCAAACGCCCGGATCGGCTAGCGATCCGGGCGTCCTGCGTGACGATTGCTCGTCAGCCCCCTTGGATGTGTCGCGGCGAGAGTCCCCAGGCCGCGATCGTCTCACTCCCCAGTGCGAGCGCTCGCGACATCCCGGCCGCCACCCGAACCCGACCCAAGGGCCAGCTCGTTCGGACGCGCACTGACTAGGACGGCGCCAAACCGCTGTCACGCGGCGAATTGATGCAAGTTGCATTTCCGACGGGGCTGTGTCGGTGCGGCCACATGTCCAAAGTCAAGCCGGGTCCGGTTGCGCGTCTCCGGCTGCGACCCTACAGCCCGGCCCCATGCGCTGGTCCCGAGCATTCCTGCCTGTCCTCAAGGAGAGTCCCGCCGACGCCCAGATCGTCAGCCACAAGCTTATGCTTCGCGCGGGGCTCGTGCGCCAGACCGCTGCCGGCATTTATGCGTGGCTGCCGCTCGGCTTTCGCGTGCTCAAGAAGATCGAGCAGATCGTTCGCGAGGAGCAGGACCGCGCGGGCGCGCAGGAGCTGTTGATGCCGACTTTGCAGTCGGCCGAGCTGTGGCGAGAGAGCGGGCGCTACGACGCTTACGGCCCCGAGATGCTTCGAATCCGCGACCGGCACGACCGCGAGATGCTCTACGGGCCGACCAATGAAGAGATGATCACCATGCTCTTCCGGGACGAGGTGAAGAGCTACCGCGACCTTCCGCGCACGCTCTATCACATCCAGTGGAAGTTCAGGGACGAGGTGCGACCCCGCTTCGGTGTCATGCGCGGCCGCGAGTTCCTCATGAAGGACGCCTACAGCTTCGACCTCGACGAGGCCGGTGCCAGGCAGAGCTACTACACGCAGATGCTCGCTTATCTGCGGACCTTCCAGCGGATGGGAATTCGGGCGGTGCCGATGAAGGCGGCTTCGGGCCCCATCGGCGGCGACCTCAGCCACGAGTTCATCGTTCTTGCTCCGACGGGCGAGAGCGAGGTGTTCTACGACTCGGCGTACGAACAGTTCGACTGGAACCAGGCCGACCTCAAATATGGCGACGAAGCGGGCCTCCAGGGTCTCTTCGACCGGGTGAACTCCACCTATGCGGCGACCGATGAGACCCACGATGTCGCGAAGTGGGAAGTGCTTCCGGAAGAGAGCCGCCGTACCGGCCGCGGGATCGAGGTCGGCCACATCTTTTATTTCGGCGACAAATATTCCGCCGCCATGGGCCTCAAGGTCTCAGGTCCCGACGGCACTCCGGTGACCCCGATGATGGGCAGCTATGGTGTCGGAGTGTCGCGGCTAGTCGGCGCCGTCATCGAGGCGAGCCACGATGAGGCCGGGATCGTCTGGCCCGAGTCGATTGCGCCGTGGCTGATCGGCGTGGTGAACATGCGCCATGACGATCCTGCTTGCACGGCCGTCGCCGACGACCTCTACGCGAAGCTCCAGCAGTTCGGCGACATCGCCCTTTACGATGATCGCGACGAACGGGGCGGAGTGAAGCTCGGGTCGGTGGAGGTCATCGGGCTGCCCTGGCAGTTCATCGTCGGCCCGAAATCGGTCGCTGAGGGCATGATCGAAACGAAGCACCGGAAGACCGGCAAGCGCGAGCTCATCCCGGTCGACCGCGCCGTCGAAGTCATCTCGACCATGATTCCGATGGTCGGAAACTCGGCGACACCCGCGGATCCGGCCCTATGATCCTCAACCGCGCGGAGCGGATGCTCACTCGCCGCTACCTGCTGCCGGGGAAGGGCGAGGGCTTCATCTTCCTCGTCGCCAGCATCAGCCTCATCGCGGTCGCGCTGGGCGTTGCGGCGCTGATCATCGTCATGAGCGTGATGAACGGCTTCCGGGCGGAGCTGTTCGACAAGATCGTCGGCCTCAACGGCCATGCGGTCGTGCAGGGCTATGACGGACGCATCGACGACTGGCAGCGGATCGCCGTGGCGGCGAAGAACACTCCCGGGGTTACCTCCGCGCTGCCGCTCATTGAAACGCCGCTGATGGCCACTGCAAACGGACGCTTCGAAGGCGTTCTCGTGCGCGGAATGCGGATCGAGGACATCCGCGAGAACAAGACGATCACCGGCAACATCCTTGCCGGCGACATCAAGTCGATCGTTCCGGGCAGCAATCGCGTTGCGATCGGGTCGGTCCTCGCCAACCAGCTCGGCGCTTATCCTGGAAGCCAGATTACCCTGTGGAATCCCGAAGGCCGATCGACGGTAGTCGGGACCGTTCCCCGAGAAGTCACCTACACGGTCGGAGCGGTGTTCGAGATCGGCGTCGAGGATTACGACAAGATCTTCGTCGTCATGCCGATGCAGGATGCCCAGCAGCTGCTCCTGATGGGCGACCAGGTCGGAATGATCGAGCTCCAGACGAACGACCCCGACAAGGTCGATCAGATCGTCGCTCCGCTCCAGAAGCTCATTCAGGGCAGGGCGGTGATGGTCAATTGGAAGCAGATGAACTCGGCGCTGTTCCAGGCGCTCGAGGTCGAGCGCGTCGCCATGTTCGTTGTGCTCTCTCTGATCGTTCTGGTCGCTGTGTTCAATATTCTCTCCTCCCTAATCATGCTCGTCCGCGCGAAGACACGAGACATCGCCATTCTGCGAACGATGGGCGCAAGCCGGCGCGGGATGATGAAGGTGTTCATGACCGTCGGAGTGACGATTGGCACGCTCGGGATCGTTCTCGGGATCATCCTCGGGGCCTTGTTTCTGCACTTCCGCCAGGACGTGGTGAATGCGATTCAGGCGCTCACCGGCGCAAACCTGTGGGACCCGTCGGTGCGCATGCTCACCGACCTGCCGGCCAAGACGGATCCGTTCGAAGTCGCGCTGATCGTGCTGACTGCGCTGGTCCTGTCATTCCTGGCGACGCTTTATCCGGCCTACAAGGCCGCGAGCACAGATCCGGTCCAGGTGCTTCGCTATGAGTGAGCCGGTTCTCGCCACCCGCGATCTCAAGCGCAGCTTTACGCAAGGCGAGGTGACGATCGAGGTGCTTCGCGGCGTCGACCTCGTGATCGAGCCGGGCGAGATTGTCGCCCTGCTGGGGCCTTCAGGATCCGGTAAGTCCACGCTGCTGCAAGCCGTGGGCCTGCTCGAGGGCGGCTTCGAGGGCTCGATCCGCTTGAAAGGCGAGGAGGCAGCCGAGCTTGACGACGATGGCCGCACGCGGCTGCGCCGTGACCTGCTGGGTTTTGTCTACCAATTCCACCACCTACTGCCCGAATTCAACGCGGTCGAGAATGTCGTCCTTCCTCAGCTGGTCAGCGGGGCTGAGCCGGCGCCTGCCCGCGAACGGGCCGAACAGCTTCTCGGTGCACTCGGACTCTCCAACCGCCTCGACCATCGCCCCTCGAAGTTGTCCGGAGGCGAGCAGCAGCGCGTGGCAGTGGCGCGCGCGCTTGCCAACAAACCCCCGCTGGTGCTCGCCGACGAGCCGACCGGCAATCTCGACGAGCATACCGCCGACGGAGTGCTGAACGAGTTTCTGAACCTCGTTCGCGGCGAGGGAAGCGCCGCGCTTATCGCGACTCACAACGAGCGGCTTGCCGCGAAGATGGACCGCGTCGTTCGGCTGCACGAAGGACGTCTCGAATAGTGGAGCCGGAGCGCCCCAGCGTCGTTCAACGATCTGTGCGCACTCCCAACTGGACTACGCTCGCGCTGATTGGCGGCCTCATACTGCTGGTCATCCTGGTCGCTTATTTCGCGACCGGCCGGAACGCCGACCAGGACAAACTCACCCAGAACGAAATGGGCCCGACCGCGCAACAGACCAGTCCTCCGGCGCCGGAGAAGCTCTGCTCCAGCAAGCAGACCTACGATCTGATCAAGCGCGACCTCTTTCGGCGCGCCGCGCAGATGCGTGGCAGCGACCAGGCGGAGTTCGACCAACTGTCCGGCTATTCCATCATCCGGATGGAAAATCCGGTGATGGAAAGCCAGGATTCGGCAACGGGCGCGGTCAATTGCTCCGGTTCGCTCTCTCTCGACCTTCCGCCCGGTGTCGCCGTGGTAGGCGGGCGGCACACGCTGAGCGCAGACGTCGACTACACCATCGAGGCCGCAACTGATGGCAGCGGCAATGTCGTCCTGCTGCGTAACGCGGATCCGATCGTCACTCCGCTGGCGACTCTTGCGCGCCTCAACGAATCGCAGTCGGCGCCGCTTTCGCCGCCCGAGCAAAATGCGACCGAGATGCCGCAGGAGAATGTCGCTGCATCGGAGTCCGCCAACAAGGAAATCGGACCGAAGACGAGCTATGCCGGCCGGCCGAGCTTCAATTGCGCAAACGCGAGATCGAAAGGCGAGATCGCCGTCTGCTCCGACAACGGGCTCGCCGCGCTCGATGTAAACATGGCGACGCAATACGGTCGCGCCATCGAGTCCGCATCGCCCGAGGAGAAAACGGTGTTGCAGCGGACCCGTGACCGCTTCCTTGCTTATCGCGACCGCTGCCCGAACCGGTCGTGCGTCGCCGACGCCTATGTCGGGCGCATGCGCGAAATCCGGGACATCATGGACGGGCGCTGGCAGCCGCCCCGATAGTGGTGGATAAGTTCGCCCGCTTCCTTGTCGGAGCATCCTGAAAGCCCATAATCGCGCTGTGAATCAGCCCTACGTTCCGCTTCGCGTCTTCTCGTCCTTCACGATGCTCGAAGGGGCGATGGAGCCGAAGACCGTTGCCGACCGAGCGGCGAAGCTCGGTTTTCCGGCAATCGCCGTCACCGACCGCAACGGTCTCTACGGAGTCATGCCATTCAGCGACGCCTGTGTTGCCAAGGGCGTTCAGCCGATCGTCGGAGCGATGCTCGCGGTCGCCCGGCCGCCGGCGCTTGGCGGACAAGCCGCCATCGATTGGCTTGTCCTGCTCGCGAAGGATGAGCAGGGCTATGCGAATCTCTGCAAGCTGGTCTCTTCGGCACATCTCGATCGCCCGATCGAGCAGGAACCGCACGTCGAATTCGCCAAAATCGAGGCACATTCGGAGGGGCTGATTGCACTGACCGCCGGCGCGGAGGGTGGTCTGGCAAGGCTCCTCGCCGACGGTCAGAACGTGAAGGCCGAAGCCTATCTCGATCGGCTTCAGGAGCTGTTCCCAGGACGCCTCTACGTCGAGATCGCGCGCAGGCACGACCCGGTCGAGGAGAGCGCCGAACCGGCCTTGATCGAGCTCGCTTATTCGCGGGACCTTCCGCTCGCCGCGACAAACCCTGCTGCCTATGCGGACCCGTCGTTTCACGCTGCGCACGATGCGATGCTTTGCATCGCGAACTCGGCTTATGTGGAAAGCGGCGAGCGCGTGAGCTCCTCGGCCGACGCATGGCTGAAGGACGGCGCGGCCATGACGGAGCTATTCGCCGACCTGCCCGAAGCGCTCGCCAATACTGCCGTTATCGCGCAGCGATGCGCGGTCGCGGCACCGCAACGCAAGCCGATCCTGCCTCGGCTCGGCGAGGACGAGGATGAGCAGCTGAAGGCGGATGCTCATTCGGGTCTCGAACGGCGGCTCGCAGCGCGTCCTGAGGAAGAGAGAGCCGTCTATCGCGAGCGGCTCGATTATGAGCTTGATGTCATCACCGGTATGGGATTCGCCGGATACTTCCTGATCGTCGCCGACTTTATCAAATGGGCCAAAGCGAACGATATTCCGGTCGGTCCGGGCCGCGGTTCGGGCGCAGGTTCGGTCGTCGCCTGGTCGCTCACCATCACAGACCTCGATCCGATCGCGCTGGGCCTGCTGTTCGAGCGCTTTCTGAACCCCGAGCGCGTGTCGATGCCGGACTTCGACATCGACTTCTGCGAAACCCATCGCGACAAGGTCATCGCCTACGTTCAGCGCAAATACGGACGCGACAAGGTGGCACAGATCATCACTTTCGGACGGCTGAAGGCGAGGGCGGTGCTCAAGGACACGGGCCGAGTGCTTCAGATGCCGTACGGCCAGGTCGATAGGCTGGCGAAGCTCATTCCCAACCATCCGACGGATCCGTGGACGCTGGAGCGCTCGCTCAATGGCGTTCCCGAGGTTGCCGCCGAGTACAGGGACCCGGACGTCAAGCGGCTGTTCGATCTCGCCATGAAGCTGGAAGGCCTACCTCGGCACGCTTCGACGCACGCCGCGGGCGTGGTGATCGGCGATCGTCCCCTCGACGAGCTTGTCCCACTCTACCGCGACCCCCGTTCGGATACGCCGGTGACGCAATTCGACATGAAATATGTCGAGGCCGCGGGGCTGGTGAAGTTCGACTTCCTCGGCCTCAAGACCTTGTCCGTCCTAAAGGAAGGCCAGCGGCTCCTTGCCGAGCAGGGCATCGAGATCGACTTCAGCGCGTTGCCGTGGGACGACCCAGCGGTCTACGACCTCATTCAGTGTGGCGACGCCGTGGGCGTGTTCCAGCTCGAATCTGAGGGGATGCGACGGACGCTTGCCGCCATCCGACCGACGACATTTGGCGACATCATCGCGCTTGTCGCGCTCTACCGGCCCGGCCCGATGGACAACATCCCGCTGTTCGGCGACCGCAAAAACGGTCGAGTGGCGCTCGATTATCCGCATCCGCGCCTCGAAGGCATTCTCTCGGAGACCTACGGGATCTTCGTCTACCAGGAGCAGGTGATGCAGGCCGCGCAGCTCCTCGCCGGCTACTCGCTAGGTGAAGCGGATTTGCTGCGCCGGGCCATGGGCAAGAAGATCAAGTCGGAAATGGATGCCCAGCGCGCCCGCTTCGTAGAAGGCTGCGCGGAGCACAACCAGATCCCCGCTGTCAAAGCGAACGAGCTGTTCGACTTGATCGACAAGTTCGCCGGCTATGGCTTCAACAAGAGCCACGCCGCGGCATATGCCCTTGTCGCTTACCATACGGCGTGGCTGAAGGCGCACCACCGCGCCGAATTCTACGCGGCCTCGATGAGCTTCGACCTGGCGCTCACCGACAAGCTCAGCACCTTCGTCGAGGACATGCGCCGCGGTGGGGTCGAGTGCCTGCCGCCTGACGTCAATGCCAGCCACGCGCACTTCACGGTCGAGAACGGCGCTGTTCGCTATGCCCTAGGCGCACTGAAGGGTGTTGGCGAAAAGGCTATGGAGGCGCTGGTCGAGGAGCGCGAACGGGGAGGGCCGTTTGCCAGCCTCGAGGACTTCGCCGCGCGGATCGACCCACGCCTCCTCAACCGGCGCCAGCTGGAAAGCCTTGCGGCCGCCGGAGCCTTCGACAGCATCAAGCCCGAGCGCGCGTCGGTTTTCGCGGGCGCCGAGACCATCCTTGCGCACGCGGCAAGCGCTCACGAACAGAGGGAGACAGGGCAGGCGGGCCTGTTCGGTGTCAATACGGCGGAAGCGGCTCCGATCCGACTTCCGCGTGAGGTGTCGTGGACACTTGCGCAGCGCATGGCCGCCGAGCGGGATGCTTTCGGCTTCTATTTCTCAGCCCACCCCGTCGACGCTGCGAAGCACCTGCTTGCAGCCCACAAGGTGAAGACATTCGCGGAGCTGGCGGAGGTACGAATCGCCGAAGGTGAGCGCGTCGGCGCGACGATGGCGGGGCTCGTCGAGGAGACGCGCTGGCGCACATCGGCCCGCGGCCGCCGCTATATGATGGCGACTCTCAGCGACAGCTCGGGACAGTTCGTCGCGACCGCCTTCGACGATGAAGCGACGGCGCCGCTCGAAGCGGCTGCGAAGGCCGGCCAGTGCGGCCTGCTGACGGTCGAGCTCGATCGTCGTGCCGGCGACGAGACCCCTCGAGTGACGATCAAGCGGATCCAGCCGCTAAACGACCTCGCGAAGCGCACTCGGCTGCAAATGACCGTGCGCGTTCCCGATTTGGCAAGCATCGCGCGACTGGCTGCCGAGCTGGCGGATGCGCGGGGTTCAAACGGGACGCTGCGGTTCGACCTATCCCTCGTGTCGGGCGGCGAAGCGATCGTCGTGGCCGGGCGCGACTATGCGCTCGACGCGGAGCTCGCGGCCCGCATCGAGCGCATCGCGGGAGGGGGGGCAGTCGACCTTTCAGCCCAAGAGCCGCCGAAGCTCGCGTTAGTCGGCTGAGGCTTCGGGCGTCAGGCCTGCCAGAAGCCATCCTTGTTCACGAGCGAGGTGATCTTCGCATTCTGTTCGTCGTCGAGGCCGCGCTTGAAGGCGGGGAAAACCTGCTCCTCTTCCATCTTCGCATGTCCGGCGACCAAGGCACGGAATTCGCGTACCTTTTCGAGCCACGTTCCGCTGTCTGGGCCCATCTGGCCGAGCTCGTAGAGGAAGGTCTTGATATAGCCATGCTCGCCGTTGAGCTGGTCGGCTTCGGCCGCCTGGCCGGCCTCGCGGAGTGCCGGATAGACGACCATCTCCTCTTCGTGGGCATGCTTGTCGAGCATGTGGGTAAGCTGCATCAGAAGCATGCTCCGCTTCCACGTCTGGGTCGAATCCGTCGCGAGCATCTTGTCGAATACCGCGAGCGTCAGGTCATGCTCGGTCGCAAGCACCTCGTCCCAATCGCCGGAAAGGCCTGAGACCGCCTGCGTGATGAACTTGCGGCCGTAATTGGCGGCAAAGCCGATCGCGGCCCCGCCGAGCGCGGCGGCGAGGACAGGGCCGGCGCCTTCGCTCCACGAAAATGCGCTGCGGTTGTCGCTCGAGCCGCGATTTGATGCGCGGGTTTGGGTACGCGTTGCCATGAACTCCTCCTTGGCTGGAATGTCCCTGGCTCAACGGGCACGGACCGGCGCCGTTCCTGTCATAGACGCTCTCAAGACACCGTTCGCCGCGTCCCGATCAAAGCGTGTTCGTCGGCTCCTGCGGCTGTTCGGGCGGCGGAGCAGCGTCGTTCGTTTCCGGAACCGCCGGTTGCGGCGCTGCGGGTTCGGTTGAAGGCGGAGGCTCGCTCACGACACTCTCGACCGGAGGAAGCTCCTTCGTGCTCTCATATTCCTCGCCTGGCAGCGGACGCGGCTGCTTGGCGACCGCCGGAGGGGCCTTGTTTACCGGTGCAGCGGCGCCCTCGTAGATGCAAGCATCGAGACCGTCGCGGGCGACGACTGAGATTCGGGCGGCGATGGTGTTGCCGTAACGGCGGGTAAAACCCTTGGGTGCAATCGCGCCGCGCTGCTTGGGCAGGGGCAGGACGGCTGCGATCCGCGCCGCTTCGGTCGCGCTCATCGCACTGGCGTCGTGGCCGAAATAGCGCTGCGACCCGGCATTGACGCCATAGGTGCCGATCCCCGTCTCGCCGACGTTGAGATAGACCTCCATGATGCGTCGCTTGCCCCACAGATGCTCGATGAGGAAGGTGAACCACGCCTCGACGCCTTTGCGTGCGTAACCCCCGCCGTTCCACAGGAACGCGTTTTTCGCGGTTTGCTGACTGATCGTCGATCCACCTCGGATGTGGCCGCCGGATGCATTACGTTTCATTGCATCTTCAATGGCTTCGAAGTCGAAGCCGTGATGCGAACAAAACTTACTGTCTTCCGCTGCGATCGACGCCCGAACCATGTCTCGGTCGATCTTACCGATCGGCATCCAGCCCTTGTGCGCGCCCCGGCCATGAACGAGGTCCCCGATCATGTTGAAGGTGATTGGCGGGTTCACGAAGCGATATGCCAGCACCCACAGAATGGAGATCAGGAAAAGGGCGATGATCGTCTTGACGATCCAGCCGATAAGCCGACGTAAGAATGAGCCACGAGGCCTCCGCCGCTTGTATCGCGGCACTGTCGATTTGCGTTTCGCCACTCAGCGGCTCTTGCCGGGCTGATCTTGCGGCGACAAGCCCATGTCGAGGCTTGCGATGAACCGGTCGGGATCGATGGCGACGTCGTCGACGCCGATCTGGTCGAATGGATTTTCCAGATTGTCCTGGATGTTCGACAATCCGACCAGGATCAATGTGAATAGCACCGGCATGACGAAGAAGAGCTCGACCCTGAACTGCTGCGCCTGGAATGCGAAATAGGGACCGTAGATGATGGGCAGCAGCAGGATGAAGAAGTCGCTGAACGCGCGAAGGCTCCTCGGCGTCCGGTATTCGTAGATGTTGCGGGTGTTCTCGAAGGCGACGATCATCCGCCCGATATATTGGTTGAGCCGCGAGCACTCAGTCGCCGCCAGATCCTCGGCACGCATCTTCGTCACGAACTCGGAAAGGCGGGAAAAAGCCTCATAGGCCCGCTCTTCATGCGGCTGCGCATCCTTGAGCGGTCCCTTGAACATATCGCGCATCGCGGCGAGCAGCTCGGTAAGCGCAGATTTCAGGTTTTCATCACGGTGAGGATCATGGTGGGGGACCCAATCGCGCGACGCGAGATAGAGCGAGCGGCCGCTTGCTTTCAGCGCGCCATATTCCTCCAGCGCCTTCTCGCGCCGGGCGTAAGCAGTGCCAATCGAGAAGACGAGCGGGAAAACGATCGCGGTCGCGATCAGGGTCAACGTGAAATCGGCCTTTATGCCCAACCTGAGGCAAACCCAGGTCGACACAACCGCAAGCGCGCTGATGACGACGCTCTTGCGGTTCACGATCTGGGTGAGGCTGCCTAAAGACCGGATCACGCCGAATGCCCCCTCAACGCTATGCCTCCACCCGACTAGCCAAAAGCGCCGCTTTGGAAAAGGCGCGCTCCTTGCCGCACTGCAGCACAACATTTACATCGCCGTGACATGAGCTCGACGAACGATATCCGCCGCTCCTTCCTCGATTTTTTCGAGAAGAACGGCCACGCGCGTGTCGCTTCCGCGCCTCTGGTGCCCCACAACGATCCGACCCTGATGTTCGTCAACGCTGGCATGGTGCCGTTCAAGAACGTGTTCACCGGCCTCGAAAGCCGCCCTTATTCGACAGCGGCCAGCTCGCAGAAGTGCGTCCGGGCTGGCGGGAAACACAACGACCTCGACAATGTCGGCTATACCGCCCGCCATCATACGTTCTTCGAAATGCTCGGGAATTTCTCGTTCGGCGACTATTTCAAAGATCGCGCGATCGAGCTCGCCTGGAATCTGCTGACCAAGGAGTGGGGACTGAGCGCGGACCGGTTGACGGCGACCGTCTATCACACGGACGACGAAGCTTTCGAGCTCTGGAAGAAGATTTCCGGCCTTCCGGAGAGCCGCATCATCCGCATCCCCACGAAGGACAATTTCTGGGCGATGGGCGACGACGGTCCGTGCGGCCCCTGCTCTGAAATCTTCTACGACCATGGAGAGCATATTCCGGGTGGCCCACCGGGAAGCCCCGACGAGGACGGCGACCGCTTCGTCGAGGTCTGGAACCTCGTCTTCATGCAGTTCGAGCAGGCGGCCAACGAAATCGTCTCAGAGCTGCCGAAGAAGAGCATCGACACTGGCATGGGCCTTGAGCGGATCGCGGCAGTTCTCCAGGGCACGCCCGACAATTACGATACAGATACCTTCAAGGCGCTCATTCACGCTAGCGAGGAGCTGACGCGCACCAAGGCTGAGGGCGAGCAAGAGGCGAGCCACCGTGTGATCGCCGATCACCTGCGCGCGAGCGGCTTCCTGGTGGCGGACGGAGTGCTGCCGGCGAACGAGGGCAGGGGCTATGTCGTCCGCCGCATCATGCGGCGAGCGATGCGCCACGCTCACCTGCTTGGCTCGAAGGAGCCGCTGATGTGGCGGCTTGTCCCGGCGCTCGTCGCGGAGATGGGCGCTGCCTATCCTGAATTGGTCCGAGCTCAGCCGCTGATCGAGGCGACGCTGCAACAGGAGGAAACGCGGTTTAGGCAGACGCTCGCGACCGGCCTTCGCCTGCTCGATGAAGCGACCGCCGACCTGGCCGAAGGCGGCACGCTGTCTGGCGAGACGGCGTTCAAACTCTACGACACCTACGGTTTCCCTTACGATCTCACCGAGGACGCATTGCGGGCGAGGGGCCTCAACGTCGACCGCGAAGGCTTCGACACCTCAATGGCGGCGCAAAAGGCCGCGGCTCGCGCGGCCTGGAAGGGCTCAGGCGCGAAGGCGAACGAGGATGTCTGGTTTGATCTTGTAGAGGAATATGGAGCGACCGAGTTTACGGGCTACTCAGGAGACGAAGGCGAGGGCGTCGTGCTCGCAATCGTCAACCAGGGTGCGCGCGCGAAAGACGCGGAGATCGGACAGACCGTCGAGGTCCTGCTCAACCAGACGCCATTCTACGGCGAGAGCGGTGGACAAATTGGCGATGAAGGAAAGCTGACCAATCTCAAAGGCTTCGTTGGCGACGTCGAGGACACGCTAAAGCCGCTTGGCAAGCTGCACGTGCTTCGGACGAAGATCGTCGCCGGCGAGCTTTCGGTCGGCGACACGGTGCATCAAAAGGTCGATAGTGAACGCCGCAATCGCGTCCGCGCCAACCATAGCGCTACTCACCTCCTTCATGCGGCTCTTCGCCGGCACCTCGGCACGCACGTTACGCAGAAGGGCAGCCTGGTCGCGCCCAACTATTTCCGCTTCGACTTTTCGCACCCGAAGGCCCTGACCCGAGAGGAGATCGAGGCGGTCGAGGCTGAGGTGAACGCGCAGATCCGGGGCAACGAGCCGGTCGCGACGCGCCTGATGACTCCCGACGAAGCGATTTCCGCGGGTGCCATGGCGCTATTCGGCGAGAAGTACGGCGACGAAGTGCGTGTGCTCTCGATGGGCCGCGATACCGATGCCGATTATTCGGTCGAACTGTGCGGCGGCACGCACGTGCGGGCGCTCGGCGACATCCAGCTGCTCAAGATTATCTCCGAGAGCGCCGTTTCCGCGGGAGTCCGGCGAATCGAAGCGCTCACCGGCGAAGCGGCGCGCAAATGGCTGTCAGATCGCGAGTTGAAGTTGCGGGAGGCGGCTGCAACTCTGAAATCCGCTCCCGACGAGGTGCCTGCGCGGATCGCGTCGCTTGTCGAGGAGCGAAAGCGTCTGGAGCGCGAGCTTGCCGATGCGAAGAAGCAACTCGCGATGGGCGGAGGGGCCAGCAAGGCAGACAGCCGTGCGCCAGAGCAGGTGAATGGTTATAAGTTCCTGGGTCAGGTCGTAGAAGGCTTCGATCCCAAGGGGTTACGAGCCGCTGTTGACGAAATGAAGAAACGCCTGGGATCAGGGATCTGCGCTCTCGTCGCCGTCAACGAAGGTCGCGCCAGCGTCGCTGTCGGCGTTACCGACGACCTCGCCGGCCAGGTGAGCGCAGTTGATCTCGTGAAGGCGGCGGTCGCGACTCTTGGCGGTCAGGGTGGCGGGGGCCGTCCCGACATGGCGCAGGGCGGTGGACCCGACGGGTCGAAGGCCAGGGAAGCGCTCGATGCAGTCAAGGACGCCCTCGAGAAGATTGCCGCTTGATTGCCGCTGCTTCCAGCGAACCCGTAACCCTCAAGGGCGCGTGCCATTGTGGCGGCGTGCAGTTCGCCGTCACGCTCACGGAGGGCTTCGCCTCAGCGCGCCGTTGCACCTGCTCGATCTGCCGGATGCGCGGGGCAGTGGCGGTGACCTCGACGCCCGACGCGCTCCGGATCACGCAGGGCGAGGACAGGCTTGCGACTTATCGCTTCAACACGAAGTCCGCGGAGCATCATTTCTGCTCGGTCTGCGGCATTTATACGCACCACAAGCGCCGCTCGAACCCGAACCAGCTCGGCGTCAATGTCGCTTGCCTCGAAGGTCTGTCGCCCTTCGACTTTCGCGAGGTGATCGTGTTCGACGGAAGCCGGCACCCGGCCGACAATGCTGAGCATAAGACCTATGTCGCCGGCGTGCTGCGTTTCGAGCCCACCGAAGAAGACTGACTCTCACGCGCCCCGCGGTGACCGAGACGGCGCGGCAGGTCCTCAAGCTCAGCTTCCGCCCTGATTTGCGCGCGCAGCTGGTCGCGCTTTTCGTGAATGCTCGCGATCACGGGGCCCATTGCAAGGCCGACATCGACAAGCACGGCCTCCGACAGCTGCAACGACGCCTCTAGCGTTTCGGGGACGGCATCGGTCACTCCGGCCTTGTAGAGGCGAGCGGCGTGCTGCGTGTCGCGGGCGCGGGCAATGATCGGCAGATTGGGTACCCAGCCGCGAACGCGATGGGCGATGCGAGCGACCTGCACGGGATCGTCCATCGTCAGGACCAGCGCGGCGGCGTGGCCGAGCTGGAGGCGGTCCGCAAGCTCGGGCCGCGAGACGTCTCCGAAGATGACGTCGTAGCCGGCCTCTTGCGCCTGTCGCACCGCATCGACGTCGCTGTCGACGGCGAGGTAGCGCTTGTCATGCTCGCGAAGCATGTCAGCGACGACGCGCCCCACACGGCCGAATCCGAATATGACCGTCCGTCCGGCACCTGAAATATCCTGCGCTTTCGTTTCCGCCGATCGCTCGACGCTGCGGCCCATCCTCTTGCCCACGGCGGCGAGAATCGGCGTTACGGTGAGCCCGACCGCAGTAACCGTCGTCCAGAATCCCGCGACGGAGGCAGAGAGCAGCCCGGCACCGGCGGCGGCAGAAAACAGGATCAGGCTGGTCTCGGATGGACTTGCCATCATCACGCCGATTTCGACCGCCGTGCCGACGCGAACTCCCGCGGCCGTGACCAGCACAGTCGTGACGGCCGCCTTGACCGCCAACACCGCCGCAGCGGCACCGAGGATCAGCGGCCACTGGCGAACGAGCTCGCCAAGGTCGATGCGCATTCCGACCGCGATCAGGAAGATGCCGAGCGCAAGGCCGGCGAGCGGCGCCGTGATCGCTTCGACCTCCGCATGATATTCGGTCTCGGCAATCAGGATTCCGGCAATCAGCGCGCCCAGGATCGGCGAAAGCCCTGCCGCCTGCGTCGCAAGGCTGGCGAGGATGACGGTCAGCAGGCTGATGGCGAGGAAAAGCTCCGGGCTCTTGGTCCGCGCCGCCTGCGCGAACAGCGCCGCAAGGAGGAACCGGCCGATGATGAGCATCGCCGCGACGACCCCCACGCCCAGCACCGCCGCCCTGATGAGCCCGCTCGCCTCGCCGTGTCCGCCGATCAGCTCGATCGCGAACAGCATCGGCACCAGCGCCAGATCCTCGAAAAGAAGCATGGCGAAGGCAGTCCTGCCGACCGGGCCCTCGACTCCCGAGATCGGAAGCACCAGCGCGGTCGAGGAGAGCGCCAGCGCCAGGCCGAGCGCGACTGCCGCCTGCACGGAATATCCGGCGAGGTACAACCCCATGCCAATCAGCAGCGCACAGCCGACCAACTCTGCGCTGCCGATGCCGAAGACCGCTCCGCGCATATTGCGCAGCCGGCGGAAGTTGATGTGCAGTCCGGCGGAAAACAGCAAGAGAACGATACCAAGCTCCGCGAACGGCTTCACCGCTTGCGGGTTGGAGATGGTCACATAGTGCAGCCATGGGTGAGCGGCAGACATCCCGCCGAGGCATGCCGGACCGACCAGGACCCCGATCAGGATGAAGCCGATGATCGGGCTGATCTTCACGCGCGCAAACGCCGGGATGACGATCCCGGCGGCACCGAGGATGACCAGGGCGTCGCTGAAGCCGGACTTGGCGAATTCGCCTTCCATCCGGGTTCTTTGCCCTTTTCGGATGAACGGCGGTAGAGGCTGACGTCATGACGTCGGAATTCGACCTCATCCTCGTCGGAGGCGGACCTGCCGGAATGATGGCGGGACTGTTGTTCGCGCGGGCTGGCTGCAACGTCATCGTGCTGGAGAAGCACGCGGACTTCTTTCGCGATTTCCGCGGCGACACGGTCCACCCGTCGACCATGGAGATCCTTGACCAGCTCGGGATGCTCGATCGCTTCCTCAAGCGGCCGCTCAACAAGGTCAGCGCCGCGGAGTTGCGGATAGCGGGGCGCGAATGGGCGATCGGCGACTTGTCGCACCTCCACACTGCGGCGCCGTTCATCGCGCTGATGCCGCAGTGGGACTTTCTCGATTTCCTTCGCGAAGAAGCGAAGGCGTTTCCCGGCTTTCATTTGCGGATGGAGGCTCCGGTCGAGAGCTTCGTCGAGGAGGCGGGCAGGGTAGCGGGAGTCCGCCTTAAGGATGGCGAGGAGCTACGCGCTGCGCTGACGATTGCCGCGGACGGCCGCACGTCGTTGGCCCGACAAGTCCTCCCCCTCGAAGATCTCGGCGCGCCGATGGACGTATTCTGGTTCCGAGTGACCAAGAAAGGCGGCAAGGGCGGATTGCGCGGCAACGTGGAGCGCGGTCGCCTGCTCGTCCTGATCGACCGCGACACCTATTGGCAGTGCGCTTTTCTGATCCCCAAGGGAGCGGCAGCCGAATATCAGGCACGCGGGATCGATTCCATTCGCGAGGAAGTCGAGGCTGCGGCGCCCCCCGACCTCGATCTCAGCGAACTCGACGAGATCACCGATCTCCACCTTCTGACGGTAAAGCTCGACCGCCTCACCTGCTGGCACCGTCGCGGACTGGTGGCGATCGGCGATGCCGCCCATGCCATGTCACCCATCGGCGGGATCGGCATCAACCTCGCGATCCAGGACGCGGTCGCTGCGGCGAATGCGCTGGCGGGGCCGCTCGCCGCCGGTGAGAAGGTCGATCCCCTGCTCCGCAAGGTGCAGGAACGCCGAATGCTTCCGACGCGAGTCATCCAGGAATTCCAGAAGCTGGCGCAGGACCGGATCATCGGGAGGCTGCTTCAGCAGGGCGAGCCCATCCGCAAGGCGCCCCTGGCTATCCGATTGCTCGATCGCTTTCCGATCCTGAGGCGGATTCCGGGCCGGTTCATCGGCCTCGGAGTCAGGCGCGAGCGGGTTCGCTCTCCCGTGGCCTCGACGACGCCATCGCCGCCTCGAGATTCTTAACGATCGCCTCAAAGAACTGCTCGGTCGTAAGCCACGGCTGCTCGGGCCCAACCAGGATCGCGAGGTCCTTCGTCATCTGACCGCCCTCGACGGTCTCGACGCAGATGCGTTCCAGCGTCTCGGCAAAGTGCACGACCTCGGGCGTGTCGTCGAACTTGCCGCGATATTTGAGGCCACCAGTCCAGGCGAAGATCGACGCGATCGGGTTGGTCGAGGTCGCCTTGCCCTGCTGGTGCATTCGGTAGTGGCGCGTGACGGTGCCGTGGGCGGCTTCAGCCTCGATCGTCTTGCCGTCGGGAGTCATCAAAACCGAGGTCATCAGGCCCAGTGAGCCGAAGCCCTGCGCGACCTGGTCCGACTGGACGTCACCGTCGTAATTCTTGCAGGCCCAGACGAACTTGCCGCTCCACTTCAACGCGGACGCGACCATGTCGTCGATAAGGCGGTGTTGATATTCGATGCCGGCAGCTTCGAACTTCGCCTTGTACTCCTTGTCGTAAATCTCCTGGAAGATGTCCTTGAAGCGGCCGTCATAGGCCTTGAGGATCGTGTTCTTCGTGGAGAGGTAGAGCGGCCAGCTGCGGCCAAGGCTGTAGTTGAAGCAGGCATGGGAGAAATCACGGATCGACGCGTCGAGGTTGTACATGCCCATGGCGACGCCGGAGCCGGGGAAGTCGAATACGTCGAATTCCAGCTTCTCGCCATTTTCGCCGACCCACGTCATCGTCAGCTTGCCGGCCCCCGGCACCTTGAAGTCGGTCGCGCGATATTGGTCGCCGAAGGCGTGACGGCCAACCACGATCGGGTCGGTCCAGCCCGGGATCAGTCGAGGCACGTTCGAGATCACGATCGGCTCGCGGAAGATGCAGCCGCCGAGGATGTTGCGGATGGTGCCGTTGGGCGACTTCCACATTTTCTTGAGGTGGAATTCCTCGACGCGGGCCTCGTCCGGCGTGATCGTCGCGCATTTCACGCCCACGCCATGCTCCTTGATGGCAATGGCGGCGTCGATCGTGACCTGGTCCTCGGTCGCGTCGCGGTTCTCGACCGACAGGTCGTAATATAGCAGTTCAACGTCGAGATAGGGCTGGATCAGCCGTTCGCGGATCCATTGCCAGATGATGCGAGTCATCTCGTCGCCGTCGAGCTCGACGACGGGGTTTTTCACCTTGATCTTGGCCATCACATTTCCTGCGGTCTTCGGGGATTTGCCGGCGCATTAGGATGCGCGCCAGGGACAAGCAACCGCGCCGTTGTGCCGCTGCCAAGCGCATTCTAAGGGATCGACAATGCCCGCACTCGACAAGCATGACACGCCGCTGCCGACGACCACCGTCAAATGGCGCTTTCCCTCCGTCCATCCGGAAGGCCGCAAATTCGTCGTCGGAGCCGCCTTCGTCACTCTCGTCGTTTATCTGGGGCTGAATCATTTCCTGGGTTGGCTGCTGGTCGGCCTGACCATCTGGGTCGCCGCCTTCTTCCGCGATCCCGTCCGAACGACACCCCACGGAGACAGGCTTATCGTCGCTCCCGCGGATGGACTGGTGACGATGATCGCCCGGGTCTCGCCTCCGCCCGAGCTTCGCGGCGGCGACGGTCTCGCCGATGGCGAATATACGCGCGTCTCGATTTTCATGAGTGTGTTCGACGTCCACATCAATCGCTCGCCCATTACCGGACGCATTCGACGCATCGCCTATGTGCCGGGGAAATTCGTCAATGCTGACCTCGACAAGGCAAGCGAGGACAATGAACGGCAGTATTTCTTGATCGAGGGATCGGACGAGCTGAAGATTGCGATCACCCAGATCGCTGGGCTCGTGGCCAGGCGCATCATGTCCTTCGTTCGCGAAGGCGATGTCGTCGAGGCCGGTCAACGCATCGGGCTCATTCGCTTCGGGAGCCGGGTCGACGTCTACCTGCCGGCCGGAACCTCCCCCAAAGTCCTCCTTGGCCAACGGACGATCGCCGGCGAGACGGTGCTCGCCGAGGTCGGTGTGGACGCGACGCTGACGGGCGTCAGCCAGTGAACGAAGACGGGGGTCCCCGGCGGATCCCGTTCAGGGCGATGATCCCCAATGCGATCACCGCAATGGCGCTGTGCCTGGGGCTGACCGGCGTCCGCTTTGCGATCGGCACGGAATGGGAAAAGGCGCTGGCCGCGATCGTGCTTGCCGGAGTCCTCGACGGCATGGACGGGCGCATCGCGCGCCTCCTGCGCGCCCAGAGCAAGTTCGGGGCGGAGCTGGATTCTCTATCGGACAATATCGCATTCGGCACTGCGCCCGCGCTGATCCTGTTCCTCTGGTCGTTGCAGGAAGCGCCGAAGTTCGGCTGGACTGCATCGCTCGCGCTGGCGGTTTGCTGCGCGCTCCGGCTCGCGCGGTTCAACGCCCGTCTCGATGCCGCCGAGCAGCCTCACAAGTCTGCGGGCTTCAATACGGGGGTACCCGCTCCTGCCGGGGCGGGGCTCGCGTTTGTGCCGATCTTCGCATGGCTGGTGACGGGCAATGGCTGGTTCCAGTCGTGGTACGTCGTCATGCCCTGGACCCTGTTCATCGCCGCGCTGATGATCTCGAGCCTGCCTACCTACAGCTGGTCATCCATCCGGATACGCCGCGAGTGGCGGCTGTTTGCGCTCGCGGGCGTCGCGGTTCTCGGCGCGGCGCTGCTCACCGCGCCATGGACCACGCTGCTGATCGTCGCGATTTTGTACCTGGCGATGATTCCGGTCGCGCTTGGGAGCTACAGCCGGGTCAAGCGGCGTCGCGCCAACGCGGGCTCGCGCGCATAGGCCGCTGGAAGCGCGCGCGCGTTCTCACCCGAACGGGTAAGGCGACCTGCCGGGCAGACGGCTTGCCCTTCAGGGCAGCGGCGATCCTTGCGCCGCTTTCCTCAAGAACTGAAGCACCCAGAACCACGAGCAGCCACAGGGTGGCGAGAAAGGCGAGGGTGCCCAAAGGTGCAATCATCGCGTCACATCCTTCTTGAGAGCGCCAAACCCAACCGGACATGATTTGTTCCGGTTTGAGGCAGACTGCTCAGGTGAGGCGAAAGAATGTTCCCTATCTGTTCTCAATTGTCAAGCGCCGTGCGTGCCAGCCTTCCAAGCCCTTGAAAGGACGAGCATCATCGGCTAACTGGCCGCCCATCCCACAGGCGGAGCTTACATACCGGTGCTGGCCGTAAGGCTAGTCAATCGGCTCCGCTGAGGCAAAACCGGAAGGAGAAAGATTATGGCGGCCACGGTCGTCACCATGCAGCAATTGCTCGAGGCCGGAGCGCATTTCGGCCACCAAACCCACCGCTGGAATCCCAAGATGAAGCCGTACATCTTCGGCGACCGCAACGGGGTGCACATCATCGACCTGTCGCAAAGCGTTCCGCTGTTCGCGCGCGCGCTCGACTTCGTCCAGCAGACCGTTGCACGCGGCGGCAAGGTGCTGTTCGTTGGCACCAAGCGACAGGCGCAGGACGCGATCGCCGAGGCGGCGCAGGCGTCGAACCAGCATTTCGTCAACCACCGCTGGCTCGGCGGCATGCTGACCAACTGGAAGACGATCTCCAACTCGATCAAGCGGCTGAAGAGCCTCGAGGAGAAGCTGTCGGGCGACACCGCCGGCCTCACCAAGAAGGAAGTGCTGCAGCTGACGCGCGAGCGCGACAAGCTCGAGAAGAGCCTGGGCGGAATTCGCGACATGGGCGGCCTTCCGGACATCATGTTCGTCGTCGACACGAACAAGGAAGAGCTTGCGATCAAGGAAGCCAACACGCTCGGCATTCCGGTCGTTGCGATCCTCGATTCCAACAGCGATCCGAGCGGCATCGCTTTCCCGGTCCCGGGCAATGACGACGCCAGCCGCGCCATCCGCCTTTACACCGACGCGGTCGCGCAGGCCGCGAACGAGGGCCGTTCCGGCAATGCCGCAGCGCGTGGCGAGGACATCGGCGCGATGGCCGAACCGCCGGTCGAGCAGGCGCTGGAAGCCTGAATTTGACTGTGTCCCTGCGAAGGCAGGGGGCACAGACCTATAGACAAATCTGGACTGGGCCCCGGCCTTCGCCGGGGAACGAAAGGAATATGAAATGGCTGAGATCACGGCCGCATCTGTGAAGGAACTGCGCGAGCGTACCGGCGCCGGCATGATGGATTGCAAGAAGGCGCTCGCCGAGAACAACGGCGAAATGGAGGCCTCGATCGACTGGCTTCGCGCCAAGGGCCTTGCGGCTGCCGCGAAGAAGGCCGGCCGCACCGCGTCCGAGGGCCTGGTCGGCGTCGCTGTCGAGGGGACTCGCGGGGCCGTCGTCGAAGTCAACTCGGAGACCGACTTCGTCGCCAAGAACGAAATCTTCCAGGATTTCGTCCGCAATGTCGCAAGGCTTGCTCTCCAGCACGGAACCGACGTCGAGGCGCTCGGCGCCGCCCAATATCCCGATGGCGGCACGGTGAGCGAAAAGCTGACCGACAATATTGCGAAGATCGGCGAGAACCAGTCGCTGCGCCGCGCCGCGGTTGTCGACGTGAACGAGGGCGCAATCGTGTCCTACGTCCATAACCAGGTCGCACCGGGGCTGGGTAAGATCGGCGTCCTCGTGGCTCTAGAGAGTGCGGCTCCGGCGGAAACGCTCCAGGCGCTCGGCAAGCAGATCGCGATGCATGTCGCTGCTGCGAACCCGCTGGCGCTCGATGCGGATTCGCTCGACCCGGCGCTGGTCGAGCGAGAGCGTTCGATCGCCCTCGAAAAGGCGAAGGAAAGCGGCAAGCCGGCGAACATCGTCGAGAAGATGGTCGAAGGCGGCCTCGCCAAATACCGCAAGGAGAGCGCGCTTCTGACGCAGCTCTTCGTGATGGACGGCAAGACTCCCGTCGCTGATGTCGTCGCTTCCGCCGCGAAGGACGCGGGAACTCCCGTCCAGCTGATCGGGTTCGTTCGCTTCCAGCTCGGCGAAGGCATCGAGAAGAAGGAAAGCGACTTCGCTGCCGAAGTCGCCGCCGCCGCGGGCACGAACAAGGCCGAGCCGGTCGCCTAAACGCTTCGGCTTCATCGCACTCAAGAAGGGCGGGGCTGTAGCTCCGCCCTTTTGCGTTGGAGTTTCAATGCTTCGGTTGGGGTGCGGTGGAGGGAACGGTCGATTGTCCTGACGATCGCGCTTCCCAGGGTCGGCCGATCAGCAGCCCGACGATCACGAAGAACATCGCGATCGACACACCGATCAGCGCCCACATGTTCGCGGACGGTCCCCCGCGGCGCCGCCGCAAGGGGACGGTTTTGACGGTCGGAGGGATGCTGGGATTCTTCAGCTGACGCTCGATGGCGGCGATGATTTCTCCGATGCGAGGAACCTTCCCGCGTCCGCTCCATGCGCCGAGATCGATCGACTGGAATTGGCGGAAACCAAGGGGAGGAAGCGTCCCGTCCAACGAAAGCGGAACGAGCCGACCTTTATCCCGACCGGTGGCGGCTTCGTCGCGCACCCATGGGCTTTCGATCGATAAGCTCGTCCACAACACGACGACCACCTCTGCCTTGTCGAGCGCCTGCTCGATCTCCTTGGCGAATTGAGAACCGCCGCTGATGTGCGTGTCCCACCATACCGAGTGGCCGGCATTTTCGAGCGCAACGGAGATTGCTCGCGCCTTGTCGGCATTATTCCGGTCGTAACTCAGGAACACACTCGCCATGCGCAGCCCCCTGCAAGAGCGATGCTGCCCGCAAACAGCAAGTCGGGCAAGCTAGGCATTGGCAATGAAGCCAGCGGGCCATAAAGGCGTGGCCGCTCTTGTTACATCTTGAGGACAATCCAGGCTCATGACCCGTCCGCGCTTCAACCGGATCCTGCTGAAGCTGTCGGGCGAGGCGCTGATGGGGCAGGGGCAATTCGGAATCGATCCTGACGCGGTCGCCAATCTCGCCGGCGAAGTCGCCGAGGCCAAGGCCGCGGGGCACGAGCTGTGCCTAGTCGTCGGCGGCGGCAACATCTTTCGCGGAATGGCGGCGGCGGCCAAGGGCTTTGATCGTGCGACGGCCGACTATATGGGCATGCTGGCGACGGTAATGAACGCGCTCGCGCTGCAGAACGCGCTGGAGAAACTAGGCGTCGATACCCGGGTGCAATCGGCGATCCCGATGTCGAGCGTCTCTGAGCCCTACATCCGCCGACGCGCGCTGAGGCACATGGAGAAGGGACGGATCGTCCTCTTCGCCGCAGGCACCGGCAACCCGTTTTTCACGACAGACACCGCCGCTGCCCTTCGCGCCGCCGAAATGGGCTGCGATGCTCTCTTCAAGGGCACCAGCGTCGACGGCGTTTATACCGCGGACCCGAAGAAGGTTGCGGACGCGAAGCGTTACGACACGCTGAGCTTCGGCAAGGTGCTCAGCGACGACCTCAAGGTCATGGATGCGGCGGCGGTTGCGCTGTGCCGCGACAATAATATTCCGATCGTCGTGTTCAACATCCGCCAGCCCGGCAATCTAGCCAGGGTGCTGGCGGGGAGCGCGACCGCGACGGTCGTCCAGAACGGAGATTAGAAATGACGACCAGCATCAGGACCGATGACCTCAAGCGGCGGATGCACGGCGCTGTGGACGCGTTGAAGCACGATCTTGGAGGGCTTCGTACCGGGCGTGCCTCGACTGCGCTGCTCGATCCGGTGCACGTCGAGGTCTACGGCCAAAACATGGCGCTGAACCAGCTCGCAACCGTGTCGGTGCCCGAGCCCCGGATGCTCTCCGTCCAGGTGTGGGACCGCTCAAACGTCGGTCCGGTCGAAAAGGCGATCCGCTCCGCCGGGCTCGGCCTCAACCCGATTACCGACGGCCAGATGGTCCGACTTCCGATCCCCGAGCTCACCGAAGAACGGCGCAAGGAGCTCGCCAAGCTCGTCGGCCAGTATGCGGAGAAGGCCCGCGTGGCGGTTCGCAACGTCCGGCGCGACGGGATGGACCACCTCAAGCAGGATGAGAAGAAACACGAGATCAGCGAGGACGAGCGCAAGCGGCTCGAGCATGACGTCCAGAAGATGACCGACGATACAATCAAGGAGATCGATGACGCCGCCGCAGCGAAGGAAAAGGAAATTCTCGGCAAGTGAGCTTCGCGCCTTCCCCCAAGGGCGTCGCCGGACATCCGGGGGGCAACAGGGTCCCGCGGCACGTCGCGATCATCATGGACGGCAACGGCCGCTGGGCGCAAAAGCGCGGGCTTCCGCGGGTTGCGGGGCACAAGGCTGGCGCCGAAGCCGTGCGCAGAACCATGCAGGCGGCCGCCGACCAAGGGGTCGAGGTGCTTACGCTCTATGCCTTCTCCTCCGAGAACTGGCGGCGGAGCGATGAGGAAATCGCCGACCTCACCGGGCTCATGCGCTTCTACCTCGAGCGCGAGCTCGCCACGCTTCAGAAGGAACGCATTCGGCTGAAGCTGATCGGGGATTATTCGGCGTTCGGCGCCGATCTCGTCGCAAGGCTGGAGCGCGCGGTAGCGGCAACCGCACAGAACAGCCGGCTCACCCTTGTTGTCGCCCTCAACTACGGATCAAGGGCGGAGATCGCCGCGGCGGCGAGGACGCTGGCAGTGAAGGTCGTGTCGGGAGAAATGGATTCGGCGCAGATCGATGAGCAGGCTCTCTCTTCCGAGCTGCAGACGTACGGCCTTCCGGAACTCGACCTCCTCATCCGCACCTCGGGCGAAGTCCGCCTATCGAATTTTCTCCTGTGGCAGGCGGCCTATGCCGAACTGATGTTCGTCGGCACGCTCTGGCCCGACTTCGCGGAGCGCGATTTTGCTGAAGCGCTCGAGCGGTTTGCGGCGCGCGAGCGGCGCTTTGGTGGACGGTGAACGAACTCGTTGTCCGAACGCTTACGGGCATGATCCTGATCGTCGCCGCATTGCTGGTGGCGTTCCAGGGCGGATACCTGCTTGCCATCGTCGTCGCGGGCATTGCGACGGCGATGTTTTACGAATGGACCCGGCTGACCCGCGGATGGGGAGCGCTGTGGTACGTAGGTGGTTTCATCTACGCGCTGGTGCCGGCGCTGGCGTTGCTTTGGATCCGGGAACGGTCCGGAATCAATCTCCTCCTTTGGGTGTTCATCGTCACCTGGTCGACGGATATCGGTGCTTACTTCGTCGGGAGGAGTTTTGGGCGGCGCAAGCTGGCGCCGAAGATCAGTCCGGGCAAGACCGTCGAAGGCCTTTACGGTGGAACGGCCGCGGCCGCGCTCCTGGGGGGCGGATGGGTCTACGCCATGGGATTGGGCAAGCCGCTGCTGTTTCTCGCTCCGATCTTCGCGCTTGCGGCACAGGCGGGCGACCTGTTTGAAAGCGCCTTGAAGCGCAGGGCAGGGGTCAAGGATTCGGGCGCGTGGCTGCCCGGCCATGGGGGCGCACTCGACCGGCTCGACGGCCTCGTGCCGGTGGCTGTGCTTACAGCCGCCGCCCAGCTACTGGGGATGGCGTGACGCGCAAGATCGCAATCCTCGGTGCGACCGGGTCGGTCGGCAAGTCGACGCTGGATCTCGTCGAGCGCAATTCCGATCGTTTCGAGATTGTGGCGGTCACTGCATGCACGAACGCCGAGGCGCTGGCGGACATCGCGAGGCGGACCAAAGCAAAGCTCGCGGTCTTGGCCGACGAGTCCCGGCTGACCGATCTTAGAGAATTGCTGTCCGGCACAGATTGTCGGTGCGCCGGCGGCGCAGCCGCCCTGAAAGAGGCGGCGTCAGGCGACGCGGAGCTGGTAATCGCAGCAATCGTCGGCTGCGCTGGTCTCGTGCCTGTCATGGCGGCGGTCGAGGCGGGCAAGACGGTCGCCCTGGCTAACAAGGAAGCGCTCGTCACGGCCGGCCAGCTGATGACCCAGGCGGCGCGAGCCAGTGGCGCTAACTTGTTGCCGGTGGACAGCGAGCATAACGCTATTTTCCAGTGCCTTGCAGGCGGTCGTATTGAAGACGTCGCAAAAATTATCCTGACCGCGAGCGGCGGTCCATTCCGAACCGCATCCGCGGAACTGATTGCCAATGCGACCCCCGCTCAGGCCGTCGCTCACCCGAACTGGTCGATGGGCGCGAAGATCTCCGTCGATTCGGCCACGATGATGAACAAGGGCCTCGAACTGATCGAGGCACGTTATTTATTCGGCCTTCCGTCCGAGCGCATCGATGTTCTCATTCACCCTCAATCCGTGGTTCATTCGCTCGTCGAATTCGTCGACGGCTCGGTCCTTGCGCAGCTGGGCGCTCCCGACATGCGCATTCCAATCGCTTATGCTCTTGCGTGGCCGGAGCGGATGGCAACGCCGGCGCAGCGGCTCGACCTGGCCGCAATTGCCTGTCTCGACTTTGAAGCCCCGGATTTAGGCCGGTTCCCGGCACTTCGGCTTGCGCGCGAGGCGCTGGAAACAGGGGGCGCAGCCCCAATCATGCTCAATGCCGCAAACGAAGTCGCCGTCGCGGGCTTCCTCGCCGGCCGCCTGCGATTCCCCGAAATTTCCGAACTGGTGGAAAAGGCGCTTGAGGATAGCAATTCGGCGACTCCCCGCGTGATCGGCGACGTGCTCGAGATTGACCGGGCAACACGATCGAGCGTCGAAGCACTGATGAGCGAGGGCTGCCACTGATGCTTGCGCAGCCTCCTCTCTGGCTCATCGTCATCGCCTTCATCTGCACGCTCGGGCCGCTCGTCTTCTTCCACGAGCTCGGCCATTATCTCGTCGGGCGGCTGTTCAAGATTCCGGCAGAGATCTTTTCGATCGGCTTTGGTCACGAGCTATTCGGGTGGACCGACCGCCAGGGGACGCGCTGGAAGGTCGCCTGGCTTCCGCTCGGGGGCTATGTGAAGTTCGTCGGCGACATGAGTCCGGCGAGCAACCCGGTCGAGCTCGAGCAGATCCCGCCGGAACTCCGCGACCGCGCATTCCAGCTTCGCCCGGTATGGCAACGCTTCCTGGTGGTCCTTGCCGGTCCCGCGGCCAATTTCCTTCTGGCAATTGGGATCTTCGCCGCCTTTTTCATGATTCTCGGCGCTCCCCAAACGAACATCATCGGAGCCGTCCTGCCCGAAACGGCGGCAGCAGCGGCGGGGCTTCAGCCAGGCGACAAGATCCTGTCGGTCGCCGACCGCGATACGCCTAGTTTTGATGACATCCGCTCGGTCGTCCTCCTGCGGGCGAATGAGACGGTGCCGGTGCGGTTCGAACGGGGTGGCTCCGTACACGATATCGACGTCCACCTTCACTCGGACACCGAGGTCGATCCGTTCGGTCAAAAATTCACGCGCGGACTTCTGGGAATCGCGCCAACTACCGGGGTGCTCCAGCGCCTGCCGATCTATGAGGCAATTCCTGAAGCGACGAGATACACCTTCTCGATTACCCGCTCGATGATCGATGGCCTGTCGCAAATCGTCAGCGGAGGCAGGGGCACGGAGGACGTAGGCGGCCCGATCAAGATCGCTCAGATCGCCGGTCAACAAGCGTCTCTCGGCGCATTGCCCTTCGTGCAACTGCTCGCGTTGTTCTCAATTAATCTCGGATTCATCAACCTCTTGCCAGTCCCGATGCTGGATGGAGGACATCTTCTTTTCTACTCAGTGGAAGCCATTCGGCGCCGGCCGCTCAGCGCGCGAGCATTGGACTGGGCTTTCCGCGGCGGACTTGCCGTCATCCTTGCACTGGTGGTCTTCACGACAATCAACGATCTTAGTTCGCTAGGGCTTTGGGACCGGCTTCAGCGCTTGATTGGTTAGGAGGCTTGGGGCAGGGGCATTACGGGGCTTCGCGGCGGAGCGCGCCGCACGCACCATTTACTCAAAAGGCGGGGACGCGTGATTTCAAGGACGATGAGTTTTAGCCGGCGAGCCGGCGCGCTGCTTCTGGTCGGCACCGTTCTTGGCGGCTCGGCAGCGCCCTTGTTCGCGGCGCAGGACACCGCTGAGCAGCAACCCGCGGCGCCGCCAACTACCGCGCCCGCAACAATGACGCCCGGAGCGCCGGCGCAGGGGACCATCCGCTCGATCACGGTGAAGGGAAACCAGCGCCTCGAGCCCGGGACGATCCGCGCCTACGCCAACCTTGCGCCGGGCCAGACCTACACACCCGAAAAGCTCGATCAGGCGCTGAAGGACTTGTACGCGACCCAGCTCTTCGCCGATGTGACGATCACCGGCGCCGAAACCGGCGACCTCGTCATTGCGGTGCGAGAGAATCCGGTAATCAACCGCATTATCCTGGAGGGCAACAAGCGCCTCAAGGACGATAAGATCACGCCGGAGATCAAGCTTGCTCCGCGGCAGATCTTCACGCGTTCCGCTGTCCGCTCCGACGTCGATCGGATTTTGGAACTGTACAAGCGGCAAGGCCGCTTCGCCGCGCGCGTCGACCCGAAGATCGTCCAGCTCGATCAGAACCGAGTTGACGTTGTGTTCGAGATCCACGAGGGCGACCTCGCCAAGATCCGAGCGATCAACATTCTCGGCAACAAGGAATTCCCGGACGATCGCCTGCGCAAGGAAATGTACACGCGGCAGGCCGGCGGGCCCCTCGGCTTCCTCAAGTCGAACGACACCTATGACCCCGATCGGCTCGCGGCGGACCAGCAGAAGCTTCGCGCCTTCTACCTGACGCAGGGCTATGCCGATTTCCGCGTCGTCCAGGCGCTCGCCGAGCTCACTCCGGACCGGCGGGACTTCGTGATCACCTATGTCGTGGAAGAGGGGCCCCGCTATCGTTTCGGGACCATTCAGGCCGACAGCGCGCTTCGCGATTTCCCGAAGGAAAGCGTACTCCAGCTGGCCAAGATCCAGCCGGGAAGCTGGTTTAATGCGAAGAAGGTCGAGGACGCGGTTACCGTTCTCAACGAGGCCGCGGGCAACCTTGGCTACGCGTTCGCGGACATCAATCCTTCCTACAATCGCGACGCCGACAAGAAGCTGATGAACCTGACTATCAAGGTCGGGGAGACGCCGCGCGTCTATGTCGAACGGATCGACATCACCGGCAACACGACGACGCGCGACAAGGTCATCCGCCGTGAGTTCAGGCTGAACGAGGGCGACGCCTTCAACGCCCAGAAGCTGAAGCGCAGCCAGGACCGCATCCAGAGCCTCGGCTTCTTCGACGAGAAGTTCGAGATCAAGCAGTCAGAAGGCTCGGCGCCCGACCGCATCGTCCTTGGTGCTAATGTCGAGGAGAAGCCGACGGGCCAGCTGTCGCTGTCGGGCGGCTATTCGAGTCTGGAGCGCTTTGTCGTCCAGCTCGGCCTTTCGCAAAACAACTTCATGGGCAAGGGCCAGATCGTCAACGCATCGGTCAATTGGTCCGCTTATTCGAAATCGATCGAGGGCGGGTTCGTGGATCCCTATTTCCTCGACAAGCCGATCCTCTTCGGCGGTAACCTTTTCCGTCGCGACTACAGCAGCTTCAATTATATCGGCAATGATCGCAACACTACGTACTCGGAGACGAGCACAGGCGGCGGATTGCGGCTCGGCTTCCCGCTCAGCGAATATTGGAATTTCGGGACTCGCTACCTCCTTAGCCAAGACAAGATCAGTCTCGCCAAGTCCACTTTCTACACCGACTTCAACGGCAACGGCTCACTCGACGAAGATGAGTGCGATCCCCGGAAGGCCGGCACTTATCTCTGCGACGAGGTCGGGAAGCGGCTGACCTCGCTGGTGGGCTACTCGACCATCTACGACGATACCGATGGAATCCACCCGACTCGGGGACAGCAAATCACCTTCTCGCAGGATTTCGCCGGCCTCGGCGGGGACGTTCGGTATCTTCGGACCCAGGCCTTCGCGACTAAATATCACAGCTTCGGCAACTGGATTTTGTCGATCCATGGCGAAGGCGGGTACATCAAGGCCCTCGAAAGCTCGCCCGGGCCGGGCCGAGACGCCATCCGGATCACCGATCGATTCTTCAATTCGAGTATCCGTGGCTTTGACATCCGCGGTATCGGACCGCGCGTCGTTCGCATTCCGTACGACACAACAGGAGCTCTCGAGAAGCTGGACATCAACAACCAGGTCAACGACGCGATCGGCGGCAAGGCCTTCTATCTCGCGCGGGCAGAGCTCGAACTCCCGGTGAGCTCGGGGATCAAGAGCCTCGGACTGCGTCCCTCGGTCTATGTCGATGCGGGTTCGCTGTGGGACGTCACCAAACCGATCCTCACCGATGTCGTCGCCTTTTGTGCGCCCGCGACTGGAACGACCGGCCTGCAACCGTTCAACAGCTCGAAGGCGGACTGCAGCGTGAACGCCAACGACCCCGCAAATCCCATACCGGTTCCGAACCCCACGCAGTTCGTGGCAACGCCGGGATTCAAGGAGGTCTTCCTGGGCAATTCTGCGAAGCCCCGTGTCTCCATTGGCGTTGGCGTCAACTGGATTTCCCCGTTCGGACCGCTGCGGCTCGATCTTGCCAAGGCGCTCGTCCTCCAGAAGGGGGACGATCCAAAACTCTTCACTTTCAACGTAGGAACCTCTTTCTGATGAAGACTCTGCTCATTTCCGCGGCGGTTGCCGCCTCTGTCGTTGCTTCCACCGCTGCGAGCGCCCAGGCGCTTCCCGCAGCAGTCGTTGCAGTCGTTGACCTCGACCGTGTCACCCAACAGTGCAACGCCTGCAAGACTGCGCAGGCGGCTCTCCACACCCAGATCACCACTTACCAGACGCGTGAAAAGTCGCTGGCGGCTCCGCTCGAGACCGAGCAGAAGTCGATTCAGGCCGCGATCGACGCGCTCAAGGGGAAGGATCCTGACGCTGCACTGCAGGCTCGAGTGAAAAGCTTCCAGACGCGGCAACAACAGGGAGCGCAGGACCTTGCGACCCAGCAGCAACAGATCCAACGCAACCAGCAGTACATCCAGAAGCAGATTCAGGATAAGCTGGGCCCGATCTACACCCAGGTGATGCAGCGCCGCGGCGCCAACCTCCTAGTTGAAACGGGTGCGACGCTGGCAACGACCCAGAACGTCGATGTCACCAACGACGTGATTGCCGCGTTGAATGCGGCATTGCCCACGGTCGCGACCATTGCGCCCGCCGCGGCGCAGCCTCAGGGCCGCTAAGCGCCTGTGAGCGAAGCGAGCAGCACCGCCGTCGGCCCGCTGGATATCAAGCGGGTGATGGCGGCGCTGCCACATCGCTACCCGATGCTTCTCGTCGACCGCGTCGAGAGCCTCGATCCCGATAAGGGCATCGTCGCGATCAAGGCCGTGACGATCAACGAAGAGTTCTTCCAGGGGCATTTCCCTGGGCGGCCGATCATGCCGGGCGTTCTGCAGGTCGAGGCCCTGGCGCAGGCGGCCGGCGTGCTTGCAGTGGAAAGCCTCGGCCTCGCCGGATCCGGCAAGCTCGTATATTTCATGTCGATCGACGGCGTGAAATTCCGAAAGCCCGTCGAGCCCGGTGTGCTGCTCCGCCTCGAGGTCGAATTCCTGCAGAAGCGCTCACGCGTGTGCAAGTTCGCGGGGAGGGCGCTTCTCGACGGTGAAATCGCCACGGAGTGCGAATTCACCGCGATGATCGCCGATCCTCCTTCAGACTGATCCCCGCGAACAGTCCGCGCCCCTCGGTGTGGTACCCGGCGACTTCCTGATACTTCGCATTGAGGAGGTTCGAGCCGCGAGCGAATAGCTCGAAACCGGGTCGGAGCGCATAAGCGACCCGCGCATCTTCGAGCCAATAGGCTTTGACCTGCACCGGCCCGAACGGAAACACTTCGAGCGTGTCGAGGTGCGATCCGGCATAAGAGATAGACCCGCCGTAACTCCACCGGCCGCTCTCTCCATCGGCCTCCAATGAGCCGCTGTGCTTCGGCCGCCGCCGCTCCCTGACCTGGAGCCCGGTGGAACTGTCCGGCTGAGTAGCGTGAAGAAAAGTGTAGTTTGCGCGGAGCCGCAGGAACGGCGTGACTTGCCAGCCCAGTTCCGCTTCGGTGCCCGAACGATGGCTGGTTTGGGTGATGTTCTCGGTGCTCGAAAGAAAAGTCGACAGATCGAACACATCGACAATTTCGTCGTGCAGGCGCTGGCGATAGGCGGTCAGTGCTGCGCTGAATGCCTGCCGCCGGAAGCGCAACGAGCCCTCGAAGCCGCGCGAAAATTCCGGCTTCAGGTTCGGATTGCCGACAAAGTTGTTCGGGAACGTCCCGTAGAGATCGAAAAAGGTCGGCTGTGCCATTCCCTGCGCATAGGAGCCGGCAATCGCGAAGCCGGCGCCAATCTCCGCCCGCGTCGACGCACGGAAAGTCGTCGCGTCCCTGAAGCGATTGAAGAAATCGCGCCTTACCGCCACGTCGCTTGTGAACCTGCCGGCATCCGCCCGCCATTCCGCGGTCAGCGCCTGGTGAGCTCGGCTGCGGTCCTGGTCTGTCGGCAGGCCCGAGCTGAGCCCTCGGGCGTGGAAACGTTCGCTTTCCGCCTCGCCGGCAAAAAAGAGCTGATGCTGGATCGCGCCGGTCGAAAAGCGCCGCTGGACTTGAGCATCGATGTTCCGTCTTGTGCCGCTCGTTCGGTTCAGGGGGTCGTCGGCGAGGAAGTTTTGGTTGGACGAGGAAAGCAGTGAAGCCCCGACTTGCCCGCTCCACGGAGCGCTTGAGTGGCCGAACTCGGCCCAGAGCCGGCCAGCGCCAATCCGATTGCGGGTGTTGTCGAGCGTGTCGGTATGCTCGAAGGTCAGCGGATCATAACCGTCGAACTCGGTCCTTCCAGTGAGCAGAAATGCTGCAGCTCCAAGACGAATGTCGGGTGAAACGGCGAGCGTACCGCGGAGGCGACCAGAGAGATTGCGATAGCCGTCGCGGTCTCCGCCGGAAGCACCGAAACTGTCGATGCCGGTCGCGCGCTGCCACCCGATTGCTCCCGCAAGACTGGAGTTGCCGGTCGAGACGCCGGCCGATGCGCTTGCCCGTTTGAAACCGAACGAACCCAGCTCGGAGGCTACCGAATAGCCGGACGTGTCATCGGAGCCGCTTATCGCAATGACGCCGCCGATCGCGTCGGATCCCCAAAGCGCGGACTGCGGGCCGCGCACCACCTCAATTCGCGAGGCGAGGTCAGCATTCAACAGCTCGAATCGCGCCGCATCTCCAGCGGCCGGATCGTTGGCGCGAATTCCGTCGATGAAGAGCAAGGTGTGATTGGCCTCGGAACCGCGAATACGCACTTCCGTCAGCGAGCCCATCGGACCTGAAACGGCGACGGCAGCGGAAGGCGTGAGCCGTAGGAAATCCGCGACGAGGGGCTGGCCGAGGCTTTCAATCTCGGTTTGGTCGATGATGGTGACACTGGCCGGGGTCTGGGCTTCGCTTTCGGGAACGCGCGAGGCGGTAATGACGATCTGATTTGTGTCGATGGGAACTGCGGGCATGGTCTTCCTCCGTTGACGACATTGCCGTCACAGAGGGATGCGCGGCCCGAGGGCAGCGAGACCCACGCCCCGCGGCTGGTCCCGGCCGGGGAAACGGACGACGGACCAAGGCAGGTTCCTGACTTCGCCGAGCGATTTCGGCTTTCACAGTTGCGGGCACAGCGCCGGATTTTCGCCGGCTTCCCTTTGAACCGCCCCCGGTCCGACGTGCGTCGGTGGGCGGCACCCTGGTCGGGGATGTTGCTACGTCCGCCTGCGACGGGCTGTCAAATCGCGGCTCGTCCGGTTATTGGGACGAGATGATCAGCAATCACGCCCGTCTCGCCGCGCTTCTCTCCGCGATCGTGGCTGCCGCCGCACTTCGGCTCGTCCCGCATCCGCCGAATTTCAGCCCGATCGACGCCATGGCGCTGTTCAGCGGCGCCTATCTCGGGCGCCGCGCGATCGCATTCGTCGCACCGCTTGCGGCGCTGCTGCTTAGCGATGCAGTGCTCGGTTTCTATCACGGCATGGCGACAGTCTACGCGACGGTCGCGCTCATCGTGGTCATCGGCTGGGCCTTGGCGTCGCGGCGGACGCCGCTGCGCGTCGGCGCCGCAGCCCTCGCGAGCTCGGTCACTTTCTTCGTGATCACCAACTTTGGAATGTGGCTGTTCAGCGGGATCTATCCGGTGACGGCGCAAGGCCTGGCGGCCTGTTACGCGGCCGCAGTTCCGTTCTTCCAGAACACGGTCGCCGGCGACCTCTTCTACACGGTGCTGCTGTTCGGCGGCTTTGCGCTCGCCCAGCAGCTTATGCCCCGGTTGAGGGCAG
>Ga0207690_10000034_pt1 | contig 149574 bp, 135 predicted proteins | sample KBSC23metaG_FD_184315 | JGI IMG/M metagenome (GOLD analysis project Ga0207690, IMG submission 184315) | Corn rhizosphere microbial communities from Kellogg Biological Station, Michigan, USA - KBS C2-3 metaG (SPAdes) (version 2) | ecosystem: Host-associated > Plants > Roots > Rhizosphere >...
CTCACGGAACCCAGCGTGGCCGGACTCGTACTCCTCTGCAATGGATACCTTGAACTGCTCCGTGTACTTGCTCATGAAAAACACCCCAAAGGTTGGATCGATGTCCAACTTTTGGGGTGCAGTTCAGTTTTCCCGGCCGGGCTTTTTTTATTTCACGGGAAGGGCCGCGACGGTGCCGGCGGACGGCGTCGGGAAGAAGATGCCCGCGCGCTGCGCGGCGTTCGCGATGTGCGTCTCGATCGCGAGGCCGGCCGCGGCCGCATCGCGGGCGATCAGCGCGTCGAGGATCGCGCGGTGCTCGTGCCACGTCGACAGCAGCAGCTCGCGCCGGTAGAACGGCATGCGCTGGCTTTCCTTCATGATGTCCGCGCTGCTGCGCAGCACCGACTCGATCGCCGCGTTGCCGGCGAGATGGATGATCCGCATGTGGAAGTCGAAGTCGAGCCGCGACGCTTCGTCGAGCTCGCTGTCGGTGAGAGCCACGTGCAGGTCGGCGAGGTTGTCCTCGAACCACGCGATGTCGTCGTCGCTGACGACGTGCGCGGCCATGCGCGCGGCGAACCCTTCGAGCGCATAGCGCATCTGGTACGTGTCGGGCGGCGACGACTGTTCGGCGAACTGCCATGGATGGGCGGCGCTCGCCTGCGCGCTTTCGACATAGACGCCCTTGCCGGCGCGGATGCGCAGCATCCCGAGCGCCTCGAGCGTGGAGAGCGCCTCGCGCAGCGACGCACGGCTGATCTCCAGCTCTTCGGAGAGCTGGCGCTGGGCCGGCAGCAGGCTGCCGACCGGATAGACGCCTGCCTCGATCCGGTCGCGGATCGTCGCGATGGCGGCGTCGGTCACGGTGTGCGGAACGTTTTTCATGGTGTGAGCGTTTGGCCGGTCTGACCGGCATTGTAATCCGCACGCGTGCGGTGCATGGGCGCCCTACGGGAAAGCCACGATCGGCCCCTGTTTGGTGCGCCGGAAATTCGGGGCGATGGGGGCGGGAAATCCCTATTTTGATCGTCCTTGACGCCACTATATCGGCTTCCTACTATCCACCATAACATCACTGGTCTTACCAGTATGAACAGACGAAACTGCAACCGTTGGATCGGGAGAGCGCCGTGTCGAAATTCCTCAATTCGCTGTTTGGCCGGGTAGTCGTCGCATTGATACTGGGGGTCGCGCTCGGCGCGTTCTTCCCGCATTTCGCCGAGTCGCTGCGACCGCTCGGCGACGGCTTCCTGAAGCTCATCAAGATGGTCATCGGCCCGATCGTGTTCTGCGTCGTGGTCAGCGGGATGGCCAATGCGGGCGACCTGAAGAAGGTCGGCCGGGTCGGCCTGAAGGCCGTCATCTACTTCGAGGTGATGACCACGCTCGCCCTCGGCATCGGGCTCGTCCTCGCATGGCTCACGCGCCCGGGCGTCGGGATGAACATCGACCTGCGCTCGCTCGATGCAGCGTCGCTCTCGTCGTACGCGAAGAACGCCGAAAGCCTGAAGGACACGGCCGGCTACCTGATGAAGATCATCCCCGAGACCGCGATCGACGCGTTCGCGAAGGGCGACATCCTGCAGATCCTCGTGTTCGCGGTGCTGTTCGGCTCCGCGCTGTCGCTGCTCGGCGACAAGGCGCAGCGCGTGAACAGCCTGATCGAGGAACTGTCGCACGTGTTCTTCCGCATCATCGGCTTCATCATCAAGCTCGCGCCGCTCGGCGTGCTCGGTGCGATCGCGTTCACGACCGGGAAGTACGGCGTCTCGTCGCTCAAGCAGCTCGGCTACCTCGTCGCGGTGTTCTACCTGAGCTGCATCGTGTTCGTCACGGTCGTGCTCGGCGTGGTGATGCGTCTCGCGGGCTTCTCGGTGTTCAAGCTGATTCGCTACCTGCGCGAGGAACTGTCGATCGTGCTCGGCACGGCGTCGTCGGACGCGGTGCTGCCGCAGGTGATGAGCAAGCTCGAATACATGGGCATCAAGGATTCGACGGTCGGCCTCGTGATCCCGACCGGCTATTCGTTCAACCTCGACGGCTTCTCGATCTACCTGACGCTCGCCGTGCTGTTCATCGCGCAGGCCACCAACACGCCACTGTCCACGCATGACCTGATCGTCGTGCTGCTCGTGTCGCTCGTCACGTCGAAGGGCGCGCACGGGATTCCAGGCTCGGCGATCGTGATCCTCGCGGCGACGCTGTCGGCGATTCCCGCGATTCCGGTGCTCGGCCTCGTGCTGATCCTGCCGGTCGACTGGTTCGTCGGCATCGCCCGCGCGCTGACCAACCTGATCGGCAACTGCGTCGCGACGGTGGTCGTCGCGGTGTGGGAGAACGACATCGACCGGGCCCGCGCGACGCGCGTGCTGAACCGCGAGTTGCGCTACGTGGCGGTCGACGCGCAGGGCAGCAGCGCACCGGTCGGCGGCGACCAGGCTCACGCGCTCTGAGCGTCACGCGCGCGCGGCGGCTTGCCCCGGCTGCTGCGCGCGATCGAATTTCCCGCGGCCCGCGCCACGACGCGCCGGCCCATCTCAAAAAATAGTGGAGACGACATGGCAGCCCCCATCCTCGATCCGAACGCGCCGGCTTTCACGCGGCGCTACATGAACCTCGCCGACCCGCGCCTGGGCGCGCAGGCGCTCTTCGCGAGCGACGAATTCTTCGCGCCGAAGGAGCGCATGCTCAATCCCGAGCCGGCCGTCTTCATTCCCGGCAAGTACGACGATCACGGCAAATGGATGGACGGCTGGGAAACGCGCCGCAAGCGCACCACTGGCCACGACTTCTGCGTGGTCCGGCTCGCGCGGCCGGGCGTGATCTACGGCGTCGATCTCGATACGAGCCACTTCACCGGCAACTTCCCGCCGGCTGCGTCGATCGACGCCTGCGCGGTGGACGGTGACACGCCGCCGGACGACGCCGAATGGCGCACGATCGTCCCCGCGACGACGCTGCAGGGCAATTCGCATCACTATGTCGGCGTCGATGACGCGCAACCGGTCACGCACCTGCGCGTGAACCTGTATCCGGACGGCGGGCTCGCGCGCCTGCGCGTGTACGGCCAGCCGCAGCGCGACTGGCGCCACGTGCCGACGGGCGAGCTCGTCGATCTCGCGGCGATCGAGAACGGCGGCTACCTGGTGGCCGCGAACAACCAGCACTTCGGCCCGGCCTCGCAGATGCTGATGCCGGGGCGCGGCGCGAACATGGGCGACGGCTGGGAAACGCGGCGCCGCCGCGAGCCCGGCAACGACTGGGCGATCGTCGCGCTGGCACGGCCGGGCATCATCCGGCGCGTCGAGGTCGATACGGCGTTCTTCAAGGGCAACTTCCCCGATCGCTGTTCGCTACAGGCCGCGCGGGTCGCGGGCGGCACCGACGACTCGCTCGTCACGCAGGCGATGTTCTGGGCCGAACTGCTCGGCGAGCAGAAGCTGCAGATGGACCACGTTCATACGTTCGACCAGCTCGCGGCACTCGGCCCCGTCACGCACGTGCGCTTCAACATCTTCCCGGACGGCGGCGTGTCGCGCTTGCGTCTGTGGGGCGAGCCGGCTTGAAGGAGGGCAACGGCATGAGCGGACCCCATATCCTGCGCGTCGAGCGCCTGACCCGCGAAGCGTTCGCGCCGTTCGGCGACGTGATCGCGCTCGAAGGCGCGCGGCATTTCCCGATCAACGGCGGCACCACCGAGCGCTTCCACGATCTCGCGACGATCGACGTCTGCGCGGACGGCGGCCGGCCGCTCGTCAGCGTGTTTCGTGCGCAGCCGCGCGCGCTGCCGGTCGCGATCACGCTGATGGAGCGCCATCCGCACGGCAGCCAGGCGTTCATTCCGCTCGCGGCCGTGTCGCGCTATGCGATCGTCGTCGCGCCGGCCGGCGAGTTCCGGCCCGACGCGATGCGCGCGTTCCTGGCCGAAGGCTGGCAGGGCGTGAATTACGCGAAGGGCGTCTGGCACCATCCGCTGCTCGCGCTCGACGCGGTCAGCGACTTCGTGATCGTCGACCGCGGCGGCCCGCAGCCGAACTGCGACGAGATTCCGCTCGACGACGCATGGGCGCTCGAGTTCGAGCCGGCCTGCGCGAGCGCGACCTGACGCACGGCGAAGGGCCGCGTCACGCGTCGACGTTCATGCGGCGGCTGCACGGCCCCGCCGCCGCACGCCCGATTGAAAATATCGTTCCGGCCCGGCCCGCAGGCGACACGCGCGGGCCGTTTTCATTCCGGATTCGAAAACAACACGGCCCGGGCGGCGGGATGCCGGCCGGGCCGTGGCGCTTGCGGGAAGGGTTCGATCAGTGCTTGCGGTGCGGGCAGTTCTCGGTCGTGCACGAACCGTACATCGCGAGCGAGTGCTCCTGGAGCCGGAAGCCGCGCTCCTTCGCGATGGCCTGCTGGCGGCTCTCGATCTCGGCATCGAAGAATTCCTCGACGCGGCCGCAATCGAGGCAGACGAGGTGATCGTGGTGCGAACCTTCATTCAATTCGAACACGGCCTTGCCGGACTCGAAGTTGCTGCGCGTGAGCAGGCCGGCCTGCTCGAACTGCGTCAGCACGCGGTAAACGGTGGCGAGCCCGATGTCGAGCTGCTCGTTGAGCAGGTTGCGGTAGACGTCTTCGGCAGTCAGGTGACGCACGGGGCTTTGCTGGAAGATCTCGAGAATCTTGAGGCGCGGTAGGGTGGCCTTTAGCCCGATATTCTTGAGATCCGTCGGATTGGTCATGGCTAGGCATCCCTAGAGTACAATGCAGGGCTTCATGTTACCGGCTTTTCGCCGTTCCAGAAACACGCGCGGCTCGCGACGCGGGCCTGCACGGTGACGGAAATGTTCCCGGAATCTCTTTCGCACTTTCAGAGGAGTCGCATGCGGAGTGCCATCATCGCTGCCGCCGCCGTTGCCGCGCTGGCTGGTTGTTCGTCGTACGACAGCGTGACGCAGCGTATCGCGCAGAGCATCACGCCCTATCGGATCACCGTCGTGCAGGGCAACTTCGTGTCGCAGGAGAAGGCCGCGCAGCTGCAGGCCGGCATGACGCGCGAGCAGGTCCGCGCGCTGCTCGGCACGCCGCTGCTGGCCGACATGTTCCATGCCGACCGCTGGGATTACCTCTTTTACTTCAAGCGCGGCTCGACGTCCGTCGTCCAGCAGCGCGATCTCGTGCTGACGTTCGCGAGCGATCGCCTCGCGAGCTGGACGGGCGCCGACAACCTGCCTTCCGAGCTCGACCTGCTGGCCGATATCGACGGCGACCGCGGCGGCAAGAAGGCGAAGGCCGCCGCCGAGGCGAAGCGGGCGGCCGAGGCCGCTGCCGCCGCGAGCGCCGCGCAGGCTGCCGAGGCCGCGAGCCCGTCCACCGGGCTGGCGTCCGGCGCGGCGGTCGACCAGGATGCGAATGCCCAGGCGGCGCGCGCGGCGAACCGCGCGACCAACCAGGTATCGGGGCAGGGCTCGGCCAGCCGCCGCTTCACGCCGTCCGCGCAGGCTTCGGGCGGCGCGCCGGTGCCGGGCGGCCAGCCGCCGGGCGCCGCGCCGGCGATCCAGCCGCAGTTCCAGTTCCACCGCCCGCCGCAGCCGAACGCGTCGAACGAAGCGGCGCCGCCGGTCGGCCCGCAAGGCTCCGACAACCTGCAGAACCAGCCGCTCACCGCGCCGGCCCAGTAAGCGTCCGGCGTGCGGAAACAGGGCGGCATGCGCCGCCCGCCTTTAGACCTGTCGTGTAGAAAGCCATGAAGATTGCGATTGCCGGTGCATCGGGCCGTATGGGCCGGATGCTGATCGAAGCCGTTCTCAACGATTCCGACGCGCAGCTCGTCGGCGCGCTCGACCGCGCCGGTTCGCCGTTCCTCGGCCAGGACGCGGGTGCGTTCCTCGGCAAGGAAACCGGAGTCAAGCTGACCGACGACCTCGATGCCGTGTTCGCGCAGGCCGACTACCTGATCGACTTCACGCGGCCGGAAGGCACGATCGCGCACGTCGCGGCCGCGCTGCGCCACGACGTGAAGCTCGTGATCGGCACGACCGGCTTCACCGCAGAGCAGAAGGCCGAGCTGCAGGCCGCGGCGGCCCGGATCGGCATCGTGTTCGCGGCGAACATGAGCGTCGGCGTGAACGTCACGCTGAAGCTGCTCGAATTCGCGGCGAAGCATTTCTCGCACGGCTACGACATCGAGATCATCGAGGCGCACCACCGTCACAAGGTCGACGCGCCGTCGGGCACCGCGCTGATGATGGGCGAAGCCGTGGCCGGCGCGCTCGGGCGCTCGCTGGAGGACTGCGCGGTGTACGGCCGCCACGGCGTGACGGGCGAACGCGATCCGTCGACGATCGGCTTTGCGGCCGTGCGCGGCGGCGACATCGTCGGCGATCACACCGTGCTGTTCGCCGGGATCGGCGAACGGATCGAGATCACGCACAAGTCGTCGAGCCGCGTGTCGTACGCGCAGGGCGCGCTGCGTGCGGTCCGCTTCCTGTCGGCGCGCGGCGCCGGCCTGTTCGACATGCAGGACGTGCTCGGCCTGCGCTGACCCTCACGGGGAAACTCCGATGGCGATTCCCACCGGCGTTGTCCACTACCTCGAAAGCGGCGATGCGATCACGCACGCCGTCGCCTATGTGCTGCTGGCGATGTCCGTCGCCAGCTGGTGCTTTCTCCTCATGAAGGCCTGGCTGCTGGTCCGCGCGAAGCGGCAGGGGCCGCGCGCGCTCGCCGCGTTCTGGCGCGCGGCGTCGCTCGACGCGGGCATCGACGCGCTCGCGGGCGCCGATCGCGAGCGCGTGTTCGTGCCGCTCGCCGAAGCCGCGCGCGACGCGGCCGACGAACACGATCCGGCCGCACTGGCCGCGCGGGTGGAGCGCAGCGAACGCGTGCTGCGCGCGCTGCGTCACGCGATGCTGCGCTCGCAGCGGCGTCTCGAATTCGGTCAGGTGCTGCTCGCGTCGATCGGCAGCACCGCGCCGTTCGTCGGGCTGCTCGGCACCGTGTGGGGCATCTATCACGCGCTCGGCAGCATCGCCGCGAGCGGACAGGCGCAGATCGAGAACGTCGCGGGGCCGGTCGGCGAGGCGCTGATCATGACCGCGTTCGGGCTCGTCGTCGCGATCCCCGCGGTGCTCGCCTACAACATCCTCGGGCGGCTCGTGCGCCAGCTCGCCGAGGAACTCGACGGCTTCGCGCGCGACCTGCACGTCTTCGTGTGCGCGCAGGGCGCCTGACGCGCGGCCGGGAGGAGCGACCATGGCATTCGGCGGACTGGAGCACCACAAGACGTCCGCGCCGATGGCGGAGATCAACATGACGCCGCTGATCGACGTGATGCTCGTGCTGCTCGTCATCTTCATCATCACCGCGCCGCTGATGACGCACGCGATCCGGCTCGACCTGCCGAAGGTCGCGGCCGGCGTCGCGCGCGATACGCCGCAATCGGTCACGCTGTCGATCGACGACGCCGGCAAGCTGTATTGGGACGACACACCCGTCGCACTCGACGCGCTACCGGCACGCTTTCAGGCCGCCGCCGCGGGCGCCGCGCCGCCCGAGCTACGGCTGCGCGCGTCGCGCGCGACCCGCTACGACGTGATCGCGCAGGTGATGGGCGCCGCGCAGGCCGCGGGCCTCACGCGGATCGGCTTCGTCACCGACGTGCCGCCGGCGGGCGCCGCCGCGCCAGCCGCCGCGGGCGCGAAACCCTGACCTGCCAGCCGCCGGCGAGCCCGGCGCGGGCAAGAATGCGCCGCGGCCCGCGACACCCGGCCGTACCGCACGCCACGGACGGTATAATCGTCGTTTCCGCCCGGTTGGCAGGGTTTCGCCGGGTAGCCTGGAGACCTTCCGGGTTACCCGGCGAATATCCGGAACCATGATGCAGGCCCGAGAACCGTGAGCCTGCTCCCGCCGCCGGGCTGCCCGATTTCGTCCACTTCCGCGTGCCCGCCTCGTGGCGCGCTGCTTAAAGCCTAGTCCGAACCACACCATGCACGAGAGATACGTACCCGCCGACGTCGAAGCCGCCGCCCAGGGCGACTGGCGCGCAGCCGATGCCTACAAGACGAGGGAAGATTCGCAGAAGCCGAAGTTCTACTGCGTGTCGATGCTGCCGTATCCGTCCGGCAAGCTGCACATGGGTCACGTGCGCAACTACACGATCAACGACGTGATGTACCGCTATCTGCGGATGAACGGCTACAACACGCTGATGCCGATGGGCTGGGACGCGTTCGGGATGCCGGCCGAGAACGCCGCGATGGCGAACGGCGTGCCGCCCGCGAAGTGGACCTACGACAACATCGACTACATGAAGGGCCAGATGCAGTCGATGGGCCTTGCGATCGACTGGTCGCGCGAAATCGCGACGTGCAAGCCCGACTACTACAAGTGGAACCAGTGGCTGTTCCTGAAGATGCTCGAGAAGGGCATCGCATACAAGAAGACGGGCACCGTGAACTGGGACCCGGTCGACCAGACCGTGCTCGCGAACGAGCAGGTGATCGACGGCCGCGGCTGGCGCTCGGGCGCGCTCGTCGAGAAGCGCGAGATCCCGATGTACTACCTGCGGATCACGCAGTACGCCGATGAACTGCTGAACGATCTCGACGGCCTTGGCTGGCCCGAGCGCGTGAAGATCATGCAGCAGAACTGGATCGGCAAGAGCTTCGGCGTGAACTTCGGCTTCCCGTACGAACTCGACGGCGAGAAGGCGCTCCTGCGCGTGTTCACGACACGTGCCGACACGATCATGGGCGTCACGTTCTGCGCGGTCGCGGCCGAGCACCCGCTTGCCACGCGCCTCGCGCAGGGCAAGCCGGAACTGCAGGCGTTCATCGACGAATGCAAGCGCGGCGGCGTCGCCGAGGCCGATGTCGCGACGATGGAGAAGAAGGGCGTCGCGACGGGCTTTTCGGTGTCGCACCCGCTCACGGGCGAGCTGGTCGAGGTCTGGATCGGCAACTACGTGCTGATGAGCTATGGCGAAGGCGCGGTGATGGGCGTGCCGGGCCACGACGAGCGCGATTTCGCATTCGCGAAGAAGTATGGCCTGCCGATCAAGCAGGTGATTGCGAGCGAAGGGCAGACGTACTCGCTGGATGCCTGGCAGGAATGGTACGGCGACAAGGAAACCGCGGTCTGCGTGAACAGCGGCAAGTACGACGGCCTGCGCTACGCGGATGCGGTCGACGCGGTCGCGGCCGACCTGAAGGCCGGCGGCTACGGCGACAAGCAGGTCACGTGGCGCCTGCGCGACTGGGGCGTGTCGCGCCAGCGCTACTGGGGCACGCCGATCCCGATCATCCACTGCCCGTCGTGCGGCGACGTGCCGGTGCCGGAGCAGGACCTGCCGGTCGTGCTGCCGGAAGACCTCGTGCCGGACGGCTCGGGCAACCCGCTCGCGAAGTCGGAAGCGTTCCTGAACTGCTCGTGCCCGAAGTGCGGCGCGGCCGCGAAGCGCGAGACCGACACGATGGATACCTTCGTCGATTCGTCGTGGTACTTCTCGCGCTACACGGCGCCGGACGCCGACACGATGGTCGACGCGCGCACCGATTACTGGATGCCGATGGATCAGTACATCGGCGGCATCGAGCACGCGATCCTGCACCTGTTGTATTCGCGCTTCTGGACCAAGGTGATGCGTGACCTCGGCCTCGTGAAGTTCGGCGAGCCGGCGAAGAACCTGCTCACGCAGGGGATGGTGCTGAACGAGACGTTCTACCGCGAAGACGCCTCCGGCAAGAAGACCTGGTACAACCCGGCCGACGTGACGGTCACGCACGACGACAAGGGCCGCCCGGTCGGCGCGACGCTGAACACGGACGGCCAGCCGGTCGTGCTCGGCGGCATCGAGAAGATGTCGAAGTCGAAGAACAACGGCGTCGATCCGCAGGTGCTGATCGACCAGTACGGCGCCGATACCGCGCGCCTGTTCACGATGTTCGCGGCGCCGCCCGAGCAGCAGCTCGAATGGTCGGGCGCGGGCGTCGAAGGTGCGAGCCGCTTCCTGCGACGCGTATGGAGCTTCGGCGCGACGAACCGCGAGGCGCTCGCCGCGCGCGCGGGCTTCGACGCGGCCGCGCTCGGCGACGCCGACAAGGCGCTGCGCCGCGAAATCTACAGCGTGCTGAAGCAGGCCGATTTCGACTACCAGCGCCTGCAGTACAACACGGTCGTGTCGGCCGCGATGAAGATGCTGAACGCGATCGACGGCGCGAAGGGCGCGACGCCCGCCGTGCTGCGCGAGACGTACGGCGTGCTGTTGCGCGTGCTGTACCCTGTCGTGCCGCACGTCACGTTCGAGCTGTGGAAGGCGCTCGGCTACGCGGACGAATTCGGCCCGCTTCTCGACGCCCCGTGGCCGAAGGTCGACGAGGCCGCGCTCGAGCAGGCCGAGATCGAACTCGTGCTGCAGGTAAACGGCAAGGTGCGAGGCGCGCTGAAGGTCGCGAAGGGCGCGAGCCGCGACGCGATCGAAGCCGCGGCGGTGGCCGACGAAGCGTTCGCGAAGTTCAGCGACGGCAAGCCGGCGAAGAAGATCGTCGTCGTGCCCGGCCGCCTCGTGAACATCGTCGTCTGACGGCCATTGGCCGTCGGGCGCACACAGAAGGAGCGAAGGTGATCCGCAGATCGTTTTTGGGGCTCGTCGGCAGCGCGGTCGCGCTGTCGGCATGCGGTTTCCAGTTGCGCGGCCGGCAGGACTACGCGTTCAAGCACCTGCTGGTGGCCGGCGCGCCGGCGCCCGTCGAGGCGCGGCTCGTGCGCCTCGTCGAGGCCGGCAGCGACACGAAGATCGTCAAGTCGATGGACGAAGCCGATGCGGTGCTGCGCATGTCGGAGTCGCGCGGGCAGAACACGCTGACGCTCAACAAGTACGGCTCCGCGCAGGAATATGCGCTCTACTACACGTTGAACTTCACGCTGACGAGCCAGGACGGCACGCTGCTGATCCCGCCGAGCGCGATCGCGCTGAACCGCGCGATGACGTACAGCGATCAGTACACCAACGCGAAGGCGCAGGAAGCCGAGATTCTGTACGCCGACATGCAGAACGACGCGGTCGACCAGCTGATGCGCCGTCTCGCGATCGTCCACTCGCTGACGCCGGCGCCGGAGGACGTGGTGCCGGGCGTCGCGCCGCGCGCGCCGCTGCCGCCGCCGCCGCTGTGATCGCCGGCGCACGCACCGATGCAATTGCGACTTGATGCGCTGGAGCCGCACCTCGCGAAGGGGATGGCCGGGCTCTACACCGTCTACGGCGACGAGCCGCTGCTCGCGCAGGAAGCGTGCGACCGCATTCGTGCGGCCGCGCGCGCGGCCGGCTTCACCGAGCGTTCGGTGCATACGGTCGAGCGCGGCTTCGACTGGAGCGTGCTGCTCGGCGCGACCCAGGCAATGTCGCTGTTCGGCGAGCGCCAACTGATCGAGCTGCGCATTCCGTCGGGCAAGCCCGGCAAGGAAGGCGCGGACGCGCTGAAGACGCTCGCGGCGACCCCCAACCCCGACGCGCTGATGCTCGTGACGTTGCCGCGCCTCGATGCGGCAACGCAGAAATCCGCGTGGTTTACCGCGCTGCAGAACGGCGGCGTCGCGCTGAAGATCGATCCGGTCGAGCGCGCGCAGCTGCCGAACTGGATCGGCCAGCGTCTGTCGATGCAGGGCCAGCGCGTCGCGCCCGGCGACGACGGGCGGCGCGCGCTGCAGTTCATCGCGGAGCGCGTCGAGGGCAACCTGCTCGCCGCGCATCAGGAAATCCAGAAGCTCGGGCTGCTCTATCCGCAGGGTGTGCTGTCGTTCGAGCAGGTGCACGACGCGGTGCTGAACGTCGCGCGCTACGACGTGTTCAAGCTGAACGAGGCGATGCTCGCGGGTGACGCCGCGCGGCTCGCGCGGATGATCGACGGGCTGAAGGGCGAGGGCGAGGCGATCGTGCTCGTGATGTGGGCCGTCGTCGAGGAATTGCGCGCGCTGCTGCGGATCAAGCGCGGCACGACGGCCGGCAAGCCGCTCGCCACGCTGCTGCGCGAGAACCGCGTGTGGGGCCCGCGCGAGCGGCTGATCGGCCCCGCGCTGAACCGCGTGTCGGAACCCGTGCTCGAGAAGGCACTCGCGTTCGCCGCGAAGCTCGACCGGCAGGTGAAGGGGCTGTCGGCGATCACGCCGGGCCGCCGCTCGCAGGACGATCCGCCGCCCGACCCGTGGGACGGCCTGTTCCAGCTCGCGATGACGGTGGCGGGCGCCCGCGGCGAGCGACCGCCGCCCGCGGGTCGCGTGCGGCGTTAAGCCGGGGCTTCAGCGCACGCATCGCAACCCGCTTACAATATTTCGATAAGCCGGCGCGGCCGGCCTGCCGCCGCGCCTCATGCTTCCCCACGAATTCACGCCGCGCCAAGCGGCTCGCTTCTCGAGTCACACGATGGATATCGACCAGTACATGACGGACCTGGGCCGCCGTGCCCGGCACGCTTCCCGCGCGATGGCGCGCGCCAGCACGGCCGCGAAGAACGCGGCGCTCGACGCCGTGGCCCGCGCGATCGAGCGCGACGCGCAGGCGCTGAAGGATGCGAATGCACGCGACGTCGCCCGTGCCCGCGAAAAGGGGCTCGACGCGGCGTTCATCGATCGCCTGACGCTGTCGGACAACGCGCTGAAGACGATGGTCGAAGGCCTGCGCCAGGTCGCGTCGCTGGCCGATCCGATCGGCGAGATCGGCAACCTCAAGTACCGCCCGAGCGGGATCCAGGTCGGCCAGATGCGCGTGCCGCTCGGCGTGATCGGCATCATCTACGAGTCGCGCCCGAACGTGACGATCGACGCGGCCGCGCTGTGCCTGAAGTCGGGCAACGCGACGATCCTGCGCGGCGGCTCCGAGGCGCTCGAATCGAACGCGGCGCTCGCGAAGCTGATCGGCGAAGGGCTCGAGGCGGCCGGGCTGCCGCAGGATGCCGTGCAGGTCGTCGCGACCGCCGATCGCGCCGCGGTCGGCAAGCTGATCACGATGACCGACTACGTCGACGTGATCGTGCCGCGCGGCGGCAAGAGCCTGATCGAGCGCCTGATCAACGAGGCGCGCGTGCCGATGATCAAGCACCTCGACGGCATCTGCCACGTGTATGTCGACGATCGCGCCGATCTCGCGAAGGCGCTGACCGTGTGCGACAACGCGAAGACGCACCGCTACGGCACCTGCAACACGATGGAAACGCTGCTCGTGGCGAGCGGCATCGCGGCGACGCTGCTGCCGCCGCTCGGCAAGCTGTATCGCGACAAGCAGGTCGAGCTGCGCGTCGATGCGGCCGCGCGCGCGGTGCTCGCCGAGGCGGGCGTCGGCCCGCTCGTCGACGCGACCGACGAAGACTGGCACACCGAATATCTCGCGCCGGTGCTCGCGATCAAGGTCGTCGACGGCCTCGACGCCGCGATCGAGCACATCAATCACTATGGTTCGCATCACACCGATGCGATCGTCACCGAGGATCACGACCGCGCGATGCGCTTCCTGCGCGAGGTCGATTCGGCCAGCGTGATGGTCAACGCGTCGACGCGTTTCGCGGACGGCTTCGAATTCGGCCTCGGCGCCGAAATCGGCATCTCGAACGACAAGCTGCACGCACGCGGCCCCGTCGGCCTGGAAGGGCTCACGTCGCTGAAGTACGTCGTGCTCGGGCACGGCGAAGGCCGTCAGTAAAGCGAGGCGCACAACCGATGGCAATGCTCTGGGTCAAGACGTTCCATATCGTTCTGATCGCCGCGTGGTTCGCGGGGCTGTTCTACCTGCCGCGCATCTACGTGAACCTGGCCATGGAGACCGATCCGGCCGCGGTGCGGCGCCTGCTGCTGATGGCGCGCAAGCTGTTCCGCTTCATGACGATGATCGCGGTGCCGGCGCTCGCATGCGGGCTGTGGCTCTGGCTCGTGATCGGCATCGGCCAGGGGGAGGGCTGGATCCACGCGAAGGTGACGGTGGTGGTGCTGCTCGTCATCTACCACGCGTATTGCGGGCACCTGCTGCGCGTGTTCGAGCGCGGCGAGAACCGCCGCACCGACAAGTGGTATCGCGTGTTCAACGAGCTGCCGGTGCTCGGCATGCTCGCCGCGGTCGCGCTGGCCGTGATCAAGCCGTTCTGAACCCTTCCGGCGGCTCTTCCGACGAGCACGCCGGCGGTCGATCGACGCACACATGAAAACACGGCGCCCCTCGGGGCGCCGTTTTCATATGCGCGTCGTGCGCGTCAATCCTTCGTCGGATCGTCGATCCGGCGGCGCGTGATCGCCTCCTTCGCGCGGCCGACGCGCTCCATGAGTGCGGGCCCGCGCGACAACGCGACGCCGACCGCGAGGATGTCGCCGATCGCGAGGTGCGACATCCGCGACGTCATCGGCGAGAACACGTCGGTTTCCTCGGCCACGTTCGACGCGAGGCTCACCGTCGCGAGTTTCGCGAGCGGCGAATGGCTCTGCGTGATCGCGACGACCTTCGCGCCGCACGCGAGCGCGGAGCGCGCGGCATCGACGATGTCGCGCGTGCGGCCGGTGTTCGAGATCGCGACGACGACGTCGTGCGGCCCGAGCAGCGCCGACGACATCGAGAACGTGTGCGGGTCCGAATACGCGACGCTCGGCACGCCGAGCCGGAAGAACTTGTGCTGGATGTCCTGCGCGGCGATGCCCGAGCCGCCGGCGCCGTAGAACTCGATGCGCGACGCGTTCGACAGCAGCGAGATCGCGTCGGCGACGCTGCCGGCCGACAGGCTGTTGCGCACCTCGATGAGCGCCCCGATCGTACGGTCGAACACCTTGCCGATGATGCCGGGCGCGGGCTCGTCGGGCTCGACGTCGCGATACACCGACGACACGCCGGGGGCCACGCTCTGCGCGAGGCGGATCTTGAATTCGCGAAAGCCGCTGCAGCCGAGCGCCTGGCAGAAGCGCGCGATGGTCGGTTGGCTCACGCCCGCGCGGGTCGACAGCTCGGTCATCGCGAGGTCGAGCACCTCGCGCGGCGCGGCGAGGATGTAGTCGGCGAGCTTGCGCTCGGACGGGCGCAGTTCGGCGCGGATCGCTTCAATGCGAGGCAGCATGGGGGCGGCGGATGGAAATGGGGTTCGGGTACGGAGTGTATCGCAATCGAATTGTAGAAAATCTACATGAAAATGCTAGCTCCAATGCCGGTAATTTCTGCCTCGGTTGAGGTGGTGAATTAGGGTTTTCACTAGGTAAAGCCTTACTGGTGGCGGGAATGTGGGTTGCACGCCGGTTGATCTGCATTGCGTCGATGTAGTTTTTCTACTAGACTTGCTTCGTTCGTTCGACGTACTCGACCGTCCCCACGATTCCAACCGCCGGTGTCGTCCGGCATACAGGAGCGCCCAGCATGACGTCGCTGCACCCCACTCTGGCGAAAGTCACCGAACGCGTGATCGCCCGCAGCCAATCGACCCGTTCCGCCTATCTGCAGCGCATCGACGGCGCGCAAGGCAAGTTCCCGGCGCGCGGCGCGCTGTCGTGCGCGAACCTCGCGCACGGCTTCGCGGGTCTCGAAGGCAGCGACAAGTTCCAGATCAAGGCGATCCGCGAGCCGAACATCGGCATCGTGTCCTCGTACAACGAGATGCTGTCCGCGCACGCACCGTACAAGGATTTCCCCGACATCATCAAGGCCGCCGCGCGCGAGAACGGCGGCGTCGCGCAGTTCGCGGGCGGCGTGCCGGCGATGTGCGACGGCGTCACGCAGGGCAACCCCGGGATGGAGCTGTCGCTGTTCTCGCGCGAGGCGATCGCGATGGGCACGGCGATCGCGCTCACGCACAACATGTTCGACGCGGCGCTCTGCCTCGGCATCTGCGACAAGATCGTGCCGGGCCTGCTGATCGGCGCGCTGCAGTTCGGCCACCTGCCGACCATCTTCGTGCCGGCCGGCCCGATGACGAGCGGCCTGTCGAACGACGACAAGGCGAAGATCCGCCAGCAGTTCGCGACCGGCCAGGTCGGCCGTGACGCGCTGCTCGAAGCCGAATCGGCCGCGTATCACGGCCACGGCACCTGCACGTTCTACGGCACCGCGAACAGCAACCAGATGCTGATGGAGCTGATGGGCTTGCACCTGCCGGGCTCGGCGTTCGTCCATCCGCACACGCCGCTGCGCGACGCACTGACCGCCGAGGCCGCGCGCCGCGTGCTCGACCTGACGGTCGAGCGTGGCCAGTACACGCCGATCGGCCATGTGATCGACGAGAAGGCGATCGTCAACGGGATCGTCGCGCTGCTCGCGACGGGTGGCTCGACCAACCACACGCTGCACCTCGTCGCGATCGCGCGTGCGGCCGGCGTGCTGATCGACTGGAACGATTTCGACGAGCTGTCGGCCGTCGTGCCGCTGCTCGCGAAGATCTACCCGAACGGCAAGGCGGACGTGAACCATTTCCACGCGGCGGGCGGCGTTGCGTTCCTGGTGCGCAACCTGCTCGAAGGCGGGCTGCTGCACGAAGACGTGACGACGGTCGCGGGCAAGGGCCTGTCGCACTATACGAAGGAGCCGAAGCTGATCGACGGCAAGCTGACGTGGGTCGACGGCACGGCCGAGAGCCACGACACGAAGGTGCTGCGCGGCATTCGCGAGCCGTTCCAGCCGGACGGCGGCCTGCGCCTGATGCAGGGCCGGCTTGGCCGCGGCGTGATCAAGATTTCGGCGGTCGCGCCCGAGCACCGCAAGGTGACGGCGCCCGCGATCGTGTTCGATTCGCAGGAAGCCGTGCAGGCGGCATTCGATCGCGGCGAGCTGAAGCGCGATTTCGTCGCGGTCGTGCGCTTCCAGGGCGCGCGGGCGAACGGGATGCCCGAGCTGCACCGTTTGACGCCGCTGCTCGGCGTGCTGCAGGATCAGGGCTTCCACGTCGCGCTCGTCACCGACGGCCGCATGTCCGGCGCGTCGGGCAAGGTGCCGGCGGTGATCCACGTATCGCCGGAAGCGCTGCTGGCCGGCCCGCTCGGCAAGGTGCAGACGGGCGACACGCTCGTGATCGACGCGGAAGCCGGCATCCTCGAGATCGAGGTCGACGAGGCCGAGTGGCAAGCGCGCGCGGTCGCGCAGCCGCTGCACCAGGCCGACAACGAGACGGGTTTCGGGCGCGAACTGTTCGGCGTGTTCCGCGCGGCGGCCGCGCCGGCCGAGCAGGGCGCATCGGTTTTCGGGACGCTGGTCGGCGAAGCGGCCGTCGGCGTCGCTGCATGAATTTCAAGGAGTGTCATCAATGAAGAGGATTGGCGAAATCGTGAAGCTGGGCCCGGTCATTCCGGTGCTCGCATTCGACTCGGTCGAGCAGGGTGAACACGTGTCCCGCGCGTTGCACGCGGGCGGCGTCAAGGTGCTCGAGATCACGCTGCGCACGCCGGCGGGCCTGGAGGCGATCCAGCGCGCGAGCCAGCTCGCGGAGGACATCGTCGTCGGCGTCGGCACGATCACGAAGCCCGAGCACTGCGCGCAGGCGAAGCGCGCGGGCGCGAAGTTCGGCGTGTCGCCGGGCCTGACGAAGGACCTGCACCTCGCGTCGCTCGACGCGGACCTGCCGCTGCTGCCGGGCGTGATGACGCCGAGCGACATCATCCAGGCGCTCGAATTCGGCTACGAGATCGTCAAGTTCTTCCCCGCGCAGCAGGCCGGCGGCGTGCCGATGCTGCAGGCGTTCCACGGCCCGTTCCCGGCGCTGAAGTTCTGCCCGACGGGCGGCATCACGGCCGAAAGCGCGCCGAGTTTCCTGAAGCTGCCGAACGTCGTGTGCGTCGGCGGCTCGTGGCTCACGCCGAAAGCCGCGCTCGCCGCGCAGGACTGGGCCGAGGTCACGCGCCTCGCGCAAGCAGCGAGCCAGCTCCCCCGTTAAGACTTGTACGAAATGATCGTTTGGCCCTCGGTAAGCAAGCGCTTAGTGCTTGTTTTACCGAGGGTTTTTGCTGATGGAACCGGTTCTATCCGTGGGTCGCAAAGATAAGTAAAATTCAGCGTCCTCACGGGGGTACCCCCGTGTTTCGGAGACCTGCATAGCCGGGCATACTCGCAACACCTCGCCCGGTTCGAACAAATTCTAGGAGGAGTGCCACATGGGGGCTGTCCAAGGCAGCATGCTGCTCGTATTCACGCTGATCGCGATCGCCGCGCTGATCCTGATGATCGCGCGCTACAAGATCTACCCGTTCCTGGTGCTGATCATCGTTTCGCTGGGCCTCGGTCTCGTCGTCGGCATGCCGATGGACAAGATCGTCAAGTCGTTCGAAACGGGCACCGGCGGCACGCTCGGCCACATCGCGATCGTCGTCGGCCTCGGCACGATGCTCGGCAAGATGATGGCCGAATCGGGCGGCGCCGAACGGATCGCGACCACGCTGATCGACTGGTTCGGTGAAAAGAACATCCACTGGGCGATGATGTTCGTCGCGATCATCGTCGGCCTGCCGGTGTTCTTCGAAGTCGGCTTCGTGCTGCTGATCCCGATCGCGTTCAACGTCGCGAAGCGCACCGGCAAGTCGCTGCTCGTCGTCGGCCTGCCGATGGTGGCCGGCCTGTCCGTCGTGCACGGGCTGATCCCGCCGCACCCGGCCGCGCTGCTGGCCGTTCAGCAATACGGCGCCGATATCGGCAAGACGATCGCATTCGGCCTGATCGTCGGCGTGCCGACCGCGATCATCGCCGGTCCGCTGTTCGCGCTGGCGATCTCGAAGTTCGTGAAGCTGCCGGAAAACAATCCGCTCGCGGCGCAGTTCGTCGATACGCACACGGAGGGCCGCAAGCGCGAACTGCCGAGCTTCGGCATCACGCTGTTCACGATCCTGCTGCCCGTCGTGCTGATGCTGGTCGGCAGCTGGGCCGACCTGGTGTTCGCGCCGAAGTCGCTGCCGAACAACCTGCTGCGCTTTGCCGGCAACTCCGACGTCGCGCTGCTGATCGCCGTGCTGGTGAGCTTCTTCACGTTCGGCAAGCTGCAGGGCTTCAACCGCGACCAGATCCAGAAGTTCTGCGGCGAGTGTCTGGCACCGATCGCCGGCATCACGCTGATCGTCGGTGCGGGCGGCGGCTTCGGCGGCGTCCTGCGCGACAGCGGGATCTCGCAGCAGATCGTCGAGACCGCGAAGCACGCGCATCTGTCGCCGCTGCTGCTCGGCTGGTTCGTCGCGGCGCTGATGCGTCTCGCGACGGGTTCGGCGACGGTCGCGATGACGACGGCCTGCGGCATCGTCGCGCCGATCGCGGCGGCGTCCGGCGCGGCGGTCAGCCCGGAGCTGCTGGTGCTCGCGACGGGCTCGGGCTCGCTGATCTTCTCGCACGTGAACGACGGCGGCTTCTGGCTGATCAAGGAATACTTCGGGATGACGGTCGGTCAGACGTTCAAGACCTGGTCGCTGCTTGAAACCATCATCTCGGTGCTCGGTCTTAGCTTCACGCTGCTGCTGAGCCTGGTTCTGTAACAAAGGGGTAGTCAATGATTCTGATCGCAATGGGCGTGTCGGGCGCGGGCAAGTCGCGAATCGGCGAAATGCTGGCGGAACGCCTGTCGTGCAGCTATACCGATGGCGACGCGTTTCACAGCGCGGCGAACAAGGAAAAGATGCATCACGGCATTCCGCTGACCGACGACGACCGCTGGCCGTGGCTGCGCACGATCCGCGCGGCCATCGAGGAAAAGCAGCGCGCCGGCGAGACGGCCGTGTTCACGTGCTCGTCGCTGAAGCGGTCGTACCGCGACGTGTTGCGCGGCACCGACACCGACGTGCGGTTCGTGTATCTGAAGGGTTCGTTCGAGGTATTGCAGGAGCGCCTGAAGAGCCGCACCGGCCATTTCTTCGATCCGTCGCTGCTGAAGAGCCAGCTCGACACGCTCGAGGAGCCGGGCCCGGACGAAGCGATCGAGGTCAGCATCGAGTTGACGCCCGAACAGATCGTCGATGAAGTGATGGTGAAGATCGGCTTCGCGCAGCAGCACTGAGCGCGGTTTGCCGCAATCGTCATGAAAAAGGCGCCTTCGGGCGCCTTTTTCGTTCGCGGCGCGCGCCGGTCAGGCTGCGTGTGCATACCGCGCGATGCCGTCGAGCAGCACGTCGAGCATCGTGTCATGCACCACGGCCGGATCGAGCCGCGCATAGAGCGGCGCGGCCGATTTGACGAGCGGATGCGCGGTATCGGACAGCGCATCCATTTCCGCGAGCTCGACGTCGTTCGCGGGCCGCGTGAGGCCGCCGGCCTCGGCGGCGGCGAGCCCGATCACGCTCGCATACCAGCCGACGCACACGGCCGGCAGTGCGGTGCGCGCGATGCCCGCGTCGGCCAGCGCGCGATGCACGGCCTCGATGTGCGCGAGATCGGCCGGCCCCGTGCTCATATGCCGCTGCAGCAGCGCGAACGCGGCCGGGTAGCGCAGCGCGAGCGCGCGGTACTGGCGCGCGAGATCGCGCAGGCGGTCGCGCCACGGCAGCGTGTCGTCGACCGGTACCAGCGAGCGCGACAGCGCATTCGCGATCGCACGGGTCAGGCCGTCCTTCGACTTGAAGTGATACAGCACGCTCATCGGGTCGCAACCGACCGACTGCGCGAGCTTGCGCACGCTGAACGCGGCTTCGCCGACCTCTTCGAGCAGCGCGAGCGCGGCCGCGACGATCGCGTCCTTGTCGAGGCCGCGCGGACCTTGGGCGGGTTTGTCTTTCATGGGAGTGGAGGTGGCGTGCGACTGTCAGCTTGACGAAAGCATATTCTACGCTGTAGAATTATTTCTGCGGTGTAGAAATTGGGTGTCCCGGCACCTTTCAATACGTGCTTGCGCACAGTCCCGGGATTCAGGCAGACACACACGTGTCCGCCGTCAACACGGGCCATCGCGCCCTTTATCTCGTTGACACCCAAGTGGAACCGGCTGCCCCACCCGCGAAGCCTCACGGCCCTTCGACAGGCGGCCCAAGACCATGCAAGTGCAATCATGACGACCTACAACAAACCCCTGATCCAGGGCGAATCGCGTTTCGACCAGACGCAACTGAACATCGAAAAGGACAACTGGAACTGGTGCGAGCCGTCCCGCTACGACGGCGAGCGTCCGGCCAACTGGTACGAGGCGTCGCTGTCGCGCCATGAAAACAGTGCGCCGCTCGCGCACGACGCCGTGTGCGACGTGCTGGTGATCGGCTCGGGTCTGCTCGGCGCATCGGCCGCGCTGCATCTCGCGGAAGCGGGGGTCGACACGATCCTCGTCGACAAGCATCACGTCGGCTCCGCGGCGTCGGGCCGCAACGGCGGCCAGCTCACGCCGGGCCTCGCGCGCTGGGAAGCCGCCGACATGATCGACTACCTGTCGCACGACGACGCGAAGCGGCTGTGGCGCATCGCGTCGACCGAATCGATGGACCTGATCGATGAAATCGGCGCGCGTTACGCGCTCGACCTCGATCGCAAGAACGGCCACGTGACGGCGGCGGTCCACCCGGGCCACATGAGCGCGCTGCTCGACGGCGCGGACGCCCGCCGCCATCTCGGCGACGCCGGCGTGACGCTGGTCGGCCGCCATCAGCTGCACGACGAATACGTGCGCTCGGGCCTGTATCACGGCGCGGCGATCGACGCGCTCGGCGGGCAGCTTCATCCGCTCGCGCTGGTGCGCGGCCTCGTGCATGGCTTCCAGTTGAACGGCGGCGCGCTGTACGAGGGCACCGAGGTGCTCGAGCTCGACGAAACGCCCGCGGGCGTCGTCGCGACGACGCCGGGCGGCACGATCACCGCGCGTCGCGGCGTCGTGCTCGCGCTGCACAACACGACGTTCCGGCTGCTGGATGACGGCGGCGCGACCACCGTGCCGTTCTTCACGTACGTGAGCGTGACGGCGCCGCTCGACGTCGATGTCGCGACGCTGATGCCGGCCGGCATGCCGGTGTACGACACGCAGTTCCAGATCGACTACTACCGGCCGGTGCGCGGCAACCGCCTGCTGTTCGGCGGGCAGGGCACCGGCTCGTGCTGGGCGCAGCAGGACGTCAACGCGTATCTGCTGACGCGGCTGAACACGGTGTTTCCGCAGCACGACGGCCGCTTCGCGCTCGACTACTGCTGGAGCGGCGTCAGCGACTTCACGCTGAACGGCGCGACCGACAGCCGCAAGACCGACGGCCGCGTGCCGATGTACATGGTGCAGGGCTGGAGCGGGCACGGCGTCGCGCAGACGGTGCGGATCGGCAAGGCGATTTGCGACGACTTCGTCGGACGCAACGACGACTTCTCGATGCTGACCGGCATCGACCATCGCGAGATTCCGCTCGGCCGGCAGTTGTCGCCGATCGCGATTCCGGCCGCGAAAGCGGCGATGAGCGTGATGAGCGCGCTGAATCCGGGGCGGATGATCTCGTTCTGAGGCACCGGTGTTCCGACGCGCTGAGCGCGCCGGCCGCCAACGAAAAAGCCCGATGCGAACTTGCTCGCATCGGGCTTTTTTTCCGTCCGGCGACGGCGGCGCTTACGCGATCCGCTTCGCCAGTTCGACGGCCTTGCCGATGTACGACGCAGGCGTCATCGCGAGCAGGCGATCCTTCGCGTCCTGCGGGATCGCCAGCGTGCCGACGAATTCCTGCAGCGCTTCGCGCGTGATGCCCTTGCCGCGCGTCAGTTCCTTCAGCTGCTCGTACGGGTTCTCGATGCCATAGCGGCGCATGACCGTCTGCACCGGCTCCGCGAGCACTTCCCAGCAGTTGTCGAGATCTTCGTTCAGGCGCTGCGGGTTCACTTCGAGCTTGTCGAGGCCGCGGATCAGCGAGTCGTACGCGAGCAGCGAGTAGCCGAGCGCGACGCCCATGTTGCGCAGCACCGTCGAGTCGGTCAGGTCACGCTGCCAGCGCGACACCGGCAGCTTGTCGGCGAGGTGGCGCAGCGTCGCGTTCGCGAGGCCGAGGTTGCCTTCCGAGTTCTCGAAATCGATCGGGTTGACCTTGTGCGGCATCGTCGACGAGCCGATCTCGCCGGCCTTCGTCTTCTGCTTGAAGTAGCCGACCGAGATGTAGCCCCACACGTCGCGGTCGAGGTCGAGCAGGATCGTGTTCGCGCGAGCGACCGCGTCGAACAGCTCGGCCATGTAGTCGTGCGGCTCGATCTGGATCGTGTACGGGTTGAACGTCAGCTTCAGGCGGTTCTCGATCACGTCGCGCGAGAACGCTTCCCAGTCGAATTCCGGATACGCCGAGAGATGCGCGTTGAAGTTGCCGACCGCGCCGTTCATCTTGCCGAGGATCTCGACCTTCTCGATGCGCGCGATCGCGCGCGCGAGCCGCGCGGCGACGTTCGCGAGTTCCTTGCCGAGCGTCGTCGGGCTCGCCGGCTGGCCGTGCGTGCGCGACAGCATCGGCTGCTCGGCGTGGGCGTGCGACAGCGCGACGAGGCGCTGATGGACCGTGCGCAGCGCCGGCAGGATCACGTGCTCGCGCGCGCCGGCGAGCATCATCCCGTGCGACGTGTTGTTGATGTCTTCGGACGTGCACGCGAAGTGGATGAATTCGCTGGCCTTTTCGAGCTCGGCCTGGCCCTTGACCGATTCCTTCAGCCAGTATTCGACGGCCTTCACGTCGTGGTTCGTCACGCGCTCGATTTCCTTGATGCGCGCGGCGTCGTGCGCGGTGAAGCGCTCGGCGAGCTGCAGCAGGAATTGTTCGGATGCGTCGGAGAAGCGCGGCACTTCCGCGAAGCCGGCGCGCGACAGCGCGATCAGCCAGTGCACCTCGACGGTGACGCGGTGGTGCATGAAGGCGGCTTCGGAGAGCCAGTCGCGCAGCGCTTCGGTCTTGCTGGCGTAGCGGCCGTCGATGGGCGAGAGCGCGGTGAGGGCGAAAAGCGTATCGGGACGAGTGTCGGACATGATCGGGCGGGGCCTTGGAGCCGGGGCGAACGAGGGGGAGGAGAATCCGGCATTTTACCATTGGCGCGGGTCGATTCCGGCCGAACCGGTCCGGCCGCTCCCCGCCACGGGCAATCGGCGCCACCCGGCGGCCGGCCATTGCGCATCCGGCCTGGCGGCGGGCGCCCGGCCGGCTCGCCGGGCCCGCCTGTCACACCGTCGCCCCCCACCGACCCCACCGTCGACCACCCCGCCGGCCACCCCGCCGGCCCACACCCGCCCGCCGGTAGAATGCAGGCTTCTTCCCGACCGCCGCCCGCCGCGCCCGCCTGCATGGAACTGAAATGGCTCGAAGACTTCGTCTCGCTCGCGGAAACGCGCAGCTTTAGCCGCTCCGCCGAACTGCGGCACGTGTCGCAGCCCGCGTTCTCGCGGCGCATCCAGGCACTGGAAGCATGGCTCGCGACCGAACTGATCGATCGTTCGGTCTATCCGACGCGGCTCACGCAGGCCGGCCAGATCTTCTACGAGCAGGCCCTGACGATGCTGTCGCAGGCGCACGAGGCGCGCACGCTGCTGCGCGGCCACGTCGGCGCGCCGGTGCCGACGATCGAGTTCGCGGTGCCGCACACGCTGTCGCTCACGTATTTCCCGCGCTGGCTGCAGCGGATCGAGGCGAAGATGGGGCCGGTCCACACGCGGCTGCGCGCGCTGAACGTGCACGATGCCGTGCTGTCGCTCGTCGAGGGCGGCTGCGATCTCGTGATGGGCTACCACCACCCGAGCCACCCGGTCGCGCTCGACCCGGCGCGCTACGACATGCTGGTCCTCGGCAGCGAGCCGATCAGCGCGTTCTCGGCGCCGGGCCGCGCGGGCCGGCCGCGCTACACGCTGCCGGGCACGGCCGATGCGCGCGTGCCGTACCTGTCGTATACGCCGAACGCGTATCTCGGCCGGATGACCGAAGTCATCGTTGCGAACGCACCGACGCGGCTGTTCCTCGATCGCGTCTACGAAACTGACATGGCCGAAGGGCTGAAGGCGATGGCGCTCGCCGGCCACGGCGTCGCGTTCCTGCCGCACAGCGCGGTCGAGGACGCGGTGGCCGGCGGCCGATTGATCCGGCTCGACCGTTCCGCGCGCGGCGGCACGCACCCGTACACGCTGACGATGGAGATTCGCCTTTACTGCGACAAGCTCGCGCTGCAGGGCGACGATCCGCGCCAGAAGCTCGTGCGCGCGTTGTGGGAAGTCGTGCGCGACGAATTGCGCGACACGGCCGAATGATGGAGTCGAGCACGGCCGCGCGCGGCTGACGACGAGCTTGCCGCGCCTGTCGGACGGCTGCCCGGCGGGCGTCCGGCGTAATGCACCCACGATTTTTCGCACAACGCGATGCACGGCCGATCGCGGGCGTTCTTGCGCAAATCGACCATGGATTTGCGAAAAATCCCGATCATGCAAGAAACGCATAATCGAATAAGCAAACGGCATTGGATAAAAAAAATGGGTTTTTCGACAATGTGCGCAATCCGTTGAACGTTGGAGCATCCATGTCTTCGCAACTGCAGTCCATCCCGTCCTACCTGCACGCCGACGATCTCGGCCCGTGGGGCAACTACCTTCAGCAGGTCGATCGCGTCGCACCGTACCTCGGTTCGCTGTCGCGCTGGCTCGAAACGCTGAAGCGTCCGAAGCGCATCCTGATCGTCGACTGCCCCATCGAGCTCGACAACGGCACCGTCGCGCACTTCGAAGGCTATCGCGTGCAGCACAACGTGTCGCGCGGTCCGGGCAAGGGCGGCGTGCGTTACCACCAGGACGTGACGCTGTCGGAAGTGATGGCGCTGTCCGCATGGATGTCGGTGAAGAACGCGGCCGTGAACGTGCCGTACGGCGGCGCGAAGGGCGGCATCCGCGTCGACCCGCGCAAGCTCTCGCGCGGTGAGCTCGAGCGCGTGACGCGTCGCTACACCAGCGAAATCGGCATCATCATCGGGCCGAACACCGACATTCCGGCGCCGGACGTCAACACCAACGAACAGGTGATGGCGTGGATGATGGATACCTACTCGATGAACCAGGGCCAGACGTCGACCGGCGTCGTGACCGGCAAGCCGATCTCGCTCGGCGGTTCGCTCGGCCGCAAGGAAGCGACGGGCCGCGGCGTGTTCGTCGTCGGCTGCGAGGCGGCGAAGAAGAAGGGCCTGGAAATCGAAGGCGCGCGCATCGCGGTGCAGGGCTTCGGCAACGTCGGCGGCATCGCAGCGAAGCTGTTCCAGGAAGCGGGTGCGAAGGTGATCGCGGTGCAGGATCACACGGGCACGATCTACCGGCCGGCCGGCCTCGATTCGAACAAGCTGCTCGACCACGTGGCACGCACGGGCGGCGTCGCGGGCTTCGAAGGCGCCGAGCCGATGCCGAACGACGAGTTCTGGACGGTCGAGACCGACATCCTGATCCCGGCGGCACTGGAAAACCAGATCACCGAGAAGAACGCATCGAAGATCCGCACGAAGATCATCGTCGAAGGCGCGAACGGCCCGACGACGACCGCGGCCGACGACATCCTGAGCGCGAACGGCGTGCTCGTGATTCCGGACGTGATCGCGAATGCGGGTGGCGTGACCGTGTCGTACTTCGAGTGGGTGCAGGACTTCTCGAGCTTCTTCTGGACGGAAGACGAGATCAACCACCGTCTCGAGCGCGTGATGCGCGAAGCGTTCGCTGGCGTGTGGGCGGTCGCGGAAGAGCACAAGGTGTCGGTGCGTACGGCGGCGTTCATCGTCGCGTGCAAGCGCATCCTGATGGCGCGCGAAATGCGCGGCCTGTACCCCTGATCGGGCGTCGCCGATCGGCCATTGCCGATCGGCGATCGGTTGACTACGATCACAGCATGACGCAATCCACCGATTGCGTGCATGATCCCTCGCGGGCGGTGCCGAATCCGGCACCGCCCGCGCGTGCATTCATGCGTCACAAGCGCGCCCGAAGCCGGGAGGAAGGCTTCGTACAGGGCGATTCGTAGTGCGGTAAACAACCAGTTCTTTCAAAAATATTACTTTGATACACTGGCGCGGGTTTTAGCAAAGGAGATGACCAAAATGAAATACCACAAGGCAGTCCTGATGGTCGCGGCGCTCTGCGCGTTCGCGAGTGGCGTGCATGCACAGGAGACCGGCACGCTGAAGAAGATCAAGGACACGGGCGTGATCGCGCTGGGGCACCGCGAATCGTCGATCCCGTTCTCCTACTATGACCAGAGCCAGCAGGTCGTCGGCTATTCGCGCGAATTCCAGATGAAGGTCGTGGACGCGGTGAAGAAGAAGCTGAACCTGCCGAACCTGCAGGTCAAGAACATCCCGGTCACGTCGCAGAACCGCATCCCGCTCGTGCAGAACGGCACGGTAGACATCGAGTGCGGCTCGACGACCAACAACACCGAGCGTCAGCAGCAAGCCGCGTTCTCCGACACGATCTTCGTGATCGGCACGCGCCTGATGACGAAGAAGGATTCGGGCGTGAAGGACTTCGCCGACCTGAAGGGCAAGACGGTCGTGACCACCGCCGGCACGACGTCCGAGCGCCTGCTGCGCAAGATGAACAACGACAAGCAGCTCGGCATGAACATCATCAGCGCGAAGGACCACGGCGACTCGTTCAACACGCTCGAGTCGGGCCGCGCGGTCGCGTTCATGATGGACGACGCGCTGCTTGCGGGCGAGCGCGCGAAGGCCAAGCAGCCGGGCGAGTGGGTGATCGTCGGCACGCCGCAATCGGAAGAGGCTTACGGCTGCATGATGCGCAAGGGCGATGCCGACTTCAAGAAGGTGGTCGACGACGCGATCTCGCAAGTCGAGAAGTCGGGCGAAGCCGCGAAGATCTACGCGAAGTGGTTCGAGAGCCCGATTCCGCCGAAGGGGCTGAACCTGAACTTCCCGCTGTCCGATTCGATGAAGAAGCTGTACGCGAACCCGAACGACAAGGCGCTCGACTGACCACACGGACGTTGACGCAGTAATGACGCTACTGAAACGGAAGAGGCCACGCTTCTTCCGTTTCTTTTTGCTGGAGTCTTGCCTATGTCTTACCACTGGAACTGGGGCATCTTCCTGAGCCCCGTCTCGACCGGCGAGCCGACGACTTATTTCGGATGGCTGATGTCGGGCTTCTGGGTGACGATCGAAGTGTCGCTCGTCGCCTGGGTCATCGCGCTGATCGTCGGTTCGCTGTTCGGCGTGCTGCGCACGGTGCCGAACAAATGGCTGTCCGCGATCGGCACCGTCTACGTGTCGATCTTCCGGAACATCCCGCTGATCGTGCAGTTCTTCATCTGGTACCTCGTCGTGCCCGAGCTGCTGCCCGCGTCGGTCGGCACCTGGATCAAGCAACTGCCGCCGACCACGCAGTTCTTCACCGCATCGATCGTCTGTCTCGGCCTGTTCACCGGTGCGCGCGTGTGCGAACAGGTGCGCTCGGGCATCAACGCGCTGCCGAAGGGGCAGCGCGCGGCCGGCCTCGCGATGGGCTTCACGCAATGGCAGACGTACCGCTACGTGCTGCTGCCGGTTGCCTACCGGATCATCGTGCCGCCGCTCACGTCCGAGTTCCTGAACATCTTCAAGAACTCCGCCGTCGCGTCGACGATCGGCCTGCTCGACCTGTCCGCGCAGGCGCGCCAGCTCGTCGACTACACCGCGCAGACCTACGAGTCGTTCATCGCGGTGACGCTCGCGTACGTGGTCATCAACCTCGTCGTGATGTCGTTCATGCGCTGGATCGAAGGCCGTACGCGGCTGCCCGGCTACATCGGAGGCAAGTGATGCATCAGTTCGACTGGAGTAGTATTCCCGGCGCGATGCCGACGCTGTGGTCCGGCGCGATCGTCACGTTCAAGATCACGCTGATCGCGATCGTCGTCGGCATCGTCTGGGGCACGCTGCTGGCGCTGATGCGGCTGTCCGGCGTGAAGCCGCTCGCGTGGTTCGCGAAAGCGTACGTGACGGTGTTCCGCTCGATCCCGCTCGTGATGGTGCTGCTGTGGTTCTTCCTGATCGTGCCGCAGGTGCTGCAGGGCGTGCTCGGGCTGTCGCCGACGATCGACATCCGGCTTGCGTCGGCGATGGTCGCGTTCTCGCTGTTCGAAGCCGCGTATTATTCCGAGATCATCCGTGCCGGCATCCAGGCGGTGCCGCGAGGGCAGATGAACGCCGCGTTCGCGCTCGGCATGAACTACGCGCACGCGATGCGCCTCGTGATCCTGCCGCAGGCGTTCCGCGCGATGGTGCCGCTGCTGCTCACGCAGGCGATCGTCCTGTTCCAGGATACGTCGCTCGTGTACGTGATCAGTCTCGCGGACTTCTTCCGCACGGCCGCCAACGTCGGCGATCGCGACGGCACGACCGTCGAGATGGTCCTGTTCGCGGGTGCATGCTATTTCGTGATTTGCTCGGTGGCGTCTGCCCTCGTCAAAGGTCTCCAGAAAAAGGTCACAAGATGATTTCCATCAAGAACGTTTCGAAGTGGTACGGCCAGTTTCAGGTCCTCACCGATTGCACGACCGAGGTGAACAAGGGCGAAGTGGTCGTCGTGTGCGGTCCGTCGGGCTCGGGCAAGTCGACGCTGATCAAGACCGTCAACGGCCTCGAGCCGTTTCAGCAGGGCGAGATCCTCGTGAACGGCCAGTCGGTCGGCGACCGCAAGACGAACCTGTCGAAGCTGCGCTCGAAGGTCGGGATGGTGTTCCAGCATTTCGAACTGTTCCCGCACCTGTCGATCACCGAGAACCTGACGCTCGCGCAGATCAAGGTGCTCGGCCGCGGCAAGGACGAAGCGAACGACAAGGGCATGAAGCTGCTCGATCGCGTCGGCCTGAAGGCGCATGCGCACAAGTTTCCGGGGCAACTGTCGGGCGGCCAGCAGCAGCGGGTCGCGATCGCGCGTGCGCTGTCGATGGACCCGATCGCGATGCTGTTCGACGAACCGACGTCCGCGCTCGATCCGGAGATGATCAACGAAGTGCTCGACGTGATGGTCGAGCTCGCGCAGGAAGGGATGACGATGATGGTCGTCACGCACGAAATGGGCTTCGCGAAGAAGGTCGCCCATCGCGTGATCTTCATGGACAAGGGCGCGATCGTCGAGGACGACCGCAAGGACGATTTCTTCTCGAATCCGCGGTCGGATCGCGCGAAGGACTTCCTCGCGAAAATCCTGCACTGAGCGTTCGTGCATCGCGCGCTTCGTGTGCGCGAATGCGGAAAACCGCCCGGCCGAACGCCGGGCGGTTTTTTTTCGTCGGCTGCCGGATGGCTTCGCGTCGCGCGTTACCAGCTGTAGCGGTAACCGGCCTGCCCGGTGACGCCGCGCCGGTAATCGCCACCGAGGTTGCGCGCATATTTCACGTTCGCGTACAGCTCGCCCGACTTGCCGAATCCAGCGGTCACGCCAAGGCCCAGCTCGTACCAGGTGCGGCCCATGTGTGTCGCGAACGGCGTGCCGCCGACGACCGTCTGGCCCGGCGACAGGAAGTCGTGCAGCACGTCGGCCGTGAAGTACGGCGTCGCGGCGCCGCCGCCCGCGTTCGCGTCGAGGTTCGGCCGGAAGATCCGCACGCCGACGCGCCCGCGCAATGCGTTCGTCGTGGTGCCCGATACGGCCGACACGTTGTCGTTGAACCCGTTCAGTTTCAGGTACTGGTACATCAGCTGCGCCTGCGGCTCGACCGCGATCGGCGTGCCGCCGATCACGAACGGCTTGCCGACTTCCTGCGACAGCGCGATGCCGAAACCGTTCTGCGATGCGTCGTTGCCGTAGCTGTCGCGATAGCGGTTGCCGTAGTGCGTGACCTGGCCGACGCTGTCGAAGTAAGTGCCGTCGGCGAGATAGCGCGTCCAGTAGCCGCCGACGCTCTGCGCATGCATCTCGACCGAGCCCGTCGACGTCGACAGGCCCGGCGTATCGGCACGCGCCATGTCGTCGAAGCTCGCGTTCGCGACGCCGATGCTCGCCGTCACGCCAGCATGCGTGCTGCCGCCGGCCGCGGCCTGCTCGAGCGTCCAGTCCTTGCCGAACTGCGCGAAGAACGTGCGCTCGTCGGCCGCGAAGCGGCCCGCGTTCGCATCGAGGCTCTGTCCGCCAATGCGGCCCCACACGCCGTCGCGATTGCCCGGCGCCTGCTTCTCGAGGTTGTCGATGTCGCCGACGCGTTCGTGCAGCTTGCCGAGCGTGGAGAAGCCGTAGTCGGCGTTCAGCAGCGGCGTCATCGCATAGCCTGTGACGCCCGGGCGATACGCGAGAGTGCCGCCATTGCCATTGGCGTTCCCGTTGCCGGACGGATGAATCGGATCGCCAGGATCCGTCGGGTCGAGTTGCGAGCGCAGGTACCAGCCGTTCGCATCGCTCTGTCCGCCGCGATAGAGCCGGTATTCGTATGCGCCGGCCTGCACCGGCCCCGCGAGATGGAACGCCGACGCGGCGGTCGTGCCGCCGTTGGCCGTGACGACCACCGGAATCCCGTCGCCGGTCGTCTGCGCGCCGGTGCCGGCCGTGTTCGCGATCTTCAGGCCCGTCGTGCCGCTCGCGGTGCCGCCGTTCACGATCAGCCGGTCGGTCGGCGACGCATCCGCGCCGAGGTAGGTGTTCAGCGAGATCGTGCCGCCGTAGCCGACGTAGCTGCCGGTGGTCAGCGTCCGGTAGCTGCCTGCCGCCGTCGGCGCGCCGGACGGTGCGGCGAATGCAACCAGGCCCGCGTTGTTCAGGCTGCTCAGCACGGAGTTGCCGGTCATGCGCCACGTGCTCGTGCCGTCGACGGTCAGCGCGACCGGGTCGATCTTGCCGGTCAGCGTCGTGCCGTTCGCCAGCAGCACGTTGCCGGTGCTCGACGCGTCCGAGATGATGTCGCCGCTCAGGTTGACCGCCGATGCGTTGAAGGTCGCGGTGCTGCCGTTCGCGAGGTCCAACAGCGTGCCGTTGCCGGCCGTCACGACGGTGCCGTTGCGCACCGCGATGTCGACCGTACCGCTGCGTGCGGCGAACGCCGGGCCGGCGACGGACGCGACGCTGCCGCCGTCGACCCGCACCGCGCTCGTCGCGCCGGTCGCGAGCGTGTCGGTGCTCAGCACGCCGGCGGTCGCGCCCTTGAGCGTCGTGCCGGTCAGCGCGAGCACGCCGCCGCCGTCGACGTTCGCGCCGCTGCCGGCCGCGCTTGCGATCGACGAACCCGTATCGCCGATGCGGCCGCCGTTCTGCGCGACGAGGCCGTCGGCCGCCGCACCCGCCGTGGAGACCTTCGCGCCCGACAGCCACGCGCTCGCGCCGCTGCCCGCGACGATCGCGTGCGCGCCGGCGCCCGTCGTCGTGACGGTCGTGCCGTTGGCCGCGAGCGTCGAATCCGTGCCCGCCACCACGAGGCCGCGTGCGTTGTCGCCGGTGGTGCGCACGACGGTCGCCGCATCGGTCGCGATGCGCGCGCCGGCGCCCGTCGACGACAGCCCGTCGGCGCCGTTGCCGGTCGTGCCGATCTGCGTGCCCGACAGCGCGATCGTCGTGTTCGTGCCGAGGTTGTCGATGCCCTTGCCGGTGCCGCCCACCGCGATCGACGTCGCGCCGGCCGCGATCCCGCCGTCCATGACGCTCGCATCGACCCGCACGCCGTCGGCACTGCCGTTGGCGATGACCGTGCCCGCGCCCGACAGCGCGACCGACGCGCCCGCGCCGGTCAGGTGCACGCCCGCGACGCCGTCGTCAGCCTCGATCGTGCCCGCGTTGGCGAGCGTTGCCGACGCGCCCTGCACGAGCGCACCGGTGCCGTTCGACACGCGGATCGCCGACGCGTTGTTCACCGTGCCGAGCGGGCCGATCACGACGCCCGTCGAACCGGCGCCGGTCAGCAGCACCGAGCCGCGGTTCTCGAGCGTGCCGAGATTGCGCGCGACGAAACCCGTCACGCCCGCGCTCGACGAGGTGACCGCGGCAGCGTTGGCCAGCGTCGTCGCGACCGGCGCGCCGGCATTCGCGCCGGCGAGGTCGTGCGCCTGGCCGTCGACGACACCCGCCATCGCGCCGGCCACATTCAGGTTGATCGTCGCGCCGGCGTCGATCGAGCCCTGCGCGCCACCTTCGACCGCGACCGCGATGCCGTTCGCGCCGTTGACGTTGTAGGTGGCGTTGCCGGTCGACAGTGTCGTGCCGGCGCCGGTCGCGAGCACGCCGCGCGCACGCTGGCCGGTCACGTCCGTCATCAGCGTGCCGGCGGCCGACGCGCCCGTATAGGCCGCGCCACCAGCGATCCGGAACAGCGTCGAATCGTTGGTATCGACGCTCAGGTGCTGCGCGGCGACGTTGATCTTCGAGCCCGCGCCATACGCATAGAAGCCGATCTGGTTCGTGCCCGACATGAAGCGGGGCACCGCGTTCGCGCCGACGTCGATGGTCGCGCCCGCGCGCGCATGGACGCCGATCGCGCCGTTGCCCGTCAGGTTGAGCGCGCCGTCGACCGTGGCCTGCGCGCGCGATCCTTCGGCCCACACGCCGTAGTTGCGCGTGTCCGATGCCGGGTCGAGCCCGCCGGCCACGTTGATCGTGCCGGTCGACGTCGCGGCCGTCGACGTCGAGGTGCCGACCACCATGATGCCGATCCCGTTCACGCCGTTCAGCGTGATCGTGCCCGTGTTGGTGACGGTCGCGGCCGTGTTGGCCGCGAGCATGCCGACGTTCGCGAGCGGCGTGCCGGGCGCCGCGCCGTTCACGACGATCGAGCCCGCGTTGCGCAGCGTGCCGGACGACGAGCCGAGGCTCGCCATCCCGGCGCCGTTCTGGGTCTGCGAGCCGATCACGATCGAACCGAGGTTGCTGGCGGTGCCCGACGCGCCGAGCAGGATCCCGTACGCGCGCGCGGACAGCGCGACGTCGTTCGCCGCCGCGCCGGGCGCGTACTGGGCCGCGCGGCCGAGCTGGATCGTGCCGCCGGCCTCGTTGGTGAAGGTGCCGCCGGCCGCGAAGCCGCCGATCACCTTGCTGTCGAGCGTCGTCGCGTTGACGCCGACGTTGATCGTGCCGGCGTTCGATGCGTTCGCGCCGCCCGTCACGGCCACCGCGTAGTTCTGCAGGTCGGGGCGGTTGCCGTCGAGCGTCCAGGCGCCGACGTTCATCACGCCGTTGTTCACGAACGTCGTGCCCGGGCCGCTTGCATAGACGCCGTTGCCCTCGGTGTACGCGTGGAACCCGAAGTTGTCGGGCGGCGTGCTGCTGCTCGTATCGACGTTGTCGCCGGACGCGTAGCCGGCCGAGATCACCCCGTTGTTGACGCCGCTCGCGCCGGAGAGCAGGCGCACCAGCGTGAAGTCGCCGGACAGGCGGCCGTCGTTGACGAAGTGCGCGCCGTTTTCCGCGAGGACGGCCGAACTCGATTCGATCGTGTTGGTGCCGCGGAAGTCGATCTGGCCATCCTTGCCGATCTGGAGCGTCGCGTTCGCGCCCGTGCCGTGCATCACCGACAGATGGTCGATCGGCAGCGTGTTCTTGTCGCCGGCCGACACGTTGTTCGCGTACTGGAAGGTTTCCTGCGTGAAGGTGACGGCCTGGCCGAACGCGGTGTCGTACGCCGCTTGCGAGCCGAGCGCGCCGCTGCGCACGGAGCGCGCGAGGAAGTCGTTGTACGCGGCGAGCGACGCGGCGTCGCTCACGGTCCACGTGCTGCCGTCGAACGCGGTGAAGGTGCCCGCATAGGTCGGCACGTCGAGCTGGACCTGGCCGACGGCGCCGCCGCTCGCGAGATAGTCGCCGGTGCCGAGCCAGATCCGGTTGCGCGAATTCCAGCTGACGACGCTTTTTGCCGAGCCGGTGCCGTCCGCGAAGGTCAGGTCGGTCTGCTTCGGCGCGATCGAGATCGCGTTGCCGGCCGCGCCGGGCGCGTTCGCCGGATTGCCGATCGACATGTTCAGCGTGCCGCCGGTGCTGTCGACGGTGCCGAGCCGAAGGTTCACGTACTGGTTGCCGTTCACGTCCTGGTAGACGGGCACGTTGGTCGCGCCCGCCGTCGACGCGGCGAACGCGGACGAGTCGTACGTGGCGATCGAAGTATGGGTGCCCGTGATGGAGTCGGGCGTGCTGACGCTCTGCGTCTTGCCGCCGAGCGACAGCAGCGGCTGGTTCGGGTTGCCCGACACGATCGACGTATTGCCGATCGGCGTGAGCGTATAGCCGGGGTCGCCGGCGGCGCTCGTCCATGCACCCGTCACGCCGACCGTGTCGCCGCCCGACACGGTCGTGGCGCCGGCCAGGTTGTCGTTCACGGTCGGGCTGTAGCTGCCGAGCGCGCAAGCGCCGCCGTTCGTGACCGCGGAGCCGTCGCCGCACGTCGATGCGTACGCGGAGCCGGCCGACAGCGCGGCCAGCGCGGCGCCGAGCGCGGCGACACGCAGCGGCGAGCGGCGGGCCGCCATGCGGCCGGCACGGCGGCTTGCGCCCGATTCGCCGCCCGAACGCTTGCCGCGCGCCCGGGCCGTTTCCGCGACCGCCACCCAGCAGCCGGCGGCTTCGCTCCATATCGATCGAAATGAGTGATTCACGACAAGCCCCTCTCTCTTTTTTGAAGTGGTGTCCACCGCGGTGCGGTGAAAGCGCATTCCACGGCGGGAAAATGGCTCGAATGGGCGTGCGGCGGCCGTTGCCGCATTGCGGATGTCGCGCCAATCGTGATCCGTTACACCGGGGATGGGGCGAGTCTACTGATGGAGTTGGCGGTCGATTATCAAAAAAATAACGAATGTGGTGATAATGCCGATTTCATTCGGTATTTTTCGATTGTGTGGTTAATCGAACTGAAAGCCTTGTGGGGTAAGGGTTTGTTTGATTTTGAGGGGCGCATGTTTACGCCATGCGTCGGTGGCCTGCCGCACTGTTCGCGGAAAATTGCCGCGATAAAATGCGGATTCCGGATTATGTAATTGTGGGTGCGGATATTTATTTGTTTCGCGTATGTATTATTTTCGCTTGAACGTTAATAAAATCAAGTGAATGTTGCGCGAGGGCGGCTCGATGCGCGGAATTGTGGTTCGGATGAAACGAAAACCGGAGTGCGGATGGAAAAGCGGCGCGATTTTCCGCGAGAGTGCACGGCTCAGAAATCGATCGCGTCGTCGCCGTCGTCCGCGGCGCCGGCCGTCAGCGCTTCGCGAATCACACCGCCGCACGGCGCGGACGCCGATGCGTCGAGCGCCGGGTTGCGCAGCTTCTCGAGCACGCGCTCGGGCACCGGAATCTGCATCCGCGCGGCGACGTCGCCGCACTGGAACATGATCAGCTCGCCCGGTTCGAACGACGTCCAGATTTCGTTGTCGGTCAGCGGCTGCGTGGCGATCACCGCGACGCGATCCTCGGGCGTCGTGTATTTCGCGAAGTCGATCGACAGGTCTTCGTCGACCAGATGCGCGGTCGAGAACGGCCAGCGCCGCACGAGGTAGTGCAGCCGCGTCGAGCAGTGGGCGAAGAGCGCCTGGCCGTTCGACATCAGGAAGTTGAACACGCCGTGATCGGTAATGCCGCGCGTCAGCTCGCCGACGCGCTCGAACAGCTCCGGCAACGGCGGCTGCGCGCCGGGGAACGCTTCGCGCAGCCCCTGCATCAGCACGCAGAACGCCTTCTCGCTGTCGGTCGTGCCGACCGGATGGTAGACGCTGCCGTCGAGATCGGGTTCGTAGTCCTGCAGATCGCCGTTATGCGCGAAGATCCAGTGCCGCCCCCACAGCTCGCGCATGAACGGGTGGCTGTTCTCGAGCAGGATGTGACCCTGCGTGGCCTTGCGGATGTGCGCGATCGTGTTCTTCGACTTGATCGGGTAGCGCTTCACCATTTCGGCGATCGGCGACGTGGCCGACGCCTGCTGGTCGATGAAGAGGCGACAGGCCTTGTCCTCGAAGAACGCGATTCCCCAGCCGTCGGCATGGTGATCGGTGAGGCCGCCCCGGGCCGCGAAACCTGTGAAGGAGAATGTGACGTCCGTCGGCGCGGCGCAGTTCATTCCTAGGAGTTGGCACATTTTACTTGGGGCGGGGGCGGAAGCGGGGTAACCAACCGGGGGAACCCCGGTACAATGTGGTTTCTAGCATATCACCGAGCCTTGAGCGGTAAAAAGCGGATTCCGCCGGCCGAAGGCCTCGTGTTGCGGTTTGCCGTCAGTCGGTCCGCGCACGTGCGTTCCGGCCCCGCAGATGGCCAGCCCGTTCCTCACGACGCCTCCTATGACTGCCTCGAACGCTTCCTCTCCGGCGACGCTCACGCTCGCCCGTCCCGACGACCTGCACCTGCACCTGCGCGACGGCGACATGCTGGCCGCGGTGCTCCCGCATACCGCGCGCCAGTTCGCCCGCGCGATCGTCATGCCGAACCTGAAGCCGCCCGTCACGACCACCGCGCACGCGCAGGCCTATCGCGAGCGGATCCTGGCCGCGCTGCCGGCCGGGATGACGTTCGAGCCGTTGATGACGCTGTACCTGACCGACAACACGGCGCCCGACGAAATCCGCCGCGCGCGCGACAGCGGCTTCGTGCATGGCGTGAAGCTGTATCCCGCCGGCGCGACGACGAACTCGGACCACGGCGTCAGCGATCTCGCGAAGTGCGCGAAGACGCTCGAGGTGATGCAGGAAACCGGCATGCCGCTGCTCGTGCACGGCGAGGTGACCGATCCGTCGGTCGACATGTTCGATCGCGAGAAGGTGTTCATCGATCGCGTGATGACGCCGCTGCGCCGCGATTTCCCGGGCCTGAAGGTCGTGTTCGAACACATCACGACGAAGGACGCGGCCGACTACGTGCGCGACGCCGACGCGGCGCCGGGCCTGCTCGGCGCGACGATCACCCCGCAGCACATGCTTTACAGCCGCAACGCGCTGTTCGTCGGCGGGATTCGCCCGCACTACTACTGCCTGCCGGTGCTGAAGCGCGAAACGCATCGCGTCGCGCTCGTCGAGGCCGCGACGTCGGGCAACCCGCGCTTCTTCCTCGGTACCGACAGCGCGCCGCACGCGCGCGGCGCGAAGGAAACCGCGTGCGGCTGCGCGGGCTGCTACACGGCGCTGCACGCGCTCGAGCTGTATGCGGAAGCCTTCGACCAGGCCGGCGCGCTCGACAAGCTGGAAAATTTCGCGAGCCGCTTCGGCGCGGATTTCTACGGGCTGCCGCACAGCACCGAAACCGTCACGCTGCGTCGCGAGACCTGGGAATTGCCGCGCGAGGTGTTCGCGGGCGATACGCCGGTCGTGCCGCTGCGCGCCGGCGAGGCGATCGGCTGGAAGTTCGCATGACCGGCGCGGCCGGCGCACCGCCATGTGACGCCGGCCAGACGGCCGGCGGCGCGCGGTGCTAGAATGCGCGTCGCAAAGCAGGCCAGGCAGTCGCGGCCTCGCCGCCTTCGGGCTGGCGGGGGCGAGGAAAGTCCGGACTCCACAGGGCAGGGTGATGGCTAACGGCCATCCGTGGCGACACGCGGAACAGGGCAACAGAAAGCAAACCGCCGATGGCCCGGCGCAAGCCGGGATCAGGTAAGGGTGAAACGGTGCGGTAAGAGCGCACCGCGGCGACGGCGACGTTCGCCGGCACGGTAACCTCCACCCGGAGCAATTCCAAGTAGGCAGGCGCGCATTTTCGGATGCAGGACGGGGCCCCCGTCTCGTCTGCGGGTAGGAAGCTTGAGCGCGTCAGCAATGGCGCGCCTAGAGGAATGGCTGCCACGCGCTGCGCGCTTCGGCGTGCAGCGTGCACAGAATCCGGCTTATCGGCCTGCTTTGCCGTTCGAATGCGAAAGGGCCGGCGCTCCACCAGGAGCGCCGGCCCTTTTTTCATGCGTGGCTGCCGTGCGTTCAGTCCGCGACGATGTCGAACGAATGCGTGAGTTCGGCCGTCTTCGCGATCATGATCGACGCGGAGCAGTACTTGTCGTGCGACAGGTTGATCGCGCGCTCGACCGTGGCCGGGTTCAGGTTGCGGCCCGTGACGGTGAAGTGGAAGTGGACCTTCGTGAACACCTTCGGATCTTCGCTCGCGCGCTCGGCCTTCAGCGTGACCGAGCAGCCGGTGACTTCCTGACGGCTCTTCTTCAGGATCAGCACGACGTCGTACGCGGTGCAGCCGCCGGTGCCGACCAGCACCATTTCCATCGGGCGCGGCGCGAGGTTATGGCCGCCGCCTTCCGGCGCGCCGTCCATCGCGACGAGATGCCCGCTTCCGGTCTGGGCGGAAAACGCCATGCCGTCCTGACCCATCCAGCTTACTTTGCATTCCATGCTTGCGCTCCAGCGTTGCCTGATTCGGATTCGATCCGGCATTGTAGCCCGCCGGGCAATGGTCGGCTGATGCGCTGCACGACGCGAAGGGGCGGGCCGGGGCGTGGGGCCGCCAGTGGGGCCCCGGACGCCCATTTCCTGGTGGGTTTTAGGGGTTTTACTCTAGGATTGGTGGGCTTGGGTGCGTGCAACCGCCAACCAACCGATTGATTTTAAATAGAAAAATCGGGTTGTCTTGGGAAGTGGTCTGTATCCCACATTGTGGTTTGCAATTTCTTAATGCGAATTTTCTTGTGAAGTCGACGCCCCATTCGTATAATAAGCCTCATTGGTTGTCGCGGTGCGACAATCTCCGCATGTCTCCTCCACCCTCCTCCTGAGGTGGATTAAGCCCGAACCAGCCGTTCGGGCTTTTTTTCGTCCCATGCAATCAGCGGCGCGCAGTTTGCGCGCTCCGGCATCCGTTACTGGTGGTGATTACGCGGGCTGCCGTGCGGCCGGCCGCGACGCCGCGTCGGGTGGCGTGTCCGCGGCACCGGCGGCAGGCGTCGGCGCGGGGGCGCCCGAGGCATCGCTGTAACCGCGCGCGCAGAAGTGCTGCACGCGCGCGCGTACCGCGCGCAGGCGGGCGACGCGATCTTCGGCATGGGCGCCGCGGGCCTCCGCGATGCGCGCGTCGAGTGCGTCGAGCTTGGCCTCGCAGCCGGCCGGGGCGGCGATGGCGGGCGCGGCGGCGGCCAGCCACCCGGCCGCGAGAATAGGCGTAAGTCGTTGTTTCATCATGCTTGTTGGTCGTTTTTCCGTGGTCGGCCGATCGGGCGCGGCAAGGTCTGGTGCCGCGCGTCGATGGGTGCCTCCCCGGGCGCTCGGTTCGCCTGGTGTGTCGGGGCACGACCGAATTCTGGCTCATTTCGGGCGCGGCCGGTGCGGGACGTGGATTCCCTTTGACCGCGTTGCCGTATTTCCTTTATAATTCAGGGCTTTTCCGCATTCATGCCCACGGAAAAAGAACAGGGAGAGCCTGCACCGCGCCTCGAAGCGCACACAGACAAGCAGGAAGAACACATCGGGCAAAGCATTTTTTTTGGATCGATCATGAAGACGTTTTCCGCAAAAGCCCATGAGGTGACGCGCGAATGGTACGTGATTGACGCGACGGATAAGGTTCTCGGCCGTGTTGCCAGCGAAGTGGCACGCCGTCTGCGCGGCAAGCACAAGCCTGAGTTCACCCCGCACGTCGACACTGGTGATTTCATCATCATCATCAACGCGAGCAAGTTGAAGGTCACGGGCAACAAGACTCTCGACAAGAAGTACTACCGTCACTCGGGCTACCCGGGCGGTATCTATGAAACGACGTTCGGCAAGATGCAGGAACGCTTCCCGGGCCGCGCGCTCGAGAAAGCGGTCAAGGGCATGCTGCCGAAGGGCCCGCTCGGCTACGCAATGATCAAGAAGCTGAAGGTCTACGCTGAAGCCACGCATCCGCATTCGGCGCAACAGCCGAAGGCGCTCGAGATCTAAGGGGAGCCCACATGATCGGTAACTGGAACTACGGTACGGGCCGCCGCAAGAGCGCTGTCGCACGTGTCTTCATCAAGGCTGGCAAGGGCGACATCATCGTCAACGGCAAGCCCATCGCTGACTACTTCTCGCGCGAAACGTCGCTGATGATCGTGCGTCAACCGCTGGAACTCACGAACCACGGCCAGACGTTCGACATCAAGGTGAACGTCACGGGCGGCGGTGAAACGGGTCAGGCAGGCGCAGTGCGCCACGGCATCACCCGTGCACTGATCGACTACGATGCGACGCTGAAGCCGTCGCTGTCGACCGCAGGCTTCGTCACGCGCGATGCACGTGAAGTCGAGCGTAAGAAGGTTGGTCTGCGCAAGGCACGTCGCGCAAAGCAGTTCTCGAAGCGTTAATTCCGCTTCATGGCCTCGCCGCTTTCGGGCGGCGTCCGCCGAAAAAACCGCCAGCTTTCGCGCTGGCGGTTTTTTTATGCCCGCGCGACGGCCACCCGCGGGGCCACGCGATTGAAATCAACAAGAACCTATTGATTTCATGGACATCAGCACGATCTTCTGATCGGCCCTACAATAGCGGCTAAAGCTTTTTGGAGAGTTCGCATGAACGCTGTTACCGAATCCGCAGCAACGACGGCCGAAATGCCGGTACCGTTCGTCTTCACCGACGCCGCGGCCGACAAGGTCAAGCAACTGATCGACGAAGAGGGCAATCCCGACCTGAAGCTGCGCGTGTTCGTGCAGGGTGGCGGCTGCTCGGGCTTCCAGTATGGCTTCACGTTCGACGAGGAAGTCAACGAGGACGACACCGTGATGAACAAGAACGGCGTCCAGCTCCTGATCGACTCGATGAGCTACCAGTACCTGGTCGGCGCCGAGATCGACTACAAGGACGACCTCAACGGCGCCCAGTTCGTGATCAAGAACCCGAACGCCACGACCACCTGCGGGTGCGGCTCGTCGTTCTCGGTCTGAGCATCCGGCAGATCCGCGCCGGTTCGCCGATATAAAAAACGGGGCTTCATGCCCCGTTTTTTTCATTCCCGTCTGCCATGCAGCGCCCGCCGTGCCGCGGGCATCGCGTCAGCGCGGATAAAGGGCGCCGAGCACACGGTTGCCGGCTGCACCGGTCACCGTCGCGAGATTGCCGGGCTGGCGCGCGGCGAAGCGGTACGCGAGCCACGCGAATGCGAGCGCTTCGACCTGTTGCGGCGGCACGCCGAGCGCGGCGGTCGTATCGACCGCGGCCGGCACGCCGGCCTCGTGCAGCGCCTGCTTGAGCGCATCGAGCAGCACCGGGTTGCGTGCGCCGCCGCCGCATACGAAGAGGGCCTTGCAGCCCGGTGCGTGCGTGGCGATCTCGCGTGCGACCGACACGGCAGTGAGCGCCGTGAGGGTCGCCTGCACGTCCTGCGGCGCAACCTGCGCGAACGCGGCGAGCTTCGCGTCGAGCCACGCGGGATTGAACAGGTCGCGGCCGGTGCTTTTCGGCGGCGGCGCGGCAAAATAGGGCTCGTCGAGCAGTGCATCGAGCAGTGGCGCATGCACGGTGCCGCGCGCGGCGAACTTGCCGCCGTCGTCGTACGGCTTGCCGAGATGGCGAGTCGCCCATTCGTCGAGCAGCGCATTCGCGGGGCCGCAATCGAAGCCGCGCACGTCGCCGCCTTCGGCGGGCAGGATCGTGATGTTGCTGATCCCGCCGAGATTGCAGACGACCCGCGTCTCGCCGGGTGCGCCGAACACCGTCGCATGGAACGCCGGCGCGAGCGGCGCGCCGTGGCCGCCGGCGGCCACGTCGCGGCTGCGGAAATCGGCGATCACGTCCACCTGGGTCAACTCGGCGAGCAGCGCCGGGTTGTTGAGCTGCCGCGTATAGCCGCGATCGGGGCGGTGACGCACCGTCTGGCCGTGCACGCCGATCGCGCGAATCTCGTCGCGCGACAGCCCTGCGGTGCGCTGCAATTCATGGCAGCACACCGCGTAGCGCGTGACGAGTGCGTTCGCCGCGAGCGATTCGCGGTCGATCTCGTTGTCGCCGGGCTGCTGCAGCGCGAACAGCGCGTCGCGCAGCGATTGCGCGAAGCCGACGAACGCTTCCGCGAGCACGACCGGTGCGTGGCCGGTCTCGAAACGCACGGCGACGCCATCGACGCCGTCCATGCTGGTTCCCGACATCAGCCCGAAGTAGATGCCGTCGGCCGGATGGGCGGGTTGCGGATGTCGTTGCGGCACGTTGGGTTCTCCTGGATCGAGCGGCGCGGGCCGGTGCCACGCGCCTTGCGCCCGATTATCCGCGCAACCTGACGCATCGTTAAGCGATGCACGCGCAAGTTATGGGAAAATCCCTGTCTTTGCGACATTCTTCCCGGCACCGATGAGCACCGAACCCAGTTCCAAGCCTGTTTTCCCGATCACCGACGAAGTCCGCCATGCGCTCGCCGTCACGAAGCGCGGCGTCGACGAGCTGCTGATCGAGGAAGAGTTCGCGCAGAAGCTCGCGCGCAGCGCGGCCACCGGCACGCCGCTGCGCATCAAGCTCGGCCTCGACCCGACCGCGCCCGACATCCACATCGGCCATACGGTCGTGCTGAACAAGATGCGTCAGCTGCAGGACCTCGGTCATACCGTGATCTTCCTGATCGGCGATTTCACGTCGCTGATCGGCGATCCGTCGGGCCGCAACGCGACGCGTCCGCCGCTCACGCGCGAACAGATCGAATCGAACGCGAAGACCTACTTCGAGCAGGCCGCGCTCGTGCTCGACCGCGAAAAAACCGAGATCCGCTACAACAGCGAATGGTCGATGCCGCTCGGCGCGGACGGGATGATCAAGCTCGCGTCGCGCTACACGGTCGCGCGGATCCTCGAGCGCGAGGACTTCACGAAGCGCTTCCAGGGCGGCGTGCCGATCTCGATCCACGAATTCCTGTACCCGCTGATGCAGGGCTACGACTCGGTCGCGCTGAACGCCGATCTCGAGCTCGGCGGTACCGACCAGAAATTCAACCTGCTGGTCGGCCGCGAACTGCAGAAGCAGTACGGCCAGGAACAGCAGTGCATCCTGACGATGCCGCTGCTCGAAGGCCTCGACGGCGTCGAGAAGATGTCGAAGTCGAAGGGCAACTACGTCGGCATCAGCGAGAAGCCGACCGACATGTTCGGCAAGCTGATGAGCATCTCGGACACGCTGATGTGGCGTTACTTCGAACTGCTGTCGTTCCGCAGCCTCGACGAGATCGCCGGCTTCAAGCGCGACGCCGAAGGCGGCCGCAACCCGCGCGACTTCAAGGTGCTGCTCGCGCAGGAAATCGTCGCGCGCTTCCACTCGCAGGCCGACGCCGAGCGTGCGCTGGAGGATTTCAACCACCGCGCGAAGGGCGGCGTGCCGGACGACATCCCGTCGGTCACGCTCGCGGGCGCGCCGCTCGCGATCGGCCAGCTGCTGAAGCAGGCCGGCCTCGTGCCGTCGACGAGCGAAGCGCTGCGCAACATCGAGCAGGGCGGCGTGAAGATCGACGGTGCGACCGTGTCCGACAAGGGCCTGAAGGTCGAGGCCGGTGAGTTCGTCGTGCAGGTCGGCAAGCGCCGCTTCGCGCGCGTCACGCTGAGCGCATGATCGCGCTGATCCAGCGCGTGAAGCGTGCCGACGTGCGCGTCGGCGATCGCACGACGGGCGAGATCGGCGCGGGCCTGCTCGCGCTCGTCTGCGCGGAGCGCGGCGACACCGAGGCCGCGGCCGACAAGCTCCTCGCGAAGCTGCTCGGCTATCGCGTGTTCAGCGACGCGGCCGGCAAGATGAACCTGCCGGTGTCGAACATCGACGGCGCGGGCGGCGCAGGCGGCCTGCTGCTCGTGTCGCAGTTCACGCTCGCGGCCGACACCAACAGCGGGCTGCGACCGAGCTTCACGCCGGCCGCGCCGCCCGACGAAGGCGCGCGCCTGTTCGACTATTTCGTCGCGGCCGCGCGCGAGCGCCATCCGATCGTCGAGACGGGCGAGTTCGGCGCCGACATGCAGGTGTCGCTCGTCAACGACGGCCCCGTGACGTTCTGGCTGCAAGTGCGGCCCTGACACTTTCCCGGAGACGCGCCGCGATGGCCGCCATGCAGATTCTGTTCATTCGCCATGGCGAAACGGCCTGGAACCGCATCAAGCGCATCCAGGGCCATATCGACATTCCGCTGGCCGAAACGGGGCTCGCGCAGGCGCGGCGGCTGGCCGTCCGGCTCGCGCGGGAAGCGCGCGAAGGGCAGCGGATCGACGCGATCTATTCGAGCGACCTGATGCGCGCGCAGCAGACCGCGCAACCCTTTGCCGATGCGCTCGGGCTGCCGCTGCAGTTGCGCGAAGGGCTGCGCGAACGCGCGTACGGCGTGTTCCAGGGGCATGACAGCACCGAGATCGAGACGCTGTTTCCGGACGCCTACGCCGCGTGGCAGACCCGCGACCCGGGTTTCGCGCCCGACGGCGGTGAGTCGCAGCGCGAGTTCTATCACCGTGTGCTGCATGCACTCGAGCCGATCGTCGCGGCGCATCCGGGCGGCCGGATCGCCTGCGTCGCGCACGGCGGCGTACTCGACTGCGTGTACCGCTTTGCAAACGGTCTCGAGCTGTCGGCTCCGCGCAGCTATCAACTGCTCAATACGAGCGTCAACGTCGTCGATTACGTCGATGGCCGCGCTCAGGTCGTGCAATGGGCCGACGTGTCGCATCTGGACGCCGCGAGCGACGACGACGGGTATCGCAAGGTGCTCTGATCCGATCGTATGGCCCGGCCTGGCGTGATGGGCTACGACCGTGCGCGGAGGCAAGCTCGTCAGCTTGCCACCGTATTTCCCAGCAAATCGAAATGATCCGAAGGATCGTCAGGCGGGCGGATCGCCGTCGGGCGGTGGCGCGGTCGCGCGGCGGCGTGCGCGTTTCGACGCGCCGTTGACGAGCGCCCAGCGCAGCACGGGGGCGACCGCCCGCACCCCGGGCCGGACCACCGCACGCCGCAGCGGTGCGAACGTCGATACACCGAGCATGCGTTGCGCCCACGGCGGCAGCAGGTCGATTCCCGCATGCATGATCAGCGACGCGGCCGGCCGCAGCGCGGGTGTCGCGACCGGCACGTTCAGCAGGATGTCCATCACTTCGAAGGTGCGCGGCCCGGCCGCGAGCTCGGGCTGCATGCGCGCGAGATAGGCCGCCACCTCGACCCGCGAACGGGGAACGTCGCGGGCGCCGAGCAGCTCGGCGACCAATGCCGTTTCAGCGTAGTAGCCATCCTGCAACTCGCCCGGCAGAGACGGATTCACATAGCGCAGATGCGCGGCGAGGAAGCTCGATACTTCCGCGACATGCACCCAGGTCAGCAACGCCGGATCGTCGGCCCGGTACGGCCGGCCGTCGGGCGCGGTGCCCGATATGCGCGCGTGGATCGCTTTCACGCGCTCGATCAGCGCGAGCGCGTCCGCGCGGCTTCCGAACGTCGTGCCCGTGATGAACGTGGCGGTGCGCCGCAAGCGGCCGAGGATGTCGGTGCGAAACGACGAGTGATCCCAGACGCCCGCGAGCGCGAGCGGATGAAGCGCCTGCAGTAGCAGCGCCGCGATGCCGCCCGTCATCATCGACGTGAAATCGGCATGCACGCGCCAGCAGATGGCGTCGGGGCCGAACAGCCCCGGATCCCCGGGCGGCGACGACAGATCGAGCGACGGACCGCCGCCGCCTGCCGTCAGGTGCGTGACGCCGGCCACGAGCCGCTTGCGGATCGGCTCGGCCCAGCGCGGGCTGGGTGCGGGGCGAGGGCTGGGCGGCGTGGTCATGGCTGGCTTGCGCGGGCGGCCGGCTACTTTCCGGCGGGGGTGTCCCACATCCCGCGTTCGTTGCCGGCGTCGGGCGCGGAGAGTCCGAAATGGCGATACGTGAGCAGCGTCGCGACGCGCCCGCGCGGCGTGCGCTGCAGGAAGCCCTGCTGAATCAGGTACGGCTCGAGCACGTCCTCGATCGTGTCGCGTTCCTCGCCGATCGCCGCCGCGAGGTTGTCGATGCCGACCGGGCCACCGTCGAACTTGTGCAGGATAGCCTCGAGCAGCTTGCGGTCCATCAGGTCGAAGCCGACCGGGTCGACGTCGAGCATCGCGAGCGCGGCGTCGGCAACGGCCGCGGTGATCTGGCCGTCAGCTTTCACTTCCGCAAAGTCGCGCACGCGTCGCAGCAGCCGGTTCGCGATCCGCGGCGTGCCGCGCGAGCGCTTCGCGATCTCCAGCGCGCCGCTCGGATCGATATGCGCGTTCAACAGCGACGCCGAGCGCCGCACGATGCGCGCCAATTGGTCGGCATCGTAGAACTCGAGGCGCGCGACGATCCCGAAGCGATCGCGCAGCGGGTTGGTCAGCATCCCCGCACGCGTGGTCGCGCCGACCAGCGTGAACGGCTGCAGGTCGAGCTTCACGCTGCGCGCGGCCGGCCCTTCGCCGATCATGATGTCGATCTGGTAGTCCTCCAGCGCCGGATACAGGATTTCCTCGACGACCGGCGACAGCCGGTGGATTTCGTCGATGAACAGCACGTCGTTCGCTTCGAGGTTGGTCAGCAGCGCGGCGAGGTCGCCCGCGCGCTCGAGCACGGGGCCCGACGTCTGGCGCAGGTTCACGCCCATCTCGCGCGCGATGATGTGCGCAAGCGTAGTCTTGCCGAGACCCGGCGGCCCGAACAGCAGCACGTGGTCGAGCGGCTCGGAGCGGCGCTTCGCGGCCTCGATGAAGATCTCGAGCTGGCCGCGCACTTTTTCCTGGCCGACGTAGTCGTCGAGCTGGCGTGGCCGCAGCGCGCGTTCGAACACCTCCTCGTGCGACGAGGATGGCGTGGCGGCGATGATCCGCTCGGCGGCGAGTTTGTCGGTTTCAATCATGCGGCCATTGTACCGCGCGCCGTCACGCGGCCGAACTGGCCGAACGGCCGACTGGCGCGCGCCGCCCGGCGGCGCGACACTGGCTCCGACAGCCGGTTCGGGCGCCTGCCCGGGCCGCCGTTACACCTTCGACAGTGCCTTGAGCGCGAGCTTGATGCCTTCGGACACGCCGGTGCCGGCCGGCACGTTCTTGATCGCGGCGAGGCCTTCCTTTTCGGAATAGCCGAGCGCGACGAGCGCGTTGAGGATGTCGGTCGCGTGATCAGACTGCGATGCGGCGCCGGCGAGCGCACCGAGGTCCGCGCCGAGCTTGCCCTTCAGCTCGAGCAGCAGGCGCTCGGCGGTCTTCTTGCCGATGCCGGGCAGGCGCGTGAGGCGCGCGGCGTCCTGCATCGTCACCGCCTGCGCGAGCTCCTGCACGCTCATGCCGGAGAGCACGGCGAGCGCCATGCGCGCGCCGATGCCCGTGATCTTCAGCAGTTCGCGGAAGGTCGTGCGTTCCTGCGGCGTCAGGAAGCCGTACAGCAGGTGCGCGTCCTCGCGCACGATCTGCTGCGTGAGCAGCACGACGCGCTCGCCCGTCTGCGGCAGGTTGTAGAAGGTGCTCATCGGCACGTCGATTTCATAGCCGACGCCGTTGCAGTCGACGAGCAGGTGAGGCGGGTTCTTTTCGAGCAGGATGCCGGCGATGCGACCGATCATGGATGGCGGGATGCGAGGAGGAAAGCGCGAGTGTAGCGCAGGTGCGGCGCGATGCCGATGGGTTGGCCGTCAGGTCGGGGCGATGTACCGCGCGAGCGCGACGCGCGGGGCCGCGCGCCGCATCGGGCGATTGGGCGATTGGGCGATTGGGCGATTGCGTGCCGTTGCGTCAGCGGACGAGCCGGCCGCGCCGCACGCGCAGCCCCTTTTTCGCGAGCGCCGGCGCGAGGCCGCCGATCGCGCCGATCGCGCCGAGCGTACTGCCGCTGTGCGCATGGCAGATCGCCATCCCGAGCGCGTCGGCCGCGTCGCTGCCGGGCTGGCCGGTGAGGTTGAGCAGCCGTGTGACCATCTCCTGCATCTGCGACTTGGTCGCGCGCCCGTAACCGACGACGGCCTGTTTCAGTTGCAGCGCGGTGTATTCGGCGACCGGCAGGCCGCCGGAGACGAGCCCGCAGATCGCGGCGCCGCGCGCCTGGCCGAGCAGCAGCGTCGACTGCGGGTTCACGTTGACGAACACCTGCTCGATCGCGGCCTGGTCGGGCGCGTGTTCGCGCACGAGCGTCGATACGCCCTGGAAGATCGTGCCGAGCCGCGTGGCGAGGTCGGCCGTCGGCGTGCGGATCACGCCGCTTGCGACATAGGCGAGCCGGTGGCCGCTGACGTCGATGACGCCGAAGCCGGTGACGCGCAGGCCGGGGTCGATGCCGAGAATTCGCATGAGTGAGGAGAAAAACCAGATGCAGCGATACTACAACGAATGGTGCGTGGCGCCGGCCGCATTGTCGCGTGCGCCGGCGGCGCGCAATAAAAAACCCGGCGGGTGCGATGCCGCCGGGTTTGGGTACCGCGACCGCGCGGGCCGCGTGCGATCAGTGACGGAAGTGACGCACGCCCGTCAGGATCATCGCGATGCCGTGCTCGTCCGCTGCCGCGATCACTTCGTCGTCGCGCATCGAGCCGCCCGGCTGGATCACGCAGGTCGCGCCTGCCGCCACGACGACGTCGAGACCGTCGCGGAACGGGAAGAACGCATCCGACGCGACGGCCGAGCCAGCCAGCGTCAGGCCCGCGTTCTGCGCCTTGATGCTCGCGATGCGCGCGGAATCGACGCGGCTCATCTGGCCTGCGCCGACGCCGAGCGTCATGCCGTTGCCGCAGAACACGATCGCGTTCGACTTCACGTACTTCGCGACGCGCCATGCGAACAGCAGGTCATCCATTTCCTTCGCGCTCGGCTGGCGCTTCGTGACGACGCGCAGCTCGCTCGGCTGCACGTTCTTCGAATCGAGCGACTGCACGAGCAGGCCGCCGCCCACGCGCTTCAGGTCGAAGGCGTTATGGCCGTCACCCAGCGCGATCTCGAGCAGGCGCACGTTCTGCTTCGCGGCGAACACCTGCTTCGCGGCGTCCGAGAACGACGGCGCGATCAGCACTTCGACGAACTGCTTCGCCACCGCCTGCGCGGCCGCCTCGTCGACTTCGCGGTTGAACGCGATGATGCCGCCGAACGCCGACGTCGGGTCGGTCTGGAATGCCTTCGCGTATGCGTCGGCCGAGTCGTTGCCGACCGCGACGCCGCACGGGTTCGCATGCTTGATGATCACGCAGGCCGGCGCGTCGAACGTCTTCACGCATTCCCACGCCGCGTCCGAATCCGCGATGTTGTTGTACGACAGCTCCTTGCCCTGCAGCTGGCGGTAGTTCGCCAGTGCGCCGGCCGGCGCCGCGAGGTCGCGGTAGAACGCGGCGCTCTGGTGTGGGTTCTCGCCGTAGCGCAGGTCCTGCACCTTGTCGAACGCCATGTTCAGCGTCGCCGGGTACGCGCTGCGCGACGCGTGCTGCAGCTCGTCGGTCAGGCTCGTCAGGTAGTTCGTGATCGCGCCGTCGTACTGCGCGGTGTGCGCGAACACCTTCGTCGCGAGGCGGAAGTTGGTCGCGTAGCCGATCGCGTTGCCGTTCGCCTTCATTTCGTCGAGCACGACCGCGTAGTCGGCCGGATCGACCACGACCGTCACGTCGCGGTGGTTCTTCGCGGCCGAGCGCAGCATCGTCGGGCCGCCGATGTCGATGTTCTCGATCGCGTCGGCGAGCGTGCAGTCGTCCTTCGCGATCGTCGCGACGAACGGATACAGGTTCACGACCAGCAGGTCGATCGTCGGGATGTCGTGCTGCTCCAGCGCCTGCATGTGCTCGGGCAGGTCGCGGCGGGCGAGGATGCCGCCGTGCACCTTCGGGTGGAGCGTCTTCACGCGCCCATCGAGCATTTCCGGGAAGCCCGTGTAATCAGCCACTTCGGTAACGGGCAGGCCCGCGTCGGCGAGGAGTTTCGCGGTGCCGCCGGTCGACAGCAGCTTGACGCCGAGGTCGGACAGCGACTTCGCGAAGTCGACGATGCCGGTCTTGTCGGAAACGGAAATGAGCGCTTGCTTGATCATGATGGAACCACCAATAGCCAGGGAAACGGGGACGGGACGGCCGACCTACAGCAGGCCGTGCTGCTGCAGCTTCTTGCGCAGCGTATTGCGATTGATGCCGAGGTACTCCGCGGCAAGCGACTGGTTGCCGCCGGCCTGTACGAGCACGACCTCGAGCATCGGCTTTTCGACGCAGGACATCACCATTTCATAGACGTCGTGCGGATTGGAGCCGTCTAGATCCCGGAAATACACGTCCAGGCTCTCGCGGACACATTGTTCGATGTTGTGCTTGCTCATGCTGCTAACTGGTTATGGTCGTCCGACTCGCGCTGGCCGTTTTCCTCTTCGTCATCGACGTAGACGAGGTGGTCCGACAGCGCTTTTTGCGCCTCGAAGAATGCATTGACGGCGGCGAGCTGCTCGCGGGTGGAATCGAGCGTGTTCATCCTGTGCCGGAACCCGTTGGCACCGGAAAGGCCGCGAGTGTACCAGCCGATGTGCTTGCGCGCAGTACGGACTCCGGTGAATTCACCGTAGAACGCGTAGTGGTCTTCCAGGTGTTCGTTCATCACGTGCTGGATCTCGTCGATCCGCGGCGGGGGCAGCAGCTCGCCGGTTTGCAGGAAATGATCGATTTCACGGAACAGCCACGGCCGGCCTTGCGCGGCGCGACCGATCATCAGCGCGTCGGCGCCGGTTGCGTCGAGCACGGCCTTCGCTTTCGCCGGCGACGTGATGTCGCCGTTCGCGACGACCGGGATGCACACGGCCGCCTTCACGGCCGCGATGGTGTCGTATTCCGCGTCGCCGCGGTAGAGGTCGGCACGCGTGCGGCCGTGCACGGTCAGCATCGAGATGCCGGCCGCTTCGGCGAGGCGCGCGACCGTGATCGCGTTCTTGTGCTCGCGATCCCAGCCGGTGCGGATCTTCAGCGTGACGGGCACCGCATCCGGCCCCGTGCCGACCGCCGCGACCACGGCCTCGACGATCCGCTGCACGAGCGGCTCGTTCTGCAGCAGCGCGGAGCCGGCCGCGACGTTGCAGACCTTCTTCGCCGGGCAGCCCATGTTGATGTCGATGATCTGCGCGCCGTTGTCGACGTTGTAGCGGGCCGCTTCGGCCATCATCGCGGGATCGGCGCCGGCGATCTGCACCGCGATCGGCTCGACTTCGCCTTCGTGGTTGGCACGCCGCATCGTCTTCGCGCTTTTCCACAGCTGCGCATTGGACGCGACCATCTCGGACACCGCGTACCCGGCCCCCAGCCGCTTGCACAGCTGGCGGAACGGACGATCCGTCACGCCGGCCATCGGCGCGACGAACAGGTTGTTACGCAAAACGTGAGAGCCGATAACGGGCATCGCAATGGCACCGCCCGCGAGCGCCGGGCGTCGCGGGCAAAAAAGGCGGAGGGAAAACGCGCATTTTACCGTATTCCCATGGGCCGCCGATTTGACCCGGTTTGCGTGATCCGGCTGCGCGCAACTGACGTGCGCAACTGACGCGCGATGCGCCGCGCGTCAGTTGCGCTGGCCGAACATCATCTGGCGCGCGATCGCCTTCTTCAGCGGCGGCACGAATTCGAGCGCGGTGAGCGCCGCGCCGCGCAGCAGCGGAAGCGGGCCGGCCTCGACCGTGAACAGGCGCGCGAGCGTGTCGGTCGCGCCGATCGTGAAGCGCCGGTCGAGCGCACGCCGCGCGTTGAAGGTCGCGAGCGCGGTCGCTTCGAAGCCTTGCGTGGACAGCGAATCGACGAGCGTGTGCGCATCGCGCAGCCCGAGGTTGAGGCCCTGGCCGGCGACCGGATGCAGCGTTTGCGCGGCATTGCCGACGATCGCGATGCGTCCGTTGACGAGCGTCTGCGCCGCGGTCAGGCCGAGCGGGAACGATGCGCGCCCGGCGATCGCGACGAACCGACCCATGCGTTCGCCGAACGCGGCGCCGAGTTCGCGCAGGAACTCGGCGTCGGGAAGGACGGCGCGGCGGGCTGCTTCGTCGGGCATGCAGCACCACACGAGCGAATAGTCGGCGCCGCCGAGCGGCAGCAGCGCGAGCGGGCCTTCATGCGTGAAGCGTTCCCACGCGACGTTCGGGCGCGGCGCCGAGACCGTGACCGTGCCGACGATCGCGGTCTGACCGTAGTCCCGGCGATGCTTGCCGGTCTCGGCCTGCTGTTCATGGAACAGCCCGCCTTCCGCGTTGATGACGATGCGCGCGCGCAGCGTGCGCTCGCCTTGCGGGCCGTCGAGCGTCAGCGTGACGCCGTCGGCGTCCTGTTGCGGCGCGCGGGCGGTGGTCGACGTGAGCCAGTCGACGCGCGTGCCGCGCACCGCCTGCGCGAGCGCCTGCACGATCGAGCCGTAGCGCACCACGTAGCCGAGCGCGGCGAGGTCGTGCTCGTCCCGGTCGATCAGCGTGCGGCCGAAGTGGCCGCGCTGCGACACGTGGATGTGTTCGATCGGCGTCGCGTCGGCCGGCCACGCGAGCGTGTCGAGCAGCACGCGGCTGCCGTGCGACACGGCGATCGCGCGCGGATCGTTCGCGCTCGCGGCCGGCTCGCGCGCGTCGATCAGCGCGATCGACGCGTGCTGCGTCGCGCTGCGTCGTGCGAGCCAGCCGGCAAGCGCGAGCCCGACGGGGCCCGCGCCGACGATGGCAAGGTCGTAGTCCGGCGTGGCCGGGGAGGAAGCGGTCGTCATCAGTGTTCGTGAAACGGGGTAACGGTCAACGGCGGATCGGCAGGGATCGATGGCGGCCTGCGGCAAGCTCAGGCGGCGTGCGCCGCGCCCGCGCGCATCAGCGCCTCGATCTCGGCGGCCGCCACCGGCACGTCGCGCGTGATCAGCTCGCAACCGTGCTCGCGCACGATCGCGTCGTCTTCGATGCGGATGCCGATGTTCCAGTATTCGGACGGCACGTCTTCGGCGGCCCGCACGTACAGGCCCGGCTCGACGGTGAGCGTCATCCCGGGTTTCAGCGTGCGCCATGGCAGCGCGCCGTTGGCGTCGCGCTCGGCGAGCCGCTCGCGGTAGTCGCCGCAATCGTGCACGTCCATGCCGATCCAGTGGCCGGTGCGGTGCATGTAGAAGCGTGCGTACGCGCGCTCGGCGATCACGTCGTCGACGCTCGCGAAGCGTGTCTTCGGGATGATGCCGGTATCGAGCAGGCCCTGCGCGAGCACGCGCACGGCTGCGTCGTGCGGCGCCTCGAACGGCACGCCCGCGCGCGTCGCGTCGATCGCGGCCTGCTGCGCGGCGAGCACGATGTCGTACAGCGTGCGCTGCGCGGGCGAGAAGCGCCCGTTGGCCGGGAACGTGCGCGTGATGTCCGACGCGTAGCCGTCGAGTTCGCACGCGGCATCGATCAGGATCAGGTCGCCGTCCTGCGCGGCCGCGTTGCCGGCCGGGTAGTGCAGCACGCACGCATTCGCGCCGGCCGCGACGATCGAGCCGTACGCGGGCGCCTGCGCGCCGTGCTTGCGGAACGTATAGAGCAGCTCGGCCTCGAGTTCGTATTCGCGGATCCCCGGGCGGCACGCCTGCATCGCGCGGCGATGCGCGAGCGCGGAGATGTGCGCGGCGCGCATCATGATCGCGAGCTCGTGTTCGTCCTTCACGAGCCGCATGTCGTCGAGCAGCGGCGTGAGGTCGAGCATCGCGTCCGGCGCGGCGACACCGGCGCGCGCCTGCGCGCGCACCGCATCGATCCAGCCGGCGAGCTGGCGGTCGAACTCGGCCGATGCGCCGAACCGGTAGTGCACGGTGCCCGCATCGGCGAGCAGCCGCGGCATTTCGGTGTCGATCACGTCGACCGCGTAGGCCGTGTCGAAACCGAACGCATCGCGCGCGGCCTCGGGCCCGTAATGGAAACCTTCCCAGATCTCGCGGTCGGCATTCTTCGCGCGGCAGAACAGGATCGATTCCGGCGCGCCGTGCCCGGCCGCGTTCAGCACGAGCACGGCGTCCGGCTCGGTGAAGCCCGTCAGGTAGTGGAAGTAGCTGTCATGCCGGTACGGAAAGGCCGTATCGCGGTTGCGCAGCATTTCCGGCGCGGTGGGGACGATGGCGACGCCGCCGCCCGCGGCGCGCAGTGCGGCAAGCACGCGTTCACGGCGCTGGCGGTAGACGTCGACGGCGATGGCGGTATCGAGGGGCGCGTTCATTCGTGCGATTGTAGCGCCGCCGGACGCGGCGCGTGAGGGCGGTGGCCGCAAGCCCCGCCGGACGGGGCTCCGCGACGGCTGTTGCAAACCATCCACAGGCCGGACGGGCGATTTTCTACCCGGCCGCGCCGGCCGGTTATGATCGGCGACAACGTATACTCTCGGCGGTTCCCTTAAAAAGGCAGATGATGAAATTAATCGGTTCGCTCAGCAGCCCGTTCGTCCGCAAGGCGCGGATCGTGCTTGCTGAAAAGAAGATCGACTACAAGCTGGAGCTCGAGAACGTGTGGGCGCCGGAGACGAACATTCATGCATCGAATCCGCTCGGCAAGGTCCCGTGTCTCGTGATGGAAGATGGTGCCGCGGTGTTCGATTCCCGCGTGATCTGCGAATACGTCGATACGCTGTCGCCGGTCGGCAAGCTGATTCCGCCGTCGGGGCGCGAGCGTGTCGAAGTGCGTTGCTGGGAAGCGCTGGGCGACGGCGTGCTCGACGCGGCCGTTGCGATCCGTCTCGAACACACGCTGCGTGAAGAAGCCCAGCGCAGCGCGAGCTGGATCGCGCGCCAGCAGCGCAAGATCGACGACGGTCTCGTCGCGATGTCGCAGGGCCTCGGCGGCAAGACGTGGTGCGTCGGTAATCATTACACGCTCGCCGACATCGCACTCGGCTGCGCGCTCGGCTACCTCGACTTCCGGATGCCCGAGCTCAACTGGCGCGAGCGCCATCCGAACCTCGACAAGTATTTCGTGAAGCTGTCGCAGCGGCAGACCTTCGCCGACACGCTGCCGCCAGCCTGACCCGCTGCCGGCGGGCAGATCGAGCAGACAAGAGAAAAGCGCCCCGCGGGGCGCTTTTCTCTTTGGCGGATCGCCCGGCGACGGGCGATCGCAAGTCTCACGCGTTAGTCGACCGACGCGTAAACAGTTTCGCCGAGCACGAACGAATCGCTGCGCGCGATCGGCCACCACTTGTCGTACAGCGAATAGCCGCAGGTCTGGCCGTCGAGCAGCGCGCCGGGCTTCAGGTACTTCAGCAGCTGCGACATCAGCCGGACCTCGTGCGGCGCGACGCGCTGCACGATGTGATGCGCGCGCAGCTCGGACGGATGGCCGAGGCCGGCCGCCTGCACGAGCTCCTGCAGCGCATGCAGCGTGTTGCGGTGGAAGTTGTACACGCGCTCGGCCTTGTCCGGCACGACGAGGGCGCGCTGGCGCACCGGGTCCTGCGTGGCGACGCCGGTCGGGCAGCGGTCGGTGTGGCAATGCTGCGCCTGGATGCAGCCGACCGCGAACATGAAGCCGCGCGCCGAGTTCACCCAGTCCGCGCCGATCGCGAGCGTGCGCGCGATGTCGAACGCGGTGATGATCTTGCCGCTCGCGCCGATCTTCACGCGATCGCGCACGCCGATCCCGACGAGCGTGTTGTGCACCAGCAGCAGCCCTTCCTGCAGCGGCACGCCGACATGGTCGGTGAATTCGAGCGGCGCGGCGCCGGTGCCGCCTTCCGCGCCGTCGACGACGATGAAGTCGGGCACGATGCCCGTCTCGATCATCGCCTTCGCGATCCCGAAGAACTCCCACGGATGGCCGATGCACAGCTTGAAGCCGGTCGGCTTGCCGCCCGACAGCGTGCGCAGCCGCTCGACGAATTCGAGCAGCCCGCGCGGCGTCGAGAATTCCGAGTGCGTCGCGGGCGAGATGCAGTCCTTGCCCATCGGCACGCCGCGCGTTTCGGCGATCTCGGGCGTGATCTTCGCGGCCGGCAGCACGCCGCCGTGGCCGGGCTTCGCGCCTTGCGACAGCTTGATCTCGATCATCTTGACCTGCGGATCGGCGGCCTGCTTCGCGAACTTGTCCGGGTTGAACGTGCCGTCTTCGCTGCGGCAGCCGAAGTAGCCGGACGCGATTTCCCAGATGATGTCGCCGCCGTTCTCGCGGTGGTACTTCGACAGCGAGCCTTCACCGGTGTCGTGCGCGAACCCGCCTTTCTTCGCGCCAAGGTTCAGCGAGCGGATCGCGTTTGCGGACAGCGAGCCGAAGCTCATCGCCGAGATGTTGAAGATCGAGATGTCGTACGGCTGCGCGCGGTTTGCGCCGACCCGGATGCGGAAGTCGTGGTTCGGCAGCTTCGTCGGCGCGAGCGAGTGGCTGATCCATTCGTGCGCGACGGCCTTCACGTTCAGTTCGGTGCCGTACGGGCGGTTGTCGGCGACATTCTTCGCGCGCTGGTAGACGAGGCTGCGCTGCGCGCGCGAGAACGGTTTCTCGTCGGTGTCGTCCTCGACGAAATACTGGCGGATCTCGGGGCGAATGAACTCGAACAGGAAGCGGAAATGGCCCCAGAGCGGGTAATTCCGCAGGATCGCGTGACGGTCCTGTTTCAGGTCGTACAGGCCGAGTGCGACGAGGGCGACGGGGATGATGATCCACAGCCAGGAAAGCACGTGGATCGACGCGAGGGCGGCCGCTGCGACGAGCAACAGCACGGCACACCACATCGCGAGGTAGCGTCTGGAAAGCATGGGGACTCCGTAAGAGAATGCCGCCATGCGTACGCTGCGCGGCGGCGCACCGGCCGCGGCGGAATCGTGTTCCGCCGGGCGCGGCGTGCCGCAAGTCTAAACCGAATGGATGTCAGCGTGCTTCGGCCAGCGCGCCCGCGTGGCCCGCCGCCGCTGCCGGCGCCGTCTGGCCGGGTTGGCCGGTGGCCGCGAACTCGATGATGCCGCCGCCCAGGCAGATCTCGCCGTCGTACAGCACGGCCGACTGGCCGGGCGTCACCGCCCATTGCGCGTCGTCGAACGCGAGCGAGAAGCGCTCGCCGTCGGCCCGGCCGAGCGCGGGCCGCCCGAACGAGCACGCGGCGTCCGCCTGCCGGTAGCGCGTCTTGGCGCCGCACGAGAAGCCGTCGGCCGGCGGCTCGCCGGCGACCCAGCTCACGTTGCCGGCGACGAGCTGACGCGACAGCAGCCACGGATGGTCGTGGCCCTGCACGACGTACAGCGTGTTCGACGCGATGTCCTTCGCGGCGACGAACCACGGTTCGCCGCTGCCGTCCTTGCTGCCGCCGAGGCCGATGCCCTTGCGCTGGCCGAACGTGTAGAACGCGAGGCCGATATGCTCGCCGATCACCTTGCCGTCCGGCGTCTTCATCGGGCCCGGTTTCGTCGGAAGATAGCGGTTCAGGAAGTCGCGGAACGGCCGTTCGCCGATGAAGCAGATGCCCGTCGAGTCCTTCTTCTTCGCGTTCGGCAGGCCGATCTGCGCGGCGATCTCGCGCACCTTCGTCTTCGGGATCTCGCCGAGCGGGAACATCGTCTTCGACAGTTGCGCCTGGTTCAGCCGGTGCAGGAAGTACGACTGGTCTTTCGTATGATCGAACGCCTTCAGTAGTTCAAAGCGACCGTCGCGCTCGCGCACGCGCGCGTAGTGGCCGGTCGCGATCATTTCCGCGTCGAGCGACATCGCGTGATCGAGGAACGCCTTGAACTTGATCTCGGCGTTGCACAGAACGTCGGGGTTCGGCGTGCGGCCGGCCGAGTATTCGCGCAGGAATTCGGCGAACACGCGATCCTTGTACTCGGCCGCGAAATTCACGGCTTCCACGTCGATGCCGATCAGGTCGGCGACCGACACGACGTCGATCCAGTCCTGGCGCGTCGAACAGTATTCGCCGTCGTCGTCGTCTTCCCAGTTCTTCATGAACAGGCCGACCACGTCGTACCCTTGTTCCTTCAGCAGCCACGCGGTCACCGACGAATCGACGCCGCCCGACATGCCCACTACTACACGGCGCTTGGTCATTTGCTTACCGCCTGGCGGTCGAATGCGTCCGGACGCGGCGCGACCGAATGCGTATGCAGGAAATCGAGCGGAATGCGCCGCCCGGCGAGATAGTCGTCGACGCAGCGCATCACCGCCGGCGAGCGGTGGCGCTCACTGCACGCGCGCAGTTCGTCGGCGCTCATCCACAGCGTGCGGACGATGCCGTCGTCGAGCACGTGGCCCGGCAGCGGCTCGCCGGCCGTGCCGCAGAACGTGAAGCGCAGGTAGGTCGCGCCGGCGGTGCCGGGGCGGTCGTAGTGCGCGAGATAGACGCCGACGAGCGCGTCGGGCACGAACGGATGCGCGGTTTCCTCGAGCGTCTCGCGGATCACGGCGTCGGCGAGCGTCTCGCCGGCTTCGAGATGGCCGGCCGGCTGGTTGATGCGCAGGCCCGTGGAGGTTTCTTCCTCGATCACGAGAAAGCGACCGGCGCGCTCGACGAGCGCTGCAACGGTCACATGCGGGGTCCAGATTTCGGGTTTCATGGTTCGGCATTTTACCGGTTGCGCCCGGACGCTGCCGGCCCCCTTCGTTGAACGAATCCGACCCTTGTCGTTTGTGTCGTGGCTACGGGTGGCCGATTTGCCGTGGCGGATCGGCGGCGCGGCGGGGCCGTTAGCGGCGAACGGCCCGAGCGGCCTGAGCGGATCGAACGGATCGAACGGATCGAACGGATCGAACGGATCGAGCGGACCGCGGACCGAGCGGACCGAACGGCCCGGACCCCGGACGCCCCCGACGGATGGAACGGCCCGAACGCACCGAACGCACGGGAGACGCCGAATCGCGCCCCCATTTTTCACGGAGCGACGATCGCCGCGACACAGTCGGCGACTGTATCCCGCACGCGCACGATCGCCGGGTCGCGCTGCGTGCTTGTGCGCCAGCCGATCTCCACCGGATAACGCGGCAGCTCGACCGGGCACGCGAGGGCGCGCAGCGACGTCGACTGCGCGATCGCGCGTGCGGCGTGCGCCGGAATCGTCGCCACCGCGGCGGAGCCGGCGAGCAGGTACGGCAGCGCCGCGAAGTGCGTGGTCGAGGCCACGACGCGCCGCTTGTGGCCGAGCGCGGCCAGCGCCTCGTCGACGATCCCGATCACGCCGCCCGACGACACGAGCACGTGATCGCGCTGCAGGAACTCGGCGAGTGCGAGCGTGCGCGGCGCTCCCGCGCGGCCGGCCGGATCGATCAGGCACGCGTAGCCGCCCGTGGCGACCGCGCGCCGGCTGAGGCCGTTGGCCGAGAACCCGCCCGACGCGATCGCGAGATCGACGCCGTGCCGCATCAGCGCGTCGCCCGCGATGCCGCTGTGCGTCTGCCGGAAGATCAGCCGGATGCCCACGGCTTCCCGCGCGATGGCGTCGATCAGCGCGCGGCCGAGCGCGATCTCGAAGTCGTCCGACAAGCCGATCGAAATCGTGCGGCCGACCCGCTCGCCGCCGTCGGCCGTGATCGCAAGGCTTTCGCGGCAGCGGTCGAGCGCATCGGACAGGATCGGCTTGAGTTCGTCCGCGCGCGGCGTCGGCGCGAGCCCGCGGCCGGTGCGCACGAACAGCGGATCGGCGTAGATCACGCGCAGCCGCGCAAGCGCCGCGCTGACCGCCGACTGCGTGAGGCCGAGCCGCAGCGCCGCGCGGCTCGCGCCGCCCTCCTCGTACAGTGCCTCGAACACCTTCAGCAGGTTCAGGTCGACTCCGGCGATATCATCCGCATTCATGTCAGTTATCGTTGTATCGATTTGATCGATGAAATGATATCGATAAAGATGGCGTCACATCACTCACCCGGAGACGCCTTCATGTCCACCTCAGTCATCGCCGCGCTGCAGATCGGCGCATCACCCGCCGGCACGCGCGCCACGCTCGACACGATCCTCGGCTACGAAACCGCGATCCGCGACAGCGGCGCGTCGCTCGTCGTGCTGCCCGAAGCCGTGCTTGGCGGCTATCCGAAAGGCGAGAGCTTCGGCACGCGGCTCGGCTACCGGTTGCCCGAAGGCCGCGACGCGTATGCGCGCTACGCGGCGCAGGCGATCGACGTGCCGGGCCCCGAAACCGACGAACTGGCCGCGCTGTCGCAGCGCACGGGCGCGAGCCTCGTGGTCGGCGTGATCGAGCGCGGCGGCAGCACGCTGTACTGCACGGCGCTGTTCTTCGACCCGCGCGACGGGCTCGTCGCGAAGCACCGCAAGCTGATGCCGACCGGCACCGAGCGGCTGATCTGGGGGCAGGGCGACGGCTCGACGCTTCCCGTGGTCGACACGGCCGCGGGCCGCGCGGGTGCCGCGATCTGCTGGGAGAACCACATGCCGCTGCTGCGCTGCGCGATGTATGCGAAAGGCGTGCAGATCTGGTGCGCGCCGACTGTCGACGAGCGCGACCTGTGGCAAAGCTCGATGCGGCACATCGCGCACGAGGGGCGCTGCTTCGTCGTGAGCGCTTGCCAGGTGCAGCCGTCGCCGCGCGCGCTCGGCATCGACGTGCCGGGCTGGGATCCCGAGCGGCCGCTGATCCGCGGCGGCAGCGTGATCGTCGGGCCGCTCGGCGACCTGCTGACGGAGCCGCTGATCGGCGAGGCCGGCCTCGTGACCGCGCGCATCGATACCGACGAACTCGTGCGTGCGCGTTACGACTTCGACGTGGTCGGGCACTATGCGCGCGCCGACGTGTTTTCGCTGCACGTCGACGAGCGGCCGAAGCGGCCGGTGGTGTTCGAGGGCTGACGGGCGGGCGTTGCCGGGCGCCGACGCCCCGGCGCTCGAATGGCGCGGAGCCGGCGGGGCGGCGTCCGGCCTGCCGCTGCCGCGCGCGTCAGCGCATCGGCGCTTCCGCGATCCGCATGTAGTCGGCGATCCGCCGGCCTTCCATGTCCGGAAACTGCTCGTGCACGGTGATGTCGCCCATCCGCGCGATGTCGAAGGTGCGGAAGTCGCCGCGCAATTCGCACCACGCGCCGATCGTCCAGCGTCCGCCCCAGTAGACGAGCCCGAGCGGCCACACGCGGCGGCGCGTGTGCGCGCCGAGCCGGTCGCGGTAGTCGAAGCTGACGATGTGGTGCGTGTCGACCGCCTGATGGATCGCGTCGACCTTCGCGCAGAACGTCTCGTCGATGTGGAACGACGGCGCGAACACCGGCAGGCGGTCGAGCGCCGTGCGCTTGTCGGCCGGCATCGCCGAGGCGATCTTCGCGAGCGCGGAGCGTGCGCCACCCGCGAAGCGGGCGCCGCCCCAGGTCTCGAGCATCCGCGCGCCGACCGCGAGCGCCGCGAGCTCCTCGGCCGTGAACGTGAGCGGCGGCAGGCTCGCGTTGCGGTTCAGCCGGTAGCCGATGCCGGCTTCGCCTTCGATCGGCACCCCTGACAGTTGCAGGTCGCGCACGTCGCGATAGACCGTGCGCGGCGACACCGACAGCCAGTCGGCGAGCTGCTGCGCGGTCGTGAGACGTCGCCCGCGCAACAGCTCGGCGATCTGGAACAGGCGGTCGGCACGGCGCGTCATGGGTGCACCTCGACTCCAACGGCGACGGGAACTTCGCGATGATAGCGCCGCGCCGGCGGGATCGTGGACGCGCTCAGTGGCATTTCGGTGCGTGCAGGCCGACGCGGTTGCCTTCGGTATCGATCAGGTAGCCGATGTAGCCGTAGTTGTTCGGCAGCTCGACGACCGAGCCCTGCACGACGCCGCCCGCGCGCTTCGCGCGTTCGAGCGCCGCGACGACCGACTCGCCGGCGTTCAGATACACGAGCACGCCGTTCGCGCTCGGCTTCATCTGCTGCGGATCGAACACGATGCTGCCGCCCGTGCTCGACGCTTCGTGATCGAACATGGCCATCGGCACGCCGCCGATGACTTCGCGTTGCAGCGTCGTTTGCAGCACGGTTTCGTAGAAACGGATCGCCCGGTCGAAATCGAGGGACGGGATGTCGAACCACGCGATCGCGCGTTCGAGGGTGGCGGTTGAGGTTGCAGTTGCGGACGTCATGACGAGTTCCTTGTGTTGTTCGGGTTGTTGATGGAAACCAGCCTTGCATTGCGCCGGGACTGCAGTGTGATGGGGGGCTGCTGACAGCGTGCTGTCAGTAGTCGTGGCGGTGCTGACGAAAGGTGGCTTCGACAGCTTCGGCGGCGTCCCGGCCGGGCGGCACCGTACGGGACGGGCGGATCGAAGCGCGGCCGGCGCGGCCCCGCATGCCTCGGCGCCGCGCAACGAAAAACGCCCGGCGGATGCCGGGCGTCGTCAGGGTGTCAGCAGGCGGCCGCGGCGGCCGCTTCGCGTGTCAGGCGTCGCCTTCCGGCGCGGCCGGCCGTGCCTTCACGCTGCCGGCGATCAGGTCGAAGCGGAACAGCCGGCATTCGAGCGCGCCGTTGAACAGCGGCGTCTTCGCCGATTCGCGCAGCCGCAGCAGGCCCGGCAGCGACCGGTCCGACGTCAGCAGGAACGCCTGCCAGCCCGTGAAGCGCTGCTTGAGCGCATCGCCGAGCGCGTTGAAGAACTCGCTGTCCGGCGCGTCGGTGTGGGTGCGGCGGAATGCGTCGTCGTTGTCGCGGTTGCGGCCCGTCTCGCGTACCTCGCCGCGCGCGCTGCGGCCGCGCACCTCGATCCGCTCGCCGTACGGCGGGTTCGCGAGGATGATGCCCGGGCCGTCGCACGGCGGCGTCATGCCACGCGCGTCGACCTGCTTGAGCCACACCGACGGCACGCCCGCGCGCTCGAGGTTCGCGCGCGCCTTCTCGAGCATGTCGCCGGAGATGTCGCTGCCGTACACGCCGAGCGCCTCGCGCTTGCCGCGCGCCGCGCGCTTCGCGTCGAGCGCCGGGACCTTCAGGCCCTGCCATGCGGTGATGTCGTACTGCTTGAGCTTTTCGAAGCCGAAACGGCGCTCGACGCCCGGCGCGACGCCGAGCGCGATCTGCGCGGCTTCCGCGAGGAACGTGCCGCTGCCGCACATCGGGTCGTACAGCGGGGTGCCGGGCGTCCAGCCCGTCAGGCGCAGGATGCCGGCCGCGAGGTTCTCGCGCAGCGGCGCCGCGCCCTTGTCGAGACGCCAGCCGCGCTTGAACAGCGGCTCGCCCGACGTATCGAGGTACAGCGTGCACTCGGTGGCCGTCAGGAACGCGAACACGCGCACGTCCGGCGCGCCGGTGTCGATGCTCGGCCGCGAGCCGGTCTTCTCGCGCATCCGGTCGCAGATCGCGTCCTTCACGCGCAGCGTCGCGAATTCGAGGCTCTTCAGCGGCGACTTGATCGCGGTGATGTCGACGCGCAGTGTCTGCGTCGACGCGAACCAGCGTTCCCACGGCTGCTCGAGCGCGAGCGCGTAGACGTCCTGTTCGGTGCGGTACGGGCGGTGCGCGATCTTCAGCAGGATCCGGCTCGCAATTCGCGAATGGAGGTTCGCGGCCATGCCGGCGGCCCAGCCGCCGCGGAAATGAACGCCGCCCGGGACCTGCGCGCCCGCGGTGAACGGCGCGCCGTCCAGATGGCGGCCGGCGATTTCGGCCAGCTCGGCGGCAAGCACCGCTTCGAGGCCGCGCGGGCAGGGAGCGAAGAATTCGTACAGGGTGGGCGAGGACATAAGGCGGGTGAGAGCGTGCAAAAGTCCACCATTGTACGCGGCGCGGGCGGCCGCGGCCGGTGTTGCGTCCGATTCGGGACGCCTGCGCACGTGCGGCGGCCGCGCCCGCGGGCCGGGCAGCCTGCGCGGCGGCGCCCTGGCGGGCGCCGCGCTACCGTCGCGGTCAGTGCGAGTCCGGCTGGCCCGCTCGTGCGGCCGGGGCGCCGGCCGGCCAGAACAGCGCGGACGGCTTCGACAGCACCGTGCGGACAATCGCGCCGACCAGCGCGCGCACCTTGGCGCGGCGCAGGCTGCGCGAGCGCACGGCCATCGTGAACGCGAGCGCGAAGCTCACGAGCACGTTGAGGATCGCCATGCTCAGCACGCCGGCGCAGGCCCACCACAGCTCCGGCGTACTCAGCGCATCCTTGCCGAGCACGCCGAGCGCGATCCCGATCGAGCCGGCCGACAGCGTCACGTGCCGCACCTCGAACGGGAACAGGAACACGGTGACGATCGCCGGCACCAGGCCGAGCATCAGGCCGAGGCCGACGTTCGCGACCACGCCCGCGACGTTCGACCGGCAGAAATGCGCGAGCTTCGCGGCGCCCGCAGCGCCGAGCGTGAGCCGCAGCCGGCGGTTGTACGTGAGCGCGTCGCCGACCCGGTGCAGCACGAACCAGTTGTCGGCCCAGCCCGCGAGCAGGCTCGACGACCACAGCAGCACGCCCGTGAGCGCGGCATAGAACGGCGTCGGGCCGAGCAGCGAGAACGAATGCAGCGTGGCGTGCGCCTTTTCCGGCGAGATCAGGTTGCCGTGCAGCAGGTGGCCCGCGAACAGCTGCACGAGCAGGCACACGGGCAGCACGACCAGCACGTTGCCGGAGATCGCCGCCGCCTGCGTGCGGATCAGCGCGATCACCGATGCGACGAACGCCTTCACGCCTTCGTCGTGACCGGTTTCGTCGAGCTCGCGCGCGAGCGTCGGCGCGGTCATCGCGGGTTGCTTGGTCGCGAGCGTGAAGTGCAGGAAGTGCATCAGCATGAAGCTCGCCGCGTAGTTGATGCCCGCGAGCAGCCCTTCGAGCATCGACTGGAGATGCGCGCCGGTGATCGCGAACTTCACGCACACGGTCGCGACGGTGACGAGGCCGCCGCCCGCGGCCATCCGCAGCATCTTCAGGTATTCGGCGCGGCCGCGCGAGATGTAGTGCTCGCCGGTGTCCGCGTTGGTCTCGACCAGCTTGCGCGCGAACAGCGAGAAGTTGCTGCGCACGAGGTGCGACACGCTCTGGCTGTTCTGGTTGGCGTCGACGAGCTCGGCCGTCAGGCGCGCCATCCCGCGCAGGTCGTCGCGCGCCATCCACGCGTTGAGCAGCGTTTCGGCGCGCAGGATGCGCATGCGCATCCGCTCGACCTGGAACACGATGTCGACCGACACGCCGTTGCGGTACAGGTGCGAGAACACGTCGTCGACCGCGGTCCGGCATTCGTCGAGCAGCACGCGCAGGTAGTTCACCTCGTGCAGCAGCTTGCTCGGATCGCCGCCGTCCTCGACGGCCGCGTGCGCCGTCTCGACCGCGAGCATCGCACGCGTGAGCCGGTAGAACGGCTGCGTTTCGAGCGGCTTGCGCGCGTCGTCGTCGGACAGGCGGCTGCGCACCGTCTGCGACAGGCCGGTCGAGCTGATCTGGCAGGTCAGGTTGTGCAGCGCGGCCAGCAGGTCGCGCGAGAACGAGCCGGGCTCGTGGCGTTCTTCGTCGGTGACGTCGTACGAATTCAGGTCGGCGAGGCGGGCGAGCAGGTCGTCTGGCAGCGCGTCGATCCATTGCGCGTCTTCCGGCGCCGGGAACATCAGCGTGAACAGCGCGCTCAGCTCGCGGCGGTTCGGCGCGGGCGGGATCAGCGACGAGTCGATCCGCTCGAACAGCGCGCCGAAGAAGCCGGAATGCACCGGCATCCCCGCGTCGCACAGCAGCGAGATGCCGTCGCATTCGCGCAGGATCCCGCGCAGGATGCGCGCCGCGTGCGATTTCCATACGGGATTGCGGTCGAGCACGTGGAACAGGTAGCGCAGCCGCGCGTGTGCCGGATACGTGCGCGTGTCGGCGTCGTGCGCGGCCGTCGCGTCCGGCGCGGGCTGCACCGCGCCGTTGCGGCGCAGCCAGTGCGCGAGCTCGATCAGCCATTCGCTGCGCTCGGCGTACGACGCGTCCGCGTCGGCATGCGCGAGCAGCGCGTCGAGCTGGTGGCCCGTACTGCGCGACGCGCGCCACTTCTTGATCAGGGTCGTCAGGGAACGAAACATAAACGGAATAGCGAAAGTCCTGGACGGGCGGGTTCGGGGTGCCGGCCGGGAACACGGCACGGCGCCGGGGGAACGGTAAGGCTGGTCAGGTGGCCGGAAATACGCGGCGACCCGCGATGCGGCTGCCTCGATGCGGTGCACGCGGTTCGCGCGCGGGCGCCCGGGAGACTCGGCGACCGGACCGGACAGGGGCGGATCGCCGCCGGCGGGCGCGCACGACAGGCGGCGCGAGCCGGAAAGTGCGTAGGATCGTCAATCGGGCGCGAAAACGCAAGCCGACCGAATGGCATGGCGCCGGTTCCGGCGGATTTTGACAAACAGTGCAAAGCGGCCGTCCGGTCGATGGATGGCGCGCGGGGCGGCTGCTCGGGGATGGCGGCGGGTGTGCGTGCGCGGCGGCGCGCACGCGGATCGCCGCCGACGGGCGCTATCGGGCGGCGCGTGCCGAATCCGGTTGCCGGTGCGAATACACCGGACGCCGGCCCGCGCGCCGCACGCTTACGCGCCGGACTTGCCGGTCGCGCCCGCGTCGCCGCCTGACGTCGGATTGGCCGGGCAGGGCAGCACGGGCGCGGTGGCCGTTGCCTTGGCCGACGCGGTCCGCGTCGCCGTCGCATCGCGCTGCGCTACCATCGCACGCACGCCGGCCGCTGCCTGCGACGCAATCACGTCGAGCGCGCGCCGGTGGCCGGCGACGAGCGCGTCGTAGCCATCGCCGACCGGTTCCGCGACGCTCGTGCGGCACGTCATCACCGCCTGCGTGCCGAGCGCGCGCACGCTCCACACCGCATCGATCGCCGCCCGCTTGCCGGGCCACGAATCGAAGCGCTGCAGGTTCACGCTGATCCGATAGACGGGCACGCCGACCGGGTACGCGGAATTCGCGACGTCGATCGTGTCGAGCTGCGCGGCGAGATCGTCGGACAGCGCGCGGCGGATCTCGTCGGCGGGCGGCGCGGCCCAGCGCTCCTGTTCGAGCACGTCGACCTGCGCGCCATTCTTCTGCACGACGAGCTGGTTCTTCGCGACCTGCTCGGGCACGCCGACGGACGGCACCTCGATCAGGAATGGCGGGTTGGCCGGCGCGGTGCGCACGGCGGCCGTGGCGCCGGCCGGGCTCAGCGTGTAGAACCGCGCGGGCGGCGAGCTGCACGCGGCGAGCGCGAGCACGGCGACAGCCGCCGCCGCGCCGCTCGCGAAACCGTTCACGCGTGTCGTCATTGTTGATCTCCTGGCTTGCCCTTGAGCAGCGATTCGGGGTGGCGCTCCAGATAGTCGGCGAGCGCGTTCAGGGATTGCAGCGTGCGCGTGAGCTCCTTCAGCGCGCCGCGCACGTCGGACTGCAGCGGCGAATCCTGCTGCAGCGTGGCCTGGGCGGTCGAGAAGGTCTGCTGCGCGGCCGACAGCGTATCGCGCGCTTGCGGCGCGATCTGCGTGTCGAGCTGCTTGAACAGCTTGTCGGCGTTCGACAGCGCGCTGTTCAGGTTCGCGCCGATCTGGTCGAACGGCACCTTGTCGAGCTTCTTCGCGATGTCGGCGACCTGCAGCTGCAGCTCGTCGAGCGTGTTCGGCACCGTCGGCAGCTCGAGCGGTTGGCGGGTGGTGTCGATCTTCGCGGGCGGCGCCTTCGGGAAGAAGTCGAGCGCGACGTACAGCTGGCTCGTCAGCAGGTTGCCGGTGCGCAGCTGGCCGCGCAGCCCGTGCTTGACGAGGCGCTCGACGATGTCGCGGCGGGCCGGTTCGCCCTGGCTCTCGATCGTTTCGCGGAACCGCCGGCCGAGCCGCTCCGGATACACGTTCATCGTGACCGGCATCAGGAAGTTCTTGGTCTTCGGATCGTAGTCGATGCCGATGTTCGTCACTTCGCCGAGCACGATGCCGCGGAAGTCGACCGGCGCGCCCACGGCGAGCCCGCGCAGCGACTGGTTGAAGTTCATCACGACCTGCAGCGGCTGGCCGTCCGGATCGCGCATCGCGTCGCCCTCGTCGGAGCCGAGGCGGAAGGTCGTGTTGTTCGGTGCGGTCGCGCCCGTGCCCTGGTTCGGCGGCGTCTGGAACGCGATGCCGCCGAGGATCACCGTCGCGAGCGACTGCGTATTCAGCTTCAGGCCGCTCGAATCGAGCCGCAGGTCGACGCCGCTCGCCTGCCACCAGCGCGAGTTCACGCCGACGTACTGGTCGTACGGTGCATTGACGAACACGTTGAAGGTGACGCCCGTGCCGTCCTTGTCGAGGGAAAAGCCGACAACCTGCCCGACCTGCACGCGGCGGTAGTAGACGGGCGAGCCGATGTCGACGGAGCCGAGCGAATCGCCGCGCAGCACGTACTGCGTGCCCTTCTGGTCGCCGGTCACGGCCGGCGGGGATTCGAGCCCGGTGAAGTCGGTCTGCGTGTCCTGCCCGTGGCCGCCGTCGACGCCGATGTACGCGCCCGACAGCAGGGTGCCGAGCCCCGACACGCCGGTCGCGCCGACGCGCGGACGCACGATCCAGAAGCGCGAGCCCTTGACCGCGAAGTCCTCGGCTTCCTTCTTCAATTGCACCTGGACGAGCACGCGCGACAGGTCTTTCGACAGCTTGATCGTCTTGACCATGCCGATCTCGACGTCCTTGTACTTGACCTGCGTCTTGCCCGGCTCGAGGCCTTCCGCGCTGTGGAAGCTGATCGAGATTTCCGGGCCGCGTTCGCGCACGGACTTGACGACGAGGCCGATGCCGATCAGCGCGGCGATCAGGGGCACGAGCCAGACGAGCGACGGCAGCCAGCCGCTTTTCGTCGAGATCGACGGGTCGGGCGGCCGGGACGCGTCGTGCTGCGGGCCTTGCGGACTATTCATGGTGTTTCCCTGAGGTTTCGACTGGATCCCAGATCAGGCGGGGATCGAACTGCATCGACGCGAGCATCGTCAGGATCACGACCGAGCCGAACGCGAGTGCGCCGGGGCCGGCCGTGATGACGGCGAGCGAACGGAAATGGACGAGCGCGACGGTCAGCGTCACGACGAAGATGTCGAGCATCGACCAGCGGCCGATCCGCTCGACGATGCGGTACAGCAGCGTACGCTGCAGCGGCCGCCACGTGGTGCGGCGCTGCGAACTGATCACGAGGATCAGCAGCACGCCGAGCTTGAGCATCGGCACGAGAATGCTGGCGACGAACACGACGACGGCGAGCGGCCAGTCGCCCGACGTCCAGAAATAGATGACGCCGCTCATGATCGTGTCCTCCTGCGAGCCGACGATCGACGACGTGCGCATGATCGGCAGCAGGTTCGCCGGGATATAGAGGATCGCGGCGGCGAGCAGCAGCGCCCAGGTGCGCATGATGCTGTCCGGCGTACGGAAATGGAGCCTGCTGCCGCAGCGCGCGCAACGCGCATGCGGATGATCGATCGTCTGCACGAGCCCGCATGCGTGACAGCTGGCGTAGCCCTCGCGGGCCGCGTTCGGCGTCGTCATCGGCGGGGGTCTTGCGGCGGCGCGGCGCCGTCGGGCTGCCCGGGCGCGCGGCCGGCGCGCAGATCGTCGGCGATGTCCCACAGCGTGCGCGGATCGAACATCAGCACGACGGCCGTCATCAGCGTGAGCGCGCCGAACGCGAACAGCGCGGCGTCGGGCACGACGCGCGCGAGGCTCACCATCTTCACGATCGTCACGACGATGCCGAGCATGAGTACCTCGATCATCCCCCACGGCCGCACGAGCTGGATCGTGCGCAGCACCAGGTTGAGGCCCGGCGGCACGACACCGCGGCGGATCGGCAGCAGCACGTAAAGCAGCGCGGCCATCTCGACGAGCGGGAACAGCACGGTCGAGCAGAACACCATGACGCCGACGACTTCCATGCCCTGGTGCCACAGCGACTCGATCGCGCCGAGCAAGGTCGTCTGCACGCGCGTACCGTTCAGGTCCATCTCGAGGATCGGGAAGGTCTGCGCGATGACGAACGTGACCAGTGCCGCGACCGCGAGCGCGCTGATGCGCTCGATCTGCGTGGTGCTGTTGCGGTAGAGCAGCGCGTCGCAGCGCGGGCAGCGCGCGATTTCGCGACCGCTCAGGCGCGGTTTATGCAACAGTGCGTCGCATTCGTGGCAGGCAATCAGGTCGTATCGTTGCATGGAGGAGGCGGTTGCGTGACGGCGGAAACGTGTGCCGACGGGGCCGGAAGCCGCGCCAATCTTACCAAAACGGCCTTTTCGGCGCGTCAACGTTCCGTTATCGGGTGACCGATCGGTAACATGGCATCAACATGGCGGCCGGCTGGCGCGCCTGTCCTCAGAGTCCGCGCAGGACAAAAGGTTGCGGTAGCATGGCGGCCGTGGCAAGCGTCGGACGAATTTACCGGCGCGGCCGTTCGCTCAACTGAGGAAACCAAGATGGCATCGAAATCGCTGCCGGCCCGGCCGGCACGTTACACGCAGACCGCGATCGCGCTGCACTGGCTGATCGCGCTGCTGATCGTCTGCGGCTTCGCGCTCGGCTGGGTGATGACGGACATCCCCGGTTTCACGCCGACCAAGCTGAAGTATTTCTCGTGGCACAAGTGGATCGGCGTGACGGCGTTCGCGCTGGCCGTCGTGCGCGTGCTGTGGCGCGCGACTCATGCGTCGCCGGCGCTGCCGGGCAATACGCCGGCGTGGCAGCGGGCGGCTTCGCACGGCGTGCACATCCTGCTGTACGTGCTGATGCTGGTGATCCCGGTGACCGGCTACCTGTACAGCTCGGCGTCGAACATTCCCGTCGTCTACCTCGGCATCGTGCCGTTGCCGCGCCTGATCGATCCCGATCCGGTGTTGAAGGAAACGTTCAAGACGCTTCACGTGTCTTTGAATTACATTCTGCTTGCGCTCGTTTCGCTGCACGTGCTCGCGGCGCTCAAGCACCAGGTGTTGGACCGCGACGGCCTGCTGTCGCGAATGCTTCCCTTTGCCAAATGAAGGATTCCATGAAAGTGTCTTTCTCCCGCTCCATGCTGACCGCGTTCGCCGCGGCGGCACTTGTCGCGTCGGGCGCGGCGCATGCCGACGTCGATCTCGCGAAGAGCAAGGTGTCCGCCGTATCGAAGCAGATGAACGTGCCGACCGAAGGCGCATTCAAGAAGTTCTCCGCGCAGGTGAAGTTCGACCCGGCGAAGGCCGCGCAGGGCAGCGCGCAGATGTCGATCGACGTCGCGAGCTTCGATCTCGGCGACAAGATGTACAACGACCAGGTCGCGGGCAAGGACTGGTTCGACGCGAAGACGTATCCGCAGGCGACCTTCGCGTCGTCGGCGATCGCGCCGGCGGGCGGCAACAAGTACAACGTGACCGGCAAGCTGACGATCAAGGGCAAGTCCGAGACCGTCACCGTACCCGTCACGGTCGCGCAGAGCGGCGCGACGCAGACCTTCGACGGCGTGCTGCCGATCAAGCGTTCGGCGTTCAACGTCGGCACCGGCGAGTGGAAGGACACGTCGATCGTCGCCGACGAAGTGCAGATCAAGTTCCATCTCGTCGCCACGAAGTAAGCGGCGCGCTGTTGCATTACCCGAATGCCGCGCGAGGGCGCGGCGCTGTTCACAGGAGAATGAGTTTGAAAAAGCATCTGATCATCGCCGCCGGCGCACTGGCCGCTTCGCTGTCGTTCTCGGCACTCGCCGACACCGCGACGTACCAGTTCGACCCGAGCCACACGTACCCGAGCTTCGAGGCCGATCACTTCGGCGGCCTGTCGGTCTGGCGCGGCAAGTTCGACAAGTCGAGCGGCACCGTGACGCTCGATCGCGCGGCGAAGACCGGTACGGTCGACGTGACGACCGACATCGCGTCGATCCACACGGGCAGCACGAAGCTCGACGAGCATCTGCAGACGGGCGAATTCTTCGACGCCGCCAAGTTCCCGCAGGCGAACTACAAAGGCACGATCAAGTTCGACGGCGACAAGCCCGTGTCGGTGGTCGGCAACCTGACGCTGCATGGCGTCACGAAGCCGGTCACGCTGAAGATCGACTCGTTCAAGTGCATGCCGCACCCGATGCTCAAGCGTGAAGTGTGCGGCGTCGACGCGGTCGGCGAATTCAGCCGCGACGATTTCGGCCTCGACTACGGCAAGCAATACGGCTTCAAGATGAAGACGAAGCTGCTGATCACGGCAGAAGCCGTCAAGCAGCAGTAACGCGCCCGGCGGCACCAGCCGCCGCGTGCCCGCCGCCGCGCCCCGCGTTTCCGGGGTCGCGGCGGTTTTTTTTGCGCGCCTATAATCGTCGGCACAGCTCGCGGCGCGGGAACGGCGCGTCGGACAGAACGTACAACGACAAGGAGATCGCCGATGCACGCCGTCACGCAGTCCAGCTCCATTGCCCCGTCGCCGCGCGTGTGGCGCGCGGTGGTCGCCGCGTCGATCGGCAACGCGCTCGAGTGGTTCGACCTCGTCGTCTACGGCTTCTTCGCGGTCACGATCTCGAAGCTGTTCTTTCCGGCCGGCAACGACACGGTGTCGCTGCTGCTCACGCTCGGCACGTTCGGCGTGTCGTTCTTCATGCGTCCGCTCGGCGCGATCGTGCTCGGCGCGTATGCCGACCGCGCGGGCCGCAAGGCCGCCCTCACGCTGTCGATCCTGTTGATGATGGCCGGCACGCTCGTCATCGCGGTGCTGCCGACCTACGGGACGATCGGCGTCGCGGCGCCGCTGATCCTCGTCGCCGCACGGCTGATGCAGGGTTTCTCGGCGGGCGGCGAATTCGGCAGCGCGACCGCGTTCCTGGCCGAGCACGTGCCGGGCCGGCGCGGCTTCTTCGCGAGCTGGCAGGTCGCGAGCCAGGGGCTCACGACACTACTTGCCGCCGGTTTCGGCACCGTGCTGAACGCGCAGCTCACGGCCGACCAGATGGCCACGTGGGGCTGGCGCATTCCGTTCTTCTTCGGGTTGCTGCTCGGGCCCGTCGCGTACTACATCCGCTCGAAGGTCGACGAGACGCCCGAATTCCTCGCGGCCGAAAGCACCGCGACCCCGCTGCGCGACACGTTCGCGTCGCACAAGGCGCGGCTCGTCGCCGCGATGGGCGTGGTCGTGCTCGGCACCGTCGCGACCTATCTCGTGCTGTTCATGCCGACCTACGGCGTGAAGCAGCTCGGCCTCGCGCCGTCGGCCGCGTTCGCGGCGATCCTCGTCGTCGGGGTGATCCAGATGGCGTTCGCGCCGCTCGTCGGCCACTGGTCGGATCGCTACGGCCGCGTGCGCGTGATGATCGCGCCGGCGCTCGGCATTCTCGTGCTGATCTATCCGGCGTTCGCGTACCTGGTCGCGCACCCGGGCTTCGGCACGCTGATCGCGCTGCAGGTGCTGCTCGCGTTCCTGATGACCGGTTATTTCGCGGCGCTGCCGGGCCTGCTGTCGGAAGTGTTTCCGGTGCAGACACGCACGACCGGGATGTCGCTCGCGTATAACGTCGCGGTGACGATCTTCGGCGGCTTCGGGCCGTTCATCATCGCGTGGCTGATCCGCGCGACCGGGATGAAGACCGCGCCGAGCTTCTACCTGATGTTCGCGGCCGTGCTGAGCCTCGCGGCGCTGTTCGTGCTGCGGCGGCGGTTCGGATTTCGGTGAGGGGGCGGTGACGCGGGCGGAGGGTCGATCGCCGCGTGCGGGCGCGGCGGTTCCCGTGGTGGTAAGCATGCCGTCATGTAGCTGCTCGCTCGTGGTTCGGGATATATCAGCGATTGCCTCCGGCTCTATATGAGCTTCACCAAATTCAGTCACGTCTTATGGTGATTTCGTCCCTCGCTTTGTAGAGTCTTGCGGGTATTTCCCAAAATACCCCGGCGATTGGGCTGGAAAGGACTGATATGGTGCGCCTCGCACAACCGAACACAGGTTTCGAGAAATGGCAGGACGGCATCAATAGAGCCGTCGGCGATTCCAAATGGAATGCCTGGGATTGTGAAATCCGAATGGCAGTGGATGAGTACAACCGTCAACTGTCGGGCACGTCTGGCTACCGGCCATTGGATTGGCAGCTTATCAAGGCAATGATATGGGTGGAGACCGGTGCAGAAAGCAAGAAGTGGAGATCGAATCCGATCCAGATAGGAAACCCGGGAGATCCCGGATTGAGGTCTTTGCTAGCGGGGAACGAGGGAGGGGATTTGATTATTCCTGTCGCATGGAAGGAGCGATTGACCATAGGTGCTGCAACGACCGCTCCTGCATATAACATCCGTGCCGGAATTGGCTACCTGTTGATGCGTATGGCGAATTATGCGATCAAGAGTGTTCCGGATTCGGATGACGCCGTCTATGAAGTGAACGTGCAGGCCGGGGACAGCATCGCCAAAATTGCCAGAACCAAAGGCAGCACTGTGGAAACCATGCAAAAACTCAATCCGACGGGACATATATTGAGGCCAGGCCAGGTATTGAAGTATCGGAAGGCATCGTTGAGGAAGGTCATCGTTGGCTGGAAGATGATCACGACATCGAGCATTGCAGCGTGCTATAACGTTGGTGATCCAATGTATGCCAGGAAGCTCGACTATGCTCTGGCATTGATCCGGAAGGGAGAACGGGCGATATGCGCGTACTGATGGCCTGGGTGTTGTCCATGTCTGTCGGAAGCATGTCGAGTGTGGCGCTCGCTTCTGATCAGATTTTCACGGGCACATTCGAGGGAACAGGCCGGGCCTGTTCCGGCGCACTCCATGTGCGTGCCAAGACAATCGAATGGGAATCGGCCTACAGTGTCTGCAAGGCGACGCACTATGAAATCCTGGAAAAAACGCTCGACCGCGACCGAGAACGAGTTGTCTTTCATTTGAAACAGCGCGGCAATCGATGTCGTTATTCCGTCATCGAAGTTGAGCACGCAAGTGGCTACAGCTGGAATGTGAGCGGCTACCAATCTTTGGAGGGATTTCAGAAAAGGGATTTGCCGGAATGGGGCAATTCGCCATTACCGGAAAGGCAGGTGTTGTCGTGCTTGATGACCAAGACGGATTGAGTTGGAGTCTGGAGTCGTATTGACAGTTAGTCCCCGGGTTTGCACACCGGCTTCGCGGGCATCAACCATGGTTTTGCCTCAACCGTCGCAATCGCGCGCTCGGCGAGTGCATTGAGCGCCCGCCGGAGCTGCCAGTCGGCAGCCGTGCCGAATTCGAGCTGCTCGCGCCGCGAGAAGAGGGCGGCGACTCCCATATGAAAAAAGGCCGGTCCAACAGGACCGGCCTTCGTATATCAGCCGAAACGGCGCGGGCTCAAACCTGCGCGCCCGCGTTCGGATCGTCCGGATCGTGTGCGCTCTTCCTGTCCTTGATCAGGTCTTCGCGCTTGATGCCGAGCCACATCGCGAGCGAGCCCGCGACGAACACCGACGAGTAGATGCCGAACATGATGCCGACCGTCAGCGCGAGCGCGAAGTAGTGCAGCGTCGGGCCGCCGAAGAAGAACATCGACAGCACCATCATTTCCGTCGACGTGTGCGTGATGATCGTGCGTGACATCGTCGTCGTGATCGCGTGGTTGATCACTTCCGACACGCTCATCCTGCGTTCGCGGCGGAACGTTTCGCGGATCCGGTCGAAGATGACGACCGACTCGTTGACCGAGTAGCCGAGCACCGCGAGGATCGCCGCGAGCACCGCCAGCGAGAACTCCCACTGGAAGAACGCGAAGAAACCGAGAATGATCACGACGTCGTGCAGGTTCGCGATGATGCCGGCGACCGCGTACTTCCATTCGAAGCGGATCGACAGGTAGATCACGATGCCGATCACGACGCACGCGAGCGCGAGGAGACCGTCGGTCGCGAGCTCGCGGCCGACCTGCGGGCCGACGAACTCGACGCGCTGCAGCGACACGTCGGGGCTCTGCGCCTTCAGTGCGGTCATCACCTGATCGCTCTGCTGCGCGGACGTGAGGCCTTCCTTCAGCTGCAGGCGGATCAGCACGTTGCGCGACGTGCCGAAGTTCTGCACCTGCGCATCGGCGTAGCCGAGCTTGCCGAGCGTGGCGCGCACGGGTTCAAGCTGCGCGGCCTGCTGGTACTGGACCTCGATCACCGTACCGCCGGTGAATTCGACGGACAGGTGCAGCCCGCGGTGGAACAGGAAGAACACGGCGGCGAGGAACGTGACCAGCGAGATCACGTTGAACACCAGCGCGTGCCGCATGAACGGAATGTCTTTACGGATGCGGAAAAATTCCATGGCTTCGTCTCCGGGGCCTTATTGGGTCGAGCCCGGTTTCTTCGGCGACACGCCTTGCTGCGCGCGGTTGCGCAGCTGCGGCTTGCCGGCGCGCGGGGCGTTGCCCTTCGCGGGGGCGGCGAGCTTCGCGGCGCGCGCGGTGTCGGTCGATTCGTCGGCCGCGGTGAACGATGCGCCGGCCGTGGCGCCTTCCGGCCTCCACACCTGGCCGATCGCGAGCGACTTCAGTTTCTTGCGGCCGCCGTACCAGAGGTTGACGAGCCCGCGCGAGAAGAACACCGCGGAGAACATCGACGTCAGGATGCCGAGGCAGTGCACGATCGCGAACGCGCGAACCGGGCCCGAGCCGAACGCGAGCAGTGCGAGGCCGGCGATCAGCGTCGTGACGTTCGAGTCGAGAATCGTCGCCCACGCATGCGCGTAGCCGGACTGGATCGCGAGCTGCGGCGGCTGGCCGGCGCGCAGTTCCTCACGCACGCGCTCGTTGATCAGCACGTTCGAGTCGATCGCCATGCCGAGCGCGAGCGCGATTGCCGCGATACCCGGCAGCGTCAGCGTCGCCTGCATCAGCGACAGCACCGCGACGAGCAGCAGCAGGTTCACCGACAGGCCGATCACCGAGATCACGCCGAACAGCATGTAGTACGCGATCATGAACACGGCGATCGCGCAGAAGCCCCAGATCACCGAGTGGACGCCCATTTTGATGTTGTCCGCGCCGAGGCTCGGGCCGATCGTGCGTTCCTCGATGATGTCCATCGGCGCGGCGAGCGAACCGGCGCGCAGCAGCAGCGCGAGATCGGCTGCTGCCTGCGGCGTCGGCTGGCCCGTGATCTGGAAGCGGTCGCCGAGTTCGGACTGGATCGTCGCGACCGTCAGCACCTCGCCCTTGCCCTTCTCGAACAGCACCATCGCCATCGGCTTGCCGATGTTCTCGCGCGATACCGCGCGCACCGAGCGGCCGCCCGCCGAGTCGAGGCGGATGTTGACCGACGGACGCTGGTGTTCGTCGAAGCCGGCCGATGCATCGATGATGCGGTCGCCGGTGAAGATCACTTCCTTCTTCAGCAGCACGGGCGCCTGGTTGCCCTGCGTGAACAGCTCCTCGCCCGGCGGCACGGGGTCGTTCGGGTTCGGGTGCGTGTTGATCGGATCGGCGAGGCGCGCCTCGAGCGTCGCGGTGCGGCCGATGATGTCCTTCGCCTTCGCGGTGTCCTGCACGCCCGGCAGTTCGACGACGATACGGTCGCTGCCCTGCTGCTGCAGGATCGGCTCGGACACGCCGAGTTCGTTCACGCGGTTGTGGAGCGTCGTCAGGTTCTGCTTGAGCGCGGCGTCCTCGACGGACTTCTGCACGGCCGGCGTGAACGTGCCGACGACCTGCGTGCCGCCGCCGCCGGGCTGGGTCGCCCATTGCAGTTCGGTGACCGACGCGGCGAGCACCTTGCGGGCGTCTTCGGCCGTTTGCGCATCGCTGAAGTTGACGACGACGGACTGGTCGACGCGGCTCACGCCGCCGTCGCGGATGTTCCGGTCGCGCAGCAGCGCGCGTGCGTCGGATGCGTCGGAGTCGAGCTTCTTCGTCAGCGCGCCCGTCATGTCGACCTGGAGCAGGAAGTGGACACCGCCGCGCAGGTCGAGGCCGAGATACATCGGCAGTGCGTGCAAGGCAGTCAGCCAGCGCGGCGACGCGCTCTGCAGGTTCAGTGCGACGACGTACTGCGGATCGTTCGGATCGGCGTTCAGCGATTTCTGCAGCAGGTCCTTGACGCGCAGCTGCGTATCGGTGTCCTTCAGGCGCACGCGGATGTTCGCGTTGGACGCCGTGTTCTCGAAGGTGATGTCGTCCGGCTTGATCTGCGCGGACGCGAGCGCGGATTCGACCTGGGTCAGCGTGGTCGAGTCGAGCTTGACCGTGGCCTTGCCGCTCGACACCTGCACCGCCGGCGCTTCGCCGAAGAAGTTGGGCAATGTGTACAGAAAGCCGATGGCGAGCGCCACGACCATCACGACATATTTCCAGAGTGGATAACGATTCATGAGGGGGCCGAACGGGTGGTTGGCGTGAAAGCGTCGCGTCCGGCGCCGCGGCGGCCCGCTCTCTCAGGCGGGCACGGCGCGGGGAGCCGGACGCTCGGTAAAAGCCTTACAGCGACTTGATCGTGCCCTTCGGCAGAATGGTCGTGACGGCGGCCTTCTGCACGGTGATTTCGGTGCCTTCGGCGATTTCGACGCCGATGTAGCCTTCGGTGACCTTCGTCACCTTGCCGACGAGGCCGCCGCTCGTGACGACTTCGTCGCCCTTCGCCATGGCCGCGAGCATGTTGCGGTGTTCCTTCTGACGCTTCATCTGCGGACGGATCATGATGAAGTACAGCACCGCGAACATCAGGATGAGCGGCAGGAAGCTCATCAGGCTCGATTCGGCGCCACCGGCGCCTTGCGCGAAGGCATTGGAAATGAACGGCACGTTGGTCTCTCCGTAGGGGAAGATCGAAAAATAAGCCGATTATTCTACCACCGGCCCCATGCGCAAACGGCGCGGCAAATGCGCTTTCGGATCAAGCTGTTAAAGCCTGAACCCGCACCGTTGCGACTTGTTTGGAAAGGCAATTGTAATGTTTCGCGGTCGCGACCGGCACCTGGAACGCGTTATTTAGTACGCGTCCGATGTGACAGGCCGCGGTGCGGGCGGCGGTGCGGGCAGCCGGCCGCGTCAGTCGACCCCTCTCGCGCGATCCTCCGCGAAGCGCTGGCGGAACGCGTCGAACGTATGGGTTTCGATCGCGTCGCGGATCTCGCCCATCAGCTGCAGGTAGTAGTGCAGGTTGTGGATCGTGTTGAGCTGCGCGCCGAGGATTTCGCCGACACGGTGCAGGTGATGCAGGTAGCCGCGCGAGAAGTTCTGGCACGTGTAGCAGCCGCAGCTCGGATCGAGCGGCTTCAGCGAGTTCTTGTGCGTCGCGTTGCGGATCTTCACGTCGCCGAAGCGCGTGAACAGCCAGCCGTTGCGCGCGTTGCGGGTCGGCATCACGCAGTCGAACATGTCGATGCCGTTCGCGACGCCCTCGACCAGGTCTTCCGGCGTGCCGACGCCCATCAGGTAGTGCGGCTTGTTGGCCGGCAGCTTCGGGCCGACGTGCCGCAGCACGCGCATCATGTCTTCCTTCGGCTCGCCGACCGACAGCCCGCCAATCGCGAGGCCGTGGAAGCCGAGTTCGGACAGCCCCGCCAGCGATTCGTCGCGCAGGTCCTCGAACATCCCGCCCTGGACGATCCCGAAGAGGGCGTTCGGGTTGCCGAGCCGGTCGAACTCGTCGAGCGAGCGCTTCGCCCAGCGCAGCGACATGCGCATCGAGTCGGCCGCTTCCTTGTGCGTCGTCGGCACGCCGTTGGTCGCGTACGGCGTGCATTCGTCGAACTGCATCACGATGTCGGAGTTCAGCACCTTCTGGATCTGCATCGACACTTCCGGCGACAGGAACAGCTTGTCGCCGTTGATCGGCGACGCGAACGTGACGCCGTCCTCGGTGATCTTGCGCAGGTCGCCGAGCGAGAACACCTGGAAGCCGCCCGAGTCGGTCAGGATCGGCTTGTTCCAGCCCATGAAGCCGTGCAGGCCGCCGTGCGCGTCGATCGTGTCGAGGCCCGGGCGCAGCCACAGGTGGAACGTGTTGCCGAGGATGATCTGCGCGTTGATCTCGTGCAGCTCACGCGGCTGGATCGCCTTCACGGTGCCGTACGTGCCGACCGGCATGAAGATCGGCGTTTCGACCACGCCGTGGTTGAGCTTCACGCGGCCGCGGCGTGCATGGCCGTCGGTCGTCAGCAGTTCGAATTCGAGCCCGTTGGCCGGGCGCTCCTGCACGGGCGCGTGCGTATCGTGGGATGAACCTTCGGTCATCGCGTCATTCTCCTTGCCACCGGAAGACAGTCCGGCGCATGTTGGACAGGCCGCCGGATGCCCGGCGGCGGGAAAAGCGGGTGCGCGCCAGCGTGGCGCGCACAGGGGGAAATCGCAGGTGCGACGGGCATGCGGTGCGAAACCGTCGCGCCCGTCGCGCTTACGCGCGCGGTGCCTCCGGCGTGTCGCGCCGCGTGAGCAGCATCGCGTCGCCGTAGCTGAAGAAGCGGTAGCGTTGGTCGATCGCGTGCCGGTAGGCCGCGCGGATCGTCTCGACGCCCGCGAACGCGGACACCAGCATCAGCAGCGTCGACTTCGGCAGGTGGAAGTTCGTGACGAGCCGGTCGACGACGCGGAAGCGATAGCCGGGCGTGATGAAGATGTCGGTCTCGGCCTGCGTCGCCGCGAGCGGGCGGCCCGCTTCGTCGGCGCTGCGCGCCGCGGCTTCGAGCGCGCGCATCGACGTCGTGCCGACCGCGATCACGTTGCCGCCGCGCGCGCGGGTCGCGGCGATCTTGTCGACGAGCGACTGCGGCAGGTCGTACCACTCGCTGTGCATCCGGTGCTCGGCGATGTTCTCGACGCGCACCGGCTGGAACGTGCCGGCGCCCACGTGCAGCGTCAGCGTCGCGCGCTCGACGCCCATCGCGTCGAGCTTCTCGAGCAGCGGCAGGTCGAAATGGAGCCCGGCCGTCGGCGCCGCGACCGCGCCCGGGTTGCTCGCGTAGACGGTCTGATAGCGCGTCTCGTCGTTCGCGTCGGCGTCGTGCTCGATGTACGGCGGCAGCGGCAGGCGGCCATGCTGCTCGATCAGCGTGAGGCATGGCTGCGGGAAGTGCAGCGTGAAGAACGGTTCGACGCGCTCGCCGACCGTCACGTCGAACGCGTCGGCGAGGCGCAGCGTCGTGCCGGCGCCCGGCGACTTGCTCGCGCGGATCTGCGCGAGCGCCGTATGCGTGCCGGTCACGCGCTCGATCAGCACCTCGATCTTGCCGCCGCTGGCCTTCTGGCCGAAGAAACGCGCCTTCAGCACCCTGGTATCGTTGAACACGAGCAGGTCGCCGGGCGCGATGCACGACGGCAGCTCGACGAAGTTGCGGTCGACGAGGCGCGCGGGCTCGACGGTGTGGTCGACCTCGAGCAGGCGGCTCGCGGTGCGTTCGGGCAGCGCGGTTTGCGCAATGAGCTCGGGCGGCAGATTGAAATCGAAATCGGAAAGCGTGAACATGCGGGCTGGTTCGAAACGGCCGGCGGGCGCCGCCCACAAGGCGGAAACGCATGAATGGGGCGCGCGAGCCGCTATGATGGCGGGATGCGCGGCCTGGCCGGCGTCGTTCGTTCGGACGACGTGAAAGCCGCTATTGTACTTGCCTTGCGAAGCACCCAGACGATCCGATGCCTGTGTCACCACGCCGTTCCTCCGCTGCCGTTGCCGATTCCGCCGATCCGTTCGACGCGGACGATGCCGCGTTACCCGCGCGAAGCGCGGGGGAGCGCGACTCCGACGCGCGCGCGGCGCCGAAGCGCGCGGGCCCGAAGCGCGGCGCCGACGGGCGGCTCGCACAGCCGGCCGCCGCCGCGCCCGACGTCGAAGCGGGCGCTGGCAGCGACGAAGCGGGTGCGGCGGCGGCATCGGGCGCATCCGACGCATCCGGCGCGAAGCGCAAGAAGAAGCCGGCCGCCGACAAACCCGTGAAGACCGCCGACAAGCTCGCGAAGCTCGGCCTCACGCGCTCGATCGATCTCGTGCTGCATCTGCCGATGCGCTACGAGGACGAAACCACGCTCACGCCGATCGGCGAACTGCTGCCGGGCGGCATCGCGCAGACCGAAGGCGTCGTGTTCGACAACGAGGTCGCGTACCGGCCGCGCCGCCAGCTCGTCGTGAAGATCCAGGACGACGACGGCGAGCAGCTCGTGCTGCGCTTCCTGAATTTCTACGGCTCGCAGGTCAAGCAGATGGCCGTCGGCCAGCGGCTGCGCGTGCGCGGCGATGTGCGCGGCGGCTTCTTCGGGATGGAAATGGTGCATCCGGCCGTGCGCGTGGTCGAAGCCGATGCGCCGCTGCCGCAGGTGCTCACGCCCGTCTATCCGAGCACGGCCGGCGTGTCGCAGGCGTATCTGCGCAAGGCGATCGAGAATGCGGTCGAGCGCACGCCGCTGCCGGAGCTGCTGCCGCCCGAGATCGAGCGCGACTACCTGAAGCCGCTCGGCGTGCCGACGCTCGCGCAGGCCGTGCGGATCCTGCATCACCCGGGCGTCGATTCCGATGAAGCCGCGCTGATGGACGGCTCGCATCCGGCGTGGACGCGCATCAAGTTCGAGGAACTGCTCGCGCAGCAGCTGTCGCTCAAGCGCGCGCACGAGGAGCGCCGCACGCGCGCGGCGCCCGCGATGCCGCGCCGCGCCGCGACCGATGCCGACGCGCTGACGACGCGCCTCTACGCGGCGCTGCCGTTCACGCTGACGGGCGCGCAGGCGCGCGTCGTCGACGAGATCGCGCACGACCTCACGCTCCCGCATCCGATGCAGCGGCTGTTGCAGGGCGACGTCGGCAGCGGCAAGACGGTCGTCGCCGCGCTGGCCGCGACGCAGGCGATCGATGCCGGCTACCAGGCCGCGCTGATGGCGCCGACCGAAATCCTCGCGGAACAGCACGCCCGCAAGCTGCGCGCGTGGCTCGAGCCGCTCGGCGTGTCGGTCGCATGGCTCGCGGGCAGCCTGAAGGCGAAGGACAAGCGCGCGGCGATCGAGGCCGCGGCGCTCGGCACCGCGCAGCTCGTGATCGGCACGCACGCGATCATCCAGGACACGGTCGAATTCGCGCGGCTCGGCCTCGTGATCGTCGACGAGCAGCACCGCTTCGGCGTCGAGCAGCGTCTCGCGCTGCGGGCGAAGGCCGCGAACGCGGCCAACGGCGCGCGCGATTTCCAGCCGCACCAGCTGATGATGTCGGCCACGCCGATCCCGCGCACGCTCGCGATGACGTATTACGCGGATCTCGAGGTGTCGACGATCGACGAGCTGCCGCCGGGCCGCACGCCGGTGCTGACGCGCCTCGTCGGCGACGCGCGGCGCGAGGAGGTGATCGCGCGCGTGCGCGAGGCCGCGCTGACCGGCCGCCAGGTGTACTGGGTGTGTCCGCTGATCGAGGAGAGCGAGACGCTGCAGTTGCAGACGGCCGTCGAGACCTACGAGACGCTGGCCGCGGCCCTGCCCGAGTTGAAGGTCGGGCTCGTGCACGGCAGGCTGTCCCCGGGCGACAAGGCGGCCGTGATGGAAGCCTTCACGCGCAACGAGGTGCAGTTGCTGGTCGCGACGACCGTGATCGAGGTCGGCGTCGACGTGCCGAACGCGTCGCTGATGGTGATCGAGCACGCGGAGCGCTTCGGCCTCGCGCAGCTGCACCAGTTGCGCGGCCGGGTCGGGCGCGGCACCGCGGCATCGGTGTGCGTGCTGCTGTACACGGGCCCGCTGTCGCTCACCGGCCGCGAGCGGCTGAAGACGATGCGCGAGACGACCGACGGCTTCGAGATCGCGCGGCGCGACCTCGAGATCCGCGGCCCCGGCGAATTCCTCGGCGCGCGCCAGTCGGGCGCGGCGATGCTGCGCTTCGCGAACCTCGAGACCGACGGCTGGCTGATCGACCCGGCCCGCGACGCGGCGGCGCGACTGATCGCTGCGTATCCTGACGTCGTCACGCAGCATCTCGCCCGCTGGCTCGGCGCGCGGGAGCAGTATCTGAAGGCGTGATCGACGTATTAAGGGCCGGTCCCGAAATCGAAATTCGCCGCCGCCCGGCGCATTGCAATACTGAGAAACTTGGCGAATCGGTCCGAGTGGGTGTATAAATTAAACCTATCGCCTGTATATATCTGATTGACCCACAATGACCCTGACTGAACTGAAATACATCGTCGCGGTCGCGCGCGAGCGGCATTTCGGTCGCGCCGCCGAAGCCTGCTTCGTGAGCCAGCCGACCCTCTCGGTGGCGATCAAGAAGCTGGAAGACGAGCTCAACGTGCAGATTTTCGAGCGCGGCGCGAGCGAAGTGAGCGTGACCCCGATCGGCGACCAGATCGTCACGCAGGCGCAGCGCGTGCTCGAGCAGACCTTCGCGATCAAGGAGATCGCGAAGCAGGGCAAGGACCCGCTCGTCGGCCCGTTCCGTCTCGGCGTGATCTACACGATCGGGCCGTACCTGCTGCCGACGCTCGTCAAGCAGATGATCCAGCGGGTGCCGCAGATGCCGCTGATGCTGCAGGAGAACTACACGCTGAAGCTGCTCGAACTGCTGAAGCAGGGCGAGATCGACGCCGCGATCATGGCGCTCCCGTTTCCCGAAACCGGCCTGATGGTGCGGCCGCTGTACGACGAGCCGTTCGTCGTCGCGCTGCCGGCCGGCCATCCGTGGGAGAAGCGCGACGAGATCGACGCCGAGGACCTGAAGCAGGAAACCATGCTGCTGCTCGGCAACGGCCACTGCTTCCGCGATCACGTGCTCGGCGTGTGCCCGGAACTGATGCGCTTCTCGCAAACAGCCGACGGCATCCAGAAGACCTTCGAGGGCTCGTCGCTCGAAACGATTCGCCACATGGTCGCGAGCGGGGTCGGCATCACGGTGCTGCCGCGGATGTCGGTCGCCGAGATCGGCCCGCGCGCGAACGGCCCCGACGCCGAACTGCTGTCGTACGTGCCGTTCAACGAACCGGTGCCCGATCGCCGCGTCGTGCTGGTGTGGCGCAAGAGCTTCACGCGAATGCCGGCGATCGACGCGATCAGCGACGCGATCGCCGCGTGCGACCTGCCGGGCGTCGCAAAGCTCGACATGCCGGCGACGATGAACTGAGCGCACGGCGGCATACGTGACCGCATGATGAACGGGGCTTGCGACCCCGTTTATTTTTGCCTATTGCATAGATTATTTTTATTAAATTACAAAAGTCGATAGATATCGATACACTCTTCTACATGGATCGGCGTCGGTTCGCCAGCCCGATTCGCACCCTCAATGCAAGCGTCAAAGGAGGATGTCATGATGCGGTCGGTATTGCAGCACGCGCAACGGAACATCCCGTCGCGCGATGAAGTCCTGAATCGTGCGAGGGCGGCGACCCGCAGCCTGCGCCCGATTGCGTTCGCATACCTGGCGGATCGTGTCTACGGCGGATGAGTGCCGCCGCACGCCGCTCCGGTGCCCCCGATTCCCGTTTCATCCCCCGCAATGCTCCACGAACCGCGCCCGGCAAGTGGGGGCTTACGAGCAAATAAAGGAGAAAAGCATGTCGACCGAATCGAAATGTCCGTTCAACCATACGGCGGCCGGCGGCACGTCGAACAAGGACTGGTGGCCGAACCAGCTGAACCTGAACATCCTGCACCGGCACTCGGCGCTGTCCGATCCGATGGACAAGGATTTCGACTACGCACAAGCATTCAAGAAGCTGGACCTCGCGGCGGTGAAGCGCGACCTGCAGGCGCTGATGACGACGTCGCAGGACTGGTGGCCGGCCGACTTCGGCCACTATGGAGGCCTGTTCGTCCGGATGGCCTGGCACAGCGCCGGCACGTACCGGATCGCCGACGGCCGCGGCGGCGCGGGCGGCGGGCAGCAGCGCTTCGCGCCGCTGAACAGCTGGCCGGACAACGCGAACCTCGACAAGGCGCGCCGACTGCTGTGGCCGATCAAGCAGAAGTACGGCCGCAACATCTCGTGGGCCGACCTGCTGATCCTGACCGGCAACGTCGCGCTCGAATCGATGGGCTTCAAGACCTTCGGCTACGCGGGCGGCCGTGCCGACACGTGGGAACCGGACGACGTCTACTGGGGTTCGGAAAAGATCTGGCTGGAACTGAGCGGCGGCCCGAACAGCCGTTACTCGGGCGACCGTGAACTCGAGAACCCGCTCGCGGCCGTGCAGATGGGCCTCATCTACGTGAACCCCGAAGGCCCGGACGGCAACCCCGACCCGGTCGCGGCGGCGCGCGACATCCGCGACACGTTCGCGCGGATGGCGATGAACGACGAAGAGACGGTCGCGCTGATCGCCGGCGGCCACACGTTCGGCAAGACGCACGGCGCGGGCCCCGCGACGGACGTCGGTCCGGAGCCGGAAGCGGCGGGCATCGAGCAGCAGGGGCTCGGCTGGAAGAGCGCGTATGCATCGGGCAAGGGCCACGATGCGATCACCAGCGGCCTCGAAGTCACGTGGACGTCGACGCCGACGAAGTGGAGCCACGATTTCTTCAAGCACCTGTTCAGCTACGAATGGGAACTGACGAAGAGCCCGGCCGGCGCGCACCAGTGGGTCGCGAAGGGCGCCGACGAAGTGATTCCGGATGCGTTCGACGCGTCGAAGAAGCATCGCCCGACGATGCTGACGACCGACCTGTCGCTGCGTTTCGACCCGGCCTACGAGAAGATCTCGCGCCGCTTCTACGAGAACCCGGCCGAGTTTGCCGACGCGTTCGCGCGCGCCTGGTTCAAGCTCACGCACCGCGACATGGGGCCGCGTGCGCGCTATCTCGGCCCGGAAGTGCCGGCCGAGGAACTGCTGTGGCAGGACCCGATCCCGGTCGTCGACCACCCGCTGATCGATGACGCGGACGTCGCGGCGCTGAAGGCGAAGGTGCTCGCGTCGGGCCTGTCGGTCGCGCAGCTCGTGTCGACCGCGTGGGCGTCGGCCTCGACGTTCCGCGGTTCCGACAAGCGCGGCGGCGCGAACGGTGCGCGCATCCGCCTCGCGCCGCAGAAAGACTGGGAAGTGAACCAGCCGGCCGCGCTCGCTGCGGTGCTCGAGACGCTCGAAGGCGTGCGCAAGGCGTTCAACGATGCGCAGACGGGCGGCAAGAAGGTGTCGCTCGCCGATCTGATCGTGTTGGCCGGTGCGGCCGGTGTCGAACAGGCCGCGAAGAACGCCGGTGTCGCGGTGACGGTGCCGTTCGCACCGGGCCGGATGGACGCGTCGCAGGAGCAGACGGACGTCGACGCGATGGCCGTGCTCGAGCCGGTTGCGGACGGTTTCCGCAACTACCTGAAGAGCGCGTACAAGACGCCGGCCGAGGCGCTGCTGGTCGACAAGGCCCAGCTGCTGACGCTGAACGGGCCGGAGCTGACGGTGCTCGTCGGCGGCCTGCGCGTGCTCGGCGCGAACGTCGGCGACGCGAAGCACGGCGTGTTCACCGACCGTCCGGGCACGCTGTCGAACGACTTCTTCGTGAACCTGCTCGACATGGGCACGGAGTGGAAGCCGGTGTCGGCCGCGAACGACGTGTTCGAAGGGCGCGATCGTGCGACGGGCCAGGTCAAGTGGACCGGCACGCGCGTCGACCTGATCTTCGGTTCGCACTCGCAGTTGCGCGCGCTGGCCGAGGTGTACGGTAGCGCGGACGCGAACGAGAAGTTCGTGCGCGATTTCGTCGCGGCCTGGGACAAGGTGATGAACCTCGACCGTTTCGACCTCGCGTGAACGTCGTGACGCGCTAGCGCAGTCACGTTGCAACGTGCAGCGGCCGGTCGCACGACCGGCCGTTTTTTCTTCCGATTCAAGGTCTTGTCGAAGGAGTGACGACCATGACGCAAATCGTGCTGAACATGCGCGCCGCGCTCGCGGCGCCCGAGCTGCGCACGCCGGCCGGGCTGGCGCGGCACATCGTCGGATTCGCGATCGTCGTCGGCGGTGCGGCCGAGCTGGTCGCGCAGGCGCTGCACGCGCTCGCGCCGATCGTCTCGAGTGCCGGCGGGTGAGCGCAGCGATTCGCTCGCCGCGCTAGACTGGCACGTGGCGACGAATGCCGCGCGGTGCGGCATGCCGGTTGCTCGACGCATTTTCGCCGGTTCAACATTTCGAATGAGGAGTCCCGAAGATGGCCAAGAAAGGTAACGCCACGCAGATCAACATCGGCATCAGCGACAAGGACCGCAAGAAAATCGCGGACGGCCTGTCGCGGCTGCTGGCCGATACGTTTTCGCTGTACCTGAAGACCCACAACTTCCACTGGAACGTCACGGGCCCGATGTTCAACACGCTGCACCTGATGTTCGAAGAGCAGTACAACGAACTGTGGCTCGCGGTCGACCAGGTCGCCGAGCGCATTCGCACGCTCGGCGTCGTCGCGCCGGGCACGTTCGGCGATTTCGCGAAGCTGTCGTCGGTGCCGGAGGCGAACGGCGTGCCGGCGGCCGAGGAGATGATCCGCCAGCTCGTCGAAGGGCACGAGACTGTCGTGCGCACCGCGCGCGAAATCTTCCCGATCGCCGATGCGGCGAGCGACGAACCGACCGCCGACCTGCTCACGCAGCGTCTGCAGACGCATGAAAAGACCGCGTGGATGCTGCGGTCGCTGCTCGCGTAAGACCGGTGCGGCCGGTCGCGCGCCGCGCGGCCGGCGTGAGGGGGTGGCCGACGCTGAACGGGGGCAGGGTTGCCCGCATCGGCATCGAATGCCGGCGACAGCGCGGTACGCACCCGCCACACATCTGTCCCTTGATTGACGTGCGGACTGCCTGGCCCCGCTTGCAGCGGGCCCGGGCGGCCGGCGCACGGGTCGCGGCAGCCGGCCGCGGGCCTGCCCGACATGACGTGACCCGCCGCTCGGCTCTAAAATGCCGGGGTTATCTTCCCGGTGCTTCGCCATGCTTGCCCGCTTCCCCCTGTATCTGCGGCTCGTCCGGATGGACAAGCCGATCGGCAGCCTGCTGCTGCTCTGGCCGACGCTCAACGCACTGTGGATCGCGTCGGACGGCCATCCGCGCTGGCCGCTGCTCGCGATCTTCGCGCTCGGCACGCTGCTGATGCGCTCGGCCGGCTGCGCGATGAACGACTATGCCGACCGCGATTTCGACCGTCACGTGAAGCGCACGGCCGACCGGCCGCTGACGTCGGGCAAGATCCGCGCATGGGAAGCCGTCGCGATCGCGGTGGTGCTGGCCTTTATCTCGTTCCTGCTGATCCAGCCGCTCAATACGCTGACGAAAGAGCTGTCGGTCGTCGCGCTGTTCGTCGCGGGCTCGTATCCGTTCATGAAGCGCTTCTTCGCGATTCCGCAGGCGTATCTCGGCATCGCGTTCGGTTTCGGCATCCCGATGGCGTTCGCGGCCGTGCAGGACACGGTGCCGATGCTCGCATGGGTGATGCTGATCGCGAACATCTTCTGGTCGGTCGCGTACGACACCGAATACGCGATGGTCGACCGCGACGACGACATCAAGATCGGCATTCGCACGTCCGCGCTGACGTTCGGCCGCTTCGACGTCGCGGCCGTCATGCTCTGCTATGCGGCGACGCTCGGCATCTATGTGTGGATCGGCGTGACGCTCGGCTTCGGCCTCGCGTACTGGGCCGGGTGGGCCGCGGCGGTCGGCTGCGCGCTGTATCACTACACGCTGATCAAGGACCGCGAGCGGATGCCGTGCTTCGCGGCGTTCCGGCACAACAACTGGCTCGGCGGCGTGCTGTTCGCGGGGATCGCCGCGCACTACCTGCTGGCGGGCACGGGAGGCAACTGAAACGGCCGCGAGTCGGCGCGCGATGCCAACAAAAAAGCGGCCGAGGCCGCTTTTTTGTTGCCGATGCCGGAAGCCCGGCGGAGCGTGCCGCGCTTACGCGCGGCCGAGTTCGTCACCCATTTCCTTCGCACGCGCCTCGGCGGCCAGCGCGCCGCGCACGATCGCTTCCTTCACGCCCTGCGCGTCGAACGACGCGAGCGCGGCGGCCGTCGTGCCGCCCTTCGACGTCACGCGCTCGCGCAGCACGCTCGCCGGTTCGCCCGATTGCGCGGCGAGTTGCGCGGCACCCGCGAACGTCGCGACCGCGAGCGCGCGGCCCTGTTCGTCATTCATGCCGAGGCGGCGCGCGGCTTCCTGCAGCGCTTCGATGAAATAGAACACGTAGGCCGGGCCGCTGCCCGAGATCGCGGTGACGGCATCGAGCTGCGCTTCGTCGTCGAACCAGACGATCTCGCCGACCGCGCCGAGCACGTTCGACGCGAGCTCGCGACCGGCCGCGTCGACGCCCGGCAGCGCGGCGAGGCCCGTCACGCCCATGCCGACCAGCGCGGGCGTGTTCGGCATCGTGCGCACGACACGCGCGTAGTCGCCGAGCCAGCGGGCGAGGTCGGTGCCGCGGATGCCGGCCGCGATGCTGATCACGAGCTGCGACTTCAGATGCGGGGCGAGCGCTTGCGCGACGTCCTTCAGCACCTGCGGTTTCACCGCGAGCACGATCGCGTCGTAGCCTGCGAGCGCCGCGTCGATGGCCGCGCCGGTGCGGATGCCGAATTGCTGCGCGGCGCGCGCGCGGACGTCCTCGTTGACGTCGATGGCATACAGGCCGTCAGCGGCAACGCCGCGCTTGATCAGGCCGCCGATCAGGGCCGCGGCCATGTTGCCGCCGCCGATGAATGCGATTTTCATGGTGTCGATTGAGCAGAAGAGTGAACGGAAAGGCGGAACAGGGGAGGCGCTCAGTGCGAATAGTCGCGTGCGCCGAAGAGCGCGGTGCCGACGCGCACGATCGTCGCGCCTTCGAGCACCGCGGCCTCGAGATCGGCGGACATGCCCATCGACAACGTGTCGAGCGGCAGGCCGTCGGCGCGCAGCGTATCGAACAGCGCACGCAGCGCACGATGCGGCGCGCGCTGCGCGTCGGTATCGCCGGCCGGTTCGGGAATCGCCATCAGGCCGCGCAGGCGCAGCGTCGGCAGCGCGGCGACCGCGCGCGCGACCTCGGCCACGTCGGCCGGCGCGACGCCGCTCTTGGACGCCTCGCCGCTGATGTTCACCTGCACGCACACGTTGAGCGGCGGCAGGTGCGCGGGGCGCTGTTCGGCGAGGCGTTGCGCGATTTTCAACCGGTCGATCGAATGGACCCAGTCGAACCGTTCGGCCACCGGGCGCGTCTTGTTCGATTGCAGCGGCCCGATGAAATGCCATTCGAGCCCGGTGCGCAGATCCGCGAGCGCGTCGATCTTGTCGATCGATTCCTGCACGTAGTTTTCGCCGAACGCGCGTTGTCCGGCCGCATGCGCGGCGCGCACGTCGTCGGCGGGAAACGTCTTCGACACGGCGAGCAGCGAGACGGTGGCGGGATCGCGGCCGGCCGCGCGGGCGGCGTCGGCGATGCGGCGGTGAACGGAGTCGAGACGGGCGGCGAAATCGGACATGACGGGCACGGAAGCAGGCACGAGAAGCGGATACCACGGCTAATACGGCAGCGAATGCGGCACGGCACGCGCCGCATCGATTCGCCCATTATACGGACGCGATGCAGTGCGCGACCGGCCGGCCCGGCGCCGCGCTAGCCGTACAGCAGATGCTCGACGAGCTGGATCCAGTGCGCGACCGGAATCTGCGTGCCGCTCTGCAGGTGCGCGATGCAGCCGACGTTGCCGGACACGATCATCTGCGGCTCGAGTGCCTGCAGCTTCAGCAGCTTCTGCTTGCGCAGCCGGTACGACAGCGACGGCTGCGTCAGCGAATAGGTGCCGGCCGATCCGCAGCACAGATGGCTGTCGGCCGGCAGCCGCACCTCGATGCCGAGCGTCTCGAGCAGGCGCTCCACCTTGCCGCGCGACTGCTGGCCGTGCTGCAGCGTGCACGGCGGGTGGTACGCGACGGTATGGATCGCGCGGCGCCGCGCGAGCGTCGCAATCTCGGCCTCGAACGCGAGCAGCACGTCGGAGATGTCGCGCGTCAGCGCGACGATGCGCTGCGCTCTTTCCGCATAGGCCGGATCGTCACGCAGCAGGTGCGCATATTCGAGCACCGTCGCGCCGCAGCCCGATGCGTTCATGACGATCGCTTCGGCACCTTGCTCGATATACGGCCACCACGCGTCGATGTTGCGGCGTGCGTCGGCGAGCGCTTCGTCGTGATAGTTCAGGTGCAGGCGGATCGCGCCGCAGCAGCCCGCGTCGGGCGCGACGATCGTCTCGACGCCGAGTGCGTCGAGCACGCGCGCGGTCGCGATGTTGATGTTCGGCAGCATCGACGGCTGCACGCAGCCGCCGAGCATCAGCATCTTGCGCGGATGCGTGCGCTGCGGCCATTCGAGCAGCCGCTGGCGCGGCGGTACCTTGTCGCGCAGCCGTTTCGGCAACAGCGGCCGCACGTGCTGGCCGAGCCGCATGACCGGCGAGAACAGCGCCGCGTTCGGCACGAGGCTCGCGAGCACGCGGCGCAGGATTCGCTGCTGCACCGGGCGCCGCACCTGCGCCTCGACGTGCTTGCGGCCGATCTCGACGAGCCTGCCGTACTGGACCCCCGACGGGCAGGTCGTCTCGCAGCTGCGGCAGGTGAGGCAGCGGTCGAGGTGCTGCTGCGTGCTGCGCGTGACGGGCGCGCCTTCGACCATCTGCTTGATCAGGTAGATGCGCCCGCGCGGGCCGTCGAGTTCGTCGCCGAGCAACTGGTAGGTCGGGCACGTCGCGGTGCAGAAGCCGCAATGCACGCACTTGCGCAGGATCGCGTCGGCCTCGTCGCCGTCGGGCGTATTGCGAATGAAATCGGCGAGGTTCGTTTGCATTTAGGGTCTGTTTACCTATGGAACGCGCATGCGTTGCCGCGAGAACGGCCGCTCGCGAGGCGCGCGCCGCCGCGAATACTGAAGTATTCGCAAGGCGCGCAACGCGGCGAGCGGCCGTTCTCGCGGCAACCCCTAATTAAAAAATTCATTCCACGGGAATGCCCGAAATCGCCCGTATGGCGGCGTCGGTCGTCACTTGTTTGGCTCGGCCAAACGGCGCTCCTCACTTCTTGCCATACGCCCCGAAGGAAGTCCCCTTGGGGGACGAGCGATTTCGGGCATTCGCATGTGCGTTCCATAGGTAAACAGACCCTAAAGCTCGGGGTAGAGCCGGCCGCGGTTGAAGATGCGTGCGGGATCGAACGCAGCCTTCAGCCCGCGGTGAATCTTCATCAGCGGCGCGGGCAGCGGCGTGAACACGCCCGCGCTGCGGTCGTACGAGTCGCCCGCGCGGAACAGCGTCGCATGGCCGCCGGCCTGCTTCGCGCTCATGCGCACCGTTTGCGCATCGGCGTCGGTGATCCACCAGCGCTGCGCGCCGCCCCATTCCATCAGCTGGGTGCCGGGCAGGTGCATCGGCTCGGTGATCGACGGCAGTGCGAGGCGCCACAGCGCATAGCCGGGCGGGATGCCGTTGAAGAACGGATCGGCATGCTCGCGCAGGCCGGCCCAGAAGCGCTCGGCCTCGACCGCGTCGACGACTTCGCCGCCGAGCAGCGTCTTCGCCGATTTCACGGCGGCCTCGGCGCCCGACAGCCGCAGCACCAGCGTGCCGTTGCGCCACGCGCTCCCGCTGACGGGCAGCGGATGGCCGCCCCATTCGTTGAGCTTGCGCACCGCGTCGGTCGCGGTCATCTCGAACTTCAGCGTGACTTCGGCGACCGGCACCGGTAGCACCTTGATCGACAGCTCCAGCATCAGACCGAGCGTGCCAAGCGAGCCGGCCATCAGCCGCGACACGTCGTAGCCGGCGACGTTCTTCACGACCTGACCGCCGAAGCGCAGCAGCTCGCCGCGCCCGTTCATCAGCGTGACGCCGAGCACGAAATCGCGCGGCGCGCCGCAGGTCGCGCGGCGCGGGCCCGCGAGGCCGGCCGCGATGCAGCCGCCGACGGTAGCCGTGCGGCCGAAGTGCGGCGGCTCGAACGGCAGCATCTGGCCGCACTCGGTGAGGGCGGTTTCAAGCTGCGCGAGCGGCGTGCCCGCGCGGACCGTGACGACGAGTTCGGCCGGGTCGTACGACACGATGCCCTGCAACGCGCGCGTGTCGAGTATTTCGCCGTCCAGCGCCTGGCCGTACCAGTCCTTGGTGCCGCCGCCGCGAATCCGTAGCGGCCGGCCGTCGGCACTGGCGGCACGGATGCGCTCGGCCCACCCGGCGACGATGTCGTCCTCTTCCATGTTCTGTTGCCGTCTCGTCTTGTTGTCCGGTCGATTGTACCGGGGTGGCGCGAATCCACATCGCGACTATCCCTAAGCCCCGTATCACGAACGCATGCAGGCGCCGCCGCGCGGATGGCCGGCGCGCGGGCAGGGCGGCACGTCGCGGCCCGCGCGTCGGGACGGGGCGCGCCGCCGTGCGGTGCTCAGAAGCGCGGCAGGTCGGGGTGCGGCAGCAGCCCGCCGCGCACGTGCTGGCGACCGTATTCCGCGCAGCGCGCGCGGGTCGGAATGCCCTTGTCGGGGTTCAGCAGCCCGGCCGGATCGAACGCGCGCTTGACCGCGAAGAACGCGTCGCGCTCCTGCGGCGAGAACTGAACGCACATCGAATTGAGCTTTTCGATGCCGACGCCGTGCTCGCCCGTCACGCTGCCGCCGAATTCCACGCAGCATTCGAGGATTTCGGCGCCGAACTGCTCGGCGCGGTGCAGCTCGTCCGGATCGTTCGCGTTGTAGAGGATCAGCGGATGCATGTTGCCGTCGCCGGCATGGAACACGTTGATGCAGCGCAATCCGTATTGCGTCTCGAGCTGCTCGATGCGCGCGAGCAGCGGGCCGATCGCGCGGCGCGGCACGGTGCCGTCCATGCAGTAATAATCGGGGGAAATGCGCCCGGCTGCCGGAAACGCGTTCTTGCGGCCCGACCAGTAGCGCAGCCGCTCGCTTTCGTTGCGCGACACCTGGATGCGCGTCGCGCCATGCTCGCGCAGCACGGCCGTCATGCGCACGACTTCCTCCGCGACTTCCTCCGGCGTGCCGTCCGATTCGCACAGCAGGATCGCCTTCGCGTCGAGGTCGTAGCCCGCGTGCGTGAACGCCTCGACGGCCTGGGTGGCCGGCTTGTCCATCATCTCGAGCCCGGCCGGGATGATGCCCGACGCGATGATCGCGGCGACCGCCTCGCCGCCCTTCACGACATCGTCGAAGCTCGCCATCACGAGCTGCGCGGTCTGCGGTTTCGGGATCAGTTTCAACGTGACCTCGGTGACGATCGCGAACATCCCTTCGCTGCCGATCATCACCGCGAGGAGGTCGAGGCCCGGCGTGTCGAGGCCGAGCGAGCCGAATTCGACGATCTCGCCCTCGATCGTGACCGCGCGCACGCGCATCACGTTGTGCACGGTCAGCCCGTATTTCAGGCAGTGGACGCCGCCGGAATTTTCCGCGACGTTGCCGCCGATCGTGCACGCGATCTGCGACGAAGGATCGGGTGCGTAGTACAGCCCGTAAGGCGCGGCGGCTTCCGAAATCGCGAGGTTGCGCACGCCGGGCTGCACCGTGGCCGTGCGCGCGTACGGATCGACCTCGACGATGCGCGTGAAGCGTGCGAGCGACAGCACGACGCCGTTGCCGATCGGCAGCGCGCCGCCCGACAGGCTCGTGCCCGCGCCGCGCGGCACGATCGGCACTTCCATGCGGCGGCAGATCTGCACGATCCGCTGCACCTGAGATTCGGTTTCCGGCAGCGCGACCGCGAGGGGCAGCCGCCGGTACGCGGACAGGCCGTCGCATTCGTACGGCGCGGTGTCTTCGTCGCGGAACAGCAGGCAATGCGTCGGCAGCACGGCCATCAGCGCCTGCACGACTTCGCGCTGGCGCTGCGCGCGGGTCGCGCTCGACAGTTCGACGGAAGCGTTCATTGGGTCTCCTGCGGCGGCGCGGCGGCGCGCCGCCGTGTCAGCACGTGAAGATCTTGCCGGGATTCATCAGGTTGCGCGGATCGAGCGCGAGCTTGATCGCGCGCATCGCGTCGATCGCGTTGTCGCCGTGCTCCTTCGGCAGGAAGCGCATCTTGTGCAGCCCGACGCCGTGTTCGCCGGTGCAGGTGCCGCCGAGGCGCAGCGCGCGCTCGACGATCCGGTCGTTGATGCGTTCGGCTTCGTCGAGTTCGTCGGGCTTGTCGGGATCGATCAGGATCGCGACGTGGAAATTGCCGTCGCCGACGTGGCCGACGATCGGGCAGGGCAGCGACGACGCGCGTAGGTCGACTTCGGTCTCCTCGACGCACGCGGCGAGCTGCGAGATCGGCACGCACACGTCGGTCGTCACCGCGCGGCAGCCGGGTTTCAACTGCAGCATCGCGAAGTACGCGTTGTGGCGCGCGGCCCAGAGCCGCGTGCGGTCCTCGGGGCGGGTCGCCCATTCGAAGCCCTGGCCGTTGTTCTGGCCCGCGAGCGCCTGCACGAGCTCGGCTTGTTCCTTCACGCCGGCTTCGGTGCCGTGGAATTCGAAGAATAGCGTCGGCGCTTCGGCGAGCGTCAGATTCGAATGGCGGTTGATCGAGCGCACCGCGAGCGCATCGACGAATTCGACGCGCGCGATCGGCACGCCGATCTGGATCGTCTCGATCACGGTGCGCACCGCGTCGCCCATCGACGGGAACGTGCAGATCGCGGCCGACACGGCTTCGGGCAATGGATGCAGGCGCAGCGTGATCTCGGTGATCACGCCGAGCGTGCCTTCGGAGCCGACGAACAGGCGCGTGAGGTCGTAGCCCGCCGACGACTTGCGCGCGCGCGAGCCTGTCTTCACGACGCGGCCGTCGGCGAGCACGGCGCTCAGGCCGAGCACGTTCTCGCGCATCGTCCCGTAGCGCACGGCGTTGGTTCCGGACGCGCGGGTCGCGGTCATCCCGCCGATACTGGCGTCGGCGCCCGGATCGATCGGGAAGAACAGGCCGGTGTCGCGCAGCGCTTCGTTGAGCGCCTTGCGCGTGATGCCCGGTTCGACCGTGACGGTCAGGTCTTCCGCGTTGATCGACAGCACGCGGTTCATCTCCGACAGGTCGAGCGATACGCCGCCGCGCACGGCGAGCAGGTGGCCTTCGAGCGACGAGCCGGCGCCGTACGGAATCAGCGGTACGCTGTAGAGCGCGCACAGCGACACGACTTCGCGGACTTCATCCGCGCTGCGGGCGAACACGACGACGTCGGGGAGTTGCGGATCGAACGGCGATTCGTCGCGGCCGTGATGGGCGCGGACTGCGTCGGCGGTCGACACGCGCTCGCCGAAGGCGGCGCGCAGCGCATCGAGCATCGCGGGCGGGAGGGGGCGGCGCGTGGCGGCCGGCGTGTGGGGGTGATTCACTCGTGTCTCCTGACGGCTGCTTGTCAACTTTCGGTTCATTCTACGCTGCAACGTCCGCTGCGGCCCCCGCCGCGGGCTGCGATAATCGCGTACCAATCCCACCTGGCCGCGCTGCGGCCGCGCACGAGAGGACATTCGCATGGGCCACCGCTTGAGCAAGATCGCCACGCGCACGGGTGACGACGGCACCACCGGCCTCGGCGACGGCCGCCGCATCGGCAAGGACGACACGCGGATCGCCGCGATCGGCGACGTCGACGAGCTGAACTCGACGCTCGGCGTGTTGCTGGCCGAGCCGCTTCCGGACGACGTCCGCACCGCGCTCGTCACGATCCAGCACGACCTGTTCGATCTGGGCGGCGAGCTGTGCATCCCCGGCCATGGGGTGCTCGACGACACGCACCTCGCGCGCCTCGACCGATGGCTCGCCGACTACAACGCGACGCTGCCGCCGCTGAAGGAATTCATCCTGCCGGCCGGCTCGCGCGCGGCATCGCTGGCGCACGTGTGCCGCACGGTGTGCCGCCGCGCCGAGCGCTCGATCGTTGCGCTCGGGCGCACCGACACGCTCAATGATGCGCCGCGGCGTTACGTGAACCGGCTGTCGGACCTGCTGTTCGTGCTGGCGCGCGTGCTGAACCGCGCGGACGGCGGCTCGGACGTGCTGTGGGAGCGCGGGCGCGTGCGCTGACGCGCGCCATCGTTTTCCGCACTGCGACAATTTGTCCGAGGGGCGCTTGGATTTTAAAGATGTATCGTGTGTGCATGTTTAACGGAGAACGCACATGACCCATATCACCGCTGACCAGATGGCCCGTGTGAAGGCCACCGCCCCCGTCCTTGCCGAGCACGGCGCGACGATCACGAAGCACTTCTATCAGCGCATGTTCGCGCGTCATCCGGAACTGAAGAACCTGTTCAACCAGACGCACCAGAAGACCGGCAGCCAGCCGGAAACGCTCGCGAAGGCGGTCTACGCGTATGCCGCGAACATCGACAACCTCGGTGCGCTGGGCGGCGCGGTGTCGCGCATCTCGCACAAGCACGCGAGCCTCAATATCCGTCCGGAGCATTACCCGATCGTCGGCGAGAACCTGCTCGCGTCGATCGTCGAAGTGCTCGGCGACGCGGTCGACGCGGAAACGCTCGAAGCCTGGCGCGTCGCGTACGGCCAGCTCGCGCAGATCATGATCGGCGCCGAGGCCGACCTGTACGCGAACGCCGCATGGAGCGGCTTCCGCCCGTTCAAGGTCGCCCGCAAGGTGCGCGAAAGCGACGAGGTCACGTCGTTCTACCTGACCCCCGCCGACGGCGGCGACGCGCCGAAGTTCGAGCCGGGCCAGTACATCTCGGTGAAGCGCTTCGTCGGCGATCTCGGGGTCGACCAGCCGCGTCAGTACAGCCTGTCCGACGCGCCGCACGGCAAGTGGCTGCGCATTTCGGTGAAGCGCGAGGCCGGCAGGCCGGAAGCGATCCCGGCCGGCAAGGTGTCGACGCTGATGCACGACGGCGTGGAAGAGGGCGCTATCGTCGAAGTGACCGCGCCGATGGGCGACTTCTCGCTGAAGCGCGATGTCGAGACGCCGGTCGTGCTGATCTCGGGCGGTGTGGGCATCACGCCGATGATGTCGATGGCGTCGACACTGATCGCCGAAGGCAGCAAGCGCGAAGTGCGGTTCGTCCACGCATGCCGTTCGGGCGCGGTGCACGCGTTCCGCGACTGGCTGAACGACGCGGCGCGCGAGCACGCGAACGTGAAGCGCACGGTGTTGTACGAGCTGGTCGGCCCGAACGACCGTGCCGGTGTCGATCACGACCTCGAAGGGCGCCTGACGCCGGAACGTGTGAAGCAGCATGCGCTGGTGCCGGATGCCGACTACTACATCTGCGGCCCGATCGCGTTCATGAAGGCGCAACGCGATGCGCTCGTCGCGCTGGGCGTCGCGCCGGAGCGTGTGAACACCGAGATCTTCGGCTCGGGCGCGCTCGAGTGATGCGCGAACGGACGGTCTCAGGCCAGTAAAAAAGCCCGGCGCGAGCCGGGTTTCGATTTTGTCGCGTGCATGACGATGTCAGGCACGCAGCATCAGCGTGGAGTGATAGCGCCACACTTTCGGATCGGCGCTGACGAGCGGCATGCCTTCATGGAGTACCTGCGCGACCATCACGCGGTCGAACGGATCGGCATGATCCGGAAAATCCGGCAGCGCGGCGACGCCCTCAACATGATCGCTGCTGATCGGCAACTCGGTAAAACCTGCGAGCCGGAACGCCGAACGTGCATCGCGCGGATGGACGGGCAGATTGCCTTTGCGATATTTGGTCGCGATTTCCCAGATGGACGCGGCGCTGACGTACAGCGTGTTCTCGGGGGCTCGATCAACGCGACCGCAGTCGCGGAAAGTTGCGGCGCGCCTTCAGCCGCCCATAGTGCGATGTACGTATCGAGCAGCAGCTTCATGGTGCGAGTCCCCGTTCCGAGCTGGCATCAAAGTCGGAAGCGATCGATTCGTCGCCGGCATTGAATGCCTCGACGGTTGTCGGGATGTTCAGCCCGGCAAGCAATTGACGGGCGGCGCCGATCCGCTTCGGCGCCGCGTAAGGAACGATTCGGGCAACGGGATGGCCATTGCGGGCGATCACGACTTCTGACTCGCGCCCCAATTCAATCGCTTCGACGAGGCTCGAGAGCCGCGACTTGGCATCGTGCATGTTGACGGTCGGCATGGCCGCTCCCTGGTTAGCTAGATGGTATTAGCTAGTTTAAGAGAGTGAAATGACGGCCGCAGGCTGACCGCATGGCCAAGCCGCCGGCAGGCGGGCCATGGCGGTTCAGCCAGTTCACGTCCTTCAGTTCCCGCTGCCGCGCGCGACGCGGCGTGCCTTCACCGATTCCGCGAGGCCTTCGAGCACCTTCACGCTGTCGTCCCACGCGATGCACGCATCGGTGATGCTCTGGCCGTACGTCAGCGGGCAGCCTTCCTTCAGGTCCTGACGCCCCTCGACGAGGTGCGACTCGATCATCACGCCGACGATGCGCTCGTCGCCGGCCGCGACCTGGCGGCCGATGTCCGCGCACACGGGAATCTGGTTCTCGTGCTTCTTCGAGCTGTTCGCGTGGCTCGCGTCGATCATCAGGCGCGCGGCGAGGCCGGCCTTGCCGATGTCCGCGCACGCGGCGTTCACGCTGTCCGCGTCGTAGTTCGGCGCCTTGCCGCCGCGCAGGATCACGTGGCAGTCCTCGTTGCCGGCCGTCGACACGATCGCCGAGTGGCCGCCCTTGGTCACCGACAGGAAATGGTGCGGCTGCGACGCGGCCTTGATCGCGTCGACCGCGATCTTCACGTTGCCGTCGGTGCCGTTCTTGAAGCCGACCGGGCACGACAGCCCCGACGCCAGCTCGCGGTGCACCTGCGACTCGGTCGTGCGCGCGCCGATCGCGCCCCACGAGATCAGGTCGGCGATGTACTGCGGGCTGATCATGTCGAGGTATTCGGTCGCGGCCGGCAGCCCCATCTCGTTGATATGCAGCAGCAACTCACGCGCGGTGCGCAGCCCTTCGTTGATCTTGAAGCTGTTGTCCAGGTGCGGATCGTTGATGAGCCCCTTCCAGCCGACCGTCGTGCGCGGCTTTTCGAAGTACACGCGCATCACGATTTCCAGCTCGCCCTTGAAGCGCTCGCGCTCCTTCACGAGCCGCCCCGCGTACTCGATCGCCGCCTTCGTATCGTGGATCGAGCACGGCCCGATCACGACGATCAGCCGGTCGTCCATCCCGTGCAGGATGCGGTGCATCGACTGGCGCGAGTGGTAGATCAGCTCGGACGCGGCCTCGGAGCACGCGAATTCGCGGATCAGGTGGGCGGGCGGCGTCAGTTCCTTGAGTTCGCGAATGCGGACATCGTCGGTGTTGTGCGGGGGCATGCTGTTTTCTCCTGTGTCGACCGGCTCGAGTGCTTCGGCACTTGCTCCGGCCCCATGCAAAGCTGTTGAGGGCGCCGCCCAATGACTACGCGTGCGGCAAATTCATCGATTCAGGCAATTCAGTGGTGTCGACCGCGGCCGCGGGACCGCTGCGGCGGCGACCGGCTGGCGAAGGGCGAAAAAAAACCGCCGGGTTCGCCGGCGGTTTTTCGGGAATTTCGGTTGCGCTTCACGCGCCATCAACCCTCTCGATCCGCCAGCGGTCTGAGATGCCAAAAAAAGTAAAAATAAAACTTGGCGGACATGACGGAGATTCGGTTCGTCAAAAAAGTTGATTCGGAATTTATACCGTGTCGCCGGGCGGCTGGCAAGCCGGGGCGTCAAAAAATGCGGATAATCCGCGCGTTGTTGTCAAAATGCGCGGATTGTCTGCGTCGCGATGCGGTTATGCCGTACCGCCGACCGTCATCTTGTCGATCCGCAGGGTCGGCTGGCCGACGCCGACCGGCACGCTCTGGCCTTCCTTGCCGCACACGCCGACACCCGAGTCGAGCGACATGTCGTTGCCGATCATGCTCACGTACTTCAGCGATTCCGGGCCGCTGCCGATCAGCGTCGCGCCCTTCACCGGGTAGGTGACCTTGCCGTTTTCGATCATGTACGCCTCGGACGCCGAGAACACGAACTTGCCGTTCGTGATGTCGACCTGGCCGCCGCCGAAGTTCACCGCGTACAGGCCGTTCTTCACCGACGCGATGATTTCCTGCGGATCCTTGTCGCCGTTGAGCATGTACGTGTTGGTCATGCGCGGCATCGGCAGCGCCGCGTACGATTCGCGCCGCGCGTTGCCGGTGACGGGCATCTTCATCAGGCGCGCATTCAGCGTGTCCTGGATGTAGCCCTTCAGGATGCCGTCCTCGATCAGCGTCGTGCACTGCGTCGGGTTGCCTTCGTCGTCGATGTTCAGCGAGCCGCGGCGGTTCGGCAGCGTGCCGTCGTCGACCACCGTCACGCCCTTCGCGGCGACCTGCTCGCCGATGCGGCCGGCGAACGCGGACGAGCCCTTGCGGTTGAAGTCGCCCTCGAGACCGTGGCCGATCGCCTCGTGCAGCAGCACGCCCGGCCAGCCCGGCCCGAGCACGACCGTCATCGCGCCGGCCGGTGCGGGGCGGGCGTCGAGGTTCACCAACGCTGCGTGCACGGCGTCGTCGACGTAGCGCGACAGCACGTCGTCGGTGAAGTAGGCGTAGTCGAAGCGGCCGCCGCCGCCGCCGGAGCCGATCTCGCGGCGCCCGTTCTGCTCGGCAATCACCGTGACCGACACGCGCACGAGCGGGCGGATGTCGGCCGCAAGCGCGCCGTCGCTGCGCGCGACCAGCACGACATCGTATTCGCCGGCGAGACCCGCCATCACCTGCGTGACGCGCGGGTCGCGCCCGCGCGCCATCTGCTCGATGCGCTCGAGCAGCTTGACCTTGGCGGTCGCGTCGAGCGACGCGAGCGGATCGGACGGCAGGTACAGGTCGCGGCCCGAGATACCTGTGAGCGACGTCGCGGCCCTGATCTTCTGGCGGCCGCCGCCGGCCGCCGCGATTGCCTTGGTGGCCGCGGCCGCCTGCGCGATGGCTTCCGGCGACAGGTCGTCCGAGTAAGCGAACGCGGTGCGGTCGCCCGCGACCGCGCGCACGCCGACGCCCTGGTCGATGCTGAAGCTGCCCGACTTCACGATGCCTTCCTCGAGGCTCCACGCTTCGCTGCGGGTCGCCTGGAAGTACAGGTCCGCGTAGTCGACGCGATGCGTGAAGATGTCGGCGATCGTGCGCGTGAGCAGGCTCTCGTCGAGGCCGTACGGCGTGAGGAGGATGTCCTTCGCCAGCGCAAGATTGCGGATGCCGGGTTCGATGATGTTCATGCGGGTATCGAGGGTTCTCAAAAAGTTGTCGGGTGCGTTCTGGGCAGATGGGTTGGCCGGGCGCCGTTTCAAGCGCCGGGGCGGTTCAGCGGGTCAGGCCAGCACGCGATGCCGCCACGCGGGCAGGCTCTGGCGCACGTCGGCGATACGCTGCGGATCGAGCGCGCCGGTCACGACGCTCGCGCCTTCGTCGCGGACCGCGACGATCTCGCCCCACGGGTCGATCAGCATGCTGTGGCCCCACGTGCGCCGGCCGTTCTCGTGCTTGCCGCCCTGCGCGGCCGCGAGCACGTAGCACTGGTTCTCGACGGCCCGCGCGCGCAGCAGCATTTCCCAGTGCGCGCGACCCGTCGTATACGTAAACGCCGACGGCACGACGATCAGCGCGCAGTCGCCCATCCGGCGATACAGCTCCGGAAAGCGCAGATCGTAACAGACCGACAGGCCGACCCGCCCGAACGGCGCGTCGAACGTGACGACCGTCTCGCCCGCGCGGATCGTGCGCGCCTCGTCGAACGATTCGTCGCCTTTCTCGAAGTTGAACAGGTGGATCTTGTCGTAGCGGGCGGCCTCGTGGCCGCTCGGATCGAACACGAGCGTCGTGTTCAGCACGCGATCGGGCTCCGGTGCCTTCAGCGGCAGCGTGCCGCCGATCACCCAGATGCCGTGACGCTGCGCGGCCTGCGCGAGAAACTGCTGGATCGGACCGTCGCGGTAGGGTTCGGCGAGCGCGAGCTTGTCGGTGTCGCGGTGGCCCATGAAGCAGAAATACTCGGGCAGCAACACGAGCTGGGCGCCGTCGCCGGCCGCTTCCGCGATCAGGCGGCCGGCTTCGGCGAGATTGCGCGCGACGTCCGGCGTGCTCACCATCTGCAGCGCGGCGACCCGAAAGGGCGTGGCGGAACGGGTGTGATCGGTCATCGCTGGATCGATTGCGTCATAAATAGGGTGCGGCCCGGCACCCTGCGCGCGTCAATGGCTCGCCGCATCGGCCGGACCGTGATTCATCTTACCCTGATCGCCCCGCACCCGCTCGATGTGCGGATGCGCCCACGAGCCCGTGATCGCGTAGTCGAGCGCGAACGCGTGCGACAGCGTCTCCGACAGCGCGTAGTTCGCGGCCAGCACGCCGACGCCGAGCAGCGGATTGATGATCGCGGCCGCGATCGCCGCCGTGCCGGCGCCGATCTTCGGTGCGACGTGCGCGTGCAGGTCCTGCGTCTCGGCGCCGAGGTCGACCGCACCGCGCACCGTCACGTTCGCCGGCGCCGTCGTCATCGAGAAGTCGTCGGTGCGCGCGATCCCGTTCGAGATCCGGCTGGTGCCGGTGATCTTGTCGAACGGCAGCCCCTTGCCGACCACGTCGCGGAAATTCAGCGTCAGGAAGCGCGCGAGACTCTGCAGGCTCAGCACGCCGAGCAGTTTCGCGGCACCCGGATCCACCTTCAGGATCTGGCCGTGCTCGAGATCGACCGCGACCTGGCCGCCGAGCGACGGCAGATCGACCGCGGTGGGGCCGCCGCGCCAGCCGACCTTGCCGGTCACCGTGCCGTGGCCGTTCGCGACCGTGCGCGGCAGGCCGACGAGATCGAGCAGCGCGCCCGCGTTGCCGATGTCGAGCTTGAAGTCGAACACGCTGCGGCGCGGCGCATCGTTTTCGTCGACGCCGCGGGCCAGCGCGCGGCGCGAGGTGCGCCAGTTGCCGGTCGCCGTCAGCTTCGCGGCCGGGTTCGCCAGCTCGAGCTTGTCGAGCTGCCACACCGGCGCGCCGTCCTCGTCGATGTTGCGCGCATTGACGACGAGCCGGCCGATGTCGTGATCGCGCGCGACGACCTGGTCGACGATCAGGTCGACCGACGGCATCGGCCGGTCGGTCGGCGTCGGCAGGTTCATCGCGCGGCCGACGAGGTCGTGCTGCGCGCTCTGCGGAATCACGAGCTTCGCGAGCCGCGCGTTCAGCACGCCCGCGCCGTTGTGACCGCCGCCCTGCGCCCACGACAGGTAGCCCGAGACCTGGTTCGACGCGATGTTCGCCTGCCACAGCTCGTCGACGTGCGACGCGCCGATGATCACGTTTTCCCAGTTGCGCTTGAGCAGCTTCAGCGTGCCGAAGTGCAGCGCGAAGCGCTTCGGCGTGAAGCTCGCGACGTCGATGCGCGGCGCGGCCGGCTCCGGTGCGCGCGGGGTGTCGTGCTGCAGCGTGCGGGCCAGCGCGAGCCATGCGTCGGCGTCCAGTTCGTCGACGTCGACGGCCGCGCTCACGCCGTCCTGCGGCAGGTCGGGCATCCGGTGGATGCCCATCGCGCCGCGCACCGCGCGCAGCGGCTGGCCGCGCGTCGCGTCCAGCAGGTAGGTCGCGGACACGGGCCCAAGCGTCAGGTCGGCATGTTCGAGGCGCTTGCCGTCGGCCTCGGCGGCCGGCTGCAGCGTGAAGCGGAACGGCATCGGCGTGCCGGCCGGTTTCGCGAACGGCGCGGGGAAGTTCAGCGCGACGCCCGTCAGGTCGGAATGCGCGGTGACCTCCGGCAGGCGGCCCGGCGCGCCGCGCACGGCGACGTGGTACGGCGCGTCGCCGACCACGTGCTCGAGCAGCGCCGCGGCCGTGCCGTGCAGGTTCAGGCCGCGCGTGGCGTCGAGCGCGAGCTTGCCGTCGACGTTCACCGCGTACGGGCCATGCGACTGGAAGTTGCCGTTCGCGCGCACCGGGCCGCCGAGGAAGCGCCCCGACAGGTCGTGCAGCGACGCGCCGGCCTCGCTGAATCGCACGCTGCCGCGCAGCGCGGACAGCGGCGGCACGCCGTCGGTCGACAGCGTGTTGCCGCCGAACGCGAGGGCGCCTTCGACGTGCGTATGCGGATGCGGCACGTGCTGCGGAATCGTGATCTTGAGCGCGAGCGCCGCGGGCCCCTGCGCGTCGATCCGCTGGCCGATGTGCCCGCTCATCGTGCCGAGCGAGCTGTTGTCCGCGTAGTCGATCAGGTCCGCGAGCGGGCCTTGCGCATGGCCGTCGATGATGAGCGGCGACTTCGACGGGTTGCCGAGATCGTCGATCCGGCCGGCAACGTGGGTCAGCGCGACGCGCTTGTAGCGCGCGCGGGCGATGTCGAAGTGCAGCTTGTTCTGCGCGAGCTCGAACACGCCGTCGATCGCGTCGAGTGCCGGCCAGACGCTCGGCGTGCCGTTCGCGAGCTTGCGCGGCGGGTACGGTGTCGGCTCGAAGCGCCCGCCGGTGAATGGCGCGACGATATGGAACACGCCGGCATCCGGCTCGTGTGAGAACGGGAATTTCTCCAGCGGGCCGCGCGCGACGATCGACGCGCCCTTGGTCACCTGGCCGTCCTGCAGCGCATGGCCGAGATACTGGCGCAGGCGTTCGGACATCCCGGTCGGCAGGTAGCGCGGAATGCGCGCCACCGACGCGCGCGCGAAATCCGCGCGCAGGTCGAGCGAGCCGCGGCCGTGGCCGGGGTTCGTGTACGAGCCCGACACCGCGATCTCGGCATCGGGGTTCGAGACGAACAGGTCGGGCAACGTCACGTCGACGCGCGCGTGCTTGTCGCCCGGCGCCGGCGTGATCACCCATTTCGCGTTGCCGCGCAGCCGGTCGAAGGTCAGGCGCGGCTGGTCGAATTCGCCGGGCACCGTGACCGCGGCGTTGACCGTGTCGAAGTGCGCGCTGCCGCCGGTCTCGTTCGCATCGACGCGGCCCCACAAATTCTCGACGCCCGGCCAGCCGGCGCGCGGGTGACCGCGCGGGGAAAGGCCCGGCGGCGGCTCCTGCGCGGCGACGCTGATGCCCTGCAGATCGCCGAGGAAGCGGTAGCGCACGATCGGCGCGGCGCCCATGCGCCGCTCTTCGTCGGCGAGCTCGGGCCGCGCCGGCTTCGCGCGTTCGACCTCGATGTGGTAGTTCGACACCATCCCGCGCGGGTCGAGCTTGATCAGCTCGTTGCGCAGGCGTGCCGGCAGCGGCAGCCCGCGGATGAACTCGCTGAGGATGCCGAGATCGACGCGGTCGCCGACGACGCTCAGCAGTTGGCCCTGATCGGCGGCCGGCACACGGTAGCGGGCGGTCAGAGTCGACAGCGCGAGCGAGCGCGCGAGCGGCGTGCCGTCCGGCAGCGGCGGCTGGCCGAGCTCCGCGTTGAAGCGCGTCAGGTGCAGCGTGTAGTCGCGGCCGGCGTTCAGCGCCATGTCCCAGCCGAACCCGACCGTCGGCACGTCGAGGCGCGGCTGGGTCGGCCGCACGCGCAGCACGACGTCGGCGCCTTGCAGGTCGCCGCCCGCGGAGCGCAGGTGGCCGTCCTCGAAGGTCGCCCAGATCGCGTTGTCGATCCGGCCCGCATGGATCGTGAGCGGAATGTCGAGATAGCGGCCGAGGGTCTGCAGGTCGACCGGGCCGGTCGACAGGTACGCGTCGCCGGTCCAGTTCGTCGGCTTGCCGATCGGCTGGAGCGGCTTGTGCCGGAAGCGCGCGCGGAAATCGAGCGGGCCGAGCAGCAGCGTACCGTTCGCCGGCGCCTGCAGCGCGGCCTTGTGCACGCGGCCGTGGTTGAGCACCGCCAGGCGGATGCCCGACAGCGCGAGTTCCGGTGCGTCGTGCTGCGCGTCGCGCCAGCGCAGCGTGCCGTTGCGCAGGACGATCGCTTCCTGCTTCAGCAGCCACGTGCTGAACGTGTCGTTGCCGCCATGGGTGGTCGCGACGCCGACGCCCGCGACGCTCAGCGAGCCGTCGGCCGCGCGCGCGACGACGAGGTCGGGGTGGTCGACGATCAGGCTCGACAGCGCGGGCGACAGCCGCAGCAGCGACATCCACGACAGCGCGGCCGTCGCGTGCGGGACCGACAGCGCGATCCGGCCGTCACGGCCGCGAATCGTCAGGTTGGTGACTTCGACGCCCGGCTGCATGCCGGACCAGTGGGGAGACAGTCTGCCGATCGAAAGCTGCGCGTGGAGCTTGTCGGACACCGCGCGCTCGATGCGCGGACGGAATTCGTCGATGCGCGGCAGCAGCACGTAGCGCAGCCCGAGGAACGAGGCGGACGCGACGAAGTAGGTGCCGATACCGACTGCCAGCGTCACCCTGAACACGCGACGCAGGACAGGATGATCGTGCTTCGGAGGTCCCGCTTCGGGCGCAGGTACGGCGGATTCCTGACGGTCGGACATGCGGCGGAAGGGCGGCGATATGGTAGTTTTGCAGACTGACGTTGAAATGTATCACAGGGGTTCGTGCCGGCGGCCGTTGGGGCAGCATGGCACGGGCTTTCCGGCGCGCGGTTTTCGCGGCGGCGCACCCGCGCCGCGATGCCGCGCCGAATCCAAGGAGCCTGTCGGCAGCGGGGCGCGCATGCGTCGCCCGCGGCGGCGGGCCTTACCGCCAGGCCCGCTTTTCGATGACCGACGCTTCCGCCCTGATCAGCCCGTCCTACTCCCGCTATATCGCCCGCGCGGCCGCCGCGCGTCCCGCGCTGTCCGACCGGATCGCCGCGTGGGCCGCCGCGCCGCTGTCCCGCGCGCAGCTCGACGCGCGCCTGAGCGAGCTGCTCGCGCCGCCGGCCGGCACGGCCGCGCCGAGCGACGAGCAGCTCAAGCGCGCGCTGCGGCAGTTGCGTGTCGAAGTGTTCGGCGCGGTCGCGGAGCGCGACCTGCGCGGCCTCGCGAGCGTCGCCGAGGTGACGGGCGCGATGACCCATCTGGCCGAAGCGGCCGTGCAGCGCTCGCTCGTGCTGCTGTCCGCCGAGCTCGAGGCGATGTACGGCGAGCCGCGCGGCGCCGACGGCCAGCGCGTCGTGCTCGGCGTCGTCGGGATGGGCAAGCTGGGCGGCCGCGAGCTGAACGTGTCGTCGGACATCGACCTGATCTTCGTCTACGAGGACGACGGCGAGACGGCCGGCGGCACGCGCTCGCCGCTGTCCACCCAGGAATACTTCACGCGGCTCGGCCGGCGCCTGATCGGCGTGCTGTCCGAGGTCACGGCCGACGGCTACGTGTTTCGCGTCGACATGCGGCTGCGCCCGAACGGCGATTCGGGGCCGCTCGTCTGCAGCCTCGGGATGCTCGAGGAATACTTCTACGTGCAGGGCCGCGAATGGGAGCGCTACGCGTGGATCAAGGGGCGGCTCGTGTCGGAAGGCGACAGCGACGCGGCGCGGCGGCTCGAGTCGCAGCTCGAATCGATCGTCAAGCCGTTCGTCTACCGCCGCTATCTCGACTTCGGCGTGATCGGCGCGATCCGTTCGCTGCACCAGCAGATTCGCCACGAAGCCGCGCGCCGCGCGTCGATGCGGCCCGACAAGGCCGACGACATCAAGCTCGGGCGCGGCGGGATCCGCGAGATCGAGTTCAGCGCGCAGGTGTTCCAGCTGATCCGCGGCGGCCAGGATGCGGGGTTCCGCGTGCGACCGACGCTCGCGGTGCTGCGCCATGCGCAGGCGCGCGGGCTGATCGGCGAGGACGTGCGTGAGCGGTTGACCGACGCATACAACTTCCTGCGTACGCTCGAGCACCGGCTGCAGTATCGCGACGACGCGCAGACGCATGCGATGCCGGTCGATCCGGACGAGCGCGCGGCGCTGGCCGCGTCGCTCGGCTTTGCGGACTACGCGGCGCTGATGACGGTGCTCGATGGCCATCGCACGTTCGTCGAGGCGCAGTTCGACCAGATTTTCGCGGACAAGGTGAGCGGCGGCCCCTGCGCGGCCGGCGAGGACACGGCGGCCGCGTGGATCTGGAGCGGCGCGCTCGCCGACGACGGCGAAGACCACGCGCTGCTCGCGCGCCTCGATGGCCTCGGCTTCGCCGATCCGGCGGCCGTGCTCGCGCGGCTGCGCGCGATCTGGCAGTCGTCGCGCTACGCGGGCCTGCCGGAAAAGAGCCGGCAGCGCTTCGACAGCGTCGCGCAGCGCGCGCTCGAGGCCGCGCCGCGGATCGACGCCGCGCGCCGCGACGAAACCGTCGTGCGGCTGTTCGACCTGCTCGAGACGGTCAGCCGGCGCGGCGTCTATCTCGCGCTGCTGACCGAGTATCCGGCCGCGCTCGACCGCGTGCTGTCCGTGCTCGGCGCGACGCGCTGGGGCGGCGGCTACCTGATCCGTCATCCGCAGCTGCTCGACGAACTGCTCGACGACGAAGCGATCGCGAGCCCGTTCGACTGGCCGGCGTTCAAGGATGCGCTGCGCGCGCGTCTCGCGGCGGCCGACGGCCCCGAGCAGCAGATGGACCTGTTGCGGCATGCGCAGCACGCGGAGGTGTTCCGCATCCTGTTGATCGACCTGGCGGGCCAGCTGTCGGTCGAACACGTGAGCGATCGCCTGTCCGAGCTTGCCGATGCGGTGCTCGACGTGACGATCGAAGTGGTCTGGTCGCAGCTCGCGAAGCGCCATCGCGACGTGCCCAAGTTCGCGGTGATCGCGTACGGCAAGCTCGGCGGCAAGGAGCTCGGCTACGCATCGGATCTCGACCTGATCTTCCTGTACGACGATCCCGACGAGCGCTCGGCAGATGTCTACACGACATTTACGCGACGGCTGATCACCTGGCTCACGACCGCGACCGGCGCGGGCGCGCTGTTCGACATCGACCTGCGGCTGCGGCCGAACGGCGAGGCCGGGCTGCTCGTGACCGATCTCGACGCGTTCCGCCGCTACCAGCTGCGCGAGGGCGATGCGGCGAACACCGCGTGGGTGTGGGAGCACCAGGCGCTCACGCGCGCGCGCTACAGCGCGGGCGACACGCAGATCGGCACGGACTTCGAGGCGATCCGCCAGCAGGTGCTGACGACGCCGCGCGACGGCGACGTGCTCGCGAAGGAAATCGTCGACATGCGCGGCAAGGTGTTCGCGGGCCATCCGAACCAGACCGCGCTGTTCGACCTGAAGCACGATCGCGGCGGGATGGTCGACATCGAGTTCATCGTCCAGTACTGGGTGCTGCTGCATGCGTCGAGCGATGCCGAGCTGATCCGCAACACCGGCAACATCGCGCTGCTGCGCGAGGTCGCGCGCTTCGGGCTGATGGGCGAGGACGAAGCCGAGCGTGTCGGCGCGGCGTACCGCAAGTACCGGAAGCTGCAGCACAAGCTGCGGCTCGACGGGATGGAGAAGGCGCGGGTCGATCCGGGCCTGGTGGCCGACGAGCGGGCGGCCGTGACGGCGCTTTGGACGCGGGTGTTCGGGGCGATCGAAACGGGCGTTTGAGCCGGACGTTCGAATTCGCGGCCCGCAGCACTGAGCCAGTGTGATCGAGCGCTCGCTCGCCAAAAAAAGACCGGCGCATGCGCTGGTCTTTTTGCATTCGGCCAAGGTGCCCGCGTCAGGCCGCCAGCATTTCCTTCGCGTGCTTGCGCGTCGTCGCGGTGATCTCCAGCCCGCCGAGCATCCGTGCGACTTCCTCGACCCGGCTCGCTTTGTCGAGCGGGATGACCGACGACACGGTGCCGCCGCGGTCGTCGGCGCCTTTCGCGACCTGGTAGTGATGGTCGCCGCGCGCGGCCACCTGCGGCAGGTGCGTCACGCACAGCACCTGGCGGTCGCGCCCGAGCTGGTGCAGCAGGCGGCCGACCACCTCCGCGACGCCGCCGCCGATCCCCGTGTCGACTTCGTCGAAAATCAGCGTCGGCGTCGGGCTCGCCGCGCTCGCGATTACCGCGAGCGCGAGGCTGATCCGCGCGAGTTCGCCGCCCGACGCGACTTTCGCGAGCGGGCGCAGCGGCACGCCGGGGTGCCCGGCGACCCGGAATTCGACCTGCTCGAGCCCGTTCGGGCCGCCGTCGGCGAGCGGCACGAGCGCGACTTCGAAGCTGCCGCCCGCCATCGATAGTTCCTGCATGCCGGCCGTGACGGCCGTGCCGAGCGCCTTCGCCGCCTGCGTGCGGGCCTTCGACAGGTGTTTCGCGTCGGCGAGATAGGTTTCCCATGCCTTCGCCTGCGCGGCTTCGAGCGCGCCGAGATCGGCGGCCGCGTCGAGCGCGGCGAGCTGCGCGCGACGTGCCGCATGTTCCTCGTGCAGCGTGCCGGGCGGCAGCCGGAACTTGCGGGCGGTCGTGTGCAGCGCGTCGAGGCGCGCTTCGACCTGCGCGAGCCGGGCCGGGTCGAGATCGAGGCGCTGCGCGTAGTGCGACAGCGAATAGACGGCTTCCTGCAACTGGATCTCGGCCGGTTCGAGCGACGCGAGCGCATCGCCTAGCGCCGTGTCGTAGTCGGCCAGATTGCGCAGCTTCGACACGATCGCGCCGAGCTGCGGGAGCATCGCGTCGTCGGCCTCGGACAGCGCGTTGAGCGCGCCCTGCACGCCGGCGATCAGGTTCGCCGAGTGCGACAGCCGCTTGTGCTCGCTGCCGACTTCGTCCCATTCGCCCGGCTGCGGCGCGAGCTTGTCGAGCTCGGCGAGCTGCCACGCGAGCTTTTCGCGCTCGAGCTGGAGTTCGCGCTCGTGCGCCTTCGCGGCGTCGATCGCCTGCGTCGCGTCGCGCCATACGCGCCACGCGCGGGCGACGTTCGCGGCATCGGCGGCGAGCCCCGCGTGCGTGTCGAACAGCTCGCGCTGCGCGTCGGGCCGCATCAGCAACTGGTGCGCGTGCTGGCCGTGGATGTCGACCAGCATCTCGCCGAGCTCGCGCAGTTGCGCGAGCGTCGCGCTGGTGCCGTTGATGAACGCGCGCGAGCGGCCGTTCGCGTCGATCACGCGGCGCAGCATCACGGTGTCCTCGGCGTCGAACGCGTGCTCGTCGAGCCAGCGCGCGACGCGGTCGTGCGGCGTGAATTCGGCGGTGATGTCGGCACGGCTGCTGCCGGTGCGCACGACGCTCGCGTCTGCGCGTTCGCCGAGCGCGAGGGCGAGGGCGTCGATCAGGATCGATTTGCCGGCGCCGGTTTCGCCGGAAAAGACGGTAAAGCCGCTGTCGAATTCGAGATCGAGCGCGGCGACGATGACGAAGTCGCGAATCGAGAGGTGGCGGAGCATGGTGTCGGGCTGTGGTGCGTCAGGACGCCGTGTCGTCTTCGTTCGATGCGTGTTCGTTCCAGTGCAGCTTCTTGCGCAGCGTCGCGTAGTAGCTGTAGCCGACCGGATGCAGGAACGGCACCGTGTGCTTCGAGCGGCGCACCTCGATCGTGTCGTTCAGTTCGAGCGCGGTGAACGACTGCATGTCGAAGTTCACGTTGACGTCGCGGCCGCCGACGATCTGGATCGCGATCTTCGAATCGTCGGGCAGCACGATCGGCCGGTTCGACAGCGCATGCGGCGCGATCGGCACGAGCACGATGCCCTGGAGTTGCGGGTGCAGGATCGGGCCGGCCGACGACAGCGCGTACGCGGTCGAGCCGGTCGGCGTGGCGACGATCAGGCCGTCCGAACGCTGGTTGTACATGAACCGGCCGTCGACCGACGCGCGCAGCTCGACCATCCCGGAAAAGCCGCTGCGGTTCACGACGACGTCGTTGAACGCGAGCGCGTGGTAGATCGGTTCGCCGTCGCGCACGATCCGCGCCTCGAGCAGCGAGCGCTCCTCGCGCTCGAACTTGCCCGACAGGATCACCGGCACGCGCGCCTGCATGTCGGCGGCCGCGATGTCGGTGATGAAGCCGAGCCGCCCGTGGTTGATCCCGATCAGCGGGGTCTTGTACGGCGCGAGCTGGCGGCCGATGCCGAGCATCGTGCCGTCGCCGCCGAGCACGACCGCCACGTCCGCGCGCGCCCCGATCTCGGCCGGGGTGAGCGCCGGATAGCCGGAGATGCCGATCTCGCGAGCGGTGTCGACTTCGAACACGACCTCGAAGCCCAGCTTCGCGATGCAGCCGGCCAGCGTGGTGAGCGGCTCGGCGATGCCGGGCGTGTTGCTCCGGCCGACGAGCGCGACAGTGTTGAACTGATTACCGGTTTTCATGCCGGCATTACACCATAGCTCGTTGACGAAAAGAACCGGTTGTGCGCAGACGGGGCCGGATCGGCCGGCCCGCGCGACTGGGGCCGCTGCCACTCGCCGTGCTGGCGCGGTTGCGCTAAAATTTTCCACCATGCTAGATCCTCGCGCACGAACCCTCCTGAAAACCCTGATCGAACGGTATATCGCCGACGGTCAGCCGGTCGGATCGCGCACGTTGTCCCGTTACTCCGGGCTCGAGCTGAGCCCGGCAACGATCCGCAACGTGATGTCCGACCTGGAGGAGCTCGGCCTTGTGTCGAGCCCGCACACATCGGCCGGCCGCGTGCCGACGCCGCGCGGCTATCGCCTGTTCGTCGATACGATGCTGACGGTCGAGACGCCGATCGACGCCGAGGCCGTCGCGCGGCAGGTGCAGCACACGCTGCAGGCCGGCGAGCCGCAGCAGCGGGTCGTGGCGGCCGCCGCCAGCGTGCTGTCGAACCTGTCGCAGTTCGCGGGCGTCGTGCTGACGCCGCGCCGCAGCCACGTGTTCAAGCAGATCGAGTTCATGCGCCTGTCGGACAAGCGGATCCTGCTGATCATCGTCACGCCCGAGGGCGACGTGCAGAACCGGATGCTCGCGACGCCGCGCGACTATTCGCCGTCGCAGCTGACCGAGGCGTCCAACTACATCAACGCGCATTTCGCCGGGCTGTCGTTCGACGAGGTGCGCCGCCGCCTGCGCGACGAGATCGACCAGCTGCGCGGCGACATGACCACGCTCATGCATGCGGCCGTGACGGCCAGCACCGAGGTGCCCGATACCGAAGACACCGTGCTCATTTCCGGCGAGCGCAACCTGCTCGAAGTGGCGGATCTGTCGTCCGACATGGCACGGCTGCGCAAGCTGTTCGACGTGTTCGACCAAAAGACGGGCCTCCTGCAACTGCTCGACGTGTCGAGCCACGCCCAGGGCGTGCAGATCTTCATCGGCGGGGAATCGACGCTCGTGCCGATCGAGGAGATGAGCGTCGTCACCGCACCCTACGAGGTGAACGGCCAGATCGTCGGCACGCTCGGCGTGATCGGCCCGACCCGCATGGCCTACAACCGCGTGATCCCGATCGTCGACATCACCGCGCGCCTGCTGTCGCTCACACTGAGCCAGCAATAACCTGACCGGCACCGTCCCGCCATCGTGCCGCGGCGGCGCGCGCACCGCCATTCGGCCGAACGGCCAGCCGACCCGAGCGGGGCAGCCCGCTATAATTGAGAGCCGTCCGACTGCGTGCCCCGAGCACGTTCCTGCCCATGCGTTTCGATCTTGAGCCGCCTTCGAGCGTCGCGGCCGCCCATCGTACCGGCGTGCTGCTGATCAATCTCGGCACGCCCGACGCCCCGACGCCGCGCGCGGTGCGGCGCTATCTGGCCGAATTCCTGTCGGATCCTCGCGTCGTCGAAATCCCGCAGGTCGTCTGGCAGGTACTGCTGCGCACGCTGATCCTGCCGCTGCGCGGCCGCGCGTCCGCGAAGAAATACGCGGCCGTCTGGATGCCCGAGGGTTCGCCGCTGCGCGTCTACACCGAGCGGCAGACCGAGGGCGTGCGGCACCTGCTCGCATCGAACGCCTATCAGGTGACGGTCGATTACGCGATGCGCTACGGCAGCCCGAACATCGCGCAGGCGCTCGCGCAGTTCAAGCGGGCGGGCGTCGAGCGCGTGCTGCTGGTGCCGATGTATCCGCAATACTCGGCGTCCACCACCGCGACGGCATTCGATGCCGCGTTCGCCGCGCTCGCGCGGATGCGCAACCAGCCGGAAGTGCGCACGGTGCGGCAGTACGCCGACCATCCGGCCTACATCCACGCGCTTGCCGAGCAGGTGCGCCAGTACTGGGCGCAGCACGGCCGGCCCGATTTCGCGGCCGGCGACAAGCTCGTGCTGAGCTTTCACGGCGTGCCGAAACGCACGCTCGACCTGGGCGACCCCTATCACGACCAGTGCCAGCAGACGGGCGCGCTGCTGATGGCCGCGCTCGGGCTGTCGACGCTCGAATGCCGCGTGACGTTCCAGTCACGCTTCGGCAAGGCCGAATGGCTGCAGCCGTACACGGCGCCGACGCTGCGCGAGCTCGGCGCGGCCGGCGTGCGGCGAGCCGACGTGTTCTGTCCTGGTTTTACGGCCGATTGCCTGGAGACGATCGAGGAAATCGGGATGGAGGTGCGCGACGAATTCATTGCGGGCGGCGGCCAGGCGTTCCACCGGATTCCATGCCTGAACGGCGCACCCGCATGGATCGGCGCGCTCGGCGAGATCGTCGCCGAGAATCTGCAGGGCTGGCCGGTGAAGGCCGCGCAGCCCGAAATGGTGAACTGAAGGTGAACTGAAATGACGGCCCGCCCCCTGTGCGCACTACGTCCGCCGGTCGAGCGGGCGGGTAGCCGCGATGGGGCGGCACGGCGGAGGCTGGCATGAACTACAAGATTTCGACGGAACCCGGCGCGCGGCTGCGCATCGACAAATGGCTGTGGGCAGCCCGCTTCTTCAAGACGCGCTCGCTCGCGTCCGACGCGGTCGACAAGGGTCACGTGAAGATCGGCGGGGCGGCGGTCAAGCCGGCGAAGGACGTGCGCGTGGGCGACGAGGTCGAGATTGCGATCGACGGTGTCGTCTGGCACATTGCCGTGCTGGGAATTTGCGACGTGCGCGGGCCGGCGAGCATCGCGCAGACGCTCTACGCGGAAACGGAGGCCGGACGAGCCGCGCGGCTCGCCGAACTGGAACGGCGCCGCACGTATCGGGAGCCGGCGGCGGAACTGCACGGCCGGCCGACCAAGCGCGATCGGCGCATCATCGACAGATTTTCGGGTGGAAGCTGAACATCTGGTCGAACGTCGCCCGCGCGCTTCCGTATTCGGTCGTGCGGTCGGTGACGGCTCCGGACAGGCAGATGGTGGTGGTGCCGGCAATCAGTACCAGCGCGACCACCGATATGGCAAAGGTCAGTTTCACGGTACTCGCCTCGTGGGACGGTTGAATGCGGCGCCAGGTGGATGTCAGGCGGCGGTCAGCTAGGGGTAAACACGCTTTCCGACGCTTGAGTTGGAGTGTAGTGCAGCCTCTCGAGCCGAGCTAGTACCACTCAGGTAAGCGTTGTTACCGGTCGTTTCGTCCGGTTTGGCGGCAAATGCGCGCAATGGGGCGGCGCGCAGCGCGGTTGTTTCGCGGCATTGGCGAATGCCGGCGAATAACCCTCTTGAAGTCGCAGTTTTCGCCCTTATTTGCACCATGTATGTGCGGTGCCGCCGGGTATACGGTCCGGCGGTTGCCGATTTGGCTTCAACCTCTAATCGACTTTCAGCGACATGGAAAACACGCAAGAGAACCCGGCTACCCCATCGGCCGATGACATCGGCAGCGAGAAGCAGGCGGCGCAAGGCGCTGCTCCCGCCGCCGAAGCAGCCGACGCGGCGCTCGCGGAGGCTCAAGCCAAGGTCGCCGAGCTGCAGGAGAGCTATCTCCGGGCGAAGGCCGAGACGGAGAACGTCCGCCGCCGCGCGCAGGACGACGTCTCGAAGGCGCACAAGTTTGCGATCGAGAGCTTCGCCGAGCACCTGCTGCCGGTGCTGGACAGCCTCGAGGCCGCCGTCGGCGACACGTCCGGCGACATCACGAAGGTACGCGAAGGCGTCGAGCTGACGCTGCGCCAGTTGACGAGCGCGCTCGAGAAGGGCCGTGTCGTCGCGATCAACCCGGTCGGCGAGAAGTTCGATCCGCACCAGCACCAGGCGATTTCGATGGTGCCGGCCGAGCAGGAGCCGAACACCGTCGTGACCGTCCTGCAAAAGGGCTACATGATCGCCGACCGCGTGCTGCGCCCGGCGCTCGTCACGGTCGCCCAGCCGAAGTAAGGCTGCCGCGATGATTCCCGCCGGCGTCGATCCGGCCGCGTTCAACGCGTTCGACATGCAGGCGCTGGCGCCCGACACGTTCGACGCCGGTGTCGCCGGCGCCGGCGATGCGCTCGTCGTGGTGTTCTTCTGGGGCGTCGACTGCTTCAATTGCGAGATCGCGAAGAAGGCGATGCTCGCCCAGCCGGACGCGATCCGCGCGCTGGGCCTGAAGTGGTTCCACTGCAACGTGTACGAATACCCTGAGCTGGGGCGCCGCTTCGGCCTGCACGGCGTGCCGACGTGGTTCTTCTTCCACCGCGGCAAGCGGCTCGGCCGCGCGACCGGCTGGCATGGTCTCGCGCAGTTCCAGGCAGCGGTGTCGGCGGCGCGCGCGAAGATCGCCGCGGCCGGCGCGCAGCCGGCCGAGCGCGACGGCGGCCCGCACGATCCAGCTACCGGCGGCGATTGAAAAAATTTAATATCCGCATCGCTGGGCGGGTCTTGAAAACGGGCCGGCCGGACGCATTTCGGGAACAGAGTTGAATTCAGGCGCGCGAAACCACCCAAAAACGCGGGGTTTCGCGCAGCAAACAAGCATTTCTGGAGATTAGGAAAATGGGAAAGATCATCGGTATTGACCTCGGCACCACGAACTCGTGCGTCGCCATCATGGAAGGCAACCAGGTCAAGGTCATCGAGAACTCGGAAGGCACGCGCACGACGCCGTCGATCATCGCCTACATGGACGATAACGAAGTGCTCGTCGGCGCGCCGGCCAAGCGTCAGTCCGTGACCAACCCGCGGAACACGCTGTTCGCCGTGAAGCGCCTGATCGGCCGCCGCTTCGAAGAGAAGGAAGTCCAGAAGGACATCGGCCTGATGCCGTACGCGATCATCAAGGCCGACAACGGCGACGCATGGGTCGAAGCGCACGGCGAGAAGCTCGCGCCGCCGCAGGTTTCGGCGGAAGTGTTGCGCAAGATGAAGAAGACGGCCGAAGACTACCTCGGCGAGCCGGTCACGGAAGCCGTGATCACGGTGCCGGCGTACTTCAACGACAGCCAGCGTCAGGCGACCAAGGACGCTGGCCGCATCGCGGGCCTCGAAGTCAAGCGGATCATCAACGAGCCGACCGCGGCCGCGCTCGCATTCGGCCTCGACAAGGCCGAGAAGGGCGACCGCAAGATCGCCGTGTATGACCTCGGCGGCGGCACGTTCGACGTGTCGATCATCGAGATCGCGGACGTCGACGGCGAAATGCAGTTCGAAGTGCTGTCGACCAACGGCGACACGTTCCTCGGCGGCGAGGACTTCGACCAGCGCATCATTGATTACATCATCGGCGAGTTCAAGAAGGAGCAGGGCGTCGACCTGTCGAAGGACGTGCTCGCGCTGCAGCGCCTGAAGGAAGCGGCCGAAAAGGCGAAGATCGAGCTGTCGTCGAGCCAGCAGACCGAAATCAACCTGCCGTACATCACGGCCGACGCATCGGGTCCGAAGCACTTGAACCTGAAGATCACCCGCGCGAAGCTGGAAGCGCTGGTCGAGGACCTCGTCGAGCGCACGATCGAACCGTGCCGCATCGCGATCAAGGACGCCGGCGTCAAGGTGTCGGACATCGACGACGTGATCCTGGTTGGCGGCCAGACCCGCATGCCGAAGGTGCAGGAGAAGGTGAAGGAGTTCTTCGGCAAGGATCCGCGCCGTGACGTGAACCCGGACGAAGCCGTCGCGGTTGGCGCGGCGATCCAGGGCCAGGTGCTGTCGGGCGACCGCAAGGACGTGCTGCTGCTCGACGTGACCCCGCTGTCGCTCGGTATCGAGACGCTCGGCGGCGTGATGACGAAGATGATCAGCAAGAACACGACGATCCCGACGAAGCACGCACAGGTGTATTCGACGGCGGACGACAACCAGTCGGCCGTGACGATCAAGGTGTTCCAGGGCGAACGCGAGATGGCGGCAGGCAACAAGCTGCTCGGCGAGTTCAACCTCGAAGGCATCCCGCCGTCGCCGCGCGGCGTGCCGCAGATCGAAGTGACCTTCGACATCGACGCGAACGGCATCCTGCACGTCGGCGCGAAGGACAAGGCGACCGGCAAGGAAAACAAGATCACGATCAAGGCGAACTCGGGCCTGACCGACGCCGAAATCGACCAGATGATCAAGGACGCTGAAGCGAACGCAGCGGAAGACCACAAGCTGCGCGAGCTGGCTGATTCGCGCAACCAGGGCGACGCGCTGGTCCACAGCACGAAGAAGGCGCTCACCGAGTACGGCGACAAGCTGGACGCCGGCGAGAAGGAGAAAATCGAGGCGGCGCTGAAGTCGCTCGAGGACGCGCTGAAGGATACGTCGGCCGACAAGGCGACGATCGACGCGAAGGTCGAGGAACTCGGTCAGGTTTCGCAGAAGCTCGGCGAAAAGATGTACGCCGACATGCAGGCGCAACAGGCCGGTGCGGCCGGCGCGGCGGGTGCGGCGGAAGGCGCGGCCCACGCGGGTGGTGCGCAGCAGGCCGCCGACGACGTCGTCGACGCCGAGTTCAAGGAAGTGAAGAAGGACTAAGCCAGGTTGCCATGGCACCGCACGCCGCGCGCGATACGCGCGCGGCGCGGTTGAACAGCGGTCTGTCTTTCCCTTCCGGATGGCCGGATCGACTCCACGCCTGGCGGGCTTCGCGGCCCTCCGGGCACATTTGTTTTTTGGCGGGTGCTGCGCGAGCCGTCCGCGGACGGCGCAGCGCCAGACGAGTCGAGAGACTTTACTGCGGGCGAAAGGAGCCGCCGCGCGTGCGACGCGCGAAGGCACATGAATCGATATGGCGAAACGGGATTACTACGAGGTTCTGGGCGTCGCGAAGAACGCGAGCGACGACGAAATCAAGAAGGCATATCGCAAGCTTGCGATGAAGTATCACCCTGACCGCAATCCGGACAGCAAGGATGCGGAAGAGCATTTCAAGGAGGCGAAGGAAGCCTATGAAATGCTGTCGGACGGCCAGAAGCGTGCGGCGTACGACCAGTACGGCCACGCGGGCGTCGATCCGAACATGGGCGGTGCGGGCGGCCAGGGTTTCGGCGGTTTCGCGGATGCGTTCGGCGATATCTTCGGCGACATCTTCGGCCAGGCCGCGGGCGGCGCCGCGCGCGGCGGCCGCGGCGGCCCGCAGGTGTATCGCGGCGCCGACCTGCGCTACAGCATGGAAATCACGCTCGAGCAGGCCGCGCACGGCTACGACACGCAGATCCGCGTGCCGAGCTGGGTGTCGTGCGAAGTCTGTCACGGCTCGGGCGCGAAGCCCGGCACGAAGCCGGAAACCTGCCCGACCTGTCACGGCCAGGGCACGGTGCGCATGTCACAGGGCTTCTTCAGCATCCAGCAGACCTGTCCGAAATGCCACGGCACCGGCACCTACATCCCGGAACCGTGCGTGCACTGCCACGGGTCGGGCAAGGTGAAGGAAACCAAGACGCTCGAAGTGAAGATCCCGGCCGGCATCGACGACGGAATGCGGATCCGCTCGGCCGGCAACGGCGAGCCCGGCATCAATGGCGGGCCGCCGGGCGATCTGTACGTCGAGATCCACATCAAGCCGCATTCGGTGTTCGAGCGCGACGGCGACGATCTGCACTGCCAGATGCCGATCCCGTTCACGACCGCCGCACTCGGCGGCGAGATCGAGGTGCCGACGCTGGCCGGCCGCGCGTCGTTCCCGGTGCCGGAAGGCACGCAGTCGGGCAAGACGTTCCGCCTGCGCGGCAAGGGCATCAAGGGTTTGCGTTCGAGCATCGCGGGTGATCTGTACGTACACGTGCAGGTCGAGACGCCCGTGAAGCTGACCGACCAGCAGCGCGACCTGCTCAAGCAGTTCGAGAAGTCGTTGGCCGAGGGCGGTGCGCGTCACAGCCCGCAGAGCAAGAGCTGGTTCGACCGGGTGAAGAGCTTCTTCGAGTAACGGCATGACTGAAGGCAACGAGAGCGCGTCATTCGCGCTCTTGGACGATTGCGACTCGACCGCGGTTGCGCGGTCGAGTCGTTTGTATTCCTGTTTCGTGCGCGAACGCGTATGCACGGATCCGGCGCGGCTCGACGAAGTCGATGCGGCGGTGGCGCAGGACCTGCGCGACGGGCTGCATGCGGTCGTCGTCGGCGATTACGAATTCGGACGCAATCTGGAAAGAGCGCAGCCGGGCCATGCCCCGCTGCGCTTTTTGCTGTATGCGCGCTGCGAGCACCTGTCGCGCGACGAAGTCGACGCGTGGCTCGCGCAGCAGGATGGCGGCGGCGCGCCGTCGATCGCCGGCGTCGCGCACGTCGCGAAGAGCGTGTCGCGCGACGCGTTCGACGCGGCGATCGCGGCCGTGCACGATGCACTGCGCGCGGGCGACTCGTATCAGATCAACTACACGTACCGGCTGAATTTCGACATGTTCGGCACGCCGACCGCGCTGTACCGGCGGTTGCGCGCGCGTCAGCCCGTGCGTTACGGCGCGCTGATCGCGCTGCCTTGCGGCGTGTGGGTCGTGTCGTGCTCGCCGGAGCTGTTCGTCGAGAAGCACGGCGACGTGCTGCGCGCGCGGCCGATGAAGGGCACCGCGCCGCGCTCGGCCGATCCGCGTGAAGATGCGGCGGCGGCCGCGTTCCTCGCTAACGATCGGAAGAACCGCGCGGAAAACGTGATGATCGTCGACCTGCTGCGCAACGACGTGTCGCGGATCGCGCGCACGGGCACGGTCAAGGTGCCGGCGCTGTTCTCGGTCGAGCCGTATGCGTCGGTATGGCAGATGACGTCGACGGTCGAGGCCGGCTGGCGCGACGGGACGACGTTCGCGCAGATGCTGCGCGCGCTGTTTCCCTGCGGATCGATCACCGGTGCGCCGAAGCACAAGACGATGGAACTGATCGACGCGATCGAGTCGACGCCGCGCGGGCTCTATACGGGCGCGATCGGCTGGCTCGACGCGCCGAAGGACGAGGCCGCGCAGGCAGGCGCTGTAGCGCGCGACGGCGCGGCCGGCTGCGGCGATTTCTGCCTGTCGGTCGCGATCCGGACGCTCACGCTCGAAGCGGTCGGCATCGATGCTGTCGCAACGGTCGGCGCGGGTGAGGCGGCGGCTCGCCCGGCCGGTCGGCGGCGCGGCACGATGGGGGTCGGCGCGGGCATCGTGCTCGACAGCGTTGCCGCCGACGAATATGCGGAGTGTGAATTGAAAGCACGATTCCTGACCGACGCCGATCCGGGCTTCCAGTTGTTCGAAACCACCGCGGCCACCCGTGCGGACGGCGTCCGGCATCTCGAGCGCCATCTCGCGCGGCTGAAGCGCAGTGCGGATGCGTTCGGATTCCGCATCGATACTGATGCGTTGCGTCGCGGGGTCGACGCGCGCTGCGCGGCGCTCGACGGCGATGGCCCGTACCGGATGAAGCTCGCACTTGCGAAGGACGGCGCGGTCGAGATCACGGCCGCGCCGCTGAAGCCGCTGCCTGCGGGGCCGGTCGGCGTGATGCTCGCGTCCGAGCACGGCTTTGCGCCGACCCGCACGGACGACGCGCTGCTGCTGCACAAGACCACGCGCCGCGCGGAATACGACCGTGCATGGCAGGAGGCGGAAGCGCTCGGCGGCTTCGACATGCTGTTCATCAACGAGCGGGGCGAGGTGACGGAAGGCGGGCGCTCGAACCTGTTCGTGAAGCTCGACGGCCAGTGGGTGACGCCGCCGTTGTCGTGCGGCGTGCTGCCCGGCGTGATGCGCGGTTTGCTGCTCGAGGATCCCGCCCTGGGCGCACAAGAGCGTGCGTTGACGCTCGATGAAGTACTGAATGCGGAGGATCTGATGATCTGCAATGCGTTGCGCGGGCCGATGGCAGCGCGGCTGGTCCGCGAATCCGGCAGGTCGGAATCGTAGTTGCCGCTACGCCGCGCTTACGGACTGCGTTTGACCAGCGATCTCCAGCGTTTCATGACCGGGAAGGCATCGGCGCTATGGTGCCAACCGACGGGTTGCCTCCACGTGCGTCGAATCAGCGCGCGGGTGGTTTGCACTCCCAGTCGATCATCTTCGGCGGCGTCCGCTTCGCGTCGTAGCGGACCGTGCAGGTTCGCGCGGCGGTGCCCAGCGGACGGGCAACGATAGCGGCCGTGTCGAAATACTCGCAACTCACCCAGTAATCGGTTTCGGCTGCGGCGAGTGGCCACGTGTCGATGAGCGTATCGCGCCGTTTGACGCCGCTCGATGGCGCGAGCACGCCGAGTTGGTCGGGCGGCCCGGACCAAAACGACACACCGATCAGCGGATGTGCCTTCTGCGAATCGTAGGGTCGCCAGCCGTCGGGCGCGGGACGGTCGACCGTCTGTGAGACCGGCAGGCGGGCCGGACACTGGATGGGCGCCGAAGTGGCGTACACCGACGAGATGCAAATAGTTGTCAGCAACGCGGCGAGCGCCGCATTGGTTGGAAAATAGGCGAGCGCCATCGTCACCTCACCACCGAGAACGCATCGGCGTTGTTGCTCGGGTCGATATAGCGACCGTTTCTGTCCTTGCCCCGGAACGGGATGTGCCGTTTCTTGACCTTGCGCAGACTGCGCCATTGTTCGACGACGTAGATGCCTTTCGAATCCTGACCCAGATAGAACGCTGCATGGTTGCCGTACGATCTGTTCGGATAACGCTCGTTCTCGAAGGTTGCGATGACCGTGCCCGGCCGAATGGTCGAATCGCCCTTTACGGTCTTTTCCGGTCGCCAGCCCGAGGTCGCGCCCACTTTGGTATGGGTCTTCACGAGCGCAACGCACTCACCATCGCCTTGTAGTGGTTCGCCGTCCAATTCAGCTGCGCGTGCGTATATGTGGGACATTTCGCCTCCATGGAATGATGGAAGGCAATGGTCTTCGCAACGAAGGCATACGGATATAGGACGTGTTTGAAAATGCAGTGCTGCCAAATCGAACGACGGGTGTCGTCGAGCAGGTGGCGGCCTTTGCCTTCGCATCGAGCCGCCACCTCGTCCGAAATCAGAACGAATGCTCCGGGCCCGGAAACGACCGATCCTTCACCGCGCGCACATAGGCTTCGACGGCCGCCTGGATGGTCGGCTGGCCCTGCATGAAGTCCTTCACGAAGCGCGGACGCTTGCCGGGGAAAATGCCGAGCATGTCGTGCAGCACGAGCACCTGGCCCGAGCAGTCGGTGCCTGCGCCGATGCCGATCGTCGGAATCTTGAGCATGTGCGTGACTTCGGATGCGACGAGCGTCGGCACCGCTTCGAGCACGACGAGTTGCGCACCGGCATCCTCGACCGCGCGCGCGTCGCGCAGCAGTTGCGCGGCGCCCGCCTCGGTCTTGCCCTGTACCTTGAAGCCGCCGAACGCGTGCACCGACTGCGGCGTGAGGCCGACGTGCGCACACACGGGCACCGCACGCTCGACGAGGAAGCGGATCGTTTCGGCGAGCCACTCGCCGCCTTCGAGCTTGATCATCTGCGCGCCGGCGCGCATCAGCTTCACGGCGCTCGCGAATGCCTCGGCCGGCGTGCCGTAGGTTCCGAACGGCAGGTCGGCCATGATCAGCGCGCGCGGCTGCACGCGCGCGACACAGGCGGTGTGGTACGCGATGTCGTCGAGCGACACGGGCAGCGTGGTCGTGCGGCCCTGCAGTACGTTGCCGAGCGAATCGCCGATCAGCAGCACGTCGACGCCCGAGCGGTCGAGCAGCGCGGCAAAGCTCGCGTCGTAGCAGGTGAGCATCGCGATCTTCTCGCCGGCATCGCGCATTGCCTGCAGCTTCGGCACCGTGACGGCAGGCCGGCTCGATTCCTGGAGATAGGTCATGGGAAATCCGGTTCGATGGTGAAAACGACGGGCGAGGACGCGTCAGCGCGTCGTCTCGCCCTTGACGAAGAATTCCTTGCGGCCGCGCATCGTCTCGATGCGCTCGATCAGCAGCGCGAGGTCTTCGGGGGAATCCTGCGGGTTCAGATGTTCGGCTGCGACCGTTAGTACCGGCGTGCGGTCGTAGTGATAGAAGAATTCGTTGTACGCGTCGACGAGCGAGCGCAGGTACGCGTCGCTGATCTGCAGTTCCATCGGCAGCCCGCGCTTCTGGATGCGCGAGAACAGCACCTCGGGGCTCGCCTGCAGGTAGACGACGAGATCGGGCGCGGGCGCCTGCGGCACATCGAGGTGCGTCGCGATCGACCGATACAGCTGCCATTCGTCTTCCGGCAGGTTCAGCCGCGCGAAGATGTCGTTCTTCTGTGGCATGTAGTCGGCGACGACGGGCCGGCCCGTGTCGAGCGCGCCGATCAGTTCGCGCGCCTGCTGCGCGCGCTCCAGCGCGAACGACAGCTGCGCGGGCAGCGCGTAGCGCGCGGTGTCGCGATAGAAGCGTTCGAGGAACGGATTGTCCTGCGGGCGTTCGAGCAGCGCCTGCATCGACCAGCGCTCGCCGAGCAGACGCGCGAGCGTCGTCTTGCCGACGCCGATCGGGCCTTCGATCACGAGATAGCGATGAGGGGCGCGCAGGTCGGGTGCGGTGACGGTCAGCGGAGTGGTGTTCATGGGCAGCGGTTCTTGTCGGCGTCTGCGCCGGCGGCCAGGGCCTTCTGCATCAGGCATTGACAGGTCTGCACCTTCTCGACGCGCTGGTCGGCGACGGCGGCGAGGAACGCATCGGCGCGGCCGCGCGCCGGGATGTCGAGCGCCGGCTCGATCTCGACGAGCGGCACGAGCGCGAAGGCGCGGTCGGTGAGGCGCGGATGCGGGACGATCAGGTCGGGTTCGTCGATCGAGTCGGTGCCGAACAGCAGGATGTCGAGGTCGAGCGTGCGCGGCGCGTTGCGATACGGGCGCTCGCGCCCGAAGTGATGTTCGATCTTCTGGCAGAGCGCGAGCAGCTCCCGGGCCGACAGCGTCGTGTCGAGCTTGACGACGCAGTTGTAGTAATCGTCGCCGCCCGCCTCGAAGGGCGCCGTGCGATACAGGCTCGACTTGCCCAGGATCGAGATGGTGCGCTGCTGCGCAAGGCACACCACCGCGTCCTTCAGGGTCTGGCGTGCATCGCCGAGATTCGCCCCCAGTCCGATATATGCAACCGTCATGGCATCACTTCCTACGTCGTTCGCCGGCGAGCGCGTCAGTCGTCGGAACCGCCCGCGGTGTCCGGCGCCTGCTCGGCTGCGCCTTCGTCCGGCTTGCGGTTTCGCACACCACCGCGGCGGCGCCGCTTGCGGGGCGATTTTTCCTTCGAGCCACCCTGCGTGAGAAGCGCCTCACGAGCGGCTGCGTCGCCTTCGATGAAATCCGTCCACCACTGGCCGACAGCTGCTTCCAGCTCGCCGGATTCGCAGCGTAACAGGAGGAAATCATACCCCGCTCTAAACCTTTGGTGTTCCAGCAGCCGCATCGCGCTGCGGCCCGAGCGTTTTTCGAGGCGCAACTGCAGCCCCCAGATTTCGCGCATGTCGGCCGAGTAGCGCTTGTGGATCGCGAGCTTCTCGGTCTGCATGTCGATCACGTCGTCCATCGCGCGATGGAGCGCCGGCACCGGGATTTCGCCTTCGGCCGTGTACTGTTCGAAGCGCTGGCGCATGTCGTGCCACAGCAGTGTCGCGAACAGGAAGCCCGGCGACACCGGCTTGCCGGCGCGCACGCGCGCGTCGGTGTTGTTCAGCGCGAGCGTGATGAACTTCTCGCCCTGCGGCTGTTCGAGCACGACGTCGAGGAGCGGCAGCAGGCCGTGGTGCAGGCCTTCCTTGCGCAGCCGTTGCAGGCACGCGAGCGCCTGGCCCGACAGCAGCAGCTTCAGCATTTCGTCGAACAGGCGAGCGGCCGGCACGTTGTTGATCAGGTCGGCCAACGCGTTGATCGGTTCGCGCGTGTGCGTCTCGATCTCGAAGCCGAGCTTTGCCGCGAAGCGCACGACGCGCAGCATCCGCACCGGATCCTCGCGATAGCGCGTGGCCGGATCGCCGATCATCCGCAGCAGGCGGGCGCGGATGTCGGCCATCCCGTCGTGGTAGTCGAGCACCGTCTGCGTCGACGGGTCGTAGTACATCGCGTTGATCGTGAAGTCGCGGCGCGCGGCGTCTTCGTGCTGCTCGCCCCAGACGTTGTCGCGCAGTACGCGGCCGCTTGCATCCACCGCATGCGTGCGGCGATCGAGTTCGTCGCGCTTCAGCCGCTTCGGCGGCTCGGCCGCGGCGGCTTCGGGCGGCGCGTCGACCATGGCGCGGAACGTCGACACCTCGATCAGCTCCTGGCCGAACTGCACGTGGACGATCTGGAAGCGGCGGCCGATCAGGCGGGCACGACGGAACAGGCGCTGCACCTCGGTCGGCGTCGCGTCGGTCGCGACGTCGAAGTCCTTCGGCGCGATGCCGAGCAGCAGGTCGCGCACCGCGCCGCCGACGATGAACGCGCGAAAGCCCGCCTGCTGCAGCGTGTCGGTCACGCGCACCGCGTTCCGCGAGATCAGCGATGGATCGATCTGGTGCACGCTGGCCGGCACGACGGTCGGTTCGTGATTGCTGCGCGGTTTTTTGGCAGCACCGCCGCCGCGGCTAGCCTTCGGGGGGCGCGGAGCGGGGGCCGTTTCGACGGCGGGCGCCTCGACGGGCGACGTTTGTTCGGCGTCGTCCTGGCCGAGCAGCTTGCGAATGAATTTTTTGATCACGACGTTCAGAAGAGATCCAGGATGCGCCAGCCGCGGTTGCTTGCATGTGCACGCAGCGTGTCGTCGGGGTTGGTCGCGATCGGGTCGGTGACTTTCTCGAGCAACGGGATGTCGTTGTGCGAGTCGCTGTAGAAGTAGCTGTGTTCGAAGTCGTCCCAGTGCTTGCCGAGCGACGCGAGCCATGCTTCGGTGCGCACGATCTTGCCTTCGCGGTAGCTCGGCGTGCCGGTCGGCCGGCCCGTGTACGGCGAGTCGGGGTGCCCGTCGGTCGTTTCGACCTCGCACGCGATCAGCGTGTCGACGCCGAACGCGGTCGCGATCGGACGCGTGATGAATTCGTTGGTCGCCGTCACGACGCAGCACAGATCGCCGGCATCGAGGTGCTTGCGCACGAGTTCGAGCGCGGCGGGCGTCATCGCGGGGCGGATCACCTCGTGCATGTACTGCTCGTGCCATTCGGCGAGCTGCGCGCGCGAGTACTTCGCGAGCGGCGTGAGCATCGCGCACAGATACGCATGGATGTCGAGCTTGCCGGCCTTGTAGTCGGCGAAGAACTGATCGTTCTGACGCGAGAAGCTTTCCGCGTCGACGATGCCGAGCTTCACCATGAAGCGACCCCATTCGTGGTCGCTGTCGGTCGGGATCAGCGTGTGATCGAGGTCAAAGAGTGCCAGATTAGTCATGGATGCGCATTTTACTCGAAGCGGTTGGGGCCTGTGCCGGGCGGCGCGATGTCGTCGCCGGGGCGCGCCAGCATCCGGCGCAGCAAAGGCAGCGTGACGGCGCGTTTCTGCTCGAGCGAGAAGCGGTCGAGCGCGTCGAGCAGCGCCATCAGGCTCGGCATGTCGCGGCGGAAATGGGTGAGCAGGTACGCGGCGATGTCGTCGGTGAGCGCGATCCCGCGCTCCTTGGCCGCGAGCTTCAGCACGGCGATCTTGCCGGCATCGGACGGCGGCGACAGGTGGAACACGAGCCCCCAGCCAAGGCGCGTACGCAGATCCTCGCGCACGTCGAGCGCGAGCGGCGCCGCGGGGCCCGCCGCGACGAACGCGCTCGACGGGTGCGCGCGGACCTCGTTGAACAGGTTGAACAGCGCGACCTGCTGCGTGTCGCTCATCCGGTCGCAGTCGTCGATCGCGTAGATGCCGATGCGCGGGTCGAACGTGAACGCGCCGAGCGGGCTCTGAGGTGTGAGGTAGCGCGCGTAGCCGTACGACGCGTCGCTCACGAGCGCCTGCAGCAAGTGGGTGCGGCCGCTGCCGGGCTCGCCCCAGATGTAGAACGACCGGTCCGGCACGGGCCCCGCCGCGAGCGCGAGGTCGAGCTTCTGAAGCCGCGAGATGAGCTCGTCGTTCTCCTCATTCATGATGAAGTTGTCGAACGTGGCGGGCGGCGGCGTGCCGAGATCGAGCGTCAGTTGACGGGACACAACAGTCACAATGCGGGTCGGTTGATGAAACGCGCGCCGTACGCCGGGCACGCGCGAGGGGCTGCTCCGGTGCCTGCACACGCGGCCGCACGCACGGCGGCGCGCGGGTTTCGGCGCGGCTCGCGGAGCGATGAAAACGGGGACGTGTCGACCAAGATGCAATCCCTGACGATTCGGTGCTGGGAATTCCGGCCAACGGGCCGGCTTCGGGTAAAATCGCATTTTACCGACCTTCTCGCATTCCCCCATGAATCCTCCGAAATCCGCTCCCGACGCTCAGGGTCTGTCCTACCGCGACGCAGGCGTCGACATCGACGCGGGCGACGCGCTCATCGACAAGATCAAGCCTTTTGCGAAGAAAACCCTGCGCGACGGCGTGCTCGGCGGCATCGGCGGGTTCGGCGCGCTGTTCGAAGTGCCGAAGAAGTACAAGGAGCCCGTGCTCGTGTCGGGCACCGACGGCGTGGGCACCAAGCTCAAGCTGGCGTTTCATCTGAACAAACACGACACCGTCGGCCAGGATCTCGTCGCGATGAGCGTGAACGACATCCTCGTGCAGGGCGCCGAGCCGCTGTTCTTCCTCGACTACTTCGCGTGCGGCAAGCTCGACGTCGACACGGCCGCCACGGTCGTCAAGGGCATCGCGCACGGCTGCGAACTGTCGGGCTGCGCGCTGATCGGCGGCGAGACGGCCGAAATGCCGGGCATGTACCCGGACGGCGAATACGACCTGGCCGGTTTCGCGGTCGGCGCGGTCGAGAAGAGCAAGATCATCGACGGCAGCACGATCGCCGAAGGCGACGTGGTGCTCGGCCTCGCATCGAGCGGCATCCACTCGAACGGCTTCTCGCTCGTGCGCAAGATCATCGAGCGCGCGAACCCCGACCTGTCGGCCGATTTCCACGGCCGCTCGCTGGCCGACACGCTGATGGCGCCGACGCGCATCTACGTGAAGCCGCTGCTCGCGCTGATGCAGAAGCTGCCGGTGAAGGGCATGGCCCACATCACCGGTGGCGGCCTCGTCGAGAACATTCCGCGCGTGCTGCGCGAAGGCCTTACCGCCGAGCTCGACCAGAACGCATGGCCGCTGCCGCCGCTGTTCAAGTGGCTGCAGGAGCACGGCGGCGTCGCCGACGCGGAAATGCACCGCGTGTTCAACTGCGGGATCGGCATGGCGGTGATCGTGTCGGTGGCGGACGCCGACGCGGCGATTGCCGACCTGACGGCCGCCGGCGAACAGGTGTGGAAGATCGGCACCGTGCGTGCGAGCCGCGAAGGCGAGGCGCAGACGGTCGTGGTCTGACGCACCGCACGCAGGATGCAGCAACGAAAGCCGCCCGGAGTCGATCCGGGCGGCTTTTTTTCTGGCGCGGGCAGGCATGTCGACGCGCCCCCGAAGGAGGAACGACGATGACCGAAGACGAACGCGCGATTCGCGAGCTGGTGGAAACCTGGTTCGTGTCGAGCCGGCGCGGCGATCTGGCGACCGTGCTCGACCTGATCGCCGACGATGCGATTTTCATGGTGGCCGGCAAGCCGCCGTTCGACAAGGCGGCGTTCGCGGCCGCCTCGCGCGACGCGAATGCGGCGGCCGGCAACGGGCCGAAGGTCGATGGCCGCTACCGGATCGACGAACTGCGCGTGATGGGCGACTGGGCGTACCTGCGCAATTTCATCGAAATCGACGTGACGCCGCCGGGCGGCGACACCGTGCGCCGCTCCGGCCATACGCTGACGATCTTCCGCAAGTCGGGCGGCCGCTGGCAGCTCACGCGCGACGCGAATCTCGTAACGCCCGCGCAGTGAGCGAGGTGGCGGGAGCGCTTCCGGGCGGCCGACCGCCGGTCACGCGGCCGGCCGCGCTGCGCTCGTCGGGCGCGCGCCCGCCAGCAACGGCGGCACCAGCAGATAGAGCAGCGCGGCCGCGGCCCATACGAGTCCCGGCCACGTGCCGCGAGTGGCCGCGTAGGTCGTCGTGACGACGAGCGGCCCTGCGACGCCGATCAGGCTCGCCACGCTCGCGAGCGTGCCCTGCAGTTCGCCCTGGCGGGCATCGTCGACCTGACGCGCGAGCATCGCCTGCAACGCCGGCAGCGTCATGCCACCCGCCGCGAACAGCGGCAGCAACGCGAACGGCACCCATGCGGCCGTCGCGAACGCGATCACCACCAGCCCGAGCGCGTCGCCCGCGAGGCCCAGCGCGAGTGCGCGGCGCTCGCCGAGCCGTGCGATCAGCGGCCCGATCGCGAAGGCCTGCGCGAGCGCGTGGCACGCGCCGTAGCCGGCGAGCGACAGCCCGGCGACCGGCGTGGACCAGCCGAAATGTTCCTGGCCGTACAGAATCCACAGCGTCGCGGGCGCCTGCGACACCAGCGCGACGATCACGTAGATGCCGATCAGCGGCACGAGCGCGGGCGCGCCGCTCAGCCGGCGCAGGCCGGCGAACGGGTTGAGCGTGGCGAGCCCGCGACTTTCCCGGGCTGCGCGCGGACGCGATTCCGGCAGCGCGCGCCACACGAGCGCGAGGTTCAGCGCATTGAGCAGCGCGGCTGCGACGAACGGTGCGCGCAGGTGCAGCGCGCCGAACAGCCCGCCGATCAGCGGGCCAGCTATGAAGCCGACGCCCATCATCGCGCCGAGCTGGCCGAAGCGCCGTGCGCGGTCGGGTTCGGCCGTGACGTCGGTCACGTACGCGGTCGCGACCGCGACGTTCGCGCCGGTGATGCCGGCGATCAGCCGCCCGACGTAAAGCCAGGCCAGCGTCGGCGCGAGTGCCATCAGCAAATAGTCGAGCGCGGCGCCGGCAAGTGACGCGAGCAGCACGGGCCGCCGGCCGAAGCGGTCGCTCAGCGTGCCGAGCAGCGGGGCGCACAGGAACTGGGCGAACGCGTACAGCGCGAGCAGGATCCCGTAGTGGGTGTCGGTGCTGCCGGCGCCGGCGAGCGTGCGCAGCAGGCCGGGCAGGATCGGCATCACGATCCCGACGCCGATCGCGTCGAGCAATACCGTGGCGAGGATGGCAATCAGGGACGGATTCAAGGCAAGCACTCTATCGATGATAGAGTGAGGATTATTCCACAGTTTCCCTATCGGTGATAGAGATGAAGGACACGGGTGCGCGGCTCACGCGCGACACGGTGATGCGCGCGGCGCTCGATCTGCTGAACGAGGTCGGTATCGACGGGCTGTCGACGCGGCGGCTCGCGGAGCGGCTCGGCGTGCAGTCGCCCACGCTGTACTGGCACTTCCGCAACAAGGCCGAACTGCTCGACGCGATGGCCGAGGCGATCATGCTCGAGCGCCACGGCGCATCGCTGCCGCGGCCGGGCGACGCATGGGATGCGTGGCTTCTCGAGAATGCGCGCAGTTTCCGTCGCGCGCTGCTCGCCTATCGCGACGGCGCGCGCCTGCATGCCGGTACGCGGCCGCGCACGCTGCATTTCGGTTCGATCGAACGAAAGGTGGCGCTGCTGGCCGAGGCGGGTTTCGCGCCGGACGAAGCGGTCGACGTGATGTATGCGCTCGGCCGCTTCGTGGTCGGTTGGGTGCTGGAAGAGCAGGCGGAAGCGGAACGCGAAACCGACACGACGCTGCCTGACACGGCCGAGCATCCGCTCCTCGCGCAGGGCTGGGCTGCGCTGCGCGAACGTGGCAGCGACGAAGCGTTCGAGCGTGGCGTTGCGTTGATCGTCGATGGCGCGCGCGCGCGTCTGGCGGCGCGCCAGCGCGGCGGTTGACCCGCGTCCGCGCTCGGCTCAGGCCGGCAGGCGGTCGTCCAGCACGCGTTCGAGCGTGTCGAGCGCGCGCGCGGTCGCATCCGGCGCGACACAGTCGACGACGATCCGCTCGGGCATCGCGCGCAGCCACGTGATCTGCCGCTTGCACAGCTGGCGGGTCGCGAAGATGCCCTTGTCGCGCATGGTCCGGTAGTCGGTATCGCCGTCGAGGAATTCCCAGGCCTGCCGGTAGCCGACGCAGCGCATCGACGGCAGGCCGAGATGCAGATCTTCGCGGCGGCGCAGCCGTTCGACCTCGTCGATGAAGCCCGCGTCGAGCATCGCGTCGAAGCGTTGCGCGATGCGCGCGTGCAGCACCGCGCGGTCCGACGGTTCGAGCGCGACCGGCACGAAGCGGTACGCGGCGGCCTCGTCGTCCGCGCGGCGCGGCGCGGCAAGCAGCACCGACATCGGCTGACCACTCAGCAGGAACACTTCGAGCGCGCGCTGGATCCGCTGCGAATCGTTCGGCGCGAGCCGCGCGGCCGTCGCCGGGTCGACCTGCGCGAGCCGCGCATGCAGCGCGGGCCAGCCGTCGCGCGCGGCGTCGGCGTCGAGCTCCGCGCGCACGGCCGGATCGGCGGTCGGCAGGTCGTTGAGGCCCTGCGTCAGCGCCTTGTAGTACAGCATCGTGCCGCCCGCGAGCAGCGGCGTGCGGCCGCGCGCGGCGATCTCGCCGATCAGGCGCAGCGCGTCGGCACGGAATTCGGCCGCCGAATACGCATCGGCCGGGTCGATGATGTCGATCAGATGGTGCGGCACGCGCGCGCGTTCGTCGCGCGTCGGCTTCGCGGTGCCGATATCCATGTCGCGATAGACGAGCGCCGAATCGATGCTGACGATCTCGATCGGGCGGCGCGCGGCGAGCGCCAGCGCGGCGGCGGTCTTGCCCGATGCGGTGGGGCCGAGCAGGCAGGCGATCGTCGTCGGACGGGACTGCGGTGAAGCGCTCATTGGCCGCGCATGAAGAGGCGGTCGAGATCGTTCAGCGTGAGCTGATACCACGTCGGCCGGCCGTGATTGCACTGGTCCGCGCGTTCGGTCGCTTCCATCTGGCGCAGCAGCGCGTTCATCTCGTCGAGCGTCAGGCGCCGGTTCGCGCGCACCGCGTGGTGGCATGCAAGCGTGCCGAGCAGCTCGTGCTGGCGCTCGGTGAGCACGCGCGAGCCGCCGAACGCGTGCAGGTCGGCGAGCACCGCGCGCGCGAGCGACTGCAGGTCCGCATCCTTCAGCAGCGCGGGCACCGCGCGGATCGCGAGCGTCGTCGGCGACAGCACCGCGAGGTCGAAGCCGAGCGATTCGAGCGTGTCGCGCTCTTCCTCGACCGTGCCGATCTCGACCGGCGTCGCCGTCATCGAGATCGGCAGCAGCAGCGACTGCACGGCGATCGTGCGGTCGGCGAGCGCGTTCTTGAACTGTTCGTACAGGATCCGTTCGTGCGCCGCATGCATGTCGACGATCACGAGGCCGTGCGCGTTCTGCGCGAGCACGTAGATGCCGTGGATCTGGCCGAGCGCGAAGCCGAGCGGTTGCTCGTCGTGCGCGGTGGCCGCGAGCGGCGACGCGACGAAGCCCGGCGGCATGTTCGGCGCGCTCGCCGAATCGTGCGCGGTGACGGTCGTGCCGTCCGGCGTGCCGGCGCCCGTGTCCTTGCGGCCGAACAGCGCGTCGTAGAGCGCAAGTGGCTGCGCGACCGGCAGCGTGCCCTGCGTCATGCGCGCCTGGCGCATCCACGTGTTGCCGGCCGACGATGAGGATGACGACGGCGACGAGAAGCCGCTGCCGCCCGTGCCGGTGGCCGCGCCCAGGCCGAGCGGCGTATTCAGGAACGACGCGGGGCCGCCCGGCGCCGGCGACAGTTGCGCGGCGTGGCCGCCCGCGGTGGTTTCCGGCGACGCGCCCGCATGGCGGGCGAGTGCGCGCTGGACCGCGTGGAACACGTACTGGTGGATCGAGCGCGAATCGCGGAACCGCACTTCGATCTTCGACGGGTGCACGTTCACGTCGACGGCTTCGGGCGGCAGGTCGAGGAACAGCACGTACGACGGGTAGCGGTCGCCGTGGAGGACGTCCTCGTACGCCGCGCGCACCGCGTGCGTGAGCAGCTTGTCGCGCACGAAGCGGCCGTTGACGAAGAAGTATTGCTGGTCGGCGCGGCCGCGGCTCGCGGTCGGCAGGCCCGCGCAGCCGTAGACGGCCAGCGGCCCGGCCTGCTCGTCGAGCGGCAGGTGCGCGGTGGCGAAGCCGTCGCCGAGGATCTTCGCGACGCGCTGCGCGGGTTCGGTCGCGTTCCAGTGCTCGACGGCCTTGCCGTTGTGCAGAACCGAGATCGCGACGTCCGGCCGCGCGAGCGCCGCGCGGCGGATCATTTCGAGGCAGTGGCCGAACTCCGTCTGCTCGCTTTTCAGGAACTTGCGACGCGCGGGCGTGTTGAAGTACAGCTCGCGCACCTCGATCGTCGTGCCGACCGCACCGGCGGCCGGCGACAGCGCGCCGGTGGTCGCGTCGATCTTCGTCGCATGGGCGACGTCGGCCGTGCGGCTCGTGATCGACATCTCGGCGACCGACGCGATCGACGCGAGCGCTTCGCCGCGAAAACCCAGCGTCGCGACCGCCTCGAGCTCCTCGAGCGAGCGGATCTTGCTGGTCGCGTGGCGCATCAGCGCGAGCGGCAGTTCGTCGGGCGGAATGCCGCAGCCGTCGTCGGTGATCGAGATGCGCTTGACGCCGCCTTCCTCGAGCACGATGCGCAGCGTGCTCGCGCCGGCGTCCATCGCGTTCTCGAGCAGTTCCTTGACGACCGACGCCGGACGTTCGACGACCTCGCCGGCGGCGATCTGGCTGATCAACTGGTCGGGCAGGGGCTGGATCGCGCGCAGCGGGCGCGCGGCGGGAGAGGGCGCGGCGCCCGCGGCCGTTTCGGTGATTTCGGACATGGCCGAATTATAGCGAGGCGGCGAATGCATGCCGGCGGCGCGGGCGGTTACGTTTTTTCACGGAGCCTTAAGGTAGTTTCGGTATGATGGCTCCGTTCCGCGCGCCGCCTTGTCTGGCGGGCGCTTCCGCTTTTTCCGGCCGCCACGGCCTTTTCGCCTTCGAGGAATCGCATTTGGATACGCTGCTTCATTTCGTCAACCTGGTCCTGCATATCGACGCGTTCCTCGGCGACTTCATCCGGCAGTACGGCGCATGGGTGTATCTGGTGTTGTTCCTGATCGTGTTCTGCGAGACGGGGCTCGTCGTGCTGCCGTTCCTGCCCGGCGATTCGCTGCTGTTCATCGGCGGTGCGTTCGGGGCGACGGGCGACATGAACGTCGTCGCGCTGATCGTGCTGCTGCTGGTCGCGGCGATTGGCGGCAATACCTTGAACTACGTGATCGGCCGCTGGGTCGGGCCGAAGGTGTTCAATACCCATATCCCGGTGCTCGAGCGCTTCCTCGACCGTGCGGCGCTGGAGAAGACCCACTCGTTCTACGACAAGCACGGCGGCAAGACGATCGTGCTCGCGCGCTTCATCCCGGTCGTGCGCACGTTCGCGCCGTTCGTCGCCGGGGCGTCGTCGATGAGCTTCGCACGCTTCCAGCTGTTCAACGTGATCGGCGCGCTGGTCTGGGTGCTGCTGCTGGTGCTGCTCGGTTACTTCTTCGGCAATATCCCGTTCATCCGCCAGTATCTGAACGTGATCGTGCTGGTGGGGATCGGCGCGGCGATCGTGCCGATCGCGTTTGGCGCGCTGTGGAAGCTGGTGCGCGGGCGGCATTCGGGCGATGTGCGGAAGACGGGCGGGCGCTGAACCGGCACGTTTCGCTTCGGCGCAGTAACAAGCGTGGCGGTTGCCACGCTTTTTTTCGTCCGTGCGGTTCAGGTGGTGCGATGCGAGAGCGGCGTTTCGGGCGTCGGGTATTGCGCGTCGCGGAACGTCTCGAGGATCACGCGGTTGGTATCGCAGTACACCTGCCAGTAATTCTCCGGCTGCGTCGACGGGCGCACGAACAGCAGCGGGCCTTCCGGCGTGAACTGCAGCACGCCGACGTCCGGCGCCGGCACCTTCAGCACGTTCGGGATCACCTGGATCTGCGTCTTCAGACGGTTGATCGCGTCGACGGCATCGACGCCGTTGGCGATCTTCGCGGTGAGGTCGACGCGGCGATGCGGCGTCGCGCTGTAGTTCGCGATGTTGTCCGAGAAGATCTTGTTGTTGCCGACGATCGTCACGATGTTGTCGGCGGTGATGATCGTCGTGCCGAACAGGCCGAGTTCCTTCACCGTGCCCGTGACGCCGCCCGCGCTGATCACGTCGCCGATCTTGAACGGACGCAGCACCTGCATGAACACGCCGGCGGCGAAGTGGGCGAGCAGGCCGCCCCAGGCGGTGCCGATCGCGAGACCGAGGCCGGCGAGGAGTGCGGCGAACGACGTGGTCTGAACGCCGAAGATCTGCAGGATCGCGAGGATCAGCAGGATCGTCAGCAGCACGCCGACCACCGAGGTCAGGTAGTCGGTGAGCGTCGGGTCGACCTTGCCGCTGCGGCGCACGACCTTGCCGAGCAGGCGGGTGCCGAGGCGGATCGCCCAGCGGCCGATGAACCACAAGACGATCGCGGCGAGCAGGTTCAGGCCGAGGTCGAGGCCGCGGGTCATCAGGAATTGCTGGGCGGTTTCCAGGTTCGGCATGGGGGCTCCAGGGTGAGAGGTGACGGGATACTCGTCGCGGAAAAGGTCGGACTGTTTATAGCCGAGCTGGTTTGCTCTGGCAACTTCGCCGAACATCCGGACCTGCAGCGCTTCGTCGACGTGTTCGACGACTTTACGTTGTGTGCGCCCTGGCGCGCTTCTTCGGCGTGCGCCGCACGATCGGCCAGTTGCTGCGCGGACTGGTGCTCGAGACGGAGATTCCGGCGCCGAAGCGTTCGCAGATCCTCGTCGCGCATTGCGCGACCGACGAGCGCCAGCGCGGCGCCGTGCGCATGCGGCTCACGCGCCGCGACTGATTGCGCGAGCGCGTTCGCGGCCTACGTGTGCCGCGGATTGAACGGCCGCTGCTGCACATCGGCGCCCTGCGCGACGATCGCCGTGCTTTCGGACACTTCCTCCCATGCCCCGCGCAGGTCGACGAGCGGCTCCGACACGACCATGAACGCGTCGTCGCCCGCTTCTGCGATGCGCGGATTGTGCGGATAGAGTTCGTGCAGGTGCTTGAACGACGTCGTGTGGAACAGCGAGCGCGATTGCCGTTCGCTCGAGTAGCGCACCGCGATGATCCGGTCGCCGTCCGTCGCGCAGATCGTCATGTTGAGCGGCTCGTCGACGCGATACCGCGCGGCGGTTTCCTCGATCATGCCGACCATCCGCTCGAGCGCGGGCAGCGGCGTCTGTTCGAGGCCGTAGGTCAGCGCGAGTCGAAACATCAGCTCGGAGTCGGTCGAGCCTTCGAGCGTCGGGAACAGCGCCGGGTCGACCTTCATCGTCAGGTCGCGGCGCAGCTTGTGGAAACCGCGGATCAGCCCGTTGTGCGCGAACAGCCAGCGGCCGTGGCGAAACGGATGACAATTGGTTTCCTGGACGGGTGTATCGGTCGCCGCGCGGATGTGCGCGACGAACATCCGCGAGCGAATCGCACGCGCGGCTTCGCGCAGATTGCGATCATTCCAGGCGGGATGCACGGAGCGGTAGCGAAACGGCAGTTCGTCGGGGTCGCCGTACCAGCCGATACCGAAGCCGTCACCGTTGGTGGTCGTGGCGCCCAGGTCCGAATGCAGGCTCTGATCGATCAGCGAATGCTTCGCGCGAAACAGTACGGTCTCGAGATGGATCGGATTGCCCGTATAGGCGAGCCAGCGGCACATGGAGCGCTCCTTCGCGATGCGTCTTCGCGCATGGTAGCCGACTTCGTGGCGCCGTTATGCGGGACTGCGACACACCTGCCTGCCGGCGGCGCCGGTCGATCGGCCGATCAGCCGCCAGGAAGGATGCGGCGCGCGCCGCACCCGTCATGCTTGCGTCAGTCGCCGAGCGCGTCCATCACTCGGGCCGAGTAGACGAGCGCCGCGCCCGCGTTCAGCGCGATCGCGACGCCGAGCGCTTCGGCCACTTCCTCCTTGGTCGCGCCATGCTTCGCGGCTTCGGCCGTGTGCACCGCGATACAGCCGTCGCAGCGCGTCGTGACGGCCACCGCGAGCGCGATCAGTTCGCGCGTCTTCGCGTCGAGATGCCCCGTCTTGGCGCCCGCGCCGGACAGCGCCTTGTAGCCGGCCAGCGTGTCGGGCGACAGCTTGGCGATGTCGCCGATGCGCGTCGAGAGTTCCTTCCGGTATTCGTTCCAGTTCAGCATGATGCGTCCTTTCGAGAAGTTGTGGGTCGGTCGGCGGATGCCGCGATCTCGGGCGATGCAGGGCTTATTCTGATCGCTCGCGCTGAGGGTTTCGATACGCTAGAGTGTCAATTTTTAGCGCAAACGTCTCATGGACGCGTTGAGCCAACTGTTGTCGCTGGGCCGCAGCCATGTCGAGCTCGACGTGCGCTGCCTGCTCGACGGCCCGTTCACGATGCCGCACGACCCGTTGCCCCCCGGCGAGGCGGCGTTTCACCTGCTGCTGTCCGGAACGTGCCGGTTGCGCACGACCGACGGGCGCACGCTGCGGCTCGTCGACGGCGATTTCGTGCTGCTGCCCGCGGGCGACGCGCACGATTTGTCGGATGGAGGCGCGGGCGGGGCCAGGTCGGTCGCGTTGCTGCGCGAACCGCGCGCGGCAGGCGGCGCGGTGCTGCCAGTCAAGTCGAACCGCGATCCCGCGGATGAGGGCGAGGCGGGCGTCGACCTGCTTTGCGGACGCTTCGTCTATGCACGCGGTGCCGGTGAATTGCTGATGCGCACGCTGCCGCGCGTGCTGCACGTCGGGCTGCGAGAGGCGTCTTCGGGGCTTGCGTCGCTGCAACTGCTGACGAGCGTGCTGCGCGCGGAGGCATCGAATGCGCAGCCGGGTGCGCGTGCGATCGTGAACGCGCTCGGACAGGCGCTGCTCGCCTATGCGTTGCGCGCGTACGGTCGCGATGCGCGCGTGCCGGCCGGCTGGCTCGCGCTGGCTGCCGATATGCGGCTCGGCCCGTCGGTCCAGGCTGTGCTGCAGGCGCCGGCGAAACCGTGGACGGTCGAATCGCTCGGCGCGGCGTCGGCGATGTCGCGCGCGACCTATGCACGGCATTTCCGCGAGAAGGCGGGGATGAGCGTCGGCGCGTTCGTCGCGCAGATCCGGATGATGCATGCGTGCGCGCTGCTGCAGGACACGCAGCGCGGGCAGGCGGAGATCGGGCAGGCGGTCGGCTATCAGTCGGAGGCGGCGTTCGGCAAGGCGTTTCGCGCGGTGCTCGGCACGACGCCGGGGCGCTGGCGGCGCGCGCAGCGTGGTACGTGAGGCAATAAGCGCGATCGTCGTGCGGCGCCGCAAAGCTGCTACCATGCGCGAAACGCATTCCAACGAAAGCGATTCCAAACAAGAAACAACAAGAAAGAGAGGGCAAAAGCAATGAACCAGACCACCATCCAGCAGCCGTCGTTCGCATTCGTCGCGGCGTCGTGGGCCGCGTTGATCGCCGGCTTCGCGGCATTTCTGATCGGCCTGTGGAACGCCGGCATGCAGCTCAACGAGAAGGGCTACTACTTCACCGTGCTCGTGTTCGGCCTCTATGCGGCGATCTCGCTGCAGAAGAGCGTGCGCGACCGGGCGGAAGGCATTCCCGTCACCGGCATTTACTACGGGCTGAGCTGGGTTGCGCTGTTGCTCGCAATCGCGCTGCTGGTCGTCGGCCTCTTCAACGCGACGCTGCAATTGAGCGAGAAGGGCTTCTACGCGATGTCGTTCGTGCTCGCGCTGTTCGGTGCGGTGGCCGTGCAGAAGAATACGCGCGACATGCAGAATGCCAAGCCGCGTTTCACCGATGCGGATTCCGCGCCGTCGATTCAGGAATAACGACACACGCAGTGGGTGCCTGACTCGGCGCCCGTATCGCGCCGCCCCGCATGCCCCTGCGCACCGCAGGCTTCCTGTCCGATCGAGATCGACTTCGTCGAAATCGGCGGGAGCATCATCGAGATGCCGAGCGCGACACTGCAGAAAGCAGATGCAAAAAAGCCTCCGCTAGGGAGGCTTTCATTGCACTATCGAAGATAGTTGGTAGGGTGGGAGGGACTCGAACCCTCGACTCTCTGATTAAAAGTCAGATACTCTAACCAACTGAGTTACCACCCCACGTTCTTGAAACTTGTGAGCCCGTTGCGCTAACAACTCGCCCAACGACCTAAAGAGCAAAAAATTATAGCGGCGAATTTCAGGTCAGTCAACAACCTGGCACGCTAATTTATTTGATGCTCTCGATCTTCCCCTGCGCGGTCTGCGCAGCGTTCGATCCGGCGTACTGCGACACGACCTGCTCGAACGTCTTCTTCGCGGCCGCCTTCTGACCTTGCTCGAGCTGGTTCGTACCGATTGCGACGAGGGCGTCGGCCGCGCGCGGATGCTGCGGATACTTGCTCACGATCGCTTGCCACGTCGCGGTCGAGCCGCGATAGTCGCGCAGCGCATATTGCGCATTGCCGAGCCAGTACTGCGCGGTCGGCTGGTACGGGCTCTGCGGATACTTCGCGATGAAGCTGCGGAACGATGCCGCGGCAGCCTTGAAGTTGCCGTTGCGGAACTGCTGCTGCGCCGCGCTGAGCGCATCCGTTTCACCCGGCTGCACGGTGCCTTCGACACCATCGATCGTCGCCTGTTGCGGCTCGAACTTCTTGAGCCGCGTGTCGAGATCCTGGTAGTACTCCTTCTGCTGCCTTTCGAGCGTCGTCAGCCGGTTCGTCAGATCCTCATTCTCGCCGCGCAGCGTCGCGACCTGCTGGTTCAGCTGATCGATACGGCCGGATTGATCGAGGATCGTACGCTGGGCGGCCGACAACTGGCTCGACAGGTTGTCGCTCTTGCTGCGCAGATCGAGCACGGCGCGGCGCGCCTCGTTGTCGTCGAACATGCCGGCGTGCGCCGGCGCGGCCGACCACGCCGCGCCGACGACGCAGAATGCTGCGGCAACGCGCAGCCAGGATACACAGTGCGTCATACGGCAACTCTTCCGTTACTTACTGCTGGTAGACGAGGTCGGCGCGACGGTTCTGCGCCCACGATGCTTCGTCGTGGCCCGATGCTTGCGGCTTTTCCTTGCCGAGGCTCACGGCTTCCATCTGCGAGTCGTTCACGCCGAGCAGTGCCATCGCGCGGCGGACAGCTTCCGCACGCTTCTGGCCCAGCGCGAGGTTGTACTCGCTCGTGCCGCGTTCGTCGGTGTTGCCCTGGATCAGCACGTGGCGCTGCGGGTGGCTCTTCAGGTACTGAGCGTGCTGCTGCATCAGCGGCTGATACTCGTCCTTCACCGAATAGCTGTCGAAGTCGAAGTAGATGCTGCGCTTCGCGAGCGGGCTGTTCGGATCGTTCAGCGGATCGACGTTCACTTGCGCGACGTTGTCGGCGCTCGGCTGCGTGCTCACCGCACCGGCGTTGGCCTTGTCGTCGAGCTTCACGCCCGACTTACACGCTGCGAGCGCGCTGATCATCATCACGGCCAGGGCCAGACGAGCTTTATTCGACATCATGGTTACTCTCCTTGTGGTCATTGCATGAAGGGCCCCCACGACGGCTCGCGAACGGAGCCGCCCTGGACGGACAGGATCTGAGGCGGCGCGCTGCCGTCGGAGGGCACAGCTGCCAGCACGTTGCGACCACCCGATTGGGTCGCGTAGAGAAGGTACTGGCCGTTTGCCGCGAAGCTCGGCGATTCGTCACGATTGGTATTCGTGATCGCGTTCGCCGCGCCGGTTTGCAGATCCTGAACGTACAGCTTGAAGCCCCCACCCGTGCGGGAGATGTAAGCGAGCAGCTTGCCGTCCGGGCTGATGCGCGGGCTCGTATTGTAGCTGCCGGTGAAGGTCACGCGTTGCGCCGCGCCGGCGCTTTCACCCTGCGCGGGCATCCGGTAGATCTGCGGCGCACCGCCGCGATCGCTCGTGAAGTAGATCCAGCGGCCGTCCGGCGAGTAGTACGGCTCGGTGTCGATCGAGCTGCTCTGCGTGAGACGACGCAGGCCGCCGCCGTTCGCATTGACCGTATAGATTTGCGTATTGCCCGTCAGCGACAACGCGACGGCGAGCGTGTTGCTGTCCGGCGACCACGCCGGCGCGCTGTTGTTGCCCTTCTGGTCGGAGACCATGTAGCGGCGGCCGGTCGGCAGGTCGTGGATGTAGACGATCGGCTTCTTGCGCTCGAACGACACGTAAGCGACCTTCGTGCCGCTCGGCGACCACGCCGGCGAGATGATCGGCTCGGTGCTCGACAGCGCGATGCGCGCGTTCTGGCCGTCCGAATCCGAGATCTGCAGCTGGTAGCGGTTGCCCGTCTTGATCACGTACGACAGGCGCGTGGCGAACACGCCGCGCACGCCGAGCAGTTTCTGGTAGATGTAGTCGGCGATCTTGTGGCCGGCCGTGCGCAGCGTCGTGTCGGTGGCCGTCAGCGACAGGCCGCCGAGGCTTTGCTGCTTCACGGTGTCGTACAGGATGAAGTTCACCTTGTACTGGCCGTTCGCCTCGCGGTTCACGCTGCCGGCGACGAACGCGTTCGCGCCCTTGGCCTTCCATGCGCCGAGATCCACCGAAGCGGTCTCGGGCACGGGCGTGCTGCCCGCATCGATGTTGGTGAATTTGCCGCTGCGCGCGAGGTCCGCGCGGACGATCGACGTGACCTGCTGCGGCAGGCCCGCCTCGTTCGCGAAGTTCGCGGTGGCGATGGGGAACTGGGTCGAACCGACGCCGGTGATCAACACGTTGACCTGCGCGTTAGCGGCGCCGCCGGCCGCAATCAGACACGAGGCCACGAGTGCCCTGAAACCTAGTTTCGTCATCAATCTCATGCTTCTGCTTCCCATGTGACTTGGATCGCTGCGCAACCGCAGAGACAGTAAAAATACCCGATTCGTTCCCGTCCGGCAGCGACGCACGGAGTGTAAGCGCATTTGCGCTCACTCCGCCGCCTTGAAGGTAATCGTAATGCTGGACGGGGTATGGCCGTCAGTATCGGGGGGTAACGGAACCGACGCCTGGATCGCGTTGACGACCGCCTGATCCCACCCCGAATTGCCGCTCGGCCGCGAGACCGACACGCTCAGCAGGTCGCCCGAAGGCGTACAGCGGATCTTGACGATCGTCGTGAGCCCCGCACGCTCGCCGCCCCAGACGATGTTCGGCTTCACGCGGCGGCGCACCTTGTCGGCATAGCCGGGCGACGCGGCATTGCCGCCGGAACCCGTGCCGGTGCCGCTTTTCGCAAGCCCCTGGCCGCCGCCTTCGCCGGCACCCGCCAGGCCCTGCATCTGCGCGAGTCGCGCATTCCGTTCCCGGTCGAGCTTCGCCTTCGCCGCCGCATCGGCCTTTGCGCGCGCAGCTGCTTCGGCCTTCGCCTTCGCCTGGGATTCCGCCTTCGCCTTCGCGGCCGCGTCGGCCTTGGCCTTCGCCGCCTCCTGGGCTTCCAGCTGCGCCTGCTTCTGTTGCTGCTGTTTCTGCTGCTGGGCCTTCTGCTGTTCGAGCTTCTGCTGCTCCACGAGCTGTTGTTGCTTGAGCTTGTCCGCCTGCTTCTGCTTGTCGCGCTCGGCGGCCTTCTGCGCGGCGAGCGCGGCGGCCTGCTGGGCTGCGAGCTGCTCGCGCCGGGCTTCCTCCTGCTGGGCCTTCAACTGCTGCGCGCGGCGCTGCTGCTCGAGCAGCGCTTCGCGCGCGGCCGCTTCCTGCTGTCGTTTCTTTTGCTGCAGCGCGATGTCCGCCTGCTCGTCCCGGACCGGGGGAGGGGGCGGTGCGAGCTTCGCGGGCGGCGTGGGCGTGACGACGGGCCGCGGCGCGGGGACGTCGGGCACCTCGGTCCACAGCTCGGCCTCGGCGCCGGCCGGCGTGCTGTTCTGCCACTGCACGCCGTGATAGAGGAACAGTGCGAGCAGCACGTGCATCAGCGCGGCGAGCGCGAACGCGCGCCAGGTGCCTCGCTCGCGAGGCGGCCGATGCGGGTACGCGTTGCTGCGCGGGGATTGCTGCCGGTTCATTGCGATTTGACGAGGAGGCCGACGCGCTTGACGCCGCGCGCCTTCAGATCCGACATCACGGTCATGACCGCATCGTACTGTACGGTCTTGTCGGCCGCGATCACGACCGGCTGGTCGGGATGATCGGCCTGCCGGGCCGACATGAAGCTGTCGAGCTCGGCCTTGGTCATCGTGTCTTCCTGCGTCGCGCCGGAGTCGCCCTTGTACTTGACGCTCATCGTGCGGTCGGCCTTGATGTTGACGACGACGGGCGGCGTCTGTTCCTGTGGCGCCGCATTGCCGACGGTCGGCAGATTGATGATCGATGGGGCCACGAGCGGCGCCGTGACCATGAAGATCACGAGCAGCACCAGCATCACGTCGATGTACGGTACGACGTTGATGTCGGCCATCGCGCGGCGCGAACGGCCGCCGCGCATGCTGGATCGAATGGGACTTCCTGCCATGGCGTGCTCCTTACTGGGCCTGACGCTGCAGGATGTTCGAGAACTCTTCGATGAAGGTCTCGAAGCGGATCGCGAGGCGGTCGATGTCGTGCGCGTAGCGGTTGTACGCGACCACCGCCGGAATCGCGGCGAACAGGCCGATCGCGGTGGCGACGAGCGCCTCGGCGATGCCCGGCGCGACGTTCGCGAGCGTGGCCTGCTGCACGTTCGCGAGGCCGCGGAACGAGTTCATGATCCCCCACACGGTGCCGAACAGACCGATGTACGGGCTGACCGAGCCGACCGACGCGAGGAACGCGAGGTTCGCTTCGAGCACGTCCATTTCGCGCTGGAACGACGCGCGCATCGCGCGGCGCGCACCGTCGAGCACGAGGCCCGGATCGGTGAGGCGCTTTTCCTTCGCCTTCAGGAATTCACGCATCCCCGATTCGAAGATCCGCTCGAGCGCGCCGATCGTGTGGCGGTTGTTGGCCGCGCTCTGATACAGCGCCTGCAGGTCGCCGCCCGACCAGAAATCCCGTTCGAAGCGTTCGGTCTGCGCGCGTGCGCGGCGAATCGCGAACCACTTGCGGAAAATGAAGGTCCACGACATCAGCGACAGCAGCAACAGCAGCCCCATCACGGCCTGGGCCAGCACGCTCGCGTTGAGGACGAGGGAAATGATCGACAGGTCTTGAGAAGTGTTCATAGAGGTTTGAGTAACGTCCCATCGGGGGTGCCCGGCGAGGGCGCACGGCATACGTGCGGCGCGGCGCGCCGGCCAGCCCTGGCGCCGAACCTTGCTTAGTATCGATTCAGGAAGGCAAGTTCATAGGCTTTGTCTAAACGGGGCTCATGCGAGCTTCGTTGACAGTACAGTTTGCCCGGCGTCGGTGACGGGCCCGCGTTGCAGCGCGTCGAGCACGACCGGCGGGATCGCCGCGGGCCGGATGCCGGTTCGGTCAACGCAGCCGAGGCGAATGTGTCCGGTGACGAGCAGCGTGTCGCCACGCCAGGCTTCCTGCGTGAATTCCACCGAGGCGCGGCCGATGCGGCCGGGCCGGCTCGTGACCGTCAGCGCGTCGTCGAGTCGCGCCGGCGCGCGGTAGTCGAGCGACGTACTGCGGACGATGAAGATCGCGCCCGTGTCGTCGGCGAGCTGACGCTGGTCGATGCCGCACGCGCGCAGCCATTCGGTGCGGGCGCGTTCGAAGAATTTCAGGTAGTTGGCATAGAAGACGATGCCGCCTGCGTCGGTATCCTCGTAGTACACGCGTACCGGCCAGGTAAAGCCGGAGGGCGCGTCCGGGGAGCGGGTAGGCTGAGTCATGGCGCGCATTCTACCGGAAGGGCCGGGCCGGATTCGTAACCGATTCGTAACGGAATGTAGTACGTCGCAGCACGCTGCGGGCCGGCTCGAGCCGTGCCCGCGGCGGCGCCCGGACAGGTCAGCCGCGATGGATCGCGAGGCCGGCCGGCGCCTGGGCGACCGGCATCATCTCGATCGTGTTGATGTTGACGTGCGCGGGGCGCGTCGCGATCCAGTAGATCGTGTCGGCGATGTCCTCGGCCGTGAGCGGCTGGACGTTCTGGTAGACGTTGGCCGCCTTCTCGTCGTCCCCACGGAAGCGGATGTTCGAGAATTCCGTGCCGCCGCACAGGCCCGGCTCGATATCCGTGACGCGCAACGGCGTGCCGATCAGATCGGCGCGCAGGTTCAGACTGAATTGTCTGACGAAAGCCTTGGTCGCGCCGTATACGTTGCCGCCCGGGTACGGATAGGTACCTGCCACCGAACCGAGATTGAAGATGTGGCCGCGGCCTCGCGCGATCATTCCGGGCAGCAACGCGTGCGTGACGGTCACGAGGCCCGAGCAGTTCGTGTCGATCATGGTTTGCCACTCGTCGAGGCTCGCCTTGTGCGCCGGCTCGACGCCAAGCGCGAGACCGGCGTTGTTGACGAGCACGTCGAGCGCGGCGAATTCGGCGGGAAGTACGGCCGGCACGGCTTCGACGGCTGTGCGGTCGCGCACGTCGAGCTCGAACGGCAGCAGCGCGTCGCCGAGTTCGGCCGCGAGCGCATCGAGACGATCCTTGCGGCGCGCGGTTGCGACGACGCGGTGGCCGCCCTTGACGAAGGCTCGGGCGATGGCGGCGCCGAAGCCGGCGGACGCGCCTGTGACGAACACGATCATTGCTGCTCCTGGTCGGTAACAAAGTAGCGGATAGTATCGCGCAAGCGTACTGAGATTGCCGCACCGCGGCAAGGCGTCAACGCATGGCGGCACGGGTGCGCGGAGTCCGGCCCTTATTATTTCGGGGCCGCTGGCGTGCGGTTGCCTATTCATGACGCATCCAATACACTAACGCGCTCATCACCCCTGCGTGACTGGCGATAGAACCCTTCGGGTTCAAGGTGGAGCATCCCACCGTGAAGCGCGGGGCGCCGTTTTTGCCGTTCGCCTGGGCAGCCGTTGTGCGCCGTTGCGTGCATCGCCGGTGGCTGTCCTGCCTCGCGTCATACGGATTCTTCCGCCACGTCGAGCTGGTTCCACCAGCAGCGCAATGTACTCGGCCGCACCGGTCAACCTGTACACACTTAACGGAAACCGTATGTTTGACAGAGCCCAAAGCACCATCGCGAACGTCGATCCCGAACTCTTTGCTGCGATCGAGCAGGAAAACCGCCGCCAGGAAGATCACATCGAGCTGATCGCGTCGGAAAACTACACGAGCCCGGCCGTGATGGCCGCCCAGGGCTCGCAGCTCACGAACAAGTACGCGGAAGGTTATCCGGGCAAGCGCTACTACGGCGGCTGTGAATACGTCGACGTGGTCGAGCAGCTGGCGATCGACCGTGTGAAGCAGCTGTTCGGCGCGGAAGCCGCGAACGTGCAGCCGAACT